>PDWJ01001459.1_pt1 | contig 34989 bp, 30 predicted proteins | sample 1430881 | NCBI WGS metagenome assembly PDWJ01 (sample SAMN01162460, study PRJNA174530) | Oral metagenome, whole genome shotgun sequencing project. | biome: Marine environment; feature: Marine mammal; material: Swab sample of the gingival sulcus; isolation source: swab sample of gingival sulcus...
TATTCGCGGCACAATGCTCGAACTGGTAAATGTCAGCAAGTCCTTTTGGACAGGGAAGCAGCGCAAGGTCATTCTTGATCGCGCCTCTTTTCGTGTGGAAATCGGCAATTCGATCGGCATTCTGGCCAAAAACGGCACTGGTAAAACCACCATCATCAATATGATGGCGGGGCTGGAAAAGCCGGATGAGGGCGTGATCAACAAAACCTGCCGGGTGTCATTCCCGCTGGGGTTCATGGGCGGCGTGGTCAACAAGCTGTCGGCGGTGGAAAATTCGCGCTATATCGCCCGGCTCTACGGTCTGGATCCGGATTATGTCGAAGCCTTTTGCCGCTGGATGTGCGATCTGGACGAATATTTCGAGATGCCGGTGGGCACCTATAGCGCCGGGATGCGCTCGCGTTTCAGCTTTTCGCTGATGCTGGCGCTGGATTTTGACATCTACCTGATTGACGAAGGGATGCCGTCGACCACCGATGTCGAATTTAACCGCAAAGCCGGGGACATCCTGAAAGAACGGCTGAAAACCACCACCGTGCTGATCGTGTCGCACAAACCGCAGGTTCTGGAAAAATTCTGCCGCTCAGCCGCGGTTTTGCGCGATGGCAAACTGCATATGTTCAACACTTTGGAAGAGGCAAAGCAACTCTATGACTACCAAGCCTAAAGCCAAAAAATACCGCATCCGGCGGGGCAGTTCATTGCGTGTGGGGGCAAAAAAGGACACCCCCCAAGCCGTTGTCGGCAGCGATGTCTCGACCCCTACCGAAGTCGCGGCAGAACAAAGCATTGATGAAATCCGCAAAGAAGGCCTGACCGGGCGCCAGCTGCGCATGGCCCGCCGAGTGGCACAGAAATACAACCTGCCGGCCACTTCGGATTTTGACGCGGTGCGGCTGCTGCGGGCCAAGGGGATTGACCCGTTTCAACGCGCCACCAATCTCGAGCTGGTCCCACAAACGCAAGGCCAAGGCAGCCCGGCCGTGCAACTGCCCCAGACGGTGCCGGCCGCACAGGCCAACCTGCCCTCGACCGAAGTCAACACCGAAGCCCAACGCGCCTATGAAATCCAGAAAATACAACGCGACATCGCCAAACGCCGCCGCCGCAAGCTGAATCTGCTGCTGACCCGGCTCAGCTTTTTCGTGCTGCTGCCCACCCTGATCGTTGGCTATTATTACTATAAAATTGCCACCCCGATGTATGCGACCCATTCCGAATTCATCATCCAAAAGGCCGATGCCCAGACCAGCGCCAGCATTGGCAGCCTGTTTGGCGGCACCGGGCTGGCGACCTCGCAGGATTCGATCGCGGTGCAGAGCTATCTGCAATCGCGCGATGCCATGCTACGGCTGGATCAGGAACATGGCTTCAAATTGCATTTCACTCAGGACAACATTGACCCGATCCAACGGCTGGATGCGGACAGCAGCAGCGAAGACGCTTACAAGATCTATCAACGCAATGTCCTGATCAGCTATGACCCCACCGATGGCATCATCCAGATGGAGGTGATCGCCGCCGATCCCCAAGTCAGCGCGACCTATTCCCGCGCCCTGATTTCCTATGCCGAAGAACAAGTCGACAGCCTGACCACGCGGTTGCGCAATGACCAGATGAAGGGGGCGATTGCCAGCTATGAAGAGGCGGAAAAAGAACTGAAACTGGCGCAGGAAAGGGTTGTTGAATTACAGGAGCAATCCAACATCATCAGCGGCGATATTGAAATCACCATGCTGACCACCGAAATCAGCGCCATGCAGGCCGAGCTGAACAAATCCGAATTGCTGCTGGAAGAGCTGAAATCCAACACCCGCCCCAACCCGGCCAAGGTGGCGCAGCAGGAACGCAAAATCAAAGCGCTGCGCGACAAAATCGCGGATCGTCGCGACAAACTGACCGAAAGCACCCCGGATGGCAAATCCATCGCCCGCATCAATAGCGAACTGGCCATGGCGCTGGCCAATCAGGAAACCCGGGGACTGATGTTGCAGGCGGCTTTGCAGCAAAAGGAAACGGCCAATATCGAAGCCTCGCGCCAGACCCGCTACCTGTCGCTGGGTGTGTCTCCCATACCGCCCGACACCCCCACCTATCCGCGCAAATTTGAAAACACCATTCTGGCGTTCCTGATTTTTTCCGGGATTTACCTGATGATGTCGCTGACCGCCTCGGTCCTGCGGGAACAGGTGACATCTTAAGCCTTGCATATAGTTGAAAGAATTGGAAGAAATGATGACCAAACCCAGCCAACAGGTAACGCAGAACACCTGGGAGTTTCTGCGTGATCCGATGATCACGCCCACAGGCTTTCGTGAATATGACGCCCGTTGGAAATATCCGGATGACATCAACCTGCCGGGGATCACCGCGCTGGGGCTGGGGCTGGGCACCCAGATGCGGGCGCGGGGAATTGAACCGGTGATTGCCGTGGGCAATGATTACCGCGACTATTCGCTGTCGATCAAAAACGCCCTGATGCTGGGTCTGATGCAGGCCGGCATCCATGTCAAAGACATCGGCCCGGCGCTTTCGCCCATGGCCTATTTCGCCCAGTTCCATCTGGATGCGCCGGCGGTGGCCATGGTCACGGCCAGCCACAACCCCAATGGCTGGACCGGGGTGAAAATGGGTTTTGAACGCCCGCTGACCCACGGCCCCGACGAAATGGCCGAATTGCGCGACATCGTGTTGAACGGTCAGGGCAAACCCCATGCCGGGGGGACGTATGAATTCGTCCCGGGCGTGAAAGAAGCCTATCTGGATGATCTGGTCGGCGATTTCAAAATGTCCCGACCACTGAAAGTGGTCTGCGCCACCGGCAACGGCACCGCCTCGGCCTTTGCGCCCGCGCTGTTTGAGCACATCGGCGTTGAAGTCGTCCCGCTGCACAACCGCCTAGATTACACCTTTCCCCACTACAACCCCAACCCCGAAGCGATGGAAATGCTGCACGATATGGCCGCGGCGGTGCGGGATTCGGGTGCCGATCTGGCGCTTGGCTTTGACGGCGATGGCGATCGCTGCGGGGTGGTGGATGATCTGGGCGATGAGATCTTTGCCGATAAGGTCGGTGTCATCATGGCCCGCGATTTCGCCCAGCTCTACCCGGGGTCAACCTTTGTCGCTGATGTCAAATCGACGGGGCTGTTTGCCTCGGACCCCGAGCTGAAAAAGCACGGAGCCAAGGCCGATTACTGGAAAACTGGCCACAGCCATATGAAACGCCGAGTCAAGGAAATCGGTGCGCTGGCAGGGTTTGAAAAATCCGGCCATTACTTCCTGGCCGAACCCATCGGGCGTGGTTATGATTGCGGCCTGCGCGTGGCGGTTGAGATTTGCAAATTGCTCGACCGGCACCCGGATAAATCCATGTCCGATCTGAAAAACGCCCTGCCCAAAACCTATTCCAGCCCCACCATGTCGCCCTATTGCGCCGATACCGAAAAATATCAGGTGCTGGAACGTCTGGTGACCAAGCTGGAACAGCTGGGCCAAGACGGCGGCAGCCTGGGCGGGCGCAAAATCCAGCAGGTGGTCACGGTAAACGGTGCCCGACTGATTTTGGATAATGGCGGCTGGGGGCTGGTGCGGGCGTCCTCCAACACCCCAAATCTGGTGGTGGTCTGCGAAAGCCCCGACAGTCAGGCAGAGCTGCGGGCGATTTTTGACGATCTGGATGCGGTGATCCGCACCGAACCGGCCGTTGGCGATTACGATCAGACTTTTTAGGCCCAACAGGGTAGTTTGGTGATCACCAAACTGCCTTATATTCCGCCCTCAAAGGTCTGAAACCTTGCCCCGATCCCGGGGCCACAAGGCACATGTGCCGCGGCGCTTGCCTTTTTTGCGGTAATAATCCCGCACCCCTACCCTGTCATCTTCCGGGTGCAGATCCCAATCCACCCACTCAATATCATAGCCCAACACATCAGCCATCATGTTCATCGCCCGAAAGCTGGGATACCCCACCGCGGCCACCTCCTGCCCTTCGATCTGCGGCGCGGCATTAAGCCTTTTATCGGTTTTCTCGCGCACCATGCGAATAATCGCCCCCGGGCGCAGCATGAATTCGCTATCGACAATCACCAACTTGGGCTGCAACGCCCGCACCAGCTTGAGCAGCCGCATATGATCCATGATGTGATAGAGAATGCCAAAAACGCTGACCACATCATAGGTTTCCCCCAGCGCAACCTGATGCTCCAACTCCTGAAACAGATCATTGCAGCGCAGATCAACCTTATTGCGCAAGGCGGCATCGGGATAATTGTCAAACAAATCAATCAGATGCTGGCGGGCCTCGACCCCCACCACCTGCCGCGCCCCGGCTCCGGCAAACGCATAGGCCCAGCGGCCATCATGCGAAGCAATATCAAACACCCGGGAGCCGTCAATTTCATCTTTGAACACCTCAATCAGATGCTTGTGCCGGGTGTTCATCCGCTTGACCGAAGCCGGATCATCGGCATAAAGTTCCTGCCCCGATAAGAAATCAAAAAACTGCAAAACGTGCCCTTCCTTTGCTGTGTCAACCCTGCGGCGGGAGGGGAAATTTTTGACTGCCAACCGCTGGCGTTAACCGCTATGATTTCACATATGAACAATCAAATCACAAGCCAGACCCTGCTGCAAGCCTATGCCTCGGGCATCTTTCCAATGGCTGACTCCCGCGATACCCCCGAGCTTTTTTGGGTTGATCCGCGTTTTCGCGGCATTTTCGAACTCGATCGCTTTCACATCTCAAAATCTCTGGCCCGGCGGATGAAACGCGGCCATTTTCAGATTACCGTCGACCGCGCTTTTGAGCAGGTGGTCAATGGCTGTGCCGACCGCACCGACACCTGGATCAACGCCCCGCTTTTTGAGCTGTATCGGCAACTGCACCACCAAGGCTTTGCCCATTCGCTCGAGGTTTGGGATGGCGATCAGTTGATTGGCGGCGTTTATGGGCTGACCATCGGGGCCGCATTTTTTGGAGAAAGCATGTTTTCGCGCCAAACCGATGCCTCGAAAATCGCGCTGGCCTATCTGGTGGATCGGCTGCGACTGGGGGGATTTCAGCTGTTTGACACCCAATTCATCACCCCGCATCTGGCCTCATTAGGCGCGATTGAGATCCCCCGGCACGACTACAGAAAAAGGCTGGCGGCGGCCATTTCACAGCCCGCTGATTTCCGATCCCCGCCGGAAATGTCGGATGTTTATTCGGTTTTACAGCGCAATACCCAGACATCATAACGCGGATGATCCAGCGCGTTCAGCGCCGGAGCCGTGGCAATCATCCACCCGCTAAACACCGGTTCGGGGTTGTTTTTCTCGCTGATCAGCACATTGGCATAGGCATTGCCCGAAGGGTTGCCCGCGGGATAGCGGCATTCCCGCAGCGTTACGGTCAGATAGCCCAGATCATGACTTTGCCCATTGCGCAAATCCATGTCGGTCAGACGCCCATCGACCTTATCCAGCCCGCGCAAAACCGCGCCGGGGGAACTGGTCACGTCTCCGGCCATAGCGGGACCGGCGAAAAACAACAGAAAAACACTCAGCAACCGCATCATTCTTCATCTTTCCCGGAAACGAATTTCATCAGCAGAGACACCAGCGACACCGCGCCCTGCGTGTCTTCGATCTCGCTGCCAGGTTCGAAATTATCCAGCGATGCGCCCGGGTAGATTTCCACGAAATTGCCCCCGAGCAACCCTTCAGAAGACACCACCACGGCGCTGTCATCCGGGATCGCAATGCCATCCCGGATCGCCAAGGTCACATCGGCCCGGTAGGTTTGCCCGTTCAACTCCATCTGGCTGATGGTGCCGATCTTGACCCCGGCCAGACGCACATCAGAACCCACCGTGATGCCTTCGCCAGACCGAAAGCTGGCATTAAGCGGATAATTCCCGGTTTTTACCGGCGAAAACCCTGTGGCCTGCCCGGCATAAACCAAAAAACCGATCGCCACGGCCAAAACCGCGCCGCCAACCAGAACTTCTGTGGTAGATTCAGACATGTTTGCTCAACCAGCCCCTGCTGTTGCGATAATATCGACCGGGGGAATATGGAGCATCCTGGCCCCAAGGTCCAGCCGTTTCGCTGCTTAAGGCAGGCGGGCGGTGACTTCTATTTCGATTTTCATCGCCGGGTCGATCAAACCGGCCTCGATCATGGTGGCCGCCGGCGGATTGTCGCTGAAAGCGGCACGCAGATAAGGCCAGCAGGGTTCGAAATCATCCCGGTTTGGCAGAATGTAATGCACCCGCACCACATCGGCAAAGCTGGCCCCGGCCTTTTCCAGCGCATCGCGGATATGGGCAAGCGCCAGTTGGCATTGATCCGTCACGCTTTCAGGGATAGCCCCGGTGGCGTGATCATTGCCAACCGTGCCAGAGACGAAAACCCAGCCATCGGCCACCACTGCGCGGCAATAGCCGACTTTGGATTCAAAAGCCGAGCTGGAATTGATCCGCTTGACTGCCATATCAGCTGGCACTCGCCTCTTCCTGTTCCTGACCATCGGCGTAGATCAACAACGGGCTGGCATCCGGGCCAACGGCCTCTTCATTCACCACGACTTCATCGATATTTTCCAGCCCGGGCAGGTCAAACATGGTATCCAACAGGATGTCTTCCATGATTGAGCGCAAGCCCCGCGCCCCGGTTTTACGCTCAATCGCGCGTTTGGCGATGGCTTTGAGCGCATCATCGGTGAAGGTCAGCTTGGCGTCCTCCAGTTCGAACAGCCGCTGATACTGTTTGACCAGCGCGTTTTTCGGCTGAGTCAGGATGGTGACCAGCGCGTCCTCGTCCAGATCGGTCAGGGTGGCAATCACCGGCAGACGGCCGACAAATTCCGGGATCAGGCCGAATTTCAGCAGGTCTTCGGGCTCCAACTCGCTGAGCAAATCGCCAATGCCGCGATCTTCGGCATCCTTAACGTCAGCGCCAAAGCCAATCGACGTCCCTGCCCCGCGCTGCGAGATGATTTTCTCTAGCCCGGCAAACGCCCCGCCGCAGACGAACAGGATATTGGTGGTATCGACCTGCAGGAACTCCTGCTGCGGATGTTTGCGCCCACCCTGCGGAGGCACCGAAGCCACCGTGCCTTCCATGATTTTCAGCAAAGCCTGCTGCACCCCTTCACCCGACACATCGCGGGTGATCGAAGGGTTGTCGGATTTGCGGGTAATTTTATCGACCTCATCAATGTAAACGATGCCGCGCTCGGCCCGTTCGACATTGTAATCGCTGGCTTGCAGCAATTTCAGGATGATGTTTTCTACGTCCTCACCAACATAGCCGGCCTCGGTCAGGGTGGTGGCATCGGCCATGGTAAAAGGCACATCCAAAATCCGCGCCAAAGTCTGCGCCAGCAGGGTCTTGCCGCAACCGGTCGGGCCGATCAGCATGATGTTGGATTTGGCCAGCTCGATATCGCCGGATTTGCCACCATGGTTCAGCCGCTTGTAATGGTTATGCACCGCCACCGACAGCACCCGCTTGGCGTGGAACTGGCCGATCACATAATCATCCAGCACATCGCAAATCTCTTGCGGAGTCGGCACCCCATCGGATGCCTTCAGCCCCGAGCTCTTGGTTTCCTCGCGGATAATGTCCATACACAGCTCGACACATTCATCACAGATGAACACGGTGGGCCCGGCAATCAACTTGCGCACCTCATGTTGGCTTTTGCCGCAGAACGAGCAGTAAAGTGTGTTCTTGCTGTCGCCGCTTCCCGAATTATCCGCCATCTGCTTTCCTTTAGTCCTGGACTGCATCGCTGCAATCACATGAAACCACACCTTGCCCTCAATCTAGGGCAGCCGGTTTTACTGTTCAATGCCAAAATCCATCCCCGAAACCGGATGTGGTTTGGTTAATCCTCGCTGCTGACCACGCGGTTTTCAACGATTTCGTCAATATGACCCCAATCAAGCGCCTCTTGAGCCGACATGAAATTGTCCCGCTCCAACGCCTTTTCCACCGTTTCCAGACTGTGGCCGGTATGTTTGACGTAAATCCCGTTCAACTGGTTTTTAACCTTTTGCGTTTCAGCTGCGTGGATCATGATATCCGTGGCCTGCCCCTGAAAGCCACCCGAGGGCTGATGCACCATGATCCGCGCATTAGGCAGCGCAAAGCGCAGCCCCTTTTCGCCGCCCACCGACAGAACCGATCCCATGCTGGCCGCCTGCCCCACCACCAGGGTTGAGACCTTGGGCCGGATATATTGCATAGTGTCGTAAATCGACAGCCCCGATGTCACCACCCCGCCGGGGCTGTTGATATACATCGAGATTTCCTTTTTCGGATTCTCGGCCTCAAGATGCAGCAGCTGCGCAACGATCAGCGAAGCCATGCCATCATGCACCTGACCGGTGACGAAAATGATGCGCTCCTTTAAAAGGCGTGAAAAAATGTCATAAGATCGCTCGCCCCGCGCGGTTTGTTCCACCACCATGGGCACGAGTTGGTTTGTAAACTGGTCGATAGGGTCTTTCATAGCTTTCTGCCTGAGGTTGTCGCATTCATTTTCTATACGGTTCCGTCTTAGAGGGGCCGCTGCCCGCCTGCAAGGCCCATAGGATGCTTTTCGCATGGATAGCCTAAACAGAGCGTTACCAAACCGTCCAATTTGGGTAAAATTTTGCGAAAATATCAGATTTTTCAGCCCTCACCCCCCACTCTCACATCCACCACGGGCCACAGGGCTGCTTTTGCCATTTTGTCTTTTGAAAAAATATGAGATGTTCGCCCCCAAACCAACCGCCCAGAATCAGCGGCCAAGTCAGGAACTGAAAAATGCAGACAGAACACATCATGATTGAGCCCAACCACATCCCAGCCGACTTCTACCAGCTGGTCAACGGACTGTGCCGGATCGGTGCGGATCTGGCGAAAATCATCGCCAAGGGCTCTCTGGGTCAGACGCTGGGCGGGGCGGTTGGCGAAAACAGCGATGGCGACCAGCAAAAGCAGCTGGATGTGATCGCTGATGAGCTGTTCGCCGATGCTCTGAAACCGCTGAATGTGCGCTGGTATGCCTCCGAAGAGCGCGAGGATGTGATTGCGCTGGACCCCGCCGGCGATTATGCGCTGGCGATTGACCCGCTGGATGGGTCTTCGAACATTGATGTCAATGTCTCGATCGGCACGATTTTCTCGATTTTCCCCGCCAGATCCGACGCCGAGGCCAGCTTTTTGCGCCCGGCCAGCGAACAGATTTGCGCGGGCTACATCATTTTCGGGCCACAAACCGGGCTGATGGTCACTTTTGGCCAAGGCACCCGGTTCTATCTGCTGAACCCGCAAAGCGGGCGCTTCGAGCTGGCCAATGATGCGGTGAGCGTGCCGCAGGACGCCAAGGAATATGCGGTAAATGCGTCCAATTATCGCCATTGGGAAGCGCCGGTGCGCCGCTATATTGACGATTGTCTGGCGGGCACGGACGGGCCACTGGGGCGCAATTTCAACATGCGCTGGGTGGGCTCTCTGGTGGCCGAGGCACACCGGATTCTGACCCGCGGCGGGCTGTTCCTGTATCCCGGAGATGCGCGCGAGGGCTATGCAAACGGGCGGCTGCGCATGGTGTATGAATGCGCTCCGATGGCGTTTTTGCTGGAACAGGCGCAGGGGCACGCCTTTACCACCGATCAGCGAATTCTGGAGCAAACCGCTGATCAACTGCACGCCCGCACGCCTTTGATTTTTGGCAGCGCAGCGCTGGTTGAGCAGCTGGCCGGCTATTACGCCGCACAATAGCTACTGAACCGTCGGAACAGCACAAACGAAGGACATCCGCATGACTCTGAAAGTCGCAATTAACGGATTTGGACGCATCGGCCGCAACATCCTGAGAGCCATCGTTGAAAGCGGGCGCACCGATATAGAGGTGGTGGCGATCAATGATCTGGGGGCGGTGCCGTCCTTAGCGCATTTGCTGCAATTTGACAGCGTGCATGGGCGCTTTCCGGTGCCGGTCAAGGCGGGCAGCGACAGCATTGATCTGGGCAACGGGCCGATCAGAGTAACCGCGATCCGCGAACCCAAAGACCTGCCCTGGCAAGGGGTGGATATTGCGCTGGAATGCACCGGCATTTTCAAAAGCCGCAAAAAGGCCGCGATGCTTCTGAAAAGCGGTGCCAAGCGGGTGTTGATCTCGGCCCCCGGCAAGAATGCTGATAAAACAATTGTTTACGGGGTGAATCAGGGGATTTTGACCAAGGACGACATCATCGTTTCCAACGCCTCCTGCACCACGAATTGCCTGGCCCCTGTGCTCAAGGTTCTGGACGAAGGCGTTGGCATCCATCACGGTTTCATGACCACCGTCCACAGCTATACCGGCGATCAGCCCACGCTTGATCGCCTGCATCGCGACCTGAACCGTGGCCGGGCCGCAGCGATGAACATGATCCCCACCTCAACCGGCGCCACCAAAGCCATCGCCCGCGTGTTGCCGGAACTGGCGGGCAAGCTGGACGGGGTGGCGATCCGGGTGCCGACTCCGAATGTGTCGCTGGTGGATCTGACCTTCGAGGCCAGCCGCAACACCACCCCCGAAGAGATCAACCAGATCATCCGCACCGCCGCCGACGGGCCGATGCAGGGCATTCTGGCCTATTCGGATGTGCCCAATGTGTCGGTTGATTTTAACCACGACCCGCATTCATCCATTTTCCAGACCGATCAAACCCGGGTGGTTGCCGGCAATATGGTGCGGATTCTGACCTGGTATGACAATGAATGGGGCTTTTCGAACCGTATGATTGATACCGCTCTGGCAATGGGGAAATTTTTGAAATGACAATCACTGCAATCACCGATCTGGATGTCAGCAACAAACGCCTGGTGGTGCGGGCTGATCTGAACGCGCCGTTTCACGACGATGGCAGCGTGTCCGACAGCACCCGGATTGACCGCTTTGCCGCCGGAATGCGTCCTTTGCTGGCCGCCGGGGCCGCGCTGGTGATCCTCACCCATCTGGGCCGGCCCAAGGGGATGCGCGACCCCGCGCTGTCAACTCAAAAGATCCTGCCCTGCCTATCCAAGGCTCTGGGCACCGAAGTGGCCTTTGTCGATGCCTGCATCGGCGAACAGGCCCAAACGGCCGCAGCACAGCTGCGCCCGGGGCAAGTTCTGCTGTGCCAGAATTTGCGCTTTGAGCCCGGCGAAACCGCCAATGACCCGGCCATGGCCGCCGAACTGGCCAAGCTGGGCGATATTTACGTCAATGATGCATTTTCCTGCGCCCACCGCGCCCATGCCTCGACTGCGGCCATCGCCCACGCCATGCCCGCCACCGCCGGGCCGCTGATGAATGAGGAAATCACCGCCCTAACCAAAGCGCTGGAACAACCCCAGCGCCCCTCGGTGGCGATTGTTGGCGGAGCCAAGGTGTCGACCAAAATCGCAGTGCTGAAAAATCTGGCCGGCAAGCTGGATGCGATCATCATCGGCGGCGGCATGGCCAATACGTTTTTGTTTGCCGATGGCGCTCCGATGGGCAAATCGCTGCATGAAGCCGATGCGCTGGACATCGTCAACGAAGTCCGCGCACTGGCCGCGCAATCAGGCTGCAAGCTGTTGCTGCCCGATGATGTGGTGGTGGCCCGCGAATTCGCCGCCGGGGCGGAAAACCAAGTGGTCGCCCATGATGCCTGCCCACCGGATGCGATGATTCTAGATGCCGGCCCCACAGCGCTTGCCGCTTTTCAGGCGGAACTTGCGCAGGCCAAAACCATCCTGTGGAACGGCCCGCTGGGTGCCTTTGAAATCAGCCCATTTGATACCGCCACCATTGGCCTTGCCCAAACCGCTGCCCAGCTGACCCGCGAGGGCAAAACCGTATCCGTGGCCGGCGGTGGCGATACGGTGGCCGCGCTGAATGCTGCCGGGGTCAGCGATGATTTCACCTATATCTCGACCGCAGGCGGGGCGTTTCTGGAATGGCTCGAAGGCAAAGAGCTGCCCGGGATCGCCGCACTTCACTCATAACTTGTTAACCAGATCAGGAACTCCAACATGGCCCTCATTACCCTTCGCCAACTTCTGGACCACGCGGCTGAACACAGCTACGGGGTGCCCGCCTTCAACATCAACAATATGGAACAGGGTCTGGCGATCATGCGCGCCGCAGATGCCTGTGACGCGCCGGTGATCATGCAGGCCTCGCGCGGGGCGCGGTCTTATGCCGGGGACATCATGCTGCGGCATATGATCCAAGCGCTGGCCGAAATGTATCCGCATATTCCGCTCTGTATGCATCAGGATCACGGCAATAACGAAGCCACCTGCGCCAGCGCCATCCGCCATGGCTTTACCTCGGTGATGATGGATGGCTCCCTGCACGCCGATATGAAAACTCCGGCGAATTTTGCCTATAATGTCGATATTACCGAACGGGTTGCGCGGCTGGCGCATTGGGTCGGGGCTTCGGTTGAGGGCGAGCTGGGCGTGCTGGGCTCGCTGGAGACCGGCGAAGCAGCCGAAGAGGATGGCTCGGGCGCGGTGGGCAAGCTGTCGATGGAGCAGCTGCTGACCGACCCCGACGAAGCCGCCGATTTCGTGCAAAAGACCAAGGTTGATGCGCTGGCCATTGCCTGTGGCACCTCGCATGGGGCGTATAAATTCACCAGCAAACCCACCGGAGACACGCTGGCGATCAGCCAGATCGAGGCAATCCACGCCAAAATCCCCAATGTACATCTGGTGATGCATGGTTCTTCCTCGGTGCCGCAATATCTGCAAGACCTGATCAACGAAAATGGCGGCGAGATGGCCCAGACCTATGGCGTGCCGCTTGAAGAAATCGAAAAGGGTATTAAATCAGGGGTGCGCAAGGTGAATATCGACACCGATAACCGCATGGCGCTGACCGGGCAGTTCCGCAAAATCGCCAAGGAAAAGCCCTCTGAATTTGATCCGCGTAAATTCATGATCCCGGCGATGGAAGAGATGCAAAAGCTGGTCAAGGACCGGTTCGAGCGTTTCGGCACCGCTGGCCATGCCCATGCGATCAAAGTGATCCCGATGGATGATATGGCCAAGCGCTATCAGGATGGTGCGCTTGATCCGGTGATCGGCTAGATCGCCCATCCCCCATATCCTGAAAGGAGCCCAAGCATGAGCTTTGACAGAAACATCAAAATCGCGCCCTCGATCCTGTCGGCCGATTTCGCCAATTTCGGGGCCGAGATCCGCGCCATTGAGGATCAGGGCTGTGACTGGGTGCATGTCGATGTGATGGATGGGCATTTTGTGCCCAACCTCACCTTCGGCCCGCCGGCAGTGGCGGCATTTCGCCCGCATGTGAAAACGGTGATGGATGTGCATCTGATGATCTCGCCGGTGGATGCTTATATCAACGCCTATGCACAGGCCGGGGCCGATGTGATCACCGCTCACCTTGAGGCCTCGGACCACATCCACCGCACCTTGCAGGCGATCCGCGCCAGTGGCGCCAAGGCCGGGCTGGCGCTGAACCCCGGCACGGGTTTGGGGGATGTGGAATATCTGCTGGATATGGTGGATCTGTTTTGCATCATGACGGTCAACCCCGGTTTTGGCGGGCAAAAATTCATCCACAGCCAGATTGGCAAGGTGAAAAAACTGCGGGCGATGATTGGCGAGCGCCCCATTCACATTGAAATTGACGGCGGCATTACCCCCGAAACCGCGCCCCTGATGGCCGCGGCCGGGGCAGATGTGCTGGTGGCGGGCTCGGCTGTGTTTAAAGGTGGCAGCGTCGCGCAGCCCGAAATTTATGGCCAAAACATCCGCGCCATCCGCGAGGCCGCCCAAGCGGCGCAACCCAGCAACAGCACCCCCTAACCACAGGAGACTCCCATGGCTCTGGTCAGCCCCCCCGTCTGCGATTTCAACTGGCAAGCCCCCGATTTCACCCTGCCCGCCACCGATGGCAACAGCTATTCTCTGGCCGATCTGCGCGGGGAAAACGGCACGCTGGTGATGTTCATCTGCAACCACTGCCCCTATGTGATGTCGATCAAGGATAAGCTGGTGCGCGAGGCAAAGGCGCTGCAACAGCTGGGCATTGGCGTGGTGGCGATCAACTCGAATGACGCCGAAACCTACCCCGAGGACAGCTTTGACAACATGAAAAAGCAGGGCTTTCCCTTTGTCTATCTGCATGACGCAACGCAAGCGGTGGCGCGGGCCTATGATGCGCAATGCACCCCAGATTTTTTCGGCTTCAACGCCGATCTGGGGCTGCAATATCGCGGACGGCTGGATGCGTCGGGCCGCGATCCCGAGGCCGGAGCGTTGCGGCGCGACCTTTATGAAGCCATGAAACAGGTGGCCGAAACTGGCAAAGGGCCGGCGGATCAGACCCCCTCCATGGGCTGCTCGATCAAGTGGAAGGCTTGAGCGCCCGGGACAAAATCCCGGTGATTTTTGATCTGGACGGCACGCTAGTTGACAGCGCCCCGGATCTGCGCGCCGCTTGCGTCAAAATGCTGCGGGCCGAGGGCAAACCCGCCCCCAGCCTGCAAACCGTGATCGGTTATATCGGCAACGGCATCCCCCGGCTGGTGCAGCGCGCCATGGACGATCATGGCATCGCGCCTGATCAACACCCCCGGCTGCTGACGGCGTATAGGGCGCATTATGACGCCGCGCCAGCCAACCTCAGCCGGCTTTACCCGAATGTGCCTGAACTGCTGCGCCACCTGCACGCCCGGGGTCATAAAATGGCGATCTGCACCAACAAACCGGCCGATCCGGCCCGACAGTTGCTGGCTGCCTTGGGGATCGAGGCGTTTTTCCCGGTGCTGGTAGGCGGAGACAGCCTGAGCGTGAAAAAGCCCGACCCGGCGCCGTTGCGGGACTGCCTGAGACAGCTGGGCGAGACCCGCTGCCTTTATGTCGGCGATAGCGAAGTTGACGCCCAAACCGCACAAAATGCGGATCAGCCGCTGGCGCTGTTTCGGGGCGGTTATCGCAAAGCTTCGGTGTCGGAATTGCCGCATCGTTTTGCCTTTGACAATTTTGCCCAGCTTCAGGGCTTTGTCGATCATTTCTCTGACGACGGATAACACAAAAACGCCGGGCTGCGCCTGCCGGGGGGCAGGCAGGCGCAGCCCGGCCTAACGGCCGGGCGGAACAGATTAAAACTGGCAGCATAATTGGCTGAGGTCAAAAACACATCAACCGCGTCTGTAAACCTTAATAAGGCAACAACATCCCGCGAATGGTGAAATACAGCAGCGCCGCCAGAACCCCGGCCAGTGGCACCGTCACCACCCAAGCCGCCGCAATTTTCAGCAACATCGAGCGTTTCACCAGCTCTTTGTCATAAACCTTCTTCAGATCCTTGCGCTCTTTCTTATACAGGTTCGGGCCTTTCTTGGCCTTCAGATCGGCCAGCATCACGGCCTTGTCACTCAGATCCGCCGCGTCAAATTCGCACAAAAACGCATCCACCACTTCCGGCGCATCATCCACATGATGGGCGCGAATGTCATCCAGCAAACGGGCGTGGTTGGATTCCAGATATTCACGCAAGAACCCGACACCAAAAATCCCGCCCACGGCAATATGAGTCGAACTGACCGGCAGACCCAGCTGAGATGCCAAAATCACCGTGATTGCGGCGGCCATCGCCACACAAAAGGCGCGCATCTTGTCCAGCTCGGTGATCTCACTGCCCACGGTGCGGATAAGCTTGGGCCCATAGAGCATCAAGCCCAGCGCAATCCCCACCGCACCAATCAACATCACCCAGAGCGGAATCTCGGCCTTGGTCGAGATTCCTCCGCTGAGCAGCGCATCATTAATCGCCGCCAGAGGCCCGACTGCATTGGCCACATCATTGGCCCCATGTGCAAAGCTCAGCAACGCCGCGGCAAAAATCAGCGGGATGGTAAACAGCCGGTTTACGCCATCGCGGTTGTTCTCCAGCTTATCACTGGCCTTGACCACCATCGGGCGTACCAGCAGCCAGATCACCACCGCCACAGCCAGACCAATCAGACCGGCCGAAATAAAATCAAATTTCCACAGCTTTTTCAGCCCCTTTAGCACCAGATAAGTCGAAAACGCCCAGCCCATGATCGCCACCAAAAACGGCACCACCCGCTTGGCCGCCGCTACCTTATCACTGCGGTAAACGATATTACGCTTGATGAAATAAAGGAAGGCGGCAGCGATCAGCCCGCCCAACACCGGAGAAATCACCCAGCTGGCAGCGATCATGCCGACTTTGTTCCAGTTGGCGATGTCCCAGCCGGCAGCGGCAATCCCTGCCCCCAGAACCCCGCCAACAATCGAATGCGTGGTGGAAACCGGAGCGCCAACCGCAGTGGCCACGTTCAGCCACACCGCAGCTGCCAGCAGCGCCGCCATCATCACCCAGATAAAGGTGGTGCTGTTGGCAATCAACGCCGGGTCAATAATGCCCTTTTTGATGGTGCTGACCACGTCGCCCCCGGCAATCAGCGCACCGCTGGCCTCGAATATGGCGGCAATCAGAATCGCTCCGGTCAGGGTCAGCGCCTGCGAGCCCACCGCCGGACCGACATTATTGGCCACATCATTGGCCCCGATATTCATCGCCATATAGCCACCGATCATCGCAGCCACCACCAGCAGATAACCGTCCGAAACCGTGTCCATCCGGGCCGAAATCACCAGCATAATCAGGATGATAAACAAAATGGCAGTGCCCAGCCTGAACAATTCGGCACGCCCCAGCTTGCTGGCCTTTTCCAAGGCCTGAATACTGTTGAATTCCATGAGTTTTCCCCCGATTTCAGGCGCAGCCACCAACCGGCCCCTGCGTCGTTACAGCCCGTCATAAACATTGATTTTTTGCGTGCGTCAAGCGCGGTGGAAAAGCCGTTGCAAAACACAACCAACCCTTCCGATTCCACTATCAACAAGATATGCGAAATCTTGTATATGACACATGTCAAACCGGGCGCATCTCCCCGCCCCATAGCGGCAAAAATACCATAAAATCTAAAGCGGCCACATGAACGGAATGATGGCGCTGGCCAGCAGGCCAACGCTCAGATTCAGAGGAATACCGGCCCGCATAAAGTCGGTGAATTTATAGCCCCCCGGACCATACACCATCATGTTGGTCTGATACCCCACCGGCGTGGCAAAACTGGCCGAAGCCGCCACCATCACCGCCACCACCAGCGGTCTGGCGTCAATGCCCATCTCGGCGGCCAGACCAATGGCGATCGGCGTGATCACCACCGCCACCGCGTTGTTCGACACCATTTCCGTCAACACCGAGGTCAGAAGGTAAATCGCCCAGATGATCAGAAACGGCGGCAACAGGCTGAGATAGGGTGCAAAGATCCCGACCAACAGCGCCACCGCACCCGAGGCCTCCAGCGCCGAGCCAATGGCCAGCATCGAAAAGATCATCGCCAATAAGCGGCCATCAATAAAGGAAAAGGCCTCATCCGCGTCGATACATTTGCTGACCAGCACCACGGCCACCGCGATCACCGCCAGCAAAAAGATCGGGGCCACTTTGACGGCTGCCAAAGCGACAATTGCCAACAGCGCCAGCACCGCCACCGGCGCCTGTGAGCGGCGGAACTCGCGCCCCGAGGGCTTGGAAACATCCAGTAAATTCAGCTCGCTGGCCATATGGCCGATGTCCGAGGGCGCGCCCTCCAGCAACAGAGTGTCACCGGCGCGCACAACCAGATCGTCAATCTGGCCGCGCAAATTCTGATTGCGCCGATGCACCGCCAGCGTATAAACGCCATATTTCCGCCGCAGCCGCAAACTGGCCAGACTGCGACCAATCATTTTGCACCCCGGCGTGATCAGCACTTCGACGGTCGAGGTCTCAACCGCGCTCAACTGGTCCATCCGTTTCAGGTTCTTGTTGCGTTGCAGTGAAAGCAGCTCGCTCACCTCGGTGCGCAACACCACCCGGTCGCCGACCTTCAGTTGCACGTCTTTCAGATTGCGCCGCAGGCTTTCTTCATTGCGCACCACGTCAATCAGCCGCACGCCTTTGCGTTTGAACAGCTGCACATCCAGAACATCGCGGCCGATCAGGTTGCTATCCGGCGGGATGGCGGCTTCGGCAAAGAATTTCATCTTGGATTTATCCGACAGCAGATTGGCCATGCTGTCGCGATCCGGCAGCAAGCGCGGTGCGACAAAGCGCAGATAGAGCATCCCCCAGATCACCAGAATGATCGCCAGCGGCGTGACCTCGAAGATGGAAAACGCGGCCAGCCCATTGGCCCGCGCCACCCCGTCCACCAGCAGGTTAGTCGAAGTACCGATCAGGGTCAGCGTGCCGCCCAAAATCGCCGCATAAGACAGCGGGATCAGCAATTTCGACGCCGACACCCCGATCTTGCGCGCCAGTTGCACGAAAACCGGGATCATCACCACCACCACCGGCGTGTTGGAAACCACGGCCGAAGCCAGCACCACAAACACCATCAATGACCCAATCGCCAGGCCCGGATTGGTTTCGGCATTCTTTTCGGCCACTTTGGTGAACCATTCCAGCGCCCCGGTGCGCACCAAAGCGCCCATCACGATGAACATCGCGCCGATGGTCCAGGGGGCCGGGTTCGACAACACCTGTAACCCGGAATCATAGGGCAAAATCCCCAGTCCCAACAGGGCGGCAGCCCCGGCGATGGCCACGACCTCGGTGGGCAGGGTCTCGCGCAGGAACATGACAAACATCACCGCAACAACCAACAATGTGATAATGGCTTGTGTGGTTTGACTTAGCTCAATAAAGCCCATCTGCGATACCTCCCCATATGTGCAAGGGTCATCCTGTTTCGTGTGATCTCAGGCCACATCATTGCCGATCCGGGCGGCATTGTCACGGGGTCGCACCAAAAACAGGCCAAATAACATCAGGACCAACGCCGCCCAGATGTAACCGGAATAGCTTTCGCCCAAAATCAGCATCGAAGCCACCACCCCAAAGCCGGTCACCAGATAAGACACCTGGGCCGCAAACACCGGCCCGGTGCGCCCCACCAGCCAGATATAGCCGACATAGGTGATCTGGTTGACAATGGTCGCCCCGACAATCGCCCATTCCGGCGCATTCCATGGCTGAAGCGGATTGATGAACACCCCCATTCCCAAGGCAAGCGGCACCACGATCGCCAGACCAATCACCGAAGCGCCGAACAACATCTGGAACGGATCCAGCCCGGTATCTCCGGCCCATTTCAGGAAATTGCCCTCGGCCCCATAGGCCAGAGGGGCCAACATGCCCAACAGCACAAAGCCGAATTTCGTGGGATCCGGCAGGCTGGCTTCGGGGCCGATCAGCAACAGCACCGCCGCCGCGCCGAAACCGATGCCGGAAATACGTTTGAGGGCCGGCTTTTCATAGCCCATCAGCAGAGCAATCGGCATGGAAAACAGCGGCACCAGCGCAATCAGGATCGACATGACACCGGCGGGCAGATTGGCGGTGGCGGTGTAGGAAAAATAATTCGGGAAAACCGCGCCCAGCACCGAGATCCCGGTGAACAGCAACAGATAGCGTCTGGCCAAAAGCAGGCTTCTCCCCCGCGCAAGAGTGATGGCACCCATCAGAATTGTTCCGACCACCATTTGCCAAACCAGAATGCCAAACGGGCTATGGCCGCTGGACAGGGCGATCTTGGTCAGCGGAAAAGTCAAACCCCAAGCCGCTCCCATGGCGACCAGCGCCAGATAATAGCGCCCGTTCGGTCTCACAAATCCGGCCCGGATTGCTGCAAACGCCCACCGATGCGCACCATCTGCACATCAACGGCTTTGCCGATCTTGTCGTCGGTTTCCACAAACAGCCCGCATAGGGTCACATCCCCCATCGCCGGGCTATAACGCCCCTTGACCATGCCGGTCACGAAACGGCGCATCGGCTCTTCCTTATCCATGCCGATCACCGAATTGTAATCACCACACATCCCGGCATCGCTTTGAAACGCCGTGCCCTTGGGCAGGATCTGAGCATCCCCGGTGGGCACATGCGTATGCGTGCCCACCACGACAGACGCCCGTCCATCGCACCAATGGCCCATGCCCATTTTTTCACTGGTGGCTTCGCAATGCACATCCAGCAAGATCGCCTGCACCAGACCGCCCAGCGGGTATTTTTTCAACACCGCATCAACGGCGGAAAACGGATCATCGAAGGGGCGTTTCATAAACACCTGCCCCAGAACCTGCACAACCAGAATCTTGCGCCCGCGCCGATCAGCAAACACCCGCGCCCCCTGCCCCGGAGCGTTTTTGGCAAAGTTCAACGGCCGGATAATACGCGGTTCATTGTCAATCAACTGCAACATATCGCGTTGGTCAAACGCGTGATCACCCAAGGTCAGACAATCCACCCCGGCCTCCAGCAACGCCCTAGCATGGGCACCGGTAATCCCCGCGCCCCGAGTGGCATTCTCACCATTGACCACAACGAAATCCAGCCGCCAACGCTGGCGCAATTCCTGTAACTGCCCGGCAACCGCCGCCCGCCCGGCGCGGCCGACGACATCGCCCAAAAATAAGAGTCTCATACCTCCTGCCTATTGCCCACACGCCGCAAGAGCAATCCCTATAATGCAGCGCAACATTGCCAAATGCACCCATCCGAGCGCCCCCGGGGCGCGATACATCAAGCGAGCCGCAGGCTCACCGCTGAGCAAGCCCTCCTTTCACAACACACAGACCCAAACGGTGCGCAGCGCATGGCCATATCAAACAGCCCCATAACACAGCCATACGCCGCGATCCGCCACAGATAACAGAATCACCGTCCTGCACAGGCACCCTATATTCCCATTCCTTTTCATAGGGTTAAAAACAGCAAAATATCCCCTCTGGCCCTGACAGCCCACATGCGTTATGAACCCCCAAGCATCAAAAAAGGCACCGCAAATGGCACGTATTCTGATCACCTCCGCCCTGCCCTATATCAACGGCATCAAACATCTGGGAAACCTCGTTGGCAGCCAGCTTCCGGCTGATTTATACGCCCGTTACGTTCGCGGGCGCGGCCATGAGGTGATGTTCATCTGCGCCACCGACGAACACGGCACCCCCGCCGAACTGGCCGCCGCCAAAGCCGGCAAACCCGTTGCTGAATACTGCCGCGACATGCATCAGGTGCAGGCCGATATCGCCGCCGGGTTCCGGCTGTCTTTTGACCATTTTGGCCGTTCCTCTTCGCCGCAAAACCACAAACTGACCCAGCATTTCGCCGCCAAGCTGGCCGAAAACGGCTATATCCAGCAAGTCAGTGAAAAACAGGTTTACTCCAACGCCGATGGTCGCTTTCTGCCGGATCGCTATATCGAAGGCACCTGCCCGAATTGCGGCTATGACAGCGCCCGTGGCGATCAATGCGAAGAATGCACCAAACAGCTCAGCCCAACCGACTTGATCAATCCCCGCAGCGCGGTATCCGGTTCAACCGATCTGGAGGTGCGCGAAACCACGCATCTGTTCCTGCGCCAGTCCACTTTGCGCGACCAGCTGGATCAGTGGATTTCGGAAAAAACCGACTGGCCGGTTCTGACCACCTCGATCGCCAAGAAATGGCTGCATGATGGCGATGGCCTGCGGGATCGCGGCATCACCCGCGATCTGGATTGGGGCGTGCCAGTGCCCGAGATGGAAGGCAAAGTGTTCTATGTCTGGTTCGACGCCCCCATCGAATACATCGCCGCCACCGCCGAATGGGCCGAAACCCACGGGCAGGATGACACGGCCTGGCAGCGCTGGTGGCGCACCGATCAGGGCGCCGAAGATGTGCGCTATGTGCAGTTCATGGGCAAGGATAATGTGCCGTTTCACACGCTCAGCTTCCCCGCCACCATCATCGGCTCGGGCGAGCCATGGAAGCTGGTCGATTACATCAAATCCTTCAACTATCTGAATTACGATGGCGGACAGTTCTCGACTTCTCAGGGCCGGGGCGTATTCATGGATCAGGCGCTGTCGATCCTGCCGGCGGATTATTGGCGCTGGTGGTTGCTGTCTCATGCGCCGGAAAATTCCGATAGCGAGTTCACATGGGAAAACTTCCAGGCCTCGGTCAATAAGGATCTGGCCGATGTGCTGGGCAATTTTGCTTCGCGGGTGACGAAATTCTGCCGCTCCAAATTCGGCGAAACCGTGCCCGAGGGCGGCGCGTTTGGCGATGAGGAACAGGCGCTGATCGACACGCTGGCCCAACGCATTGCCGCCTATAATACGCATATGGACAATATGGAAATCCGCAAAAGCGCTGCCGAGCTGCGGGCAATCTGGGTCGCGGGCAACGAATATCTGCAAAGCGCCGCGCCTTGGGCGAGATTCAAGACAGACCCGGAGGGTGCGGCGGCGGTGATCCGGCTGTCTTTGAACCTGATCCGGCTTTATGCGGTGCTGTCCAAGCCCTTTATCCCGGACGCGTCCGAAACCCTGCTGTCGGCGCTGGCCTGCGAGGATCACAGCTGGCCCGATGATGTGGCGCAGGCGTTGCAAACCCTGCCGGCGGGGCATGAGTTTAGCGTTCCCGAAGTACTGTTTGCCAAGATCAGCGATGAACAGCGCGAAACCTGGCAGGCTGAATTTTCCGGCCGCCGCGGGTAAGATGCGAAGGCTCCTGCTGAGCCTGCATCAAGACAAAAAGCAAAGGGCTGCGCCCTGCCTGGCGGGGCGCAACCCGGCCTCAAGGCTGGGCGGAACAGGTTTAAAGGTCGTGGCATTTGGCACAACGCTTTGGCCCATACGCCGACTGAAACAAACAGCATTGCCCCCTTCCGTTTGCCCCCCTAATATAGGCACCACAAAATCAAGAACAAAGAGCAGACCATGGCCGCTGATGACCTCCTTGCCGGGAATGAGAACCAACCTCATAAGAAATACGATGCCTCCTCGATCGAAGTGCTCGAAGGGCTCGAGCCGGTGCGCCTGCGCCCGGGCATGTATATCGGCGGCACCGATTCCCGCGCTCTGCACCATCTGGTGGCCGAGGTTCTGGACAACTCGATGGACGAAGCCGTGGCCGGCCATGCCAACCGCATCGAGGTCGAGTTGCACGCCGATTATTCGGTCACCATCCGCGACAATGGCCGCGGCATCCCAATTGATCCGCACCCCAAATTCCCCGACAAATCCGCGCTTGAAGTGATCCTGTGTACCCTGCACGCCGGCGGCAAATTTACCGGCGAAAACTATGCCACATCGGGTGGTCTGAACGGGGTGGGCTCTTCGGTGGTCAACGCGCTATCCGACAGCATGGTGGTCGAGGTCGCCCGGGATCGCAAGCTCTACCAACAGCGCTTTTCCCGCGGTGTGCCTCTGGGCAAGCTCGAAGAAATCGGCGCCGCCCCCAACCGGCGCGGCACCACCGTCACCTTTCACCCTGATCCCGAAATCTTTGGTGCGCTGAAATTCAAAGCCGCCCGGCTGTTTGATCTGGTGCGCTCCAAGGCGTTTTTGTTTTCCGGGGTCGAGATCCGCTGGAAATCGGCGATCAGCGATGGCGACACCCCGGCGCAGGCCAAATTCCACTATCCCGGCGGTCTGGCCGAATATCTGACCGAGGTTCTGGGCAGCGCCGCCACCTATGCCGAGGCTCCGTTTTCCGGCAAGGTCGATTTCGGCGAAAAATTTGCCGAAGCCGGATCGGTAGAATGGGCGATCAACTGGACCCCCTCGCGCGATGGTTTCCTGCAAAGCTATTGCAACACCGTGCCCACCCGCGATGGCGGCACCCATGAAGGCGGCTTTTGGGCCGCGATCCTGAAAGGCATCCGCGCCTATGGCGAGTTGGTCGGCAACAAAAAAGCCGCCTCGATCATCCGCGACGATCTGACCACCGGCGGCTGCGGCCTGATCTCGATTTTCATCGCCAATCCCAGCTTTGTCGGGCAAACCAAAGACCGGCTCTCGAATGAATCCGCGCAACGGATGGTTGAAAACTCGGTGCGCGATCATTTTGACAACTGGCTGGCGGCCGATACCAAATCCGCCGGGGCCATTCTGGATTATCTGGTGCTGCGGGCCGAAGAGCGCCTGAAACGCCGCGCTGAAAAAGAGACCCAGCGCAAATCCGCCACCAAAAAGCTGCGCCTGCCGGGCAAGCTGACCGATTGTTCCAACAACGCCCGCGAAGGCACCGAGCTGTTCATCGTCGAGGGCGATTCGGCGGGGGGCTCGGCCAAGATGGCCCGCAACCGCAAGACTCAGGCGCTGTTGCCGCTGCGGGGCAAGATCCTCAATGTTCTGGGGGCTGCCAGCAATAAAATCGGCACCAATAACGAAATCAACGATCTGTCGCAGGCTCTGGGTGTGGGGCTGGGCAGCCGTTTCAATCTGGACGATCTGCGCTATGAAAAGGTCATCATCATGACCGATGCCGATGTTGATGGGGCGCATATTGCCTCGCTGCTGATGACGTTTTTCTTCACCCAGATGCGCCCGATGATTGACGCGGGTCACCTCTATCTGGCCTGCCCGCCGCTGTTTCGGTTAACCCAAGGGGCCAAGCGGGTTTATTGCATTGACGAGGCCGAGAAAAACGCCTGGCTGGACAAGGGTCTGGGCGGCAAGGGCAAGATTGATGTCTCGCGCTTCAAGGGTTTGGGCGAGATGGACGCCAAGGATCTGAAGGAAACCACCATGGACCCGGACAGCCGGGTTCTGATCCGGGTGACGATCGACGAAGACATGCCCGGAGCAACCGGCGATCTGGTTGAGCGCCTGATGGGCAAGAAACCCGAGAAGCGGTTTCAGTATATTCAGGAAAACGCGCAATTTGTCGAAGAGCTGGATGTGTGAGGCGGTTTTGCTGATCATTGTCAGAACCATCAGGCATCGGTCCTTTCTAAGCCGCCGCCCCACCAAATTCACAGCTTATGGTTGGACGCGCCAATCTGTCGCTTGCACGCCCATTTGAATCAAATTAGAAGCATCGCTAACAGCTTCAGCCATTGCGCCCCACCGGCGGTCATAGCCAAAAATCCCAAACATATAGAAAGGCCTCCCATGTTTCGTGCCTCAAAATTGTTGCGCCTGTCGCTTGTTGCCTGTTTTGCCACCGTTTCGGCTATGCAAACCGCCAGCGCCGATCCCGTTTACGCCGATAAGAACAGAATCGTGTCTCTGGGCGGCTCGATCACCGAAATCATCTATGATCTGGGCCAATTGGATCGGCTGGTGGCCCGCGATACCACTTCGAACTATCCCCAAGCCGTGCTGGAGCTGCCGGATGTCGGTTATGTCCGCCGGCTCTCGCCCGAAGGGGTGCTGTCGGTGAACCCGGACCTGATCATCGCCATCGAAGGCAGCGGCCCCAAAGAGGCCGTGGATTTGCTCGCCGAAGCCAACATCCCCTTTGTCACCATCCCCAATGAATTCACCCGTCAGGGCGTTGTGGCCAAGATCAAAGCCGTGGCCGATACTCTGGGCGTGCCGGAAAAAGGTGCGAAAATGGCGGCCGAGTTGGATGTGGCTTTGAAAGACGCTGAAGAAACCTCGAACAAAGTCGATAACAAAAAGCGCGTCATGTTCATTCTGACCGCCCGCAATGATCGGTTTCTGATCTCAGGCACGAATACCGGTGCCGATTCCATCATCCGCATGGCCGGTGGGATCAACGCGGTGACCGAGTTTGAAGGCTACAAGCCCATGACCGACGAAGCCATGTCCGCCGCCGCCCCCGATGTGATCCTGCTGATGCGCCGCACCGGGCCGATGCAGATTTCCGACGAAGATCTCAGCAACCACCCGGCGATTGCCATCACCCCAGCCGGACAAGCACAGAATTTTGTGCGCATGGATGGCATGTTCCTGCTGGGCTTTGGCCCCCGCACCGCCAAAGCGATTGTCGAGCTGCACAAACAGCTCTACCCCGGTCAGGGCTAACAGAACAGGGCGGATAGAACAGTGAGTGATTTGGCCAGCAGCACCGCGGATCACATTCCGGTTGCCAAACCCATCGGCGACCGTCGCCAGCGGGCGCGGATGATGACGGTATTCCTGACGGGGCTGCTGATTTGCTCGGCCCTGTTCAGCCTGATGTATGGAGCCTCGGGCATATCGTTCTGGGCGGTGATAGGCGATCTGATCACCGGCACCCCGTTACAGCTGCGTGAAAAAGTGGTGTTGTTTGACATCCGCCTGCCGCGCATGGTGATGGGCGTTCTGGTTGGAGCCTCGCTGGCCGTTTCCGGCGCGGTCATGCAGGGGCTGTTTCGCAACCCGCTGGCCGATCCCGGGCTGGTCGGCGTCAGCGCCGGGGCCGGGCTGGGGGCGATCATCGCGATCGTGTTGGGGGGCTCTCTGCCGGTCGCATTGGCCGAGTTATTTGGCTATTACCTGATCCCGTTTGCCGCCTTTTTCGGGGGCTGGGGCACCACCATTGTGCTTTACCGGGTTTCGACCCGCCACGGGCGCACATCAGTGGCGACCATGCTGCTGGCGGGCATTGCGCTGGGGGCGCTGGCCGGGGCGCTATCGGGCATTCTGGTTTACATGGCCGATGACGCCCAGCTGCGTGATCTGACCTTTTGGGGCATGGGCTCGCTGGCCGGAGCCACCTGGACCAAAGTGCTGGCCGCCGGGCCGATCATTGTGCTGGCGCTGGCCGTCACCCCGCTGCTGGCGCGTGGGCTGAACGGGCTGGCCTTGGGCGAGGCCACCGCGCATCATATCGGCATCAGCGTGCAACGGGTGAAAAACGTTGCCATCCTCAGTGTTGCCGCCGCCACCGGAGCGGCTGTGGCCGTCAGCGGCGGCATCGGTTTTATCGGTATCATCGTGCCGCATCTGCTGCGTCTGGCGGTGGGGCCGGATCACAAATATCTTCTGATCAACTCGGCGCTGCTGGGGGCGTGCATGTTGCTGGGCTCGGATGTGATCAGCCGCACCATTATTGCCCCGGCCGAATTACCGATTGGCATCGTCACCGCCACTCTGGGTGCCCCAGTGTTCCTGTGGATCCTGCTGCGCCGCCGCGGCGTGGTAGATATGTAAGGGGTCAACCATGCTGAGCGCTAAGAACATCCGCGTCACATTGGGCAAAAAGCAAATCCTGCACGGGATTGATTTCACCGCCAAACCCGGCGAAGTCACCGCGATTGTCGGCCCCAATGGCTCGGGCAAGACCACGCTGCTGCGCGCCCTGACCGCCGATCTGGAGTATAGCGGTGAGGTGAGCATCGCCGGGCGCAACACCCGCGACATGAAACCTTACGAGCTGGCCACCATCCGCGGTGTGCTGTCGCAATCGACCAATCTGGCCTTTCCGTTCAACGTGCTCGAGGTGGTGCGTCTGGGCCTGACCACCGGCGGCGAGGCGCAACGTCAGGATCTGCCGATGCAGGCGCTGGCACGGGTCGGGCTGGCCGGGTTTGAGGGCAAGTTTTATCAAGAGCTTTCGGGCGGCGAGCAACAGCGCGTGCAGCTGGCGCGGGTTTTGGCGCAGGTCTGGGAGCCGATGCTGGACGGCCAGCCCCGCTGGCTGTTTCTGGACGAACCCGTTGCCAGCCTGGATATCGGCCATCAGCTGATGGTGATGGGGCTGGCGCGTGACTATGCCAAGGCCGGTGGCGGCGTGATCACCGTAATGCATGACCTGAATCTGACGGCGATGTTTGCCGATTGCATTGCCCTGATCCATAAGGGGCAGATGGCGGCGCAGGGCAGCCCGGCACAGGTGATGACCGGCGAGACCCTGTCGGGGGCTTATGGCTGCAATCTGCGCATCAACGCGGTGCCCCCCAAAGGCGCGGTGTTTCTGCTGCCGCATGTGGCCTCGATTTAGACCCCCGACCCGAAAACGCGATACCGCACCATTATCTGGCTATATTTAAACAATAAATCCTTTTGGCCCGTATTGTTTCTGGCTATAGTCTGGTTTGAACGACCAAGGCAGAACCGGGCAACATGGCGAAGAAACCAAAAAACAAAAACAGCAATAAATTCAACGTGATGATCGTCAGCCAAAGCGGGCGGCTGCAATATGAGGCGGTGCTGTTCGTGGCCTCTCTGCGCCACAACTGCCCCGATTTCAAAGGCCGCCTGTTCGTCGCCGAACCCAAAGCCGGCCCCAACTGGCAGAGCAACCCGCGCATCTCTAACAAAGCGGTGCGCGAATTGCTGGAAAATTTCGGGGCTGAGATCATCCCCTTTGAGAGCGCCCATTTCGGCAGCAGCTATCCGCATGGCAACAAGATCGAAGCGCTGATGGCCCTGCCCAAGGGCGAGCCCTTTGTCTTTTTCGATACCGACACGCTGATCACCGGTGATCTGGGCAAAATCGCCTTTGATTTCAACCGGCCCTCGGCCTCGATGCGGCGCACAAATACCTGGCCCAAGCTCGAACTTTACGGCCCCGGCTACACCCAGATCTGGCAGGCGCTCTATGACCATTTCGGGCTGGATTTCGCCAGCAGTCTGGACACCAGCCAGCCGGACGAATACTGGGAGCGCTACCTCTATTTCAACGCCGGCTGGTTCTATTACCGCTGCCCGCATGAATTCGGCCGCCGCTTTGCCGAATATGCAGTTGAAATCCGCGACAATCCCCCGCCCGAGCTGATCTGCCAGCCGCTGGACCCATGGCTGGATCAGGTGGCGCTGCCTTTGGTGATCCATTCCTTCGGCGGCGGGCGCCCGGGGCCGGAACTGGACGGGCTGGATGGAGATATCAGCTGCCATTGGCGCCTGTTGCCGCTGCTCTACGCCCGCGAAAGCAATGAAGTGATCCGGGTGCTGGAAACTATCACCGCGCCGAACAAGATCAAGAAAGTCATCAAGCAATATGATCCGATCAAACGAATGATCTTTCAGGGCCGCGGCCAAAAGGTGCGGGCGCTGTTCGATCAGAACAACCTGCCCATCCGCGAGCAGAAAATCCGCAACCTGATCAAACGCGAAGGTTTCTGGATGCGTTAAGGGATGCCCTCTGTGCCCGGTCTTTCGTCAAACGCTTGAAAGAACCCCATCACGCCACATCCCGCAAACACCGAATAATCGCCCGGGCTTTGCACAGCACCGGGAACGTGTGTTCTTTATTACTTATCCGATATTGCCAGAATGTCGCACCTGGCCTAGGCTGCATGAAAAACTCTAACCCAAGGACGGATAACCATGACTGACACCCCCAATTTAGGCTTTGACACCCTGCAAATCCACGCAGGCGCCCGACCCGACCCGGCCACCGGCGCACGTCAAACCCCGATCTATCAAACCACCGCCTATGTGTTCCGCGATGCCGACCACGCCGCGGCGCTGTTTAACCTGCAAGAGGTCGGCTATATCTATTCGCGCCTGACCAACCCGACCGTCTGGGCCAATCCATCAAGCGTTTCGGCTGGGAGGCCAAATTCGTCGATTTCGACGACGAAGCCGCCGTGGCCGCCGCGATTGACGAAAACACCCGCGCGGTGTTCTGCGAAAGCCTCGCCAATCCGGGCGGCTATGTCACCGATCTCGAGGCGATCTCGGCCATTGCCAAAAAAGCGCAGATTCCGCTGATCGTGGATAACACTCTGGCCACGCCTTACCTGTGCCAGCCCTTTAAACATGGCGCTGATATTATCGTACATTCCACCACCAAATTCCTGACCGGCAATGGCACCGTCACCGGCGGCTGTGTGATTGACAGCGGCAATTTCGACTGGTCCGCCACCGATAAATTCCCCTCGCTGTCACAACCCGAACCCGCCTATCACGGCCTGAAATTCCACGAAACCTTTGGCCCGCTGGCCTTCACCTTTCACGGCATCGCCATCGGCCTGCGCGATCTGGGCATGACGATGAACCCACAGGCGGCGCATTACACCCTGATGGGCATCGAAACCCTGTCGCTGCGGATGCAACGCCATGTGGAAAACGCCACCAAAATCGCCGGCTGGCTGGAATCTGATCCCCGGATCGAAGCCGTCACCTATGCCGGCCTGCCCTCCAGCCCCTATGCCGAACGCGCCGCCCGGATCTGCCCCAAAGGCGCGGGCGGGCTGTTTACCATCGCGATCAAGGGCGGCTATGAGGCCTGTATGAAATTCGTCGATAATCTTGAGATTTTCAGCCATGTGGCCAATCTAGGCGACACCCGGTCGCTGGTGATCCATTCGGCCTCGACCACGCACCGGCAGCTGACGCCCGAACAGCAAACCGCCGCCGGAGCCGCCCCCAATGTGGTGCGGATTTCCATCGGCACCGAGGATGCGGATGATCTGATCGCCGACCTCAATCAGGCGCTGGACAAAGCCTGCGGCTAAGGCCGTTCGCAACAATCAACAGATCAAAAGGGGCATGGAAAACCGTGCCCCTTTTTTTGCCGGCAGCCAACCACGCGCGCCCCTCTGCCCCGGTCTTGCCCGACCGCCCTGCGCCGGATCGCACCGGCGCTGATGAAAACCGCCGGTTTGGCTTTCTTTCGACACAAAGCTGCTGTAACATCGGGATGAAGAAACCAGCCCCTGTGTCCACGCGCAGGACGTATTGAGTCGTTCCATACCATGAAGCCAAATTTCGTCCTCAATCTCAGCCATGAAGGGATCTCACTGCTGCACCGCACCGAGGGCGGGTGGCATATGATCGGCGAAGTTGCCCTGAACGATCCCGATTTCAACAGCAAGATCAGCTACTTGCACCAAACCGCCGCCGGGCTTGAAACCGGCGGAGTCAGCACCAAGCTGGTGATCCCCAATTCGCAAATCCTCTATAATGTGGTTGACGCCCCGGGTCCGAGCGCGCCCGAGCGCCATCGCCAGATCAGGGCGGCTCTGGATGGGACGACCCCTTATCAGCTGGACGAGATTTCCTATGACTGGTGCGAAATTGACGGTCAGGTGCATATCGCCGCCGTGGCGCATGAAACGCTGCAAGAGGCCGAGGGCTTTGCCGCGGAACATGGTTTTAACCCGGTATCTTTCGTGGCGATCCCGGATGCGGGGTGCTTTGCCGGTGAGCCCTTTTTCGGAGTGACCCAGATGGCGGCCCGCCTTCTGGACGCCACCGAAACGGTCGAACCGGACGGCACTGTGATTCAGATCGTCAGCCAGCCCAAGGCCAAGCCCCGGGCCACGCCCGCTCAGGAGCCTGCAACTGTCGAGCCTACCGTGGCAGAGCCCGCCGCTGTCGAGCCTACTCCAGCGGAACTGACCCCGGCAAAGCCCACTGTGGCCCCCACCGAAACGCCAGCTCCGAAACAGGACGCGGCCGAGCCGCACACCCCGCTTCCGGTGTTCAGTTCGCGCCGCGACCATGATCACACGCCAGACCCGGCCCAGCCCGCCGCATCCCTGAAGGATGCCAAGGCAGAGCCCCCCCTTGCCGCCCTGCCCGAGGCCCGCATTTCGCTGATCCCCAAACTGGGCGGCGCCAAACGCGACGCGGCGGATTTGCCACCGCCTGCGGCCAAACCGGCCAAGGACAACCCCGCCAAGGTTGCGCCTCCGCCCCCCAAACCTAAGGCCAAACCGGCCCCTGTGATCCCGGCCAAAGCCGCCCCGATCATCCCGCCCGCGCCAGCCAAAGCCACACCGAGCCCGGCCAAATCCGCCACCCCTGCGGATGAAGCCGAAAAAATGACCCTGTTCGGGGCCAGAAGAACTGCCAGACAGCGGGGCAAACCGCGCTATCTGGGGCTGTTTCTGTTCCTGCTGCTGATCGTAGTTCTGCTGATTTTCTGGCTGTGGTCGTCCTATTTTCTTGAGAATGACAACAGCTTGCCACCCGAGGATCCCGCCGGGCAAAACCAAGGGGCCGAGACCGGCACCGGGGTCAATTCCGGCACCCAACCCGGCGACAATGCGCAGGCGGCATCCCCCCCACCCTCGCAGCCGGATCTGGACAGTGCCTTGTCCGCCTTGGAACACCCCACGATCATGCGCCCGGCCCCTTTAGGGGTTCCGCCGGATCAGTGGCCGGACGATACCACCGATTTGACCATCCCGCCCCAAACCGCCGATGTCCCCCGCCCTCCGGCCGGACCGCAGCCCGAAGCTGAGGCCGAATTGCAAGCCGAACCAGAGCCCGAGCTGGACGCCGAGCCGTTCTCTCAGACCGACCCCGACATCATCACCCAAGCGCCGGCAGAGCTAAAGCCCCTGACGCAAGAGGCCGCCAACACGCTGTTTGACGAAACCGGCATCTGGCAACGCGGCCCCGAAAACAGGCCCGCCCCGAAGCGGGATGATCTGAACGACCTGTTCCTGACCTCGGCCGACCCGAAAATGCAATGGGATGACGCCATCGCACTGCCCGGCCTTGCCAATCCGCAGAATGACCCGGAGATGCAAAGCCAGAATTCTCCGGCGGCGCAGGGTATCACCTTTGATCTGGACGCACGCGGGCTGGTGGTGGCGACGGAACAAGGTGCGATGACGCCCGGCGGTGTCATGGTCTATGCCAAAGCGCCCCCCAAAAAGTCACGCCCACGCCCCAATCGCCCGCCGCAGGTGATCGTCACCCCGGATCAACGGCTGGCCGCATTCCGCCCCGCGCCGCGCCCTGGCAATCTGGTCGAACAAACCGAAAAGGCTCAGCTGGGCGGCCGTAGCCGGGCCGAGCTGGCCGCGTTCCGCCCTGCGCCGCGTCCGATCAGCAAAAAGCAGGCCCAGGAGGCCGACCAGACCCCAACCGAACAAGCGGTGCTGCTCTCCAGCCTGCCGCGTCACCGCCCGCGCAATTTCGCCAAGCTGGTGGCGATTTCCCGCAGCCTTGGACCTTCGACGACCAGCAAGACCAAGACTCCGGTGCCCAACAGCCAGATCTTTACCCCCAGCGGCAAAACCCGTGCTTCGGTGGCGAAACTGGCAACGATGAAAAACGCGCTGAAACTCAGACGCACTTCTCTGATCGGGGTTTATGGCAAAGCCGGAAAACGCCGCGCTTTGGTGCGGCTGGCCAGCGGGCGTTATGTCAAAGTCAAGGTCGGGCAACGGGTGGATGGTGGCAAGGTGGCCGCGATTGGAGAACACGAGCTGCGCTATGTCAAAGGCGGGCGCACCATCGTGCTGAGAATGCCGAAAATCTAGCGAAGGCGTTAGCCTTCTGACACCCCGGCCTCGGCGAAGGTCGACATGCCGCTATGACAGGCCACCGCGCCTTTGAGCACCCCGATCGCCAGCGCCGCGCCCGAGCCCTCGCCCAAGCGCATATCCAGCGACAACAGCGGTTCTTTGCCCAGATTTTTCAAAATCGCGCCATGGGCGTTTTCCGGCGACAAATGCCCAGCCACCGCGTGATCCAACGCGCCGGGATGGGCCATCTCCAGCACCGAAGCCGCCGCCGAGCAGATAAAGCCATCCAGAATAACCGGAATGCGCAACATGCGGGCGCGGGCGATTGCCCCGGCCATCGCCGCCAGCTCGCGCCCGCCCAGACAGCGCAGCACCTGCAAGGGATCAGACAAAAGCGCGCTGTGTTGCGCCAGACCATCGGCCACAACCTGAGTTTTCAACAACAACCCAGCATCGCTGACCCCGGTGCCGCGCCCGGTCCAGTCGGCAGCCTCTCCGCCAAACAGCGCCGCCGCAATCGCCGCCGCCGAGGTGGTGTTGCCGATACCCATCTCCCCGACCACCAGCAAATCGGCTTCGGAATCCACCGCATCCCAGCCGGTTTTCAGGGCCGCGACCAGCTCGAATTCGTCCATCGCCGCCGCTTTGGTGAAATCGGCGGTTGGCTTATCCAGATCAAGCGCATGCACATCCATTTTCGCGCCAAAGGTCTTGGCCAGTTGATTGATCGCCGCGCCGCCATGCTGGAAATTCAGCACCATCTGTTCGGTCACCTCCGCCGGAAAGGCCGAGACCCCAAGCGCTGTTATTCCGTGATTTCCTGCAAAAACAATCACTTGCGGGGCCGTCAGCCGAGGTTTCGCATCCCCGCGCCAGCCGGCATACCAAATCGCCAGATCCTCAAGCCGGCCCAAAGCCGCAGGAGGTTTGGTCAGCTGGCCATTGCGTTGCTCGGCCGCCGCACGGGCAGCGGCATCGGCGGCGGGCAAATCCGCCAAAATGGCGCGAAACTGGTCAAGCGTGGCAAATGTCATGGTGATCCCTCATTGCTATCTGGCGTCTTTTTGGGTTAACCGGGGGCTAGATGCAAGATAATTACGCAGGTTTCCCATGCCCAAACCGCCCCCCGATCTGATCCGGGCCACCGACGTGCTGGCCGCTACCGGACTGCTCAGCCGCCTGCCGGTGGGGATGCGCCATAGTCGGGGCGCGGCGGTGGCGTGGGCGTTTCCGGTGGTCGGGCTGATTTTGGGGCTGATCAGCGCCGCAATCGCCGCGCTGCTTTTGGGGCTGGGGATGCCGGCAATGGTGAGCGCCGGGCTGGTGATCTTTGCCAATGTAATGCTGACCGGAGCCCTGCATGAAGATGGTCTGGCCGACAGCGCCGATGGGCTGTGGGGCGGCTGGGACAAGGCGCGGCGGCTCGAGATCATGAAGGACAGCCAGATCGGCACCTATGGCGTTTTGGCGCTGATTTTGGCGCTGGGGCTGCGCTGGGTCGCACTGACCACGCTGCTGGCAGAGGGGACGTATCTGAGTGCAATTATCGGAGTGGCAATCCTGTCGCGTCTGCCAATGCTGGTGCTGATGGCGCGGCTGCCCAATGCGCGTGGGGCCGGGTTATCGGCCAGTGTGGGGCAGGTGTCGGACCAAACGATGGGCGTTGGTCTGTTGCTTGGCGTGTTGGGCGGGGCCGTGGTTCTGGGCTGGGCCAGTCTGCTGGTGATCGCGATTGTGGCTTTGATCAGCATCGCCTTTGCCGCGATCGCAATGCGCAAAATCGGTGGTCAGACCGGAGACATCCTCGGGGCCAGCCAGCAACTGGCCGAGATCAGCGCTCTGATCACCCTCGCCGCGCTCAGCGCTTAAGCGGCTGTCAGAAGAGCCTCCTGCCAAATGCCGCATTAGGCTTCGTACTGAACGACTACCGGCTGGCGCCGGTAGGATCAGCAATGTGCTGTTCCAGGTACTGAAGTACGATGTCTTCGGTGATGGCACCATTGGTGGT
>PDWJ01001099.1_pt1 | contig 34968 bp, 36 predicted proteins | sample 1430881 | NCBI WGS metagenome assembly PDWJ01 (sample SAMN01162460, study PRJNA174530) | Oral metagenome, whole genome shotgun sequencing project. | biome: Marine environment; feature: Marine mammal; material: Swab sample of the gingival sulcus; isolation source: swab sample of gingival sulcus...
ATGTACGCATAAGACTTCAGTGAGCATTGAAGCGCTTATGCAGTTCGGCAATGTCAGTGAGGTGAGGTCGTTCATTGCCTATCACTTATGAGCGAGTACGATATTATCGGTACTGATAATGATTTGCAATACCGTTTTTAAAAAAATATTTATATTTTACGTTTTAACCTTATCAGAGTAAGTTATGCGCTTTTTCAGCTTCATATCATCAGGATCTTATGCAATCAAAAAAACTCCAATCTGACCTGATACTGCTTCTTGTCGCTACTATCTGGGGATTCGCCTTTGTCGCGCAACGGCTCGGCATGGAATCATTAGGCCCCTTTGGCTTTAACGCCCTCCGTTTTATACTTGGAGCCTGCTCTCTACTCCCTCTTTTGCTATTTTTCAGAGCGCCTGACTCCCACTGCAATAAAAAGCTGCTAAAAGGTGGCCTGCTTGCGGGGTTTGCACTGTTTGCCGGTGCCTCACTACAACAAGCCGGGCTGGTGTACACCACCGCAGGTAATGCAGGCTTTATCACGGGGCTTTATATCATTCTGGTTCCGCTATTTGGCATATTGATTGGCCAGGCCACCAGGATCAATACCTGGATTGGAGGGTTGCTGGCTGCGACTGGTCTTTACCTTTTAAGCTTTCAGGATCTGAGCAAAATCAATTTTGGTGACCTTCTCGAACTCTTAGGTGCTGCATGCTGGGCAGCGCACGTACTTATTATTGCCAAACTGGCACCAAAAGTTGATAACCTCAGGCTGGCCATCAGCCAGTTTCTTGTCTGTGGTCTGCTCAGTACCCTTGTTGCCTTATCCATTGAAGCTGACAGTTTCACGGTTCGTAATGCCATAGATTCCTGGGCGCCGATCGCCTATGCCGGTCTGATCTCGGTTGGTATCGCCTATACCCTGCAAATAGTGGCACAAAAACATGCGCCTCCGGCTCATGCAGCAATTATTATGAGTCTGGAGGCTGTGGCCGCAGCCTTTGGCGGCTGGTTAATGCTCAATGAGCAGTTCACCCCAACCGGCCTTGTCGGTTGCAGTCTGATGTTAGTCGGTATGATAATTTCACAACTCCCGACTTTGCTAAAACGTAAAGGGTGACCAGCAAAAATCGGGGAATAGCAGGTTTAGGGCCTGTTCACACCGCCTCTGGACCGGAGGCACCCTGCTCGCCTGTGGCACCCACTGTGCGACAATTTGTCACTTTTTTATTAGCGTGATAACGCCTAGAATATCCTTCGCACTCTGGACTGGACCGGTATGACAGAATCAACCAAGGGCAAAAACAGCCTACGCCTTCAAATAGCACTTATTCTTGCAGTCATTGCAGGTTTAGCTGTGGCCCTGTATCTGCCAAACCTGCTGCAAAACGAGCCACTACAAGCGCATGTTTTACAGACAGCACCCGGTTGTGATCTACGCGTAAACAGCTGCATTGCACGTACCGATCAGCAAGCAATTAGCCTGAGCATTCCAACGGACACGATCCATTCGGCCAAGCCTCTCCCTTTTGTTGTTACCTTATCCAATATCGACGCCGATCAGGTGATGATCGATTTACAGGGAAAGGAAATGTTCATGGGTTTAAATCAAACGATGATGGAACGCGTTCCAGGCACGCAGAACCAATGGCAGGCGAATGTCACATTGGCTGTGTGTACGACAGGTATGATGACCTGGATTGCCCAGATAACCACTGCGGCTGGTGATGTAATGACAAGTGCCGCCTTTGAATTTGAAGCCCGCTAAAAGAGGAATGTATGACCGTTCTACGTAACCTTCTCTTACTCACAGCACTCATGCTAGTGGCTGTCGCAATAGCATTTTACCTTCGCCCCCAGCCGCTTGAACAACGTCTGGCGCTTGGCGAGCAATTGGGTGGGGAATTCACTCTGCAAGCCAAACAGGGTGACCTCAAGCTGGAAGATTACCGGGGTAAAGTTGTTTTATTCTTTATCGGATATGCTTCCTGCCCGGATATATGCCCTACGGCTTTAGCGATGGCAGCTACAGGCCTGTACGAATTGACTGATGAAGAGCAAAGCGAGGTAGTTGGCATTTTTATGAGTGTTGATCCGGAACGGGACAGCGTAGATAAACTGGCTACGTTCGCACACTACTTCCACCCTAACTTCATAGGTGCAACATCAGATCGGGAAAATATTGATAAAATCGTCAAGCAATATGGCGCTTTCTACCGCAAAGTGGAGCTGGATGGTTCAGCAATGGGGTACGCCATAGACCACTCTGCCCGTATCTATTTTATTAATAAAGAAGGTAAGCTGGCCAAAGCAGCTCCCCATACTTCCAGCCCAGCAGAGCTGGCAAACGAAATCCGCAATTTACTATAGACAAGGAATGACAATGATCAAAGCATGGCTGAATCGCAGTTTAATGGTTGTCGCAATGGCAACATCTTCTATGGCAATGGCAGAAGTCACTGTTGAGGATGCTTATGCCCGCGCAGTCCCCCCCGGACAGATGAACAGCGCCTCTTTCATGGTATTGAAAAACAATACTGCTGAAGATATAGCCCTGGTTTCAAGCCGCTCCAGCGTTGCAAAGGTTGTAGAGCTGCACAATCACATCAACGAAAATGGCGTAATGAAAATGCGCCAGGTTGCCAAGATTAATGTCCCTGCTAACGGTATGACACTCTTGAAGCCCGGTAGTTACCACGTGATGCTAATCGGTTTGAAGCAGGATCTTATCGCAGGTGAGAACATCGATCTGGAACTGACATTTTCAGATGGCAGCTCTCAGACCCTGACCTTGCCCATTAAGAAAGTCATGGGTGGCATGATGAAGCACCAGAAACAAAACAAGCATCACTAGAAGCGGTATGAACCAGTCCTGTGATCAGAATAAAGCGCCCGCTTTATAACTGAAATTCTGATTTATGCAGCGGCCCACGGCCGCTCTGTTGACAGAGCGCATCGACCAGCATAGCGACCCTTTCCGGCAGACCTTGATCAAGCAGATCGTGAACTGTGGCAAGCACCTGGGCTTTAAAACTGTCACTGGCCCCCATATTGGCAGCCAGATTATCAGCACTGAAATTAAATTTATGCCCCGCAGCCTTCGACATTAACCACTCGAAGGCCTGAGGGCGAACTTCAACCTTTTCAAATTCAGCCTGCTCATCTGCACTGCGGCCATCCGGTTTATACCAATAGCCAAAATCTTCCAACTGACGACGTTGGGGCCCCGCGACACACCAATGCGCAATTTCGTGCAAGGCACTGGCATAGAAGCCATGCGCAAAAATCACCCGATGATAGGGGTTGTCCTGATCTGCGGGCAGGTAAATGGGTTCATCCTCGCCTTTAACCAGAATAGTCTTCTCTGTTTCTTTAAACAGCCGCGCGAATAAATCGATCAGCTCATCAACTTCAGGCTCTTGCATGCGTTTTTTCATCCGGGCCCTATTAATTACTCAGGTAAGGCTGCCAGGTATTTTGCTTTAACCACCAAGTATCACCAGAAACCCGATTAATACGCGTCGCCACGTAGCCTTTGATGTCTTTATCAGCCCGCAGCACCACCACTTCATATTCAGCTGTGCCCGTGCTTGTCGATTCTTCAAGTAAATTCCACTGCCCTTTATCTGCTAACCAGGTTTCACCTGTATAACGGTGGTATCGGATTAACACCCACTCGCCACCTGCGGTATAAGCGGATGCCACACGGAACGCCCCATCTTGTACCTGACTGCTCAGTTCGTTCGCCATCATGGTGATCTGATCCAGCACCCCATTAAAGGCTTCCGGTGATGCCACTTGTTCAGCATCCGTCTGTTGCTGATCTGCAACCATCTGCAACGCATCTATGTTGGTTTTCAGTGCCTGAAGTTGAACGGCAAGGGCTTGATTTTGCTGCTGCAAAGTGCTCGCCTGAGTTTTAACCTGCAATAAATGATCCTGAACTGCTGTGAGGCGGTTAGCGATAATATCCAACTGGCTGGCAGGTTTAAGATCGCCCGGTGCCGGGCTTGGCTTAGCATGGCTGCCTGGCGGCAATGTCCGTTGTGGCGAAACCGCCATCGGCTTCTCACCAGGCGGCACATTATCCGGGCCTGGATTTGCTTCGGATTTAACACCAGCCTGGGTACAGGCAGTCAGCAGCAACACTATGGATACCAGTATTAATCTCAGAAAATACACCGTCCTCTCCTGATCCGCAGATGGAAAATAGTTATTTTAACGAATCCAGCCAGAGTTGAAAGGCGAAACAGAAGCCCGGCGCGCTAGATGAAAAACAGAGTAGACAGAAAGATCGCCTGATCTGAAAGGCATACGCTGGTGACGTATATTTTTTCGCGACACGGCCCACCATCCTGGGCTCGCGCAAAAGAAGCATAATGACGCCACCGCATTAGATTAATCTAATATCAGTCATGACTGGCTTTCCCCCTATTCAGCAGTTAAAAAGTCACCTAAAATTCAAAAGACGAGTTTGCTTTACAAGGACTAAACCCACTATGACTTCCATTGCACTGTCAAAAGATAAGTACCGTTCACTGGTCAAAGACTTTTTTACCAAACGCTCTGAACGAACACTGCTTACCCGCAAGGAAAAGATTGCAATTGCAGAACGACTCAACGAAAAAGTCAGCCTGCCTTTCTTAAGTGAAGCGAAAGAACACAGGGTTTTGCTAAAAATCATTTTGAAAATTGATAACTATCTCTACGAGCAACTGCCCAATGAGATCTACGAACTGATCCATACCATGGATGAAGGGTTTGATGACAGCGAAGCAGCTCAATTGGCAGCCCGCCTGAGCAAACAGGCCCAGGATGATATCAGCCTGCCATTCCTGACCTCGCATGTAGAGTATTACTCAATTACCTTTGTCCTGACACTCTTGATCAACGCAATGCGGGAAGGGTCTGACATTAAACATGCTATTGCCGTCACCCAGCACCCGCGTATGATGGATACCAACTTTCCGTTCCCGGATTTGATTTAGACCGGATTAATATGCGCCGATTTTACCCTCGGATAGCTTTATCCGGGGTAAAGTCTACCCGCCTTATTTATTCCGGGTCAGCAGTGCAACGCCCTGCCTGTACCCTAACCCGCCATTGCCATGCACCATGCCATACTGTTCATCGCCCTCCAGCAAGCGATGATACATAGTGATCAACCCATTCAAAGCGGGATTATTCCACGGTGCACGAGCCAAATTCATGCCCCCTGTCACCGTAATGCTATGTTCAGCCAAAAATTCAGGCATATCTTCCAGAACATCAACCAACCCGCTGATTAACAAAAAGGCCATAGGAACGACCGGGTAACAGGTATACGCCTCCAGTAACGCATCACCTTTTTTAAATAGCTCGGGAAAAGTAATACCGGCTTCCTCACAGCACTCTGTATAGGCATCCCGCAGATGATCATAACTGGCGATCTGGTCAATATACCCATGCCCATCACCTTCCAGTCGTCCCAGGCCGACTGCACTGACCTCGACTCTGGCAGCCGCAGGAATGCTTAATTCATCTGCCAGTTGCTCATTACAGATAAGGATTCGTCCGGAAAAGTCCAGTAATGGGTTGGCACAATCAACACCCCGGAAAAGACTGGTAATGGGTTGGTACCATCGTTCATCGGGTAAAAGCTCCGGAGTAAAGTCATCAGCCAGAACATGACGGTAGCTGAGTTTATAATTATCAAACAGGGCGTTGGCAATCGTTCTAAAATGCTCATCCGAACGATCATGGATTTTTAGAAAATGTAATGCCAAATCATTGTAGGCCTCTGTCAGCGGGTAATCATCACCGTAGATGGACATCCGCACTAAGCGCTCATCACGGGCATAGCCTGACTTCAACAGATCTTCACCACTGATCAGAACCGCAGGCGCCCCTGCTTCAATCAATGCTTTAGCTCTGTGTAAGGCTTCAATAGGCGCACACCCACTACGAAAGTGATTCTCCTTTTCAGGGCTGTGCCAATCGGTACTTAGGGGTTCAATAACAAGCTCGACAATAGCCTCGCCTTTTTCCCGTATGGCATCTTCCAGCTCCAGGCAATGTTGTTGGCAACCCAAATTATCAACTGTTTTAACTGCTGAAATGATTAACGCTTTTACCATGACGACTTTTCCAAAATCCCAACCAGATAAAATTACAGACACCATAACAAAACAAGGGGTTAACCGCACCAACCTTCACCCTGACACTATAACCCTGACGCTATGCACCCGGTTTATCATTGTAGAATAAGTCTGTATAGCAGCACTCGATTAAAAAACTAAATGTACGGGAGCAACCTCCAGGTTAATAATAAGTGGTTCCAAGCGCATTGCTATATTGCTATAACAGTTGCTGACGCCATAAACCTGTGAGTAATGATGACACGTATTAAAGCAGTCTTCGTCCCTATTTTTTTAAGCTCTTTCCTGCTATTGACTGCTTGCTCAGCCCCAGAGCTCATTCCTGAAAAGTTCGATGCAACCATACTTAAACGGGAACAGGAAAAGCAATCCCTGTCAGCTCATCAGTACCAATTAAGTCAAAAAGCACGTTTACTCGAAGCCGCCCGACCACTACTAACATCCAACACCGCCGACTGCCCACAGGCACAAAAATATTCCTTAGGTGTATTACTACACCGCATTGACGACTACCCTATAAAACAAAGACAAGCCATCACATCCCTCTACTCACTTGATAAAAGGCTGCAGGTACTGCATATCCTGAAAAACAGTCCAGCCATGGGGCATATTTCGCCAGGTGATATTCTGCTAAGCATTAACGATGAGCCAATCCTTCCTGAAAAAGGGCTGTCCCAGCTACAAGCAGCTCTAAAAAATGGCTCAGCGATTAATTTGGGTGTTTTACGCCAAGGTAATGCATTAACCATCAATATCCTCCCCGAATTAATTTGCAGTTACCCCGTTATTCTTAGCTCCTCTGACACCATTAATGGCTATGCGGATGGTACAAACATTATTATCACTGCAGGACTTCTACGCTTCGCCACCCAGGATAATGAACTGGCACTGATCATTGCGCATGAAATGGCCCACAACACCCTGAACCATGTGGGACAACGCTTTCAGAACAGTGCTGCTGGCGCACTATTAGACCTGGTGCTAATAAGTAACGGAATTCCCTCCCCTTTGATCGCAACCGGAATTGGGGCACACCTGCATAGCAAAGGCTATGAAATGGAAGCAGACCTAGCAGGACTTCGTTTACTGCAAAATGCGGGCTACGACATCAGTGGACTGGATGATTTCTGGCGGCGTATGGCTTCCCTATATCCACACAGCATCACCCACGGTAAACAGAATTCCCATCCAACCACGGTGAAGCGGGCCTTACAACTGGAGAAAGCGATAGAAAAACTAAAAATCCCGGAAACACTGTCAACCAAATAACCTGTCAAACGTTATACAACAACAAATAGATTTTTTGCTTTATTGAGGATCCAGTGCCTTGCAATCGATAGATCAGTTTCTTGCCAATGTTGAAGGTCGGGCATTTCAGATAACGCGTTTTGCGACGGGTTGCGATCATGATGCTTTGGATCTGGTTCAAGACAGCATGATCAGCCTTGTCTCCAACTACGCTGACAAGCCGGAAACAGCTTGGAAGCCCCTGTTTTACAAAATATTACACAACCGGATTGCCGACTTTCAACGTAAGAAAACACTTACAGGGCGTATTTTTTCCTGGATAGGGCTGCATAATCCGGAGGATGAAAAGGGAGTGGAGCTCTTGGATAAAATACCCGATCCCGCTGCAGAAATACCGGAACTGGTTTTATCACAAAACAGATTTAGTGAAGCCTTGATTATGGCTATCGAGCAGTTGCCACCCCGACAACAACTGACCTTCCTTCTCAGAATATGGGAAGGGATGAGCGTAAAAGAAACAGCAGAAATAATGCAGTGCTCCGAAGGTAGCATTAAGACACACCTGTCCAGAGCAACACAAAGTTTACGCAACCAACTTGAGCCACACAATTTTTTGGATGAAGACCATGAATGATGAACAAGATAACGCCCTTCATGACGCTGCCAGATCAGCACTGGATCAACAGGTGCAAAGCCTGCCGCCAGAGATAAAGCGATCACTCCACCAGGCAAGGGCAAAGGCTATGGAAAATAGCCATAGAAAAGCCAGCATTTTTTCTGGAAAGCCGAGCACAAGGAAAAATTTCTATCCCGCAGGTATAGCGGCGGCCCTCATTCTTGCTGCTCTGTGGTTTCCCCAGGAGGATGCCGCCCCTATCAACCCTCCAGCCACACAATTAAATGCAGAGATACTCGATATGCTCAGCTCCGAAGAGGATTTATCTTTCTATGAAGATCTGGAATTTATTAACTGGCTGGCTATGCAGTCTGAGCAGGGGTAGCTGTTTAATGCTTCTACTATCCACACCAATATTTGGCAACGAACCTACGCCTGACATGAGTTTTTTAAAACATCTGGCTGAAGAGGGTGACCAAAGCTGGATGATTTTTGTATTAGATGATGCAGGCACAAACACAACTGATCGGGAAGAGGAAGCTGAAAGTGAAAACAATCAATAAGCTTTTCGTTATTATCCCCCTATGTATTACCGCATTGCTGGGAACGCCTGCTCAGGCAGAGACAACTCCATGGCATGAACTATCTGACTCTCAGCAAACCATCCTCAAACCACTGCAAAGCAAGTGGGACAGCCTTACAGAAGACAGGCAACGTAAATTATTAAAAGGGGCCGAACGTTTTAAAAGCATGACGCCAGAGCAGCGGAAGCGTGCTGAAAAACGTTTTCAACGCTGGAAAAATATGCCTCCTGAACAGAAAGCCAGACTGAAAGAACAGTTCAAACGCTGGAAAAAGCTCTCTCCAGTGCAAAGAGAGAAGCTTAAAAAACAGTTCAAACGCTTTAAAACATTACCACCAGAAAAGCGCCGGGCATTAAGGCAGCAATGGAAAAAGCTCAATCCACAACAGCGCAAGGCTTTGCGGGAACAGCTTCGTCAGCAACGCTCCAAAAATAATTAAATCGACCAGGCCCTTCCTGAAATTACACGCTTAAACTTTAGCGCATGGATGCCACCCCCTGTATCAGGAAACGTGCGCACAAGCCCTATCAACATGCTGGCTTTCGGTAAAACCCGCAAAACACCGAATATAAATTTTACCGAAAGCCCCGCAGGGCAAACCCTTGAAATCCTATAAGGCAAACATTTTTCCCTCCAGTGTCAACCAAACACCAACCTGCCCGTTTTAAGAAGTAACCAAACACTATAAAAAGGAACAGAAGCATAAAAACTCAACTGATTACGGCTTTAATAACACTCAGCATAACTATACCAGGCACTGCCTTTGCGGATTAGGGCGATCGGATAGAGCGCCGTCTGGATAGCAGAGGGGATCGAATTAATGATCGCCTGGATCGCCAGTCAGCCCGTGCTGAAAGCCTGGGTAAAAACAAGTTGTCTAACAGGCTGGATCGAAAAGGTGATCGGATTGATGCCCGACTGGATCGAAAAGGCAGCCGAATTGACGCTCGGCTGGACCATAAAGGCAACCGCATCAATACGCGCCTTGATCGAGCCCAAAAACGCTTAAGTCGCAATAAATGACCGACCTTATTTCAGTAAAGCCACGCAATCGCGTGGTGTTACTGTTTATTAGGGAACAACTGTTTACAGAGCTTTATAAATAATAAAAAAGACAATTCGGAACAATCGGCCAGGGGGCTGGCCTCGCTACAGGGTAAGTGCGATGTTGGAGCTCAGCCCTCTGAGCGATTGAGCTTGTGCAAATATGCTGAGCTTATCGGCCACGGGGTGGCCTCGCTACAGGGTAAGTGCGATGTTAGAGCTCAGCCCTCTGAGCGATTGAGCTTGTGCAAATATGCTGAGCTTATCGGCCACGGGGTGGCCTCGCTACAGGGTAGGTGCCAATGTTGGAGCTCAGCCCTCTGAGCGATTGGGTCTGTGAAATATTCCGCGCCTATCGGCCAGGGGGCTGGCCTCGCTACAGGGTGAGTGCCAATGTTGGAGCTCAGCCCTCTGAGCGATTCGGCCAGTGCAAATGTGCCGAACCCAATCGGCCACGGGGTGGCCTCGCTACAGGGTAAGTGCGATGTTGGAGCTCAGCCCTCTGAGCGATTGAGCTTTGTAAATGTGCCGAACCCAATCGGCCACGGGGTGGCCTCGCTACAGGGTAAGTGCCAATATAGGGTGAGTGCCAATGTTGGAGCTCAGCCCTCTGAGCGATTTTGCCTATGCAAATGTACCAAACCCATCGGCCACGGGGTGGCCTCGCTACAGGGTGGGTGCCAATGTTGGGGCTCACCCCGTGAGCGATTGAGCCGGTATAAAAACTCTACAACTGCTCGATTTCGTAGCCCTGCTTACGCAGCATTTCTAAAATCCCTTCGGGTCCGATTAAATGAGCTGCGCCTACCAGCACTAATTCCACCTTTTCAGTATTTAACATTTCTTTAATCTGGGGATACCAGCGCTGGTTTCGCTCAACCAACAAGGAGTTATAAACTTTCGGGTAGCTTTGCCTCATATCGGCAATCACTTCTCGCTGCAGGGTTTCCACATCACCGGCTTTCCATGCCGCAACCATGCTTCGCATCACCTTTTCGGTTTTTTCTATGTCGTCCAAAGTCTGACGCAAGAAGCGCTCTTCATTACCTTCGCCCATTTCACTGATAAAGCGCAAATGCTCAGCAATGGTTTCAAGGCCACTCACCGGCTTGCCTGCAGCTAATGCCTTATCGCTATAGAACCTGTCTGCCCCACTCTCTGAAATACCCAAACGCTGAAATTCAATGGCCAGTATGGTCAAGGTGACACCCGCAGGTTTCATACCTATAAACAGATGCGGCATTAATTGTCGTTCTTGCAAAAAATGGGTTAAATCAGCGTACAATTGCGGCGAAATTACCTGATTTAGCAAACGCCCATCCTGATATGAAAGCTTTGACATCAACGTTGTCTGCACACCAGGATCCAACAGCTTGGCTATATCTGTTTCCAACACCACTTCGTCAGACTGATCGAACGCGTCATCAAATGCTTTGGGAAAGGGGAGATCCTCCGGTGCCAACATATGGATGGTTCCCCCCAGATAAAGATGGTTGCCATGCCCACTCACCCTCCATAAGGTAGTGTCGGCAAAGAGCTGGCTACTGATGAGTAAGCCAAGAAAACCAAACAGGACTTTTCTTGTTTTTGACATCTGAATGCTCCGCAAGATGACTGATTCTATGAAAAACTAATTCAGATTATCAGCCAAGCCTGCTATGTTGCTACGGGTAAAAGAAAAAATAAGGCAATGCAATGAGTGAACTGACCTCTTCCGACCTGAATATCTTGCTGGTTGAACCTTCTGCGATGCAGCGAAAGATAATGTGTAACGAACTGAATAAAGTGCAGATTAAAGCGATAGATGAGGCCGATAGTGTAAGTGCAGCAAGCAAGCGAATACAGGCAGTCAAGCCTGACCTTGTGATCAGCTCACTCTATCTCCCTGATGGTTCCGCTATGGATTTGTTACAGTTCATTCGCCAGTCTGAAGAACTGACAGACCTGCCGTTTATGCTGGTTTCCAGTGAAACACGTCACTCAGAGTTGGATCAGTTCAAACAGGCGGGGGTGATTGCCATTCTGCCAAAACCCTTCTCGCACGATAATCTGGTCACAGCCATCAACTCAACCCTCGATTTACTTTCAGACAGCGAGTTGGAGTTGGAATACTATGATCCCGCACTCTTAAGAATTCTGGTTGTGGATGACAGCAGTATGGCGCGTAACATCATAACCAAAGTACTGGAAAACCTCGGTATTACACAGATTACGCAGGCCGTTAATGGCGCCGAAGCAATGCAACTGCTGCCTAATGGATTTGATCTGGTTGTCACTGATTATAATATGCCGGAAGTCAATGGCCTTGAGCTTACAGAGTTCATTCGCAGTTCAGCCGAATTTTCCCACCTGCCCATCATGATGGTCACCAGCGAATCGTCTCAGGCATATCTCAACAATGTTGCCAAGTCAGGTGTCAATGCAATGACAGACAAACCTTTCGAGCCAGCCACGGTAAAGCAACTACTGGCCAATATTCTGGAAGGCTGATACCTGACCTGACGACTGTTGATCATCAGATAATCAACCCCCTCGCCTGAAATACCCTAAAAGATAACGGTATAAATAGATTATTCGCTGTACAGTCCTTGCTCTGAGGCTGGCTAAGTGTATAATGCCACGCTTTCCTACCAGAGCAGTCAATACTGTGCCCATGTTGATGTGGTTACAGCCCTGCCCTAATTCCAAACAGGTATTTCGTAAAGATGAATTCAGAAGATCAGCTATCCTTTGCTGAACTTGGCATTGCAGATCCCGTATTAAAAGTACTCGATGAGATCGGCTATGAAACCCCCTCACCGATCCAGGCACAGAGTATTCCTCACCTACTTGAAGGTCGAGACCTGCTGGGCATTGCACAGACAGGTACAGGTAAGACTGCAGCATTCTCATTGCCACTTTTGTCACGTCTTGATCTGAAAAGCCGTCATACTCAGCTCTTAATTCTGGCCCCAACACGGGAATTAGCCATTCAGGTAGCTGAAGCCTGTCAGACCTACGCACGCAACTTGCCCGACTTTCATGTACTGCCAATTTATGGCGGCCAGGCATACGATAGCCAGTTGCGTCAGTTAAAACGTGGTGCACAGGTTGTCGTCGGAACACCCGGCCGTATTATGGATCACATGCGCCGTGGCTCTCTGAAATTGACTAATCTTCAGGCCCTGGTTCTGGATGAAGCCGATGAAATGCTACGCATGGGCTTTATCGATGATGTGAAATGGGTACTGGAACATACGCCAAGCGACCGTCAAATCGCCCTGTTCTCAGCAACAATGCCGACGCAGATTAAATCTGTTGCTGAAAACCACCTGAATAACCCTGCTGAAGTACGGATAAAAGCAAAAACCGCAACCGCAACAACCATTACGCAAAAATATCTCCGTGTTTCCGGCAATCAGAAGCTGGATGCCATTACGCGCATTTTGGAAATGCAAGCCTTCGATGCCATGCTGGTCTTTGTTAGAACAAAATCGGCAACGGTTGAGCTGGCCGAAAAGCTTTCAGCACGCGGCTATGCCTGTGAAGCACTTAACGGCGATATCTCACAAAACTTGCGTGAGCGCACAATTGAGCGACTCAAACGCGGCCAGATCGATATATTGATTGCAACCGATGTTGTTGCCCGCGGCCTGGACGTTGAGCGCATCAGCCACGTACTGAACTACGATATCCCATACGACACCGAGTCTTATATACACCGCATAGGCCGTACAGGCCGCGCTGGGCGCGAAGGTGAAGCCATTCTGTTTGTTTCTCCGCGTGAACAACGCATGTTGAAGTCGATCGAGCGGGCAACACGGCAGAAGATCGAAACCATGCAACTGCCATCGACCGACGCTATTAATGAAAAGCGCGTGCAGCGCTTTGTCGATCGTGTGAGCGAAACGATCGACAGCCAGGATCTGGAATTCTTTAGAAACCTGCTCACAGAATACCAACAGCAGCACGATGCTGATCCACTGATCATTGCTTCCGCTCTGGCACACCTGTTACAGGGTGAAACGCCATTACTGATGAAAGAACAGGAACGCCCTCCGCGCAAAGAACGTCAAGAGCGTGATAATCGCGACCGCAAACCTCCACGCGGCATGTCAACCAAGGCTAAAGCGCTGAAAGATCACCCAGACGTGGAAATGAAGCGCTACCTGCTGAATGTCGGCCACGAGCACAATGTTGCACCGAAAAACATTGTGGGCGCTATCGCCAATGAAGCTGATCTGGATGCAAACTTTATTGGTAGCATCGAGATCTTTGATGACTGCACAACCGTTGACCTTCCGGCGGGCATGCCAAAATCAGTGCTGCAACAATTGAGAAAAGCCGTTGTCTGTGGCCAACGTTTGAACCTTAAAGAAGTATCAGGTGATCGTCGGGGCGGCCCCGGCGGTCATCGTAGGGGGAAAGGAAAAGGCAAGCCACGTAGCCCTCAGAGAAACAGAAAAGACTCTAAAAAGCCCAAGCAGGATTAACACCTGCTTCGGCGTAAAAGAATTACCTGCCAGGTAATGTGCCCATCGGGGCTGTCTGCACCCCTTCGCAAACAGCCCCGATACCCACCTAAGAGCTAGCTACGGTTCACATTTGTCGGCTTACTCAGCCGTCACCATAATCGCTTCAATTTCAATATCTGCGTCTTTTGGTAGCTGCTTAACCGCAAACGCCGCACGCGCAGGATATGGCTCGACAAAATGGCGGGCCATCACCTCATTCACAGTTGCAAAGTAACTCATATCAGAGAGCAGCACTGTTACCTTAACCACATCAGATAATGAACCACCTGCAGCTTCAGCGACTGCGGTCAGGTTTTTAAACACCTGTTCTGCCTGTGCCTCAAAAGACTCAGTTACCATTTCCATGGTTTCAGGTATGAGTGGGATCTGGCCAGACATATAAACCGTGCTACCAACACGTACGGCCTGTGAATAGGTGCCAATCGCAGCAGGAGCGTTTGCAGTACTGATAATGCTTTTATTCATATTTATATCCAATAACAAGAAATGATGCGTATATAAAGGTCGATAACAACCTACACTAAAGGAGGTACGAACACGTCCTGCGCGTCTTAAAGACGCGCATACAGAGTGCAGCACCGTTAAAGCCGTAGCCCTTAATTAACACAAGGTTAAGGCTTAAAAGCTTGCACCACGGAGTTTTCGACAGGGCTTATTCACAACCTTTCCTATTGAGAAGCCGCGATGCTCACCTTAACCCGAGACGGTGCTTTGGGAAAGAAAATACAGCGTAAAACAACATCGGATTCATTTTCATAATACAGCAATGATCCCTTCTTCTCACTGTGCCAACGAAACTGATCGAAATCCTGATTATTCCAGTATTTACGCCATAAATCAGAATGTGCGGCACGCATGGAAAAGGCGTTACGACACGCCTCCCTAGCCTGCTTTTGATACTGCTTACCCCAGCACTCCAGACTTTTTTTGCAACGGCTATAAGCAACGCGGGTACGTGTCTGCTTATACAATTGCACACATTGACTACGTGCCGTTGGATTACTGTACTCACGACATTTGGCCAAGTCTGCTTGATTGACGTCGGCCTGCAACGGCATTGCAAAAGACAAACACAGTAGAAGCGCATACATTCTGAACATTGATGTTTCCTTGTTAGCTCAGGACAGATAGATAACCAGCAGTGTACACGCTGAATTATTATCTAACCAGTCGATCGCTGATAACGTATAATTGCCATTTTACCATTGGACCCGATCATGCAACGTGCAGACCTCCTTCTCGTCGACACAGGCTTGGCTCAATCCCGCACTCACGCCCAACGCATGATCAAAAATGAACAAGTGACTGCTTTTTTTAAGGGGCGTTGGCAGTTAGTCTCCAAGCCGGGAATCAAGCTCGATATAAACACTGAATTCCGCATCAGCGAAAGCCAACTAGACCGCTATGTATCCCGAGGAGCAATCAAACTCCAGGCAGCATTTGCACAATGTCCTCTGGATCTGAGTGATAAGACGGCGATCGATGTTGGCCAATCAACCGGCGGGTTTACTGATTACCTATTACAGCATGGCATCGCTCAAGTAGTCGGCATTGAGGTTGGTCACGACCAGCTTGCGGCCAAGCTTCGGCAAGATCATCGGGTCATTTGTTATGAAGGCACCAATGCCAGGGATCTACCGCAGGAGAAGCTGTTACAACATACTCAGGGTAAAGGCTTTGACTTGGCTGTCATGGATGTATCTTTTATTTCACAAACCAAAATACTGCCATCTCTCACACCCCTCATTCTCCCGAATGGCTACCTTATTACCCTGGTGAAACCTCAGTTTGAAGTCGGAAAAGAGGGAATCGGCCGGGGCGGAATTGTTCGTGACAGCAAGCTATACCCCCGAGTCAAAGAAAAAATCACTCAGTGCTGTAATACACTGGGTCTAACCCCGAAACACTATCTACCCAGCCCGATTAAAGGCGGAGATGGTAACCAGGAATTTCTGCTAATCGCCAGAAAAGAAACTCCCCTTCCCTAAATAAGCTGTGAACACACTCTGGGGCTGTAGATACAAGGCGCAGTTCGCCTTTACTGGCGGTAGCCCTTCACGAATTGACCGAAGGGTAGAAATATCACTTTGTATATTCCAACCACTGAGTTGTCGCTATTACAGAAATGGCGTATTTCCAGGCCTTGGCACTGTCGCTTTATATGCTCACTCCGGCGCTGCAACAATCGTTTTTACGTCCGCCGGCACGCTGAAATCAAGGGACCTCTGCACGAACCTTCCAATAACGGGTGCAATATCCGAGTTAACGCCATTTAAACCGAAGCTTTCACCTTACTCAGACAAGTGCCCGACAATTCGCTGCGCTATTTTATGTAACGGCACTATCTCACTGGCTGCACCGGCTTTGACTGCTGCACCCGGCATTCCCCACACTAGGCTGGTTGCTTCATCTTGGACAATGTTAAACGCACCAGCATCCAGAAGCCTTTTCATGGCCTGGGCGCCGTCTTCACCCATGCCCGTTAACATAACACCCGTTACATTAAGCGGGGTCAAAGGCAGTAAAGAGTCGAACATCACTTCAACTGAAGGCTTGTGTCTATTCACTTTGTCACCCGTATCAAGGCGGCAAACATACTCACAGCCGCTCTGCTGAATAGTTAAATGGCTGTCTCCAGGCGCAAGATAGACATATCCTGGCCTCAGTACATCATCATTTTTTGCTTCTACAACTTTGAGCACACTACTGCGGTTAAGCCGACTGGCAAAACGCTCACTGAAGCTTGCGGGTATATGTTGGGTCACGATTATCGGTGGCATAACTTCGGGAAGCTGCTGAATAACCTTATGCAATGCTTCAGTACCACCGGCTGAAGAACCAATAGCAACGATCTGATTATCGAGTTTAATATTGTCTAATTGAACTGTTACCTTTTCCTGCTTGCCCGAGGAGCGCATAAACTTCAGTTTTTTAGCGGACTCCGCTGCCATCTGAATTTTACTCACCAGCTCGCGTTGAAACAGTTTCAGCGCAACATCTGAATCCGTAGCAGTCGGTTTTGCTATATAATCTACCGCCCCAAATTCAAGAGCCTGAAGCGTAGCATCTGCCCCATCTTGCGTCAGAGACGACAACATCACGACAGGCATAGGATTCAGCTTCATCAAATTTTTCAGAAAGGTGATGCCATCCATTTTCGGCATCTCAATATCCAGTGTCAAAACATCCGGCCTGAGCTGCTTTATTTTTTTCCTCGCATCGTAGGGATCGACCGCAGCCCCAACCACTTCAATATCCGGCTCAGCAGATAACAACCCAGTCAGCACACTACGAACAACTGCTGAGTCGTCCACAATTAATACCTGGATTTTATCCATACAATATCCTAAAGTTGTTAGACATCACCGTCTCCAAAACTCCTATCGAAAACAATAGAGTGAAAACCCTCTTTCCTTTTTAACATGAGCCATTTCGATAATCCATCGTATTCACCCACATCCGCCTTTCAGGGGAAAAGAAGCAACCCGATAGGGCTGACCTCCTCCTGTCCTTTATCGCACAACGCCCCAATCAAATTCTCAAAGCACCTTGAAGCTGGCAAATCCCCATAAAAGTGCGGAATATTGTCTTCGTACCCTGAGCTGCCATAAAACCGTTAAGCCTTCTTATATATTGTGTGCCCAACCAAGCGAAAACGGGTTGTCTTACGAGCCAAAGTTTCAGAGTGCCCAACAAACAAGTAGCCACCCGGTTTAAGCATGGCTGCCATACGTTCTAATAAGTTCATCTGTGTATCTTTATCAAAATAGATCATCACGTTACGGCAGAAAATAAAATCAAAGGGGCCTTTAAAAGGCCACTCATCCATCAGGTTTAGATAGCGAAAAGTGATCATTTGCTGAAGTTCCTGTCTGACTTTTACACAACCCTGATTTTTCCCTACCCCCTTTAGAAACCAGTTTTTCATTTGCTCGTCGGACAAGGTTTTCACTCGATCAAGCTCATAAACACCTGACTGGGCACCGTGTAAAACTTTTGAGTTAATATCCGTTGCTAAAAGGCGTATATCCCATGAATCCGTATTCACTCCAGCTTCTTTAATTGCAATGGCCAAGCTATAGGTTTCTTCACCTAAAGAGCAGCCTGCCGACCATCCTCGCAGTCTTTTCTGGCCAGAAGCTTCTATTTCAGGAAGAATAGTTGAGCGAACAAAATCAAAATGATGTTTTTCCCGGAAGAATGCTGTGAGGTTAGTTGTCATAGCATTGATAAACTGACCGAACTCCATTGGACTAGCATCTAGGGCTTCCAGATAAGCATCAAAACTATCAAGCCTCAACTCACGTAAACGTCTAGCCAGACGGTTATAAGCCATATCCTGCTTATGGTCAGCCAGCACAATTCCCGCATGGTCATAAAGTAAGCCCCTGACTTTAACGAAGTGCTGACGGGTAAAGTCAAACTTATGCCCACGATCAAGCCCTGCCACAACTCACCCCTCCTGAGAAATGGCAGCTTAACTTAAAAGCTAAATACCTCTGGCTTAGGCTAAAACGCTTCCCACTCATCATCACTGCCACCTGCAGGAATAATCACCTGAGCATTTGGGTCTGCCGTTTTTTGTGCTGAAGAGCCTGGCTGTACGGCATGCGTTTGATTGGCAAGGTCTCGCAGTCGACCCACACTATCAAAGGCGTCTGGGGTAGCCACTTCACCTTCAGTGATAACGAACCGGTTAACCAAACGCTGTAACTGGCCTGCCTGACCTTCCATCAAAGAAGAAGCAGAAGCGACCTCCTCAACCAGGGTGGAATTTTGCTGGGTTCTTTCGTCCATTTGAGTAATAGCAATATTCACCTGCTCAATACCAATCGCCTGTTCACGACTGGCTGAAGCTATTTCGCTAATAATAGTGGACACATTTTTTATCGCACCCATGATTTCGACAAGTGCCTTGCCCGCCTCATCGACAAAGATGCCACCCTCTTCAACTCTATCAACACTATCGCTGATCAGCTCTTTGATCTCTTTTGCAGCACTTGCACTGCGCTGTGCCAGGCTACGGACTTCAGAAGCAACAACGGCAAACCCACGACCCTGCTCACCGGCACGTGCAGCCTCAACTGCGGCATTCAAGGCCAACAAATTCGTCTGGAAAGCAATTTCATCGATTACACCAATAATTTCGACAATTCTCGTTGAGCTCTGGCGGATATCCCCCATGGATGCCACAACCTTGCTGGAGATTTCACCCCCTTTCTCAGCAAGTACCTGAGCTTCAGAGGCTTGTTTACGCGCTTCTTCAGCGTTATCAGCATTTTGTTTAACGGTGCTTGTCATTTGCTCCATACTGGCCGCGGTTTCTTCAAGGCTTGCGGCCTGTGCTTCCGTTCGCGCACTGAGCGTACTGTTCCCAATAGAAATTTCAGACGCCCCTTTTGTAATCATTTCTCCAACAGTACTGATCTCACAAACCATAGCGCTCAGGTTAGCTATCGAAGTATTCAGGGAGTTATTCAGTTCCGTAAACTCACCATGAAACTCCCCTTCCATCTGCTTAGTCAGGTCGCCTTCAGAGAGCGCAGAAAGGACACGTTGGACTTCACGCACAGGTTCAATTACAGCATCCAGCATCAGGTTAATGCCTTCCGCAATATTACGCATAAAACCCGTATAAAGCTGTTCATTCAAGCGTTCGTTCAGCTCACCACAACTGGCTTTATGAATCAGGTTTTCAACCTGCTCCTCTGCAATCAACTGGTCTGTTATGTCTTTCCACTCAGCCACTGTTCCCAAGCGAGCACCGGAATAATCCACAACCGGGTTAGCGACCACACGGAAACTTCGCGAACCGAGTTTCATTTGAGTAGTATAAGTAGACTCCAGGTTTTCCAGCATATAGCGCTGCTGCTCAGGGGTCTCATGGAAAATCCCAAAGTTGGAACCCAGAAGGGTTTCCGCATCAAAATCGGGCAATTGTTCCCGAATATCATCCTGCGCATTACGCAGCATATTAATAACAGCGTCATTACAGTAAATAATTTCGCCTTCGTTGTCGGCCAGCATTACATTTGAGGAAACATTGTCCAATGCCACTTTAATCCGTTGTGCCCGCTGTTCAGCTTCTTTCGCGTCATTGACCTCAAAGCCAAGCTTGATTGCAAGGATTTTAACAATACGTTTAAGTTCGCCAATTTCACCCCGCTCATCAAGTGGAATCGGATCCAGATATACACCCTCTGAAACATCCAGCATATGACGTTGCACAGCATTCAGCTCTTTTACAATACGGTTGTTAATACAGAACTGGGCTGAGAGGAACATACCGAGAAAGGCAATTGCCGGACCCGCCATCATTGCGACAGCGGGCAAGTCTGCCAAATAAATTGCAGTATTAATAATCGCTGCTGCAACCACACAGTACACAGCCGACAGAGTCAAATCACTGGAAAGATCGGTTTTCGGAATAGACTGGGGTGAGGGTAGAAGAGCCTCGCCACGCTTCAACTTTGCGTAGAATAATTCCGCCTGCTCAACTTCCTCCTGTGAGGGCCGAGTGCGTACTGACATATACTCAACGACCTCACCATTGCGGAAAATGGGCGTCACATTCGCTCTTACCCAGTAGTGGTCACCATTTTTACAACGGTTTTTCACTAGCTTTGACCAAGGACGACCAAGCTTCAATGTGCCCCATAAGTCTTTGAAGGCAGCTGGGGGCATATCAGGATGGCGAACAACATTGTGGTTCTTGCCGATTAAATCATCACGACCGAAGCCACTCACCTCTATAAAAGCGGGATTCACATAAGTAATTATGCCCTTGAGATTGGTTTTGGTTACCAGCTCCTGATCATCTCTGAGCTTGACTTCGCGATCAGTTACCGGCTCATTGATTTTCATTCCACATCCTCCATACCCCTGCCTAACCTTTAGTATGAGCTGAAGACTCAATTGCCAGCTCATTGGAATTCATTAATTCATCGATATCCACCAAGATAACCATTCTATCATCTTGTGCCACCAGCCCCATGATAAATTCAGAGCTTATTGCCCCTCCAATCTTAGGGGCCGGCTGAATCCGATCAGAAGACAGGGTGTATGTTTCCGCGACTGCATCCACAACCACACCCATCACCCTTTCACAACTGCCACTATCAACTTTAATAACAATCACAACAGTTGTCGGCCCATACTCAAGGCTGGCCAGACCAAACCGCTCGCGCAGATCAACAACAGGAATGATTGTCCCCCGCAAGTTCAAAATACCTTTCAGGTACTCAGGCGTATCGGGGACACGCGTCACAGGGGCCCACCCCCTAAGCTCCTGAATACGCAGAATATCGATAGCATATTCCTCACTATCCAGTAAAAAACTCAGGAATTGCTTACCGTCAGTTTGCTCTTTGTCCAGTTCTACAGCGGCCTCCCGGGTACTATCAGTCATGCCATAGCCCCTTGTATATTGCCTTCTCCCCGGAGAACATCATTCCGTTTTTTCGCGGCTTGCGCAATTTCGTAATCCAACCCTCGCTTCATTAAACCGGCAATATCCAAAATTAAAGCCACACGACCATCACCCAGAATGGTCGCTCCGGCAAAGCCCTCAATACGCTTAAAATTAGCTTCCAGGCTTTTAATAACAACCTGTTGTTGACTGCAAAGTTCATCAACAACTAAACCAACCCTCTCACCACCATTTTCAACAATGACAACCAGATGAGTCTCCATCTGCCCGTCAATCGGTGGAAGCTTAAACAATGAGCGCAAGTTGAGCAGTGGAACATACTCCCCACGGTAATAAAGTAATTTGCGTTTCCCCGCGATTGGGCTCAAGGAGTTTTTATCGGCAATAATTGTTTCAACAATAGAGACCAAAGGAATAATATAGATTTCATCATGAACGTTAATCAACTGCCCATCCAGAATAGCGAGCGTCAATGGCAGCCTGACCGAAAAAACTGATCCGCAACCCGGCTCTGATTGAACACTGATATGCCCCCCTAAAGACTCGATATTCCGGCGTACAACATCCATACCAACACCACGCCCAGAGAGATCACCGACCGCATCCGCAGTTGAAAAGCCAGGCTTGAAGATAAGCTCATTTATGTCACTATCTGACAAAGCCTGATCAACTGTCACCAAGCCATTTTCCGATGCCTTCTGGAAAATTTTCTCAGTATTCAGGCCCCTGCCATCATCTGAAATATCAATTATTACAAAACCACCCTGATGATACGCATTTAACTCAATCTTACCTATTTCAGGCTTACCTGTAGCAGTACGCTCTTCAGGCGGCTCCAGCCCATGATCCAATGAATTTCGAACCAGGTGAACCATAGGGTCAACAATTTTCTCCATGACCGTTTTATCGATTTCGGTCTGCTCTCCGGTAATGACTAACTCAACTTTCTTACCCAATTTTCCGCTTACATCATGTACCAGGCGGGGAAACCTGTTGAAAACAAAGCTAATGGGTAACATCCTTACACGCATCACATCGTCTTGCAGATCACGTGTATTACGCTCTAATTGTTCCAAACCTATCTGCAAACGCTGAATCTCTGGACCGGGCACCCAATCAGCCAGCTCATTCCCTATCTGCACTAACATGGCTTGGGTGATAACTAACTCACCCACACGGTTAATCAAAGCATCAATCTTATCCGTATCCACCCGGATTGAATTATTGGTAACCCCTTTAGCCTTAACTGCAGTACCCGCAGCCTCGATTTCCGGCTTTTCCGTTACCGGGGATGGCCCGATAACCGGTGCACGCTCTGCCTGAAAAACTGTATCTGACACAGGTGGTTCCGCTGACACTTCAGCTGTGACATCGACAGCCGGGTGAGTTGATGCTTGACGTGATAGCAGCAGATCACACTCATCCTCTACCCACTCAAAAGCCTCACGAATGTCTTCCTCGGAGCAATTCGACTCCAGTATGGCCGTCCAAGATAAATAAATATTATCAGGATTCAGCGCACTCAGTTCCGGCAGTGCCGAGTCATCCATCTTAACGGACAGCCGCCCTAACTCTGCCAACGCCTCAAAAATGAAGCGGGGTTCATTACCGGTAGACAAGAGCGTTTCATAAGGCCGGAAATCAATGACCCAGGTATCAGCACCGGTACTGTTTTCAGGCGAATATTCGTTGTGCGTAGATTCTTTGACTGTAGGTTCGTTCGGTATAGATATCGGATTCACTGCAGGCTCGCCGATAATCAGCTGACACCCATTCACGACCCATGCAAAAACGTCCTCTATCTCCTCGCGACTGCAATCTGAAACCAGCTCCAGATTCCACTTGAGATAGACCTTTTCCGGATCAAGAATGCAGAGGTCGGGCACAGCCTTATACTCTGCTGTCACCCTCAGCTTACCCAGTTCTGCCAGCGCTTCAAACATGAATGCAGGCTCATGCCCACTCTGTAGCAGATCTTCATCGGGCTTAAATTCAATTTTCCAACACTTTTCACCGGCTACATTAGCCGCTAACGCAACCTCCGAAGCGGCTTCCACTGTTGCTGACGCAGGCTTGTCTACGGCAGGCGATTCCCCTATTTGTCCATCCAAAGCCTGCTGCAAGCGCCCCTGCACTTGAGCGATCACAGCAGCATCTGCCTTCGGCCCATCCTGGGTTGCTTCAAGTAACATCCTGATACAATCAACCGCTTCAAGTAGAAGATTGACAAGGGGAGGAACAACCGCCTGCTGACCCTGGCGCATCTTATCCAGAAGCGTTTCTACCAGGTGCGTAAAGTCAGTAACATCACTAAAGCCAAATGTGCCCGCACCGCCTTTGATCGAATGCGCGGCTCTGAAGATAGTATTAATGGTTTCCTCATCAGCAGAATCCAAAGAAAGCAAACTGGACTCCATAACCTCAAGGCCCTCGTAACTTTCCTCAAGGAAAACGCCAACAAATTGGGAAAGATCAATACTCATAAATGGGACTACCTTACTACAGATTTGCGCGTGCCAATTTGACAGTGCTAGACAGTTTTTGCAGATTAAGCGGTTGCACCAGCCGGCCCATCTTTCAGCTTCATATCAACAACGCTTGTGGTGGCATAAACCGGCATCAGAATACATGTCGCCAAATACCTCAGGAAAACCGCACCGGCAATAACCAGAATGCCAGACATTAACCCCTTCTCCAAATTTTCTCAGTCGATTTTTTCAGTGAGCTGCAAAGCATCAGTAAGCCCCAACTGTTTAGCCATGTTGAGAAAAGCCGAAGAGGGCTTATCCCAGGTAATTGACTTATCCTCGGCACGTGCTTTATTAACAAAGGCTAACATCAACTGCATGGCTGCAGTATCAACCCGTTCGAGCCGCTCCGCATTCAGCAGCAAGGGAGTTGGCTCCATCGAAAAATTAACAAACTTAGTCTTCCATTCAGTGATGTTCGCTATGGAAATTTCTTCCGGCAGATCCAGTGTATTCTCTATAGACATTGCCAACCTTCTAAATTAATTACCCATTTGTTTTACTGCAAGGCGATATGCATGTGACAAAAAACATGCAAGCAAGTGTTACCTTATGAGCTACACGCTTCGCAAGACAGGGGCCACCTCGGTATAAAATTCGCTTAACTACAGCAATATGTCAAAATTTTTCTCCCGCGTATGTGTACCTAGGGCGTGAACACACTGCCCCGCGCGCTGCTTTTATCGCCATAGAATCTGCTGCTAAAAACGCACCCACCCTGCTTCTGAATCATCATTACCTGATTACACTGTAGTGCAAAAATCAGAAATGACATTTTTTAATGGAACCAATCCATTATTTCTCCCTCTAAGGGCAAGTTCAAACAAGCCCCGCACCTATGCTGTGACAGGGCCTTTTATACCGTCCCAAGCCATACCATTTGCAAAAATACCTGGAGCTGATAATGATACAAAAAAGCCTTACAACCACAGTCATCACCATATCGGGTATTCTTGGTATTGCCACATTGACCACAGGCGCAGAAGCACCACAGGAAAAACAACCGCCCAATCTGCCTGCTAAAGTTGCGGTAGCAACCTTTGCCGGCGGGTGTTTCTGGTGTACCGAAGCTGATTTCGAAAAGCTGACGGGTGTAGTACAAGCAGTATCTGGCTACAGTGGCGGGGAAAAACCAAATCCAACATATAAGCAAGTTTCATCCGGTTCTACCCAACACACAGAATCCATTCAGGTCTTCTATAACCCCGATGTCATTTCTTACACTGGATTGCTGGAGCATTTATGGCGCGGTATGAACCCTACTGACGGAGATGGCCAATTTGTTGATCGCGGTAAACAATATCGCCCTGCGGTTTTCTACCATAACCAGGCACAAAAAGAAGCGGTAGAAAGCTCAATCCAGGCGTTAAGCGAATCCGGCATTTTTAATAAACCGATGGCCACCGAGATAAGCCCATTCAAGCGTTTTTACCAAGCAGAAGATTATCACCAGGATTACCACGTAAAAAACCCGCTACGTTATCGCTATTACCGCAATGGCTCCGGCAGAGACCAATTACTGGATAAAGTTTGGGGCGATAAGCGCCAGCACGACTATTCCATCTATCGCAACCAGGCCTCCGAGGCTGATGTCCTCACAAAACAATTTATCAAGCCATCCGAGTACTACTTACAGCACACACTCACGCCCCTGCAATACAAGGTAACCCAGGAAGACGGCACAGAACGCCCGTTTAAAAACGCCTACTGGAATGAGAAACGAGAAGGAATATATGTGGACATCGTCAGTGGCGAGCCTCTTTTTTCCTCAACCGACAAATACAAATCAGGCACTGGCTGGCCCAGCTTTACCCAACCTATCCAAGGCATTTCTATTGTCGAAAAGAAAGACAACTCACTATTTACCCAGCGCACAGAAGTCAGAAGCCCCATAGCAGACTCGCACTTGGGGCATGTATTTAATGATGGCCCGGCACCTACTGGCCTGCGCTACTGTATTAATTCGGCATCCCTGCGCTTTATTCCCAAAGAGGATCTGGACGCCCAGGGTTACGGACTCTACAGTAAGCTGTTCAAGTAGCACTGACAGAAAACATGTGCAGCTTTCTGGCTGCACGCTATCGTAAGGAGGGTTTAAACAAGCCTTAATGTTGATTCCAATGAATACACTCTTGGAGTGTAACCCCGGAACCACCAAAAATATCCAGCGCACTTCCGATGGTGAGGTCAACCTTGCCATTAGATAATTGACTCACCAGCTTCAGGTCTTCCAAAGTTCTTGCCCCACCTGCATAGGTCACAGGGATGGTGCAGTGCTCTCCCAAAAACTCGACCAATTCCTGATCGATACCGGCCTGAAGCCCTTCAACATCAGCGGCATGTATCAGAAATTCCGCACAGTGCTCTCCCAGAGCAGCCAGTGTTTCTTGATTGATGACCGTTTCTGTGACTGTTTGCCAGCGATTGGTTGCAATATTCCAGCCAGACTGAGTCCGGCGGCAACTTAAATCCAGCACAAGACGATCCGCACCGGTCTCTTTCTTGATTTTTTCTAAACGCTGCCAACTAAACTGATCATTCTCAAAAAGATAGGACGTCACAATGACATGGGATGCTCCAGCCTCCAGATAGGAAACAGCATTTTCAGCATTAACCCCACCACCAAATTGCAGCCCACCTGGCCAGGCTGCCAATGCAAGCAACACCTGCTCCTGATTTCCCGGCCCCAAGGCAATCACATGTCCGCCTGTCAGTTTATGCTCCTGATATAAACGTGCATAGTACGCCGCATCATAAGGACTAACATAGTTCGTCTGCGCACCACTATCCTGCAAACTGCCGCCGACAATTTGCTTAACCTGACCCTGGTGCAGGTCAATACAAGGGCGAAAATGAGTCAATACAGTCTCCAACCAAAATTATTACAAAGGCCCAGCTTAACTTTCACAAAAGCACCAAAATGCTGCTTATGCAACAACTCGACAACCTGTGAACCTGTAGAAGAATTATTACCGGGGCAACATACTACCCCTTAACCAGCCACCTCGACAATGCCAACCCACAAAACCCCAAACCCAATCGCTCAGAGGGCTGAGCTCCAACATGGGCACTCACCCTGTAGCGAGGCCACCCCGTGGCCGATAAGGTTCAGTGTATTTGCAAAAGCCCAATCGCTCAGGAGGCTGAGCTCCCAACCGGCACTCACCCCGTAGCGAGGCCAGCCCTCTGGCCGATAAACCCTACACCTCTGCACAAGTTCAGTCGCTCAGGGGGCTGAGCTCCAACATGGGCACTTACCCTGTAGCGAGGCCACCCCTCTGGCCGATAAGCCTTGCACCTTTACAAGCTCAATCGCTCAGGGGGCTGAGCTCCCAACCAGCACTCACCCTGTAGCGAGGCCACCCCGTGGCCGATGGCCCGAAAATGGACATTTACAGATATATGCAATCCCACCAGGAATAGTCTCGGACACTTCTGCACAACCCCGCCCTAACAGGGTTCATCACAATGTAACGGGCAACGTCAACAAGACTCTCTTCTTTCCTAATAGCATGGTCATAAAAACCATATTGAAAGATAGCAGAACCAGCACCTTGACCTATAAATATCTTCAACAAGCGAACCGTCTCAGAAAGCCCCTTTTTACCTTTCAACTGCATTAACCAATGAATATGGTCTGGCATAACAACAAAACACAGCGTCACAGCATCCGTGGACAAGCGTTTTAAGCTAAGAACAGCATGTCTTGCCAAAGTCGGGTCAGAGAAATACCTACGGCGTTTATGAGTGGTCAAAACTACATGATATATCTGATTTTCGCAGCTAGACCGCCCCTTGCGAAGGGCATGAAGATTTCCTTTTAACATATACACATCCTTGTATAAGTTTTTATAGTGACAAATCGCTCAGAGGGCTGAGCTCCCAACCGGCACTCACCCTGTAGCGAGGCCAGCCCTCTGGCCGATAAACCCTACACCTTTGCACAGGCCCAATCGCTCAGGGGGCTGAGCTCCAACATTGGCGCCTACCCCGTAGCGAGGCCAGCCCTCTGGCCGATAACCCCCCAACTTTGCACAAACTCAATCACTCAGGGGCTGAGCTCCAACATGGGCTCTCACCCTGTAGCGAGGCCAGCCCTCTGGCCGATAAACCCTACACCTTTGCACAGGCCCAATCGCTCAGGGGGCTGAGCTCCAACATGGGCACTTACCCTGTAGCGAGGCCACCCCGTGGCCGATAAACCCTGAACCTTTGCACAGGCCCAATCGCTTAGGGGAGGGTTGAGTATTTATCGATTTCAACACTACTCTTTTACGGATTCTAGCGTTGCCACCAAGTCCTGAAACGCTTCACGGTTGGTTTCATTAAGGTCCATCAAAATTCGGTGGGCAACGATAATCCGCTCCTGCATTGCTGCAGCGGATTCCTGAACCAGGGGCAGTTGTTGTAAATCTTTTACATCCAGAGGCAATTCATCCAATAGGATAAAAATATGATCAAATCCCATCGACAAAAGAACTTTGGTGATATTCCCATTGGTAGACACCAAGGTAGGCTTGGCCAGATTACGCGCATCAGCTTTGATGGATATCTTGGCGATTAACCCCAGAGAAGTGCTATCCATACCTTCCGTCTGTGTTAAATCAATTAGAATATCTTTAACTTCCGGATTGGCTAACGACTGCTGAATATGGCAGTCAAGAGAAGAGCATAAAGTCAAACGTACGTCGCCAATAAACTTCAGTACATACATGCCATCAATCAGTGCGGAATGGATTGATCCTTCTTGCATTGTCATTGCCTGCAAATTGTCATTATCGCAATATCATCCGGTGCATCGCTTATTATATCTGGAAGCACACATTGCTTGATCCTCTCGGGATTGCCCCCTTTAGTCTCAAGCACAGCCTTTAAAAGGCGCTGTTCCTTTGCTTCCATATCGTTATCGGCCAGCATTTCCAACACCCCATCCGAAAACAACGTAATCTGATAGCAATCGGGCAGCGGGATAGTCTGCTCATCGAAAACAGGTTCAGGAAATAACCCCACCGGCATCCCCCGCCCCTCCAGAAAACGGCCACCCTTCTCATCGGTCAGAATTGGCATGGGATGATGCCCACCCACAGCATAAGTTAGCGTTTTCTGCTCATCATCAGCAATTCCCAGAAACATACTGACATGCTTACCCAGCCCCGTATCCAGTAACTCAGTATTGATACGATGCAGCGTCGCAACCGGTGAAAGTATGTCAAAGCTGGATTTGCGACGCAGGTTACGCAACAAACGGTTGGTCATATTTTTCAGTAAAACCGTTACCAGCGCTGAAGACGCACCATGCCCCGACACATCCGCAAGATAAAACAAAGTTTTACTATCATCTACACGAATAACATCAACAAAATCGCCACTCAGATAAAGGGAAGGTATTAACAAATACTGAGCCGTTAATGCCCCAATAGTTACAGTCTTATCCGGTAACATATTTTGTTGGATCTGACGGGCAGCCTGTTGATCTATCTGCAATTCATTCAGACTCTTTTCCAACGCTTCCCGATACTGAAAATTTTTCTCTATTAACCTCGCCTGATGTAAAAGTTTACAAACCGCAGCGGCAAAATCCCCGGCTTGCGCGTCAATTTGCGCTTTAACAAACACATCACAAGCCCCTGAGCGAAGGGCCTGAAGCACGTCATCAGCCATTGTCGCTGACAAAACCGCCATGGTGGGCCTGGAGCCATGCTGTTCCGCAAGCTGTTTCAGTTGGGTGAATGGCAGGCTTTCACTCATCGCGACAATTAGTAGCGAAAAGTCATGTTTGGACAAAAGCTCGGAGGCATAGTCTGCATTAAAAGCAGTCGATATCTTAATGGGAGGCAAGTCAGCCTGGTTACAGGCATCAATAATTGAATCAATTGCCTCATCAGTTTGACCGACTAACAGAAGTGTTTGGTAGGCCTGTTTCATAGAACAGCCGGATATAAATGAGCTTTCATGAACAAACACGTTAAATCCAGAAGACTGAACTTGCAATGAATAAATGTGCTTAGAAAAGAATTTTATCGCATAAAATAATACTGTAGGAAGTAAGCCCTGAGTCATCACCCAATCAGGGCAACATTCCTATAAAGGGGGCGGAATTTAAAAATTACTATCGTCGTAATCTTCTATATTTCCATCCGCAATCTCATAACGGCGTTTTTGCAGATAGGCATCACGCAGAAAGGTATATTTATCTCCAGAGATCAATTCCTCTTTCGCCAACAAGTTAGCTCGACCACTGACCACACGCGTAATATAAAGCGCATTACGTGCGCCCGCGTCATCCACATCCAAAATAGGATCAACCATTGCATCAGGAACCATACCAATGCCATCACGCACAGTTGTCGGCCCAAAAAAAGGCAATACCAGATATGGACCACTCGCCACACCCCAGTACCCAAAGGTCTGACCAAAGTCTTCATCGTGCTTTTCTATACCCATGGGTGTTGCGACATCGATCAAACCACCCAAGCCAATCGTGGTATTGAAAGAGATACGCGCAAAGTCCAAACCCGCATGTTCAAACTTACCCTGCAACAGGTTGTTCAGCAGTGTGCCTACATCAGCAAGATTGGCAAAGAAATTACTCACCCCTTTTTCAGCCGGGTCTGGCATCACTGCCTGATAACCTTTAGCCAGAGGCTTAAGTGCATAAGTATCCAAGCCATCATTAAAGTTGAACATCACCCGGTTAAAACCTTCCCAGGGGTCTACATTCACTTCCGTAGCTGATACAGGTTGAGCCAGAGTTGCCACCAGCGTTCCAGCCAATAACAATCCGTTTAGTTTGTTTGTCATGCAAATGTCCTTTTATTTATATCCCCACTAAAACAGGCCTTTATTCTAGCCCGGATGTTGCACCAGTGCATTTAGTTTTTTCAACTGAGTGCTTGTTGTACAAACGTATCCCGCAATGATGAACGGGGGTACGCACTATTACGGTTCACATTTGCCGGTTTTTCAACTGAATTTATGACTGAAAAAATCAGAGAAAAGAAAAAGCACATAACGAAAAAAGGCCTCCCGAGGGAGACCTTTTTAATATTTCCGTAAGGAAAATCAGTCTTAGAAGTCTACGCGGTAGCCAACTTCAACACCGTCGGTGCCACGACGATCACGGTATGCAGCGAATACACGCGCCTGCTTGCCCAGCTTCTGCTGAACTTCAAGAGACCAGCTGTCGTCAGTCTGAGAGTCTTCATCAATGTAGTTAGCCAACAGCTTAGTGTTCTCGATAGTGTAAGAACCAGCGATAGACCACTCGTCGCCATTAGCACCGTGGTTCATCTCATCGTCCTGGATGCGAGCACCAATATAGAACGCATCAGCAGCATAAGAAACTGCCAGAGCAGCAGTATCTGTATCAGCGTTAGTATTACGCAAGTAAGAACCTGCAACAGTCAGACCGTCCATAGCGTACTTAGCTGCAATGTGGTAGATATCAACATTGTTGTTGTTAACACCACCGTCAGCAGTAATAGCCGCAGCAACCTGGAAGCCGCTCATGTTTGGAGAGATGTACGCCAGGGCATCACCTACACGAGTAAAGCCAGCATCCAGACCGGAAGCATCGTTATCCAGGATATCAGTTGCGCTTGCAGTCCACAGGTAGTGAGGAGTCCACATACGACCAAACTGAGCCGTACCGAAGTCACCTTGAACACCTATGATAGCCAAACGACCGACACCCCAGCCACTCTGATCGGCAGAAACAGCGTTTTCAAACTGGTAGATAGCCTTGTTGCCAGAAAACAGCTCAGAAGAACCTTTCAGGCCGATACGAGAAGTATTATCGTTAAGGCTCATAGAAGAACCATCTGCTTTCAGCAGAGACAGACGCAGAGACCCGTAAAGAGTAGCGTCAGCCTGAGCAACCATTGGAACAGTCAGAGCACCAGCAACAGCCAGAGCGATGATTGACTTTTTCATCTAATTTTCCCCTTCAATATATTCAACATACTAGTAGTGAATTTTCAAATCTTTCTTAGCATAACGCATTTAAAACGTTATTACGCTAAAAAATACTATAAAAAGAAAAAAATTCAAACAAATGAATAAACTTTTCTCTTAAATTCGTTTTCGGCGGTTTTTTTAATAGCTTTAGCGCCATATAACCAGACAAACGACATAATACACTTGTCTTTATAATTACCCGCCCGCTCCATTATTAGAAATGGTGCAAATCAAGCCATTACCCATAAAAATCAGGCAAATAGCAATAAAATTTGGCGCATTAGACCACACCTTTACGGTATGTGCAACCATTACGTTGCAAATAAGTCCACAATAAATGCAAGGATTCCAATAACGGATGGAGTACCCCGTGGCCGATAAGGTTCGGTGTATTTGCAAAAGCCCAATCGCTCAGGGGCTGAGCTCCCAACTGGCACTCACCCTGTAGCGAGGCCACCCCGTGGCCGATGGGTTCGGTGTATTTACAAAGGCCCAATCGCTCAGGGGGCTGAGCTCCCAACTGGCACCCACCCTGTAGCGAGGCCACCCCGTGGCCGATAAGTTTGGCGTATTTGCACAAGCCCAATCGCTCAGAGGGCTGAGCTCCCAACTGGCACTCACCCCGTAGCGAGGCCACCCCGTGGCCGATAAGGTTCGGTGTATTTGCAAAAGCTCAATCGCTCAGAGGGCTGAGCTCCCAACTGGCACTCACCCTGTAGCGAGGCCACCCCGTGGCCGATGGGTTCGGTGTATTTGCAAAAGCCCAATCGCTCAGGGGGCTGAGCTCCCAACTGGCACCCACCCCATAGCGAGGCCACCCCGTGGCCGATGGGTTTGGTGTATTTACAAAAGCTCAATCGCTCAGAGGGCTGAGCTCCCAACTGGCACCCACCCTGTAGCGAGGCCACCCCGTAGCCGATGGGTTTGGTGTATTTGCAAAAGCCCAATCGCTCAGAGGGCTGAGCTCCCAACTGGCACCCACCTTGTAGCGAGGCCAGCCCGTGGCCGATAGGTCTGGTATATTTACAAAGGCTTAATCCTAAGCGCCTACATTAATACCTATAGGTTAGACGCCATACGGACCCGGTATTCATTGGCAACAACGCGCCACTGCGGAACTTCCGCCATAACACCTACCTGATCCAAGTAACGCAGTGAAAGGTGGCTGGACAAGTCGCAACCGTTGGTGACCTGAACAGAAGGCAGCATGGCACCAGCAACATGCACCGCTGTGAGTGGTGTGAATTCTTTACTATTAGACAGGTGAGGGACATGATGCAGCATAACTGCCTCAACGACCTGCGGTGGAATATTCCACAGCGCCAAGAGCGCTGCCGCAACTTCACCATGAAAGAAACCAAACGCAGCTTTCTCAACCAGATAGACCGGTTTCTGTTTCTTAACCGCATAGTTCAGCAGCTTTTTATACTGTTCCGGATCATGAGATGCCATAATCAATATGCCAAGATCATGTAACAAACCCGCCAGGAACGCCTGCTCTTGGACAATTTTTCCAGCCCCGGCCCGACGACTGATGGTCTGGGCGAGACGAGCCACCAACAAGGCCCTTTGGTTGACTTTTTCAAATTCAAACGCGTCCCAACCTTCCCCCTCTCGGAACTGTTTATTTAACTGACAACTTAGCGCAATGCTGCTTAAACTACGTACACCAATAAGGGAAATCGCTTCTTTCAAATCAGAGATTTGTCGATTCAGCCCATACAGTGCAGAGTTAACCTGCTTCATTATCTGTGCAACGATTGCTGGATCCTGTTCAACAATCTCACTGATGGCACTAAGGCCCGGCACATCGGAGTTAATAGCCTCGGTGAGTTGAGTATAAATTTTAGGCGGTGTAGGCAGGCAACCCACAGAGCCGACATAATTTTGTAAAGTACTTCGATTCAGCAGCTTAACCAGTTTAACCAGATACTCCAGCTCCTCGCTAATATCAGCAAAAGACACATGGTCTGAATAGATTCGATGCGAGCTATCAGCAGCTTTGGCTTTGTTGGCAGCGTTCCAGTATTCAGCGCCAACAAAAATTCTGACAGCTTGAGGCTGCTGTTTCAAAGCCGTATTCATCAACTCAATATCCACCTCAGCCCGTACAGAACAGGGTAGAATCACAACATCAAAAATCTGCTGTTCCAGTTGAACGACCAGGCTTTCTTTAGAGTCATAACGAGACAATTCCCAATTTACCTCTGATTCAGCGACCTCTCTACTCCAGTCAGCAAAGCGACCATCCAAATCCAGCATAACTGCCCGAAATTTGTGAGATAAATTGCCAACTTGAGTACTCATAACCTTGATCCTGAAAATTTAAGTGCTATTTGTCCGATCGCTCTTATATAAAAAGCTTTCATATTTGTTCCTATCGTAGCCGCTTGAAAAAAGATTAAAAGTCTGTTTTTAGTAAAATTTTATGTATTTTTCAGCCCGCCAAAAAAGCCCTTGGAGAGTAGCCCCAGGCCCTTTCTATTCAGCACCTAGTATAAGAAGGCATCAGCCCGAAACCTATCGGCCAGGGGGCTGGCCTCGCTACGGGGTGCGTGTCCATGTTGAAGCTCAGCCCTCTGAGCGATTGGGCTTGTGCAAATATACAAGGCCTATCGGCCACGGGGTGGCCTCGCTACAGGGTGAGTGCCCATGTTGGAGCTCAGCCCTCTGAGCGATTGGGCTTTTGCAAATGTGCCAAACCTATCGGCCAGGGGGCTGGCCTCGCTACGGGGTGCGTATCAATGTTGGAGTTCAGCCCCCTGAGCGATTGGGCTTGTGCAAATGTGCCAAACCTATCGGCCAGGGGGCTGGCCTCGCTACGGGGTGCGTATCAATGTTGGAGTTCAGCCCTCTGAGCGATTGGGCTTGTGCAAATATGCAAGGCCCATCGGCCACGGGGTGGCCTCGCTACAGGGTGCGTGTCCATGTT
>PDWJ01002213.1_pt1 | contig 34936 bp, 32 predicted proteins | sample 1430881 | NCBI WGS metagenome assembly PDWJ01 (sample SAMN01162460, study PRJNA174530) | Oral metagenome, whole genome shotgun sequencing project. | biome: Marine environment; feature: Marine mammal; material: Swab sample of the gingival sulcus; isolation source: swab sample of gingival sulcus...
GAAGATATACGACAAGGTTAAAGGTTATATAGAAAATGTAAAACCAAAGACAGTTTATGACCTATACTCTGGTATGGGTACCATTGCGTCTCATATAGCTAAGCTAACAGATAAAGTATATGCAATAGAAGTAAACGAGGAAGCGATAGAGAGAGGAAGACTATCTGCAAAACAAAACAAGATAGATAACATAACCTTTATTCAAGGTAAGAGTGAAGAAAAGATAAAAGACATAAAAGAAAAGCCAGATTTAGTAATAGTAGACCCTCCTAGAAAAGGTCTAGATGAAACATTAATAGATTCAATTTTAAAGTCAGAGACAAGACACATAATCTATGTATCATGTAAACCTTCAACCCTAGCAAGGGACTTAAAACTATTTACAGAAAACGGCTACAAAGTAGAAGAGATAAAGTGCTATGATATGTTCCCTAACACTACTCATGTTGAGAGTGTGGTGTTGATGGAGAAAGAATATAAGAATAATATTGGAGGATAAGATGGCTTATGAGGTAGGAGGGAGATCAGATAAAAGTGGAAATAGATATGAAATTAGAGTAGTTATACATTATTTATTACAAATAATAGAAGAAAAGTATGATTATCTTATTCTCGAAGCTATTGGTGATGATGAAAAAGGTGTTGATATATGGATTGGTCATAAAGATGGTAAAAAAGAAGGCATTCAATGCAAGGGGAGAAATGGAAGTGAAGAAAAATGGACTTTCGGAGCGGCTAATAACAAGGGAATTTTTACTAATTGGAGGCGTCAGTTAGATAGATCTGAATTTAACATGGTTTCATTAGCTTCTCCATTGGCATTTACAATATTAGAAGACATAATTAACATGGCAAATATGTCTAATGATAACATTAAAGATTTTTATAACTTTCAAATTTTAAAGTCAGGTAAACCTACTAAGTCGTTTGTTGATAGTTTCTGTGAAGTTATGGGTGTAAATAAGGAACTAGATAATGATTTAGAGCGTATGTTTAGATATTTTAAAAGAATTAAATATCATCAATTACCAGATTCTGAGCTTCAAGATATTATTTTATCAAAAATAAGCTATTTGTTTTCTGGGGATTCAAATAAGATATATGATACATTGATTTCTTGGATTATTAAAGGGGAAATGCTTGCTAAAAAAATAGACTTTATGGTATTGGAGCAATTTTTCAGAGATAATGATATTAATTATAAAAACCTTTCGAAAGACAAAAGAATTAACCCTAGAATTAATCAATTAAATGATGAGTATAAAATGAGTTTTCAACCTTTGAATGATGGTATGATAATTCGTAAAGAATTCAATGAATGCATAAAGTTAGTTGAGGATGGAAAGTCAATTATTATTCATGGGAAAGCTGGTATAGGAAAAACAGGGTTTACGCACAATATTATAAATTATTGTGAAAAAGAAAATATTAGATATTTAGCAATTAAATTAGATAAGCGAATACCTATTTCTACAGCAGAAAAGTGGGGTCAAGAGATAGGCTTACCAGACTCTATAGCTCATTGCATTAATAGTGTATCAACAGATAAAAAAGCTGTAATAATACTAGATCAGTTAGATGCTTTACGTTGGACACAATCACATTCTGGCTCCGCACTGACTGTATGCTCTGAGATAATTAAACAAGTAAAAATGTTTAATAAAGAAAGAGAAGATAATAAAATATCTGTTATTTTTGTTTGTAGAACTTATGATATAGATAATGATAATAACATAAAAAGTCTTTTTAATAATGCTAAAAATGAAAAAGTAGAATGGGATAGAATAGAAATTGATGAATTTAGTGATGAACAAGTTGAAGATATAGTAGGCAAAAAATATTTATCTTTAACAGCAAAGCTTAGAAGTTTATTGAGGATTCCAAGTAATATCTATATTTGGCAACATTTAGATTATAACAATAATTACGATGAATGTTTTACTACAAATCATCTAATTGATAAATGGTGGGAACAAATTTCAGAAAAATACGTTTATAGTGGATATATAGAGAGTGATTTAATAAAAACTAAAAAAAAGCTTGTAGATCAGTTTGATAAAATGGGGAGAATAGCTATTCCTAGTAAATGTATAGATTTTAATAAACACGTGCTTAACTTTTTACACTCAAGCGGGTTTTTAATTATACAAAATCAAACACTCTCGTTTGTACACCAATCAATATTAGATTGTTTATTAGCGCAAAAAATGCTTCAAGAATATTATGATGAGGGTTTATGTATAGAACAAATAATAGGAGACAAAGAGAAACAAACACCTGGAAGAAGATATCAACTACAAATGCTTATGCAAAACATAAGAGAATATTCAAAAAAAGATCTTATTGACTTTGGTACTAAATTGCTCGATAGTGAAAAAATCAGATTTAGTTATAAATTCGTTTTTTTTGAAGTAATAAATCAAATTGAAGATATTGATAATAACATTTCAAATTTTATAGTTGAGTATTGTGAAAACGAGTATTGGGGTAAATACATAATAAATAGCGTTATATATTCTAAAACTAAATTTTATTCAATTATTAGAGATAATGGAATTTTAGATAAATGGTTCAATAGTTCTAATAGAAAAGAGTCGGTATTTAATTTGTTAATAAGTATATCGCCAAATTATAGTTCAAAAGATATAAATTTTATAAGAAAATATGCTTTTAAACATGAAGAAGATGACGAAAATTTTTTCCGATGTTTTAGTTATGATATTTGCGAAGACAGTGATGATATGTTTGAATTAAGAATGGAGTTTTACAATAAATACCCTATATTTGCTAATAGATATATTGATTTTAAATCGAGCATTAAAAACTGTGAGTTAAGAACGATAAGATTTTTTTCTTTTTTATTGGAAAATAAAGTAAGGAAAAAAGAAACAGAAATTTATAAATATGAAGATAGTTTTTCGTGTGATGATACAGAAATTTTAATTAATAAAGGAGAAGAAGTATTAAGATTATTACTACCATATATAAGAAATGCAGAAATTGAAAATGCTTTTAATAAATGGTCAGGAAGATATATTAACTCAAGTCTAGAAAGAACATGTGTAGAGATAGTAAAAAAAGCTAACGATTCAATAATTTCCAAAAAACCTGATTTGATCTGGAAGTATTTAGAAAGTTACAGTAAATTTAATGAAATCATATTGGATATATTTATTAAACTACCTACAAAATATAGTGATAGAATAATATCTTATATATGCGACGATTTTGATAATAAAATAATTGATAATACAAGTGGTAATGGGGATAAACTTTTTTTGATAAAAGAAATAATAAAAAAACATGTAGAATCTTGTTCGGAAAAGATATATTTTATATTAGAGGATAGGATTGTTTTTTATAAACCACCAAGAATGAAGGAAGATTATAAACGTCGGATAGAATATAATAAGACTAATAGTGAAAATTATTATATTAGTTTTTGGGGGGACTTACAATATGAATTATTAAATTCTATACTGGAATCGAGGCTACGAAAATCTGCTAAAGATTTGTTAAAAGTATTAGAACGTAAGTTTAATAAAGGTACACAAAAATATCGATATTCATTTGGAGGAGGTGGATTAGTATCTTATCCTGTATCAAAGAAGCAGTTATCAGTTAATAATTGGAAAGAAATAATTTTAAGCAAGAAACTAAAAAGAGAAAAAGGATTAAGATGGAAAAATGCACCTGGTGGGATTGTTGAAAGCTCTATTGAAAAATTTTCAAGAAGTTTCTCTAACGTTGTATCTAAAGCACCTAATGATATGCTTAAAATGGTGTTGTCTATAAATGAGACTGTGGAAGATATTTTTATAGATGCGTTATATAGTGGATTAGCTTATAGTGAAAAATTGGATAGCGCTGACGATAGTATGATTGAAAATTTAATATTGCGTTATTCTTATGATTATGATTCTTATAGGGCAAATTATATTTGCGAAATAATTGAAAAAAAGAGTACAGTAGATTGGTCACAAGAGATAATTAATATATTAATAGACATAGCAATTAATCACAATGATCCTAAAATAGAAAATCCAAATGTTAAAAGTAGTGACGATAAAGAAATGGATAGTTTCGATTTACTATTTAGTAATTCTATTAACTGTGTAAGAGGAAATGCAGCGAGAACTTTAGGTAGTTTATTAAAATCAAATTCAAATTATTTCGATATTTTTAAAGAAACTATTGAAAAACAAATTGAGGATACTAATCCAGTGGTAAGACTTGCTACAATGTTTATTCTTTTTCCAGCGTATGACATTGACAAGGATTGGTCGGCTAAAAATATAATTAAACTATTAAAAGGGGATTATAGATTAACGGGCTTTCCAAGGATGAGACATATGTTCTTTTTATTGTATTCAGAACACCGTGAATTTGTAGTAGAAATAATTAAGAAATGCTACTATTCTGATGATAAAGATTTAGTGACCGTAGGTAGTCTTTGTGTATCGGAAATGTATATTACTAAAGGTGAATTTAAGGATATCATACTTGATGTAAAGAATACTAATGAAGATCAAGCAAGACAAATATTATTAATGACAACTCAATACTTTAAAATAGACAAATATAATGATATAGCAAAGGATATTATTTTACTATATAAAGATAGTGAATTAGATTTAGGAGTCGATATATTTGAATTATATGATGATTCAATTGATTTAGATCGAGACGAAGAATTTTTGGTTAAATTAATGAGCTCCAGATTAAGTCGTATGACAATTTATTCATTTACTAAGTATTTGGAAAAAAAACCTATCTCATTGATTTCATTTAAGAATGTTATATTTGCGTTGATGGACATTTTAATAGAGAAAAAGATTGGTTTAGAAGAAACTCGATGGTTTATGGCAGATTCCGTGTCAAGATTAATAATAAGTCTATATGATGATGTCTCAAGCGATGTTGATAGGAAATATAAGGATATTGCTAATCAATGTTTAGATTATTGGGACTTAATGTTTGAAAATGAAATAGGTTCAGCAAGAGTGTTAAGTAAAGAAATGATGATGAGATGAGGATTGTTTGTGTTAACGTGATATGCTTACTAAATTAAAAGAAGTACTACAGTTAAGGTAAGAGTATGAGTACATATTGCGTAAAGAATATTAAAGTATTAGGTAAGTTATTGTGTTGTGGTACTTGTTTAGACGTTATTTGTATATGTACAACAAAATTTTTATTATATGAGGAGGATATCATATTATGGATAAGAAATATGATAAAATGAACAACAAAAAAGAAGCAAGTTATTATATTGGCATTGAACAAAGTGCTAAAGGAATTCAGATTCAACAGAATGTATCTAATTCTATTCAGAAACAAAAAATAAATGACAGTTTTGATCATGAAAAAGCACTTGAGGTTTTAGATATAATTCTATGTTTTGAACCTATGTTTGAGAAAACTTATGGTTGTGAAAAAGGTCGAGTATTGAGTCTGTTGAATGGAGCTAAACAAGCAACTCAGAATAAAGAAAAGTCGTCAAAAATAAAAAATATTCTTAATGATATCAAAGATATATCGTTAGGAGTTACAAGTAGTTTGATAGCAACTGAAATACTTAGTTTGCTTAGTCGAATTGGAATTTAGAGGTTTTGAAATGGGTAAAATAGTTCTAGAATTGCAAAAAGATGCATTAAGCAAAGACATTGATATCTTAAATTTGTTGAGAAAAGCTTATCTAGTAGCAAGAAAACTAAAATTGACTGATTTTGAAAAATGGATTAGCAGCGAGTTAAATGGTTATGAAGATATAAGCGAAGTACCTAGTTATAGAAAAGTAGTAGGAGAAATAAAAGCTTGGAATCCATATGTTGGATGGGTTCCTGTAATAATAGAAAATGTTGAGATATCTAAAATGCTATCGGAACATTTAATTTCAGATTCGATTCCTAATTTAATAAATGTATATGATAATTTAAAGGGTGATAAAGCAGCACTTACTTTTAGCCCCGAAATAAATAACATGTTATCAGAATCATCTGGGTTTATTACAAAACACGCTCTTAAGATAAGTGGAAATCAAATTTATAACATTATGGAAAGAGTCCGAAATATTGTTTTGGATTGGTCAATTTCTCTTGAAGAAAATAATATATTAGGCGAAGATTTGGAATTTACTGAGAAAGAAAAAGAAATTGCTAGCTCATCAACATATATTAACAATTATACTAATATTTTTTATGGCGATGTTAGCGAAACACAGATTCAGCAAGATGCATCTGAATCTATACAAAAGTAATAAATGGACAAATAAAAAGCTAGAAGACTTATTATATTTTATTATCAGTGTGAAGCAACTTATATTCAAGTATCAGATAATATTATTTGTAATGAAATTTTTGATAGAAGTTTCGCACCACTATCAATCAAAGACGCTTATCCAAAGGTTATAATTGCTAGAATAAAACATGACAAGTCTCACTATGAATGAATAAGAATAATAGATATTGAAAAATGGCTAAGTAGTTCGCGTATTTATTAATTTTTTATTTTTGCGAAATGAAACTTATATTATTGATCTGTACCAACAATAGAATTATCTTAAAAACTGCAGAATCTATTAATACTTTTTTAAAGCATCTAGAGAATTTTGAGTCGGTTGGATAGAAATATTGAAGAAAAGTATCTGTAAAGGAAAAAGTTATGGAACATAAAATATCAAGTAAAACTAAATGGAGCTATAGTGCTGGTTGTATAGGAAGAGATATGAATTTTATCCTAGTATCTATGTTTGTCCTTTCCTATATACAGTACACTATGAATCTTACAATATCACAGTTTACTGCGATTTCAGTAATCATGATATTTGCTAGAGTTTGGGATGCTATAAACGACCCTATGATGGGAATGTTAATAGAGAACAAAAAACTAAGAGGTGGAAAATACAAACCATGGGTATTGTGGGGAGGTGTTTTAAACTTCATTGTGATATTACTTATGTTTACAATTAGACCATCAGGATGGGCATTTGTTATTTTTTTTGGAATTGTATACATACTTTGGGGGATGACATATACAGTAAATGATATAGCGTATTATTCATTACTTCCAAACCTAACAAATAGTAATGAAACAAGAAATGAACTCACAAATTTAGTTCAACTATTTGCTAGTATTGGACAAATATTATCTGGTGGATTAATTCCAGTTCTAGTAACAGGCAATGCTATATTTATGTATAGAGTAATAGGAGTAGCGATTTCGTTCATATTTTTAGCTTTTACTCTACTTACATATTTTGGAGTTGAAGAAAATAGGACTAATGATGATAAAAAGGAAAATATCACTTTAAAGAAGATGTTTTCAATAGTAAAAAATAATGACCAATTAGTTATTGCAGCAATTGCGCTACTATTTTATACCGTAGCTAGTCAGCTATTTGTAGCTTTTGCGCTTAATTATTTCTATTTTAACTTTGGTTATGGTGGTGACTACCTATTCTATTTTACTTTAACATTCGCACTAGGAGTTCTAACTGCCCTTTCTCTATTTTCAGTTCTTAATAAAAAATACACTAGAATGAAAATATTAAGTATGGGAGTATACTGTATAACAATTGGATACATCACATTTGCCTTGCTTGGTTCTATTTTACCTATGATTAAATACTTGCTTTATCTAAGCACATTTCTTGTCTTTTTAGGTAATGGATTGTTCTTTGTAGTTACGGTTATATTCATTGCTAATACGATAGAGTATAATGCAGTTAAGTATGGTGATAGAAATGATGCAATAATCTTTTCTATTAGACCATTTATGAGCAAGCTAGGAGCAGCTATTCAACAGCTAATACTAACTTTAGTTTTGATAGTATCAGGAGTTTATACATATTCACAGGAAATCGCTGGACTCGAAATACAAAAGAACACAAAGGCGTTGGGTGACATTAGTGCACAGGCAAACGAGATACTATCAAAAGCTACACCATATATGAAGAACATGATTAAATTTGGGATGGCTGTCATTCCTCTAATACTGACAATGATAGCATATTTAATTATCAAGAAAAAATACATAATTACAGAAGAAAAATTTGATGAATATGTTAAAATACTAGAGGGAAAGTAAAGGTAGAGATGGTGATAAACTTTAGCTCTATTTAATTACATGGAGGAAGTATGAAGGGTTTCTTTGATAAGATTTTTAATAAGAATAAAAAGGAATCTAATTCAAGATTTCAAAAGCATTCTAATGAAAAAAATGAAAAACAAAGTGATGAACTCAAAGGGATTTTATCTTTAATAAAAATTAAAGAGAAAGAGGATCCTCAAATAGCTGCTAAATTAGCGGCTAAAGAAATAAAACATAGAGTTTTAAGTACCTTAATAGAACCAGGTGGCCGAGTTCATGTTGAAAGTGCTTTTGCAATCTTAGGTTCTTTAGCAGGTTATGAGTGTTTACAGTATACCTTAATTAGTTTTATTGAGAATCCTAACTCTGCTGGTAAAATAATGACAATAAAAGATAAAGATGATAAGACATATATTTTAGGAGACGCTAGCAATAAAAATATTTCATTTGTTTTTTCTGTGATTTCTCAAAAACTAAAAGATTTAAACGCAGAAGTTCCAGATATAAATGAAATTATAGCACATTCAACTAGCGTTATTGGTAGTGAGGATTATGGAGTACCAAGAATTCCTGAAGGTCACCAAATCGGATTTAACCTTGTTGATACAATTCCCCTCTATGGTTCTTTTATGAATATAGTTTTATTACCTTTTAAAGTAAAAAGAGAAGATTGGAGATTAGCATATGCTCTCGCAATTTGCACGCTTATTCAAGAATCAAAAGATATTTTAGATCCAAGTATATCAGCTAAAATAGTTTTTGAGTGTCTTATTCCAATGAGTAAAAAAATGCAATAGAATTTATGTTAATACTAGAATATTTGATTTAGTAAATCACTTAAAGAATTAGAAAAATATAAATATACAAAGGAGAAAAAAGTGGAAAGAAAAAGTATATTTTTAAGTCGTTATAAAAAGGATTCAATAGATAGTTTAGTGAATGTTTTAGATGCAAATCTTTCAGCATCTTTAGTAACACGTATTGACAAAACAATAGGTGATTCAAATATAGTGTTGGCAGTGTTTGAAAAATTTTATTTTAGAGTTGGAAGTTTTGTTAGTTTAACAGTTTTAATGTCAGAAAATGATTTTAATCAAAAGGTAGAACTCATAGGTTCTGGAGGTGGTGCTGGACTTATTGGCATAGACTGGGGAGCAAATCAGAGCTTTGCAACCGCTGCTAAAGATATATTAATCGAAAACGGTTTTACCGAAGTGGAATAAGTATAAATAAATTAACGATAAAAATTTGTTATTACAAGATACTGTTTTTTATAAGGAGATTTATAAAATGAATAAGAAGACATTAACTGTTGTCATTGTATTAGTAGTTGTTGCATTACTAGGATTCTACGTTGTAAATAATAGTAATGAAAACTCAAGCAGAACTACTGAAGTTGTAAAAGATACTGATAAAGAGAAAAAAGCAGACAAAGAAAATAAAGTAAAAGAAGAAAAAACTAAAAGCTCAACTGATGAAAAACTAAATGTGTATATTGATGATGGAGCTATACACTCTAAACTAAGCTTTAGTGAAAACAGAGAGTTAACTAAAGAAGAACTAAACGACTTCAATATGGCATTTGGTATATATACCAACAGTTCTGAAAGTAATGAAGAACCAGAGATTAATGTAATTTGTCATATGTTTTCATCTTACTATGATAAACCAGAAAATATCAATATAGTTGATATGGTTTACTACATGAAGCGTGACTTTGATATAGACGAAAAGGAGTTTGAAGCACTAAAAAAACTTGATAGTTTTGTTTACAAAGATGCGAAAAAGCTAGAAGATACTGTTACACCAGTTGGTAGAATTCCTAAAGAAAATGTTGCTAAACTATTTTATAATTCTACTGGAGTAGACTTTGAAAAAGCGTTAAGTAATTCAAAAGCGAATGATAAATCAATGAAATTGGTTGTATACCTAGATGAGCCTTACAATTCATTCTATTCTATGTCAAGTGATTTTGGAGTGGTTAATTTTGCTGCGAAATCTGGGAATTATAAAGACGGTGTTATCGCTTTATACTCAGATAAATCAAAGCTTGTTTTAAGACAAGAAGGAGATAGATTATATATAGTAAGTCATACTAAAAAATAATTATATAAATTTAAAAGCCCAAGATATTCTTAATGCGATATTTTGGGCTTTTATTATTTTATCAAACTGTGTTTTTTGACATTTTATAAGAGTTTATATATAATAGACGTATAAGTAATTGCTTATACGTACGAAAAAGAGGTATATAATGAATAACACTATTATTAAAATGGCAGAATTGTTTAAAGCTTTAGGAGATGTAAGTCGACTTAAGATAATTAAAATACTTGCTTCTCATGAGAGTAATACTTTTTGTGTGTCACAAATAGCAGAAATGCTAGGTATTACTCAACCTGCTGTATCTCAACACATGAGTGTTTTAAAAAAAGTAGGGTTACTAAATTGCGAGCAAAATGGTAAAAAAATGTTCTATTCAATTGATGGGAAGGCGTTTAGAGATTATTACGATTTGGTTAGCTATATGTTTGATAAGGCTTTTATAAAATGTGATGAAGCTGCTATAAGAGGTGATATAGATTGTAAAGAATGTCTTGGCTAAAGGAAAGGGGAGACATTATGAATAAAAATAAAGGAGAAAGAGCTAATAATTTATACTCAATATATATAGTTATTGGATCACTGTATGTTCTTGTAAAATATGCTTTTGTTACAGCGGGTTATTTGCACCCAGGAGCAATACTTCATGGACTAATACCGGCAGTAGTTTCGATGGCGGTGGGATTATTAGCGCTTAATAAATTTAACAATCCAATTTGGAATAAAATACTGGTGTTAGTACCAATTTTAATTTTCGTTATAACGCCTATATTTATGTATTTAAAAGAAAAGTCAGATTGGCTTATTAATGGACGGTTAGAAGTTTTAATCATATACGAGATAATGGCAATAATACAGTTTATTATAGCGTTAAAAGTTTTAAAGTATAATCGTGATAAAACAGATTAAAAAATGCTTAAATTAGTCTTATCAATGATGTTTGATAAGGCTATTTTTATATCTTATAAAAGATTCAATTTAAGTATTATATATCCTTTTAATTCATTCGGTTTTTATATATAATTATTATTAGGTGATTAGAGATTTCTTTAATATAGAAAAAGGGTGCTCTATTACTAATTTAATAAAAGATAGAAAGGAGAATATGACAATCATAGTCATATAGTTTTCTATGAAAAAAATATATATTATTGGAGGGTCACCTTGCAGTGGCAAAAGTACTGTTACAAAGGCACTTGCTGAAAAGTATGATTTCTTCTATTTCAAGGTGGATGACCATTTAGATAAGTATACTAAAATAGGTGCTGAAGAAGGATATCCAATGTGTACTGCCATGGCTAGTAGAACATCTGAAGAAACTTGGATGAGAAAACCTAGTCAAATGTGCAGAGAAGAGATTCAATATTACGAAGAAATATTTGATTTTATAATAGAAGATTTAATGTCAATACAAACTGACAAAGACATTATTACTGAAGGTGCAGCTTTTATGCCACATTTAATTGAAAAGATAACTTCTTTTGACAAAAAGTATATGGCAATTATTCCATCACCAAAGTTTCAAATAGAGCATTATAAGAAAAGAGAATGGGTTAAGTTTGTTCTTAAGGATTGTAGTGACAAAGAGAAAGCTTTTTCTAACTGGATGCAAAGAGACATTCTGTTTGCTAAAGAGGTTGAGAAAAAGTGTAAAGCATATTGTTACAGGTGTGTTTTGAATGATGGGAGTTTAGACGTCGAGGGATTACTAAAGGTAATAATTTTAGCAATAACAGAGATTCAATACAATAAAACATAATGTATACTAAATATCGATATCTAGCACAAATATCAAGATAGTAAAAGATGTTTTTGATAAGTTAATCAGTTATAGTAGTATTTATTAGTTTCTTGATATTTTTATAAATTGAAATAAAAGGAGATGGATATGAATAAATTATTCGATTTGAATATAGAAGAAGTATTAGAGCATTGGGAACCAGAACATGCTTTTAGAGAAATAATAGCTAACGCGCTTGACGAAAAAGCTCTAACTAAAACCGATGATATTAAAATTTATAAAGATAATTCAGCTTGGCATGTTAGAGATTTTGGTAGAGGTGTGCATTATAAACATTTTACACAAAATGAAAATATAGAAAAACTACAGGCTCCTAATTTAATAGGTAAATTTGGGGTAGGTCTTAAAGATGCATTAGCAGTTTTTTATAGAAACAATATTTCAGTTGAAATACGTTCTAAATTTGCGACGATTAACCTTACAATGGCTAAAAAACCAAATTTTAATATAAACACTTTACACGCTGAATTCTCTAGTACTAAAGATACAAATATGGTTGGGACAGATGTGGTTATAAAAAATATTAATGATGAATCTGTCGAAAAGGCAAAATCAATGTTTCTTGCTTTTAACGAAAAGGCAAAGTTGTTAGAAAAAACGAAATATGGTGAGGTTTATTCTGAGATTGGTAGTGATTCATCTTTTATTTATATAAATGGTGTAAAGGTTGCTGAAGAAGGAAATTTTTTGTTTAGTTACAATATTACTAATATAGATTCTAAAATAAAAAAAGCTATAAATCGAGAGCGCTCAAATGTTGGTCGCACTGCGTATGCTGAAACTGTAAAGAAAATATTACTAAATTGTAAAGGAACTTCGGTATTATCATTGTTAGTAGAAGATCTTGAAAACATTATGAAGGGGACTAACAGAGATGAGTCTAGTTGGGTCGGTATAGCATCATATGCTGCCGAAACTATAAACAAGGAAAACGAAGTGGTCTTTATGACACCTGAACAAAGAGCAAATATGACGAATCAGCAAGTCGAGATACTTGAGCAAAGTGGAAAAAAGATGATTTTGGTTACTGAAAATGTTTTTTCAAAAATTAAAGATCATGTTATAACTGATAAAGATATTTACGATGAATATAATGAGCGTTTTGCATATGAGTTCGTTGATTATAAGGATTTAACCCCACAAGAAAAGGGAGTTTTTGATTGTAAAAACGTCGTTATTTCATTTTTAAAGGAACACAATTATAAATATAGAGTTAAGATAAGAATTTCTGAGACTATTTTTATGGATGAATTAGGGAGAGAAACATTTGGGGTTTTTGATAATAAACAGAACTGTATAATAATAAAAAGAAGTGCATTAGAGGATAGAGCTCATTTCCTTGGGGTTTTGATACATGAATTTGCTCATTTTACTTCAGGTTATCAAGACAACACAAGAGATTTTGAAAATATATTAACAGAAATGTTAGGTTATGCGATGGATAGATTATTAAATGAAAAAACTAATACTGATTAACTTGTAATACGAAAAAAATCTTTATAACACTTATTTGCTAGAAACAAAGTGGTTGTTGCAGTGAAGGGTCAGAAAAAAGCAAGAAATAAAATGAACAAAGTAGTATATAAAGAGTATTTTGAAAAAAGTAGTTGATAAATTGACATCATAACTGTCGAGTTATAAAATTAAATATATCGGTTTATCTGTTTATGACATAAAGGAGGTATGTTATGTTACATGAGGTTCAGTTTGAATCATTTAACAAGAGGGATACTGTTTATGGATGGATTTATGTACCACCATGTTGGACATGGTAAGACAGCTTTAGAAAACGATAAATGGAGCAACTGGGGCGACGGTGGTTATAAGACAATGATGGAGGATGAACACAAGCTACACGATATTACTGTAGAGAAATATCCAGATTTACCATACTTTATGTTTGGACATTCAATGGGTTCAATGATTGCACGTGATTACATAGCTAAATATGGTGATGAATTGAGTGGTGTTGTGCTATGTGGTACTACTGGTAAATTTCCAAATGTAAAAGAGTCTATTGAAAAACTAGAAGCTTTGGTAAAAGACGGTAAAGGCGATGAAGTTGATGAAAATTTCCCAGCTGAGTTTTTAGGTTGGATGTTTGCAAGATGCGGTGAAGTAAAGTATGGAAATGAGTGGATTAGTCATGATAAGTGTGTTCAGTATGATCATGCGAATGACCCATTTAATGCCTTTACTAAACCAATGGATAATAAGTCATGGTTATATTTTATTCAAATGCTTGACTGTATTGAAAGTATTGATTGGGCTAAACAGGTTCCTACTTCACTTCCAATCTACAGTATAGCAGGCGATGGGGATCCAGTGGGAATGTATGCAGAGGGCGTTATGCAGTGTGCAAATTGGCTTATTGATACAGGTCATAAAGTAGATACACTTATATATCCTGGTTATAGACATGAGATACATAATAACAAAGAAACCAGGAGGGATGTAGAGGAAGGTATAATCGCCTTTTTTGACAAACAAATATAATTATATAATGAACGCGTATGCGTTCTTTTTTTATTATAGAGTTTCGTTTATAATAGAAATATGATGGAGGTTGTTATGAAGAGAGAAATAGATGTTTTTGATTACACTTCTCATATAATAAAACAATTAAAGTTAGGGGTTTTAATAACTGCTAAAGCCTCTGGAAAAGTAAATAGTATGTCTATTGCTTGGGGAACTATTGGAATTGAGTGGAATAGACCAATATTTGTGGCATTTGTAAGAGAAGGTAGATATACTAGAGAGTTATTAGATGAGAATCCGGAATTTACAATCAACATACCTTATGGTGAGTATAATAAAGATATTATAAAGGTGTGTGGAACTAAATCAGGTAGAGAGGTTGATAAGGTTGATTTCTTAGGACTTACATTAACCGAGTCAGATATGATTTCCGTACCAGGTATTAAAGAACTACCACTTACACTTGAGTGTAAGGTAGTACATAGACAGCTTCAAGATAAAAATACAATTCCTGATAGTATAAAAATGAGCTCCTACCCTAGTGATGTCGACAGTAATTTCTATGGTTCTAACAAGGATTATCATGTGGCTTATTATGGTGAAATTGTTAAGGCGTATATTCTTGGTTAACTGAACTTTTTAAATGATTGGATTAGGGTATAAAGTACCTGTGAGAACGGAGGAAATATGATTAATAGAGAAATGGTAAAAACAGACCTATATGAGGCTGTAAACGGAGAGTACTTAGAGAATGTTGAGATACCTAGTGACAGGACTTCTATGGGTCGTTTTGTAGAGATTGATATGAAGGTAGAGAATACGATTATAGAAGATTCAAAGAACCTTCCACTTAATGATGAGTCAGTTTCAGAGGGGATGAGAAACTATCTAAAGCTTTACCGCTCTATAATAACAAATGAAGGTAGGGAGCTAACTTCAGATCATCCTGTATATGAAACAATAGATAAAATACAGAGCGTTAGCAATAAAAAGGAATTAAACGAGCTTTTAATGAGTCTTAGTGAGACTGGTGATGCTAGATTATTTAACATGGGTGTTGAGGCTAGCTTTAAAGATTCAACACTAAATATACTATTTGTAGATGTCCCAAGCACAATACTCCCAGCAAAAGACTTCTATCTAAACGAAGAACAGAAGACCAAATTTACTGGTTTCTATCGTTCTGTGATGATGAGAATACTCTCAAAGTTTAAGATTGAGAGTGCAGAGGATGTACTTAATAAAGCGCTCAGTCTAGATGAGAAAATAGTTGAATATGTTAAGACTAGCGAAGAGTTAGCTAATTATGTAGAGCTTTTTAATCCAGTTGATTATGAAACTCTTGTAGGATATAGCGATTTTGTTGATTTTAACTACTTAATTAAACACTTTATAAAAAAGGATGTAAAGCATATTTCAATTACTCAGCCTAAATTCTTTGAGAATATGAATAAGCTTTATTCAATGAATAACTTGGATGAAATAAAGGCATATATACTAGTTAGATTCCTATACTCAGTTAGCGATCTTTTTGATGAAGAGCTTAGAGAACTTAAGACTGAGTATAGCAACGCAATATCTGGTGTTGAGTCAGTCCCTAGTGTAGAAAAATTTGCTTACAGAAAATCTATGGGAATCTTCTCGCAGATTGTTGGTATGTATTATGGGAAAAAATACTTTGGAGAAGAAGCAAAAGAAGATATATACAATCTAGTTCATAAGATAATAGATAAATATAAAGTAAGACTTACAGAAAAAGAGTGGCTTACAGATAAAACTAAATCTAAAGCAATTCTAAAGCTTGAGACAATGGAACTTCTACTTGGTTATCCAGATAAGATTCCAGCAGTTTATGAAAAGATTAAATATTTAGAAGGTAAGACTTTATATGAAAATTATACTGAGAATATGAAATATCATATATTTGATAACTTTGGTAAGTACGAGGAACCAATAGATAGAAGTATATGGCATATGCCAGCGTGTAAGGTTAACGCATACTATGACCCAAGCAAGAACCTTATCTGCTTTCCAGCAGCAATATTAAATGAACCATTTTACAGCATAAAGCAGACTAGGAGTGAGAATTTTGGTGGAATAGGTGCGGTAATTGCTCATGAAATTTCTCATGCATTTGATAACAATGGTGCAAACTTCGATGAGAAGGGGAATCTAAACAATTGGTGGGCAAAAGAAGACTATGATGCATTTAAAGAGCTTACCAATAGAATGATAGAGCAGTTTGAAGGTATAGAGATATTTGATGGAAAGGTAAATGGTGCGCTAGTCGTATCTGAGAACCTAGCTGATGTTGGTGGTCTTGCTTGTGCTGTTGCGTGTGCTAAAGACGAAGAAGGATCTAGTTTAGAGGAAGTTTTTGCTAACTACGCTAGAATCTGGGCGCTAAAGGTTAGGCCAGAATATGGAAAACTACTTCTGAGTATGGATGTTCATGCTCCTGCAAAACTGAGAGCAAATATGCAGGTTATGAACATGGATGAGTTCTATGAAGTCTTTGATATAAAAGAAGATGATAAGATGTATAGAGCAAAAGAAGATAGAATAATAGTTTGGTAAGTTATAAGCCCCTAGTTTAAACTAGGGGCTTTATCCTTCAATTATTTCTTTTCTGCTATACTCATTCCTATTTCTTTACCTGTAATGAGTATATACGGTATATATACTAGACTTAGAATGAAAAATGTCGTATAAACCATAGAAACGTAAGCGCTACCATCCATAGGTAGTATTAGTGTAATCGCCTTTAATGCATATGTTGAAAGTATAATAAATATACTAGATACAATTGATGAGATTGAAAGCGTTTTAAATGACTTTTTCCCTTTTATAAGAGTGTAGTAAATTATAAGCGTGAGTATGAAGTAAGTAAGTAGCTGTAGTAATGTTGTAATAAATATGTTAGTACTTAGAAATTGTAATGCAATGTTGGTAATTATTAGTAAGATAAATATAATCCCAGCTATAAGCTTTAGAATTATATTAAGTGCTTTGTTTTTATTAGATTTTCTCCTATTTGCATTAAGGCTATTTTTAAAACCAGATGGTATAGCAATCAAAGATAAAATAAATGCTACTATAAAAGACATTATCTGAGCTGAAGAAAACCTTAATGTCTCAGACATATTCTTTTCTAGAAGTATTATATATTGTATAAGTTCGCTAATCTTTTTAGATATAGCATCTGTATTAATTATATACTTAACTATTCCAGTTGGTTTATCTCCACTTCTTATTACAGCATCAGCTTTATCCATTATATAATCATATCCTACATTAGTAGCTATCATAGTTACTATAATAAATAATAAAATGAATGATAGAAGAAGGAAGTATCCCGTTTGAGCACTATTTGCAAATGCTCTGTTCTTTTTATTTTTTTCTCTTAAATTGTTCAACTAGGTCTCCTTATATTTACGTTCTTTATCACGTTTATTCGCTCTTTTAATCTGCCTTTTTTTAAATTTTACTATTAAAACCACAATTATAGCAATTATTACTATTGCAATCACTGGCGCAACTATAGCAAGAATGCTTATTACTGTTGATGAAATATTTTCAACTGTTGATAAAAAACTGTTTCCCACTCCAGCTGTGAGTGTAGAACTTACCCCTCTACTAAATGCTATAGAAGTATGTATTGTAGCTGCAATTCCACCTCCAGCAATTATTGCAAGTGTCCATTTTAGCATTGGACTCATATCGGTAATTACAGTTGCGCTGAGTACTACACCAGCTATAACTGCCAGTGGTGTAGAAATTGTATCTAGTAGGTTATCAATAAATGGTATGTAGTACGCAAGAATTTCAATTATTGTTGCTACCAAGAATATAATTAATGCTGGGGTAGAAGATATCCATGAAAAACCACTAGATAACTCTAAAAATCCAGCTTTAGATGCCATGCTGACAAAGAGAAAAGGAACAAATACTCTAAATCCTGCAGCTGCACTTAAACTAATCCCAAGTAATACGCTTAATATTATTGCCATAAAACCACCTTTCCAAATAATAGTTTACCTTGTATTTGATTTTATACCCAAATAGTCACACTATTGTACCTAAGAGAGAAATATATTTGATAAAAAAGAAAAAATATACTTTTGATAAAAACGTAAAAGACTAAGTCTGCTAGAACTGATTATGACTGCGTTTACTTGGAATCATTTACTTAGTATTCTTAAAGCGTAAGATTCTTGGACTTAAAGCGTTTGTACTTTAATCAACTGGATATAATATAGCATATAGATAGACTTTTATAAGGAGGTCTAATTATGAACGAATTATTAAAGGAAACAAAGTTATTAGACTATTCCAATAGTATAATTGTAGAATTAATTGATAAAAAGGGATGGAGAGAACTTGATGAGGTTGACAGAGTAAAATCTATCTATAGTTTTGTTAGAGATGAAATTAAGTTTGGATACAATGAGTCAGATAACATAAGCGCATCTAAGGTATTACTTGATGGCTATGGACAGTGTAATACAAAATCTACACTCTTTATGGCCTTACTTCGTGCTGTTGGAATTGAAAACAGAATACATGGATTTTATATCAATAAGAAGCTTCAAAAAGGTGCTATTACAGGAGTGGCTTATATATACTCTCCAGAAAGAATACTTCACAGTTGGGTTGAAGTTAAACTGAATGATAAGTGGTACAACACAGAGGGAATAATACTTGATAAAGAGTACTTAACTTCACTCCAGAAAAAGTTCTACAAAGGCAATAACACTTTTTGTGGTTATGGAGTTTATACAGATAGGTTTAGCGATCCAAATATAGACTGGGATCTTAATGATACTTATATACAATCGAAGGGCATAGTAGATGATCTAGGTACATTTGATAGTCCTGATGAACTTTACTCTAAATATAAGCAAGTTATTGGACCTATTAAAGAGTGGTTGTATAAGAACATTGTAAGAAAAAGAATGAATAGAAATATAGAGAAACTTAGAAATGGATAGCACTAATAAGTGCTATTTTTTCTTATTTTCACTTAATTTGATAAAATGAAATAAGGACGATATAATTTAATTACGAAAGAGCTAAGAAAGGGTAATTTATGATAGATAGGTTTACTACAAAAAGGCTTATTCTAAGTAGGCCAACTAAGTTAGATCTTAGAGAACTATATGAACTGTTTTCAAAAAAAGAGGTCAACAAATATAATCCTAGTGGACCAGATAAAAGTATCAGTGTTACTGAGTCGCGCCTAGATGTCTGGATAGGAGACTGGGAAAAGTATGACATTGGTTATTTTGTCTTGAGGAAGTTAGATACACTAGAATTTGTCGGATACGCCGGAGTAAGACTTACTGAGTTCAAAGGTAAGACTTATTATAATTTAGCTTACCGAATAGAACCTAGGTTTCAAAGAAAAGGTCTTACCTTTGAAGCATGCAGTTCAGTACTAAAATATGTTGAGCAAGAGAAGTATTACCCTATTATGGTGTTAACTAAGTATAATAATACACCTTCAATTAAAATGGCTAAAAAACTATCATTTAACTACGTTAATAAATATGATGATTACCCTGATGAGGGAGATGTTTACTTTTTTAAGGAGGCAAAATGATTGAGTACAAAGAATTCGGTTCTGAACTATTAGGTAGAGTAAAAGAAATTTATGAGACAGAAAGTTGGATGTCATATTTAAGAGATGATGATAAGCTTACACGTGCCTTTGATAATTCAGCTTATATTTTAGGTGCATTTGAAAACGATAAGCTCATAGGCTTTATTAGATGTGTAGGAGATGAGGAGCATATAATTCTTATACAGGACATAATAGTTGAAAAGGACTGTCAACAAAGAGGTATAGGAACCGAGCTATTCAAAAGAGCATGGGATAAATATAAGCATGTTAGGATGTTTCATGTGGTTACTGACGCTAAATCAGAGGTGCCAAATAAGTTCTACAGGTCATTTAATATGAAGGCGTTAAATGAAGGTGGTATGGTGTCTTACTTTAGGTAAATAACTCACTTCACTTTTGTGGAGTGTTTTTTATTGCACTAAATATAAATAAAGTTCATTTTTTATATATATTAGGATATAATATTAGTGTGAAGATATAGGAGGTTAACGATGGAGAGAATAAATAACTTATCAAAGGCACTTACATATAGAACTGTCAGTCATGCTCAACTTGAGGACTTTGACTTAAATGAGTTTTCTAAGTTTTTGGATTTTCTAAGAGATACATATCCACTTGTGCACGAGAAGTTAGACTTGAAGATAATAAATAATTATTCACCACTATTTCACTGGAAGAGTGGCAGTGAAAAACTTCCTATCATGTTTCTTGCACACTACGATGTTGTACCTGTAAATGAGGACTCTTGGTCAGTTGGTCCATTTTCAGGAGAAATAAAGGATAATAAAGTTTGGGGCAGAGGAAGTATTGATGATAAGAACTCAATAATAAGTTTAATGGAAACAGTAGAGGGACTATTAAAAGAGGGTTACATACCATCAAGGGATATATACTTAGCTTTTGGCTATGATGAAGAGACACTTGGTAAGAATGGTGCCTGTGAAATAGTTAAGTATATGAAAGAAAACAAAATGACTTTTGAATGTATACTTGATGAGGGTGGTATTGTAACACCAGGGTCTATGATGGGAATAGATAAAGACATAGCAGTAATAGGTGTTGCTGAGAAGGGGCAATGTAACTATGAGTTTACCTTTACAGGTGAACAGGGGCATTCATCAGCACCTCCAAAGAACACAAGTATAGGTAAGATGGCTGCCTTTATAAAGGATGTAGAAGATCATCCAAGGGAGATGAGGCTTACCAGTCCGGTTGAAGAAATGCTAAGAAATGTAGCGCCATATAAGAGTGGTGTTGAAAAGATTTTTATGAAGAACTCAGGGACATTCTTCCCGGTGCTAAAAAACATTATGTCTAAAGGAGCTCAGACCAATGCTCTCATTAGAACTACGGTTGCATTTACAATGACAAAATCTGGTTCTCAACCCAATGTGCTCCCTGATAAAGCAAGTGTTATCGCAAATGTAAGGGTGTTACCTGGAGACACACCAGAGGATATTGAGAAGTGGTTTAGGTCATTTAATCATGAATTTGAACTAAGAAGAATCGCTGGTGAAGGTGCAACTGATGTATCAAAAACAGATAATAAAGTATATGGTACCCTCAAGAAGTGTATAGAAGAAGTGTTTGATAAACCAGTTGTTACACCTTATCTTATGATAGGCGGAACTGATTCTAGAAATTATAAGGGGCTATCAGATAAGATTTATAGATTCATGCCTTGTAAACTTACGAGTGAAGAACTTTCATTAATGCATGCAGATGATGAATATATTTCAATAGATAACTTTAATAAGATGATAGAGTTCTACACTCTATTTATAAAAGAAATGAATAAGTAAGGAGTGGTTATGAAATTTTCAGTTAATCACCCAGTCCTGTTTATAATAACAGCAGTAATAATACTCTATGTTCTATTTCAATCATTCTACTTCCTTATAAGAGCTTGGAAGAGGGCGCTAGAACTTGGAATAAAAAAAGAAAGCTTAAATAGAGTTGTCAAGGCATCTATTGCATTCACTATAGCGCCAGCACTAGCAATTCTAATAGGTCTTATTACTCTATCTAAGTTTTTAGGTCTTCCACTACCGTGGCTAAGGCTCTCTGTTCTTGGAGCGTTAACCTATGAGCTTCCCGCAGCAGCTTCTGTTGCAAATATACTTGGAATAGGAATGGATAAGACAATTAAAGATGCTTCATTTTATGTTTCAATAGCATGGGTTATGACTATTGGAATATTATCGGGGATAATAATAATTGCGTTTTTCCAAAAGAAGATACAAAACGGAATGATAAATATGAAGAAGAAAAGTGGAAAGTGGAATGAGTACCTTATGGATTCTTTATTCATAGGTATGATATCAGCTTTTCTTGGGATGATATTTGGTAAGGTAACAGGCGGACTTGCAGGATGGATACCAGTGTTTGTAATGATATTCTCAGCAATACTTATGATAGTACAGGGACTAATTATTAGAAAGTATAAGACTAAGTGGTTAGAGAACTATGCACTGCCTTTTAGTATGATTGGTTCTATGATATTTGCAGTAGTACTAACAGGGATAATAGGTTAGGAGGAGATATGAATAATTATCAGAACGAAAGTCATAAAATTGGAAGAATATCTCTACTTGTAGCAATAGTGCTATTTATATCCTATCCTCTAGCTACATCTATAATATTTAAAGCTTATCCAGATATGGGTGTAGTACTTAAAGGACTACTTGCAATAGTTCCTATTTACTGGACTGTTGGTGCAATAGAGGCTTTTACATTTGGACCAATGCTTGGGACAGGTGCTTACCTTGGATTTGTTACGGGTAACCTATCAGCTATGAAAGTTCCTGTATCGCTTATGGCAATAGAGTTAACAGAATCTAAAGCTAATAGTGAAGAGGGCGATGTTGTTGCAACAATTGCAATAGCTATCTGCTCTATAGTTACAGTCGTTATAATAATAATTGGCATGGTGCTTATTTCATTTATACAACCAATTCTTAGCTCAGAATTGCTAGCACCTGCATTTGAAAATATTCTTCCTGCACTCTTTGGTGCGCTTGGTGTATTCTTTATGTCGAAGCGAATAAAGATTGCAATATTTCCAATTGTATTTATGATAATACTATTTCTTACATTTCCTAAGCTCTCATCAGCAGTTAGCCTTCTAGTACCTGTGAGTGCAGCACTAACGGTTGGTATTGCTAGGATACTATATAAAAAGAATTTGCTATAGATAAAGTACCTAAGATTAATTCTTGGGTATTTTTTTCTTGACATGGTGACAAAGTGTCACTATAATATAAGTATAGTGACATGACGTCACGTTTGAGGAGGACAAATGCCTAAGAGTACTTTTAATAATTTAAGTGATGAAAGAAAGAAAGAAATACTTAGCGCCTGTAGAGCTGAATTTGAAGAAAAAAAACTAAGTGAAGCGAGTGTTGCGAGTATTGTGTCTAGACTTGGTGTTGCTAGGGGAACGTTTTATAAATACTTTAAAGATATAGAGGATTGTTACTTTTATATACTATCATCTGAAACAAAGGAGATACACGATTTATTCTTTGAACTTTTTAAAGGAGGAGATGTTAAGCTTCGTGATATCATAGATGTTTATGGCGAGAGGGTAGCAAGTGAGATACATAAAAAAGATAACTATGAACTATATAAGAATCGCTATCTTGGGTGGACACCTGCTGTTCAAATGAGATGGGATGACTACTGTAGAGAAAATAAAGTTAGAAAGACCCATATGGGTAAAATGGAATCTAAAGAAACGATTCATATTCTCAAGGCAGTAATACACAATCTGGTTGAGAGAAATTTTATAGAGGATTGGTCAAAGAAGAAGTTTATAAAGAAGTATAAGAAACAAATGGGAATACTTAAAAAAGGCATAAGGGGGTAAATATGGCGGTTTTTGAATCGATATTTAACATAATGTACTTGACCTTTGTAATAGGCCTTGGCATAGGACTTACACTCCAAAAGAACAAAAGTGCTAAACTCTTTGGAATCATGGGGATAGTGCTTGGTGTTGGAGATAGTTTTCATTTAATACCAAGGATTATATCACACTGGAGCGAAGGTGGATTTGAAGCTAACGCATTTATACTGTCTTGGGGTAAGGCAATTACTTCTATCACAATGACAGTGTTTTACCTGCTTTATTATTACTTCTTAAAGAGACAAAGTGGAGAACATGATAAAAAGAAAGATTTGCTAGTATACTTTTTAGTAGCAGCTAGAATAGTAATTACACTTATGCCACAAAACGAATGGGGAACATTACCTGTTAGTTATACATTTGCAATACTTAGAAATATCCCATTTGCAATACTTGGTGTACTTCTTATTATATGGAGCTATAAGTATCGACATTTAAAGGGAATTAAATATATGGCAACACTCATTACTTTGAGCTTCTTATTCTATGCACCAGTAGTGCTTTGGGTAAATGTTATACCTGCGTTCGGAGCATTTATGATTCCTAAGACTATAGCTTACTTTTTAATAGTTTATCTAGGATACAAAAGCTTTATGCCAGAGTTTGAAGTAAGAAGAATTGCAGAAGTGTCTTTTGTATATCTAATCTTTGGGCTCTTTGCAGGAGTATTTTACAGGGAGTTTACAAAGATATATGGGTTTAGTGGTGAGACAATACTTAGTAGGATGCACACCCATATTTTGGCACTTGGTGTGCTTGGACTACTTATAGTATTCGGTTTAGCCTATATACTATCTGAAAAAAATCCAGATTTAATAAACAAGTTGAAAAGACCTTTAAAGTTTTGGAATATAGGTTTAGTTCTAACAATTACTATATTTATGCTAAAAGGTATGATAGAAGTGCTAGGTTCTAATTATGTAGGCAAAAGCCTTGCAATGATTGCTGGCTTTTCTGGAATTGGTCATATAGTACTTGGGATAGGAATGATACTCTCACTTAGACTTATAATGAAGGCACAGTATAGATAGGAATATTAATGAATAAAAGAGAAAAAATGCTTAGAGAGGAAAGAATAGGAAAAGTCCTCTTTAAGCTATCATTACCTGCAATAATAGGAATGATGTTCAGTGCGTTATACAACGTTGTTGACACTATATTTGTTGGAAAAGGGGTAGACGCGTTTGCAATAGGTGGATTAACTATTGCCTTTCCAATACAGATGTTTATAGTTGCACTGGCTATGATGGTAGGAATAGGTGCACAGGCTAATATCTCAATTTTCTTTGGAGAAGGAAAGATCGATAAAGCTAATAAGTATGCTGGAAATGCTTACACGATGGCGTTTATAATATCTGCAGTGTTTACTGTGCTTGGTATTATATTTATAGAACCATTGCTTCAGCTATTTGGTGCATCAGACACTCTAATGCCATATGCTAAAGACTATATGTCTATAATATTTATGGGTACAATAGTGAATTCAATTACCATGGTAAACAACAGCATACTTCGCTCTGAAGGAAATGCAAAGATGAGCATGATAATAATGGTTGTTGGAATAGCGCTCAACATAGTGCTTGACCCAATATTTATATTCGGTTTTAACATGGGTATAAAAGGAGCTGCCATTGCAACAGTGTTAAGTCAGTACACATCTTTCTTTATTGCACTTTATTATATGACTTTAGGAAAGAGTATAATAAAGATAAGAATATCAAATTTGAAACTAAAATTATCATATGTTAAGAACATAGTTAAACTTGGGTTTCCAACATTTATCAGACAGGTTGCAGGTAGTGTAGTAGCGATATTTTTAAACAATGGAATAGTTTTTTATGGTGGAGATATAGCACTATCAGCATTTGGTGTAATAAACAGGGTTACGATGTTTATGTTACTACCTATGTTTGGAGTAGTTCAGGGTTTTTCGCCTATTGTTGGTTTTAATTATGGTGCTAATGATATGACTAGGGTAAAGAGCGCAGTTAAGCTTGCTATAAAGTCGCTTATAACATACTGTGTAATCGCAATGGTAATAATACTGCTATTTAACGTATATATATTTAAATTATTTACCGATAATCCAGATGTTATAGAAATAGGTTCATATGCTATAAAGATTATATTTCTTGGGATCCCAATAATTGGAGTACAGATTATATCATCTTCTTTCTTCCAAGCAATTGGAAGATCAAAGCCAGCACTAGTGTTATCGCTACTAAGACAGGTAATAATTTTATTTCCACTTATTTTGATACTACCTAGATTGTTTGGACTTGGTTTAGATGGGATTTGGATTGCAATACCAGCGGCCGATATTTTATCGACAATTATAAGCGCGGGGATACTAAAAAATGAGTTTGGGAAACTGGAGAAAAAAAATATTGAGTAAACGTGTTGATATTTATTATCAATATGTTTACTTTTTTTTTGTTTTGGAGTAATATGTAGTTGTGAAAAAAATATTCACAAAAGAAAGGAGATATATTTATGGCTTGTACTACTATTCTAGTCGGAAAAAATGCGAGTTATGATGGGTCTACTCTTGTTGCAAGGAATGAGGATTCACCATCAGGGATGTATAGTCCTAAAAAGTTTATTGTTGTTAAACCTGAGGAGCAACCAAGGCTCTACAAATCTGTACTATCTCACGTTGAGATACCACTTCCAGATAATCCAATGAGATACACAGCAATGCCAAATGCTACATATGAAGAAGGCTTTTGGTCAGCTTGCGGTGTAAATGAATTAAATATATCAATGTCTGCTACTGAAACCCTTACTACAAATGAGAGGGTTCAAGGAGCTGACCCACTTGTTATCTATTCTCCTGCAGAAGGGAAAGAAGGAGAAGAGGGATATAAACCTGAGAAAATAGGTGGAATAGGTGAAGAGGATATGGTTACTCTAGTATTACCATATATTAAGTCTGCTAGAGAAGGTGTTATTAGACTTGGAAGCATACTTGAAGAATATGGAACATATGAGATGAATGGTATCGCTTTTCAAGACGTTAATGAAATATGGTGGTTTGAGACTGTAGGTGGTCATCACTGGATTGCAAAGAAAGTGCCAGATGATTGTTATGTTATCATGCCTAATCAACTTGGACTTGACTATTTCGATTTAGACGATGCGTTTGGTGAACAAAAAGAATTTATGTGCTCAGCTGACCTAAAGGAATTCATAGAGAAAAATCACTTAGATTTATCACTTGATGGAAAGCTAAATCCAAGGCATGCATTTGGATCTAACTCAGATGCTGACCACACATATAATACACCAAGAGCATGGATACTTCAGCGCTATTTAAATCCTTCTACAACTAAGTGGGATGGAGTAGATGCTGAATATAGGCCAGACTCTGATAACATTCCATGGGAGAGAGTACCTGAGAGAAAGATAACAGTTCAGGATGTAAAATATGTTCTATCTCATCACTATCAGGGAACAAAGTATGACCCATATGCTAAACATGGTGAGCCTTATTACAGAGGAATGTTTAGACCAATAGGTATCAATAGGAATAACTTCCTAGGTCTAGTACAGATAAGACCATATATGCCAGATGGGATAAGGAGTATTGAATGGTTATCACTTGGCTCAAATGTGTTTAACGCTATGATACCTTTCTATGTAAATATAGATAAGACACCTGATTACCTAGCAAATACTTGCAAAAAGGTGACTACTGATGATTTCTATTGGACAAATAGAATTATTGCAGCATTAGCTGATGCTCACTTCAGTGAGTGTGCATCTCATATTGAGAGATATCAATTAGAGATTCAATCAATATGTGCTGTACTTATAAATAAGTATGATGAAAAGATGAAAAATCTTTCTTATGAAGAGGCAACTAAAGTTTCTGAAGAAGCAAATGCTGAGATTGCAAAAGTAACAAGAGAGAAGACTGAAGACTTACTTAATAAAGTGTTGTTTACAGCTAGTAATGGAATGAAAAATGGCTTCTCAAGGTCAGATGCTTAAAACCTGTGTTTTACACAGGTTTTTTTTGACAGCATAACTTATAAGGAATATAATTTTATTAAGTTATATTTAAGGTAAAGAAAGGATTAGATATGCCAGTATTACATGTAAATTATACGGAGAAGAAAGCTGTAGATAAAAAAAGAGAGTTTATCGACACATGCGTAAATATAATTGTAGAGGAATCTGGTTGCAATGAAGCGGCAATTAGAGTTTTCCTTGAGGAACATGATAGCGAGAATGCTAGAAATGAAAAACCAGTAGTATTTCTTAACTGGATGGAAGTACCTGAGAAGAGGACTCCTGAGGTAAAGGACAGGATTGCACTAAGAATTACAAAAGCACTTTGCGACTTAACCGGTGCTAAAAAAGAAGACGTTCTTCTAATGATAAATGACTATCCGCCAAAACACATTGCTGTGGCTGGAAAGCTTAGAAGGTAGTAAAAAACATTAACTATTAATATAAGTTATTGACTACAACGTTGTTTTTTTATAATATATCTTAGTTGTTATTATATTATAGAAAAATTAGGAGGATTGATTGGGAGTAAAAGAATTATCTCTTAGAGATTTAGTAACTCTATCTTTTTTACTTGCTGTTGAGATTGCATTATCTAGGGTAGTGCCACTTATGAGTACTCAAATTGCAAAATTAAGCCTTGGGTTTATTCCAATAGTATTTGTTGCAATACTATATAAGCCTACAGTAACAATAGTTTTCTGTGGTCTTGCTGATTTTATTGGAGCTATCCTATTACCTACAGGACCTTATAACCCAGCTTTTACACTAACTGCTATTGTAAGTGGTGCAATAATAGGATTTGGTTTTTATAATAAAAACCTAACTTTTATTAGAATACTTTTAACAATAGCGATTGGAACTATAGTTTGCAGTGTATTTATAAATACGTACTGGATATCTGTGTTTTACGGTAAGTTATTCTATGTTCTTTTGCCAGTTAGAGCTGTTACTGCTGTAAGTAAAATAATTATTAAAGTTGCATTCACATATGCGCTCCAGAAGGCTAAAGTATTTGATAGAATAATAAAGATAAAAGAAAAAACGGCATAGTCACCAAAGCGACTTAACTGTAATAGTTGGGTCGCTTTTTATTTTATGATAAAATTATATTATTAAAGTAGGAGGTAGTATGTTAAAAGCTAAAAGGTTAAAAAAAGGTGATAAAGTAGCTATAGTTAGCTTATCAAGGGGAATACTTGGTGAAGGCTTTGCATCTCACTATATAAAACTCGGCTGTGATAGGCTTAGAAGTTTTGGATTAGAACCGGTTTTTATGCCAAATGCATTAAAGGGAATTGACTATTTAAATGATCATCCAAAGGCGAGAACAGATGACCTTAAGAGTGCGTTTTATGATGAAACTATCAAAGGGATTATATGCGCTATAGGTGGAGATGATACATTTAGACTTGCGCCTTATATATTTGATGATAAGGATTTTGTAGAATATGTTAGAAAGAATCCCAAGCTATTTACTGGCTTTTCAGATACTACTGTAAATCATCTGATGTTTTATAAAATGGGTGTATCTACATTTTATGGTCCAAATTATATAAATGATTTGAGTGAAATGGATGATGAAATGCTAAGCTATACTTACGATTCATTTAAAGGCTTTTACTTAGGTGATAAGAGGGTAATTGAATCAAGTGAATATTGGTATGAGGAGAGAACTGACTTCTCAGTGTCACAGATGGGAGTTCCGAGAGTTAAGCATAAAGAACTTAGAGGCTTTGAATTATTACAGGGAAGTAATGAATTTGAAGGAGAGCTTCTTGGTGGGTGCATTGAGAGCATGTATGATCTGATTGTAGGAAAAAGATACCCTGAGGAACTGGAGATAAATAGAAAGTACAAACTGTTTCCTGAAGAAAGTGAGTGGTGTGGAAAAGTTCTCTTTTATGAGACAAGCGAAGAACAACCAGATCCAGATAGACTTAGAGAAATGCTACTTAAACTCAAAGAACAAGGAGTTTTTAAGAATATAAATGGAGTAATAGTAGGTAAGCCACAAAATGAAGTCTATTATGATGAGTATAAATCTATTATAAAAGAGGTTTTGGATAATGAGAAAATACCAGTGTTATACAATGTAAATTTTGGACATGCTTACCCGAGGACAGTACTCGCATATGGAGCTAAAATAAAAGTAAATGCTGCTAAAGGGACAATTGAATATATGAATAGCATATTAAAATAAGGGAAGTAGTAACTTCCTTTTATTTTTCAATAATTTTAAATAATCATTGTAATAATATTATTTTGTGGTACTATTGTGGTGAAAAAGGGACTGAAAAATGCTGAAATTTCAATATATAATTAATATATTATAATATTTGAGCCATTATATTAATTTTATTTATATTTTGGTGTTTTTATCTTCACGGAATAGTAAATATTATGTAATAACAAAGAGAGGGGGATAAGTGAGAAAAATAACTAAAGTGTTATTGTTTGCATTATTATTGGTGTGCACTTTATCTGTTAGTTTTGCAGATACACCTCCTGATATAAAATACACTATATCCTCTCGCTCTGGTGCAAATGGAAGCATATCACCTTTGGGAGATATAATGGTAAGTCCTGGGGAAAATATTCAGTTTAGAATAAGACCTAATCCAGGTTATCGAATAAAAGCTGTTTTCGTAGATGGTGTATCAATAGGAAGAGTTAGTGCCTATGTATTTACTAATGTAAATAGAAATAGGAGTATATCTGCTACATTTGAGAAGTTACCAAATAGGTACCATATAGATGCGTCTTCAGGGCCAAATGGAAGATTATCGAATGAAGGCAGAGTATACTTATATGAAGGCAGCCGATTTACCTATTATGTTTTAGCAAATCCTGGTTATAAAATTAAAGCCGTATTTGTTGATGGTGTAAATGTAGGTGCTGTAAAAAAATATACATTTGATAACGTAAACAGAAATCACACAATAAAAGCTGTTTTTGAAAAAAGACCAGTTTATTACAACATTGTAGCTGTTAAACCAAATAATGGATCGATTACACCAAAAGGAACAATTCGTTACGAAAGAGGCGAAAGAGCTGAGTATAGAATAAAGGCTAATCCAGGCTACCGTATAAAACAAGTCTGGCTTGATAATAAAAATCTGGGTGTAGTAAATAGGATTATTTTTGTAAACATTAGTTCTTCGCATATTATTAGAGCGGTGATGGAAAAGGAAGAGAATTCATATAATATAACTGCGATTAATGTACCTAATGGCTCTATTACACCAAGTGGTGTAACCACAGTCGAAGAAGGCGAAAGCATGACTTACAATATAGCTCCTAATCCAGGATATCACATAAAAGATGTAATTGTTGATAAAGTAAGTGTTGGTGCAGTATCTAGTTATACTTTTGCTAATATATCAAGTAATCATACTATACAACCTATATTTGAAAAGGATGTTGTAAAATACTTGATAAAATCAAATGCGTCAGAACACGGTACTATAAGCCCGCTTGGCTCTAAAGAGTATGTAGCTGGTAGTTCGGCAACGTATAAAATAAAAGCAGATGAAGGTTATAAGATAGAAAATGTGATTGTTGATGGAGTTGAAAAAGGTGCTTTAGAAGAGTATACATTTACTAATATAAATGCTAAACATACTATTACTGCTACTTTTGTTAGAGATATTAGACTATATAGCATTAATGCAATAGCAGCTGAGGGTGGAGTTATTTCACCTGAAGGTGAAACGATGTATACAGAAGGTAGCTCAGCAGTCTATAGCATAAGGGCTAATGAAGGTTATATTCTAAAACATTTAATGGTTGATGGAGTAAAACTTGCGCCAACAGATGAGTATAGGTTTGATAATATAACAGGACCTCATACTATTTCAGCTTTCTTTGCAGAAGAGGAAATCATTAAATATAGAATTAAAGCTATAGCTGGTGAAGGAGGAGAAATATCTCCTGAAGGAGTTGTTGAGTACGAAGAAGGTTCTTCAGCAACTTATAACATAATGCCAGATGAAGGCTATAAGGTTAAAGAGCTAAAAGTTGATGGATCACCAATTGGCATTGTAGACAAATATGTCTTTAAATCAATAAATGATCATCGAGTTATAGAAGTTACATTTGAGAAGAAAGTTGATATTGAAGTAAAAGATGGTGAATATGAAGTCAGTGCAGACTTCAAAGATGCATCTGATATAAGTAAGACTACAGTTTTTAAGGATGCTATTAAATCGAGTTCTGTTTTTGTGAACAAGGGCGAAATAAAATTAATTACTGAACTTAAGACATTTAAAATTGATGGATATGATAGAAATATTTCTAGAATTAAGTATTATGTCGATGGGCTTGATTCTAAGCTTAAGGAACCAGTTACAATAACTTATGGAGATATAGTAAACTCATTTGAACTTCCGATAAATAGAAATAAAGCAGGAGTATACTTGAGAGTATACGTTGATTCAATAGGTTTTAGCTTGAATACTTATATGTTGGTTAACTTAGACAATTTGAAGCAAAAACAGAAAAAGAAACCTCCAGAGAAAAAGGTTCCACCAAAAAAAGATGTGGTTGTAAAACCACCTGAGAAAGAACCTGAAGGGGATTCTGACAATGATGAAGACTTGGATGACAATTTGGGTCAAAATGTAGACATAGAAGACCAAGATAAAGAACCATATGAAGATAAGGATCGCTCGGACGACATAAAAGATAGTTCTATAACTTCGGATGATAAAGACGAAGATGAGAAAGAGACTGAAGACAAAGACGAAAATAAAGAAACAGATAAAAAAATAGAGGAAGACGAAAATAAAGAGACAAAAAAAGATAATAAGGGTAGAAGAGATTATGTTGTTGAATTAGAACGTGATGAGACATCAGGGATTACTAATATAACAACTATAACAATTGGATTATTTTCACTTCTGGTTGTAATAGGTTACTACTTATTTAGTGCAAAAAGATAGATGGTTTAAAACCATCTATTTTTTATCTATATGCTCTTTCGTATTGTTTTCTAATGAATGATTTAACACCTATTTTGTTTGCGGCGTCTACAACCCAGTATGGATTTCTGAGTAGACCTCTACCAATGTAGACTAAGTCTGACCTATCGTTTTCTATTATTTCTGTGGCCAGTTCTATTGTATCAACGAGCCCTCCAGCAATTACTGGAGTATCAGTGTTTTGCTTTATTCGTTCTGCCAGTTTTACTTGATATCCTGGATAGGCTTTTATTGGAACATTTAGCACTCCACCACTGCTCACATTAATAATGTCTATTCCAAGCGACTTGGCTCTACTTGCTATATAGTCAATATCTTCAGGACTGATACCATTTTCTACATAGTCATAAGCAGAAAGTCTTAAACCTAGTGGTTTAGTTTTTGGCCAAACTTCACTAACGCTATTTATTACTAACTCTGCAAATTTGAAGCGCTTTTCTCTACTGCCTCCCCATTTGTCAGTTCTTGTGTTGGTTATAGGATTTAAAAACACATTAAGTAAGTAACCGTGAGCGCCGTGGATTTCAATAAAGTCAAAGCCACTTTCGTATGCTCTTCTAGTCGCTTCTTTATACTTATTAGCTAGCTCAATAATTGAGCTATCATCGAGTTTAATAGGAGTTTTAGATTCGCCATCAAAAGCTTCTTCAGTTACTGATAAAATATCAGTGTCACTAACCCTTGACTTTCTTCCAGCATGTGCGAGTTGTATTCCTATCTTACTACCATATGAATGTACCCTGTCAACAATTCTTTTTAGACCTTGAACCTGTTCATCAGACCATATTCCTAGGTCGTTTTCAGTTATTCTACCTTCAGGTGATATTGCAGTTGCTTCAATTATAATAAGACCAACTTGACCTGCTGCTCTAGCGCTATAGTGTTCTACATGCCAGTCTGTTACTTTTCCATCTTCACCTGCACTGTACATGCACATAGGCGGCATCACAATTCTGTTCTTAAGCATCATGTCTTTTATAGTGTATTCGTTAAATAATGTGTTCATTTTTTCCTCCTAATAGCTTTCTACCCGAAAAGAGTAATTGATAATTATATTGTAACCATTTATATTTTTCTCCGTCTATTATAGTGAAGGGGGTAGAGATGAATAAAAAAATTATTATAGTTATTATTATTTTAATGACGTTGCTTTTGTCTTCGTGTGATAAGGAAAAAAAGGTCGTAGATAAATGCGGGACATCTATTAAAGACGTAATAAAGGAAGAACACAAGTGTGGAATAGATAGCATATTAGATAGTGATATTAGTATAAGGATTATAAGATCTAAGGGAAAACTATACTACGAAACCAAGGAGAGAGTTAAGAGTTTAAAATGTGGTGTGATGGATGCTCCTATTAATTCCAAAGTGGCACGAAACAAAGTTCCTTTTAAAGATAATCAGTCAAATTTTAGAGATGATTTAGAGTATAGATCATGGAAAAAGTTTAGTATATTGGTGCCAATTGATAATGAGTTAATTGTATTTAAAAGCAAAGAAGCACTTATTAATAGGATAGTTAGAGTAAAAGGGAGACTATACTATGACACAGGAAAAAGGGCAAGAGTTGAATGTGGTACTATGAGTGGCGAAATAAGGTCAAGAGTAGCGAGAGAAAGTATACCACAAAAGGATGATCAGTCTAACTTTAGCGACGAACTTGCTTACCAATTTCAAGGTGAAAAAAGATTAAATGTTAGATATAAGGGTGTTTATTATATTTTTAATGTTAAGAGGTAAGTTTTTCATTGAATTTTTATAAGCATTTTCATATAATATTATGTGAGGTGTTTATGAATAAAATTTTAAAGAGATTTGTTATTATTAATGTCGGATTATTTATAATGGCATTAGGACTTCATTTGTTCTTAATATCAGCCAATCTGGCAGTTGGTGGAGTTACTGGTCTTGCAATGGTTATAAAGAATTTTATACCA
>PDWJ01001102.1_pt1 | contig 34885 bp, 30 predicted proteins | sample 1430881 | NCBI WGS metagenome assembly PDWJ01 (sample SAMN01162460, study PRJNA174530) | Oral metagenome, whole genome shotgun sequencing project. | biome: Marine environment; feature: Marine mammal; material: Swab sample of the gingival sulcus; isolation source: swab sample of gingival sulcus...
TGACTCTATGTACCAGTCATCAATACCGTTTTCTTTCATAAGCTCAATCTGCTCTTCTTCTAACGGTTTTCCTTTTTTAACCTTTTCCATTATGCCAAACGAAACATTTCTATCAATACCATGATTTATGCAGTTAATCATAACCTGCTCTCTAGTTGCAATAACGTCTTTAAACTCTATTACGTTATTTAGAACTAAATCTTCGGCATTGTTTTTCCATACATCTGTTCCATGACTTAGACCTGAAATCCTTATAAGGTCCATAACTGAACTTGGCTTTGTAGTTTCAAGCATGTTTCTTACAAATGGTGTAGCAAATTCAGGTATACCAAATGTTCCAAGTTTTTCATCATATCCATCTACTTTAATATTTAGCGAATCAGTACTCCTAAATATTTCAAGTAGATTTTTATCATCGTATTCAACATCTACAACTTTTCCTTCTGTAAATGCCTCAAGTCTATTTATAATAAACGGTGTCTCGTGACCGAGTATATCAAGTTTTAAAAGAGTCCCTTTTATAGCTGAATAGTCATAGTGAGTTGTATATACACCACTCTCCTTTTTATTAGCTGGATACTGTATTGGTGTAAACTCATATATGCTCTTATCCTTAGGAACTACTATTACACCACCAGCATGCTGTCCAGTTGATCTTGACACACCTTCTAGCTTAGGTACTATTCTCATAAGCTCAGCGTCAGTTATGTTAACACCTAAATATTCGTAGTAGCTTAAAATATATCCCTTTGCAGTCTTGTCTTTTATCGCACCAATAGTACCTGCTTTAAATACAAATTCTTCACCGAAGAACTCTTCAGTATATTTTTGTATAAAACTCTGAATATTAGATGCAAAGTTAAGATCTATGTCAGGTTCTTTTGTGCCATCAAAACCCATGAAAGATTCAAACGGTATATTATATCCCGCCCTCTTTAATTCCTTGCCACAATGAGGACAAGGTTTTTTAGGAAGATCATAACATATCTCATATTCTAAATTTTCATTGAACTCCACATATTCACACTCACTACAGTAGTAATGTGCAAGCAGTGGATTTACATCTGTAATTCCCATCATTGTTGCAACAAGCGACGAACCTACAGAACCCCTAGAACCAACAATGTATCCCATCTCATTTGACTTAGCAACAATTTTCTCAGCTGCGATATATAACACTGCAAAACCATTGTCTATTATTGATGATAACTCATAATCAAGTCTGTCTTGTATTAGTTTAGGCAGTTTTTTACCATATAGGCTGTGCGCCTTATTAAATGTAGTTTCCTTTAATATCTTTGCACTATTTTCAAGGAATGGTGGAAACTTATCTTTCTGATATGGTATTACAGGCTCAATCATGTCTGCAATTAACTTCGGATTCTCAACAATTACTTGCTTTCTTTTATCAAATAGGAAGCTAAAATCATCAAACATTTCCTTCGTATTTCTAAAGTAGTAAGCGCCTTCCTTTTCCTCTTTAAATCTCAAATTCTTTTGATTGAATTTTATTATATTCCTGTATAGATAATCCTTTTTATCCATATACTTAGGATTTGAAGTTGCAACAACAGGAATAGGCGATTCATCAACAATACACTCAATTATGTTTTGATAGTTCTGGACGCTATGAAGCTCACCCCTATCATATATTCCCTTTGCAATTGACAATGGATTGATCTCTACAAAATCATAGAATTCATATAGTTCCTTTGGATCTTCCCCATTTAAATATGCTTTAAATATTTCACCACTAGCACCTGAAGAACCAATAAGTAGATTGCTCCTATACTTATTTATAAGTTCTTTAGAATAGTTAATCTTAGTTCCATATAATCCGTGAATACTTGCCATAGAAAACATTTCGTAAATATCTTTAATACCGCTCTGATTTTTTACTAGCGCAGTAAATGTTGACTTGCCTGGTACTGATAAATTGTAATCGTTTAAATCAATTGAACTATTTAAATCTGAAATATTACTAAGACCTTTATTCTCAATGTGATGCAATAGATGTATAAAAATTTTCGCGGTTGCAGTAGCATCATCAAGCGCCCTATGGTGATTTTCAAGGCTGACTTTAAAATATGATGCAATACGCTTTAGTCCAAACTTCTTAACCTTACCCTTAAGTAAGACCTTACTCATTGCGATTGTATCAAAACCCTTAAGTTCTTTATCTATACCTCTCGCTTTAAGGTGATTATTCATAATTGAAATATCAAAGTTTGCATTATGCGCAATAAGTGCACTACCATCTATAAATTCAAGAAACTCATTGATTACTTCACTAAAATATGGTGCGTCCTCTAAATCTCTATCAGTTATTCCTGTTATTTCTGTAATACGCTCTGGTAGGTTTCCATCAATCTTAACAAATGTCTTAAAACTATCTACTATGGTTCTATCTTTTACCTTTACAGCACCAATTTCTATTATTTTATCTTTAATAAGATTTAGTCCTGTAGTCTCTATATCAAAGACAACATATGAGTCATCTAAGTTAGAGCTTATAGTGTCATCAAACACTTTGCTCTTTGAATCGTAAAGATTACCTTCTAGTCCATATATGATCTTAAAGTTCTTCTTTAAAGCTATATCATAAGCTTCAACAAAAGCATGCATTGAGTCGCAATCTGTTATAGCAATTGTATCGTACCCCCAGTGCATGGCTCTATCTATATATTCTTCAACAGAAGGAATTGCATCGACAAAACTCTTATTTGTATTAGCGTGCAACTCAATTCTAGGCATTTTTATGTCGTCTTCTCTTACGCTTTCTTCACCTAAATCACAGAACTTCATAACGCTAACAACTGGCTCTTTCGTCCAAGAATCAATTAAAGACCTTCCTTGTATTGCGTAGTAGTTATCAATCTTTAAGTATTTTTTTACTTTATCATTAGCAAAAGAATCAGACTTTTCAATATAAAACTTAGCTATAATTGACGCAGTCTCATCATAAATATATAACTTATACTCTATATTCTTATTCTTTGTTTCTCTGGTTACTACATTCGCGAGCTTGCCTTTAAACTTAGTTATAATATCTGCATCAACATAATTTCTCGCATCAATTACTGTCTCTAAATCACCTGAAATATGGCCAATCTTATTAAACTTACTTATGTTTTTGTTTGATTTCTTTTTTCCATTAGTTTTTTTCTTTTTTTCTGGCACATAAGAGCTATTGAGCTTAAGAGTTTCTTCTATTATCTGTTTTTCTTTTTCTTCAAGCGAACTATTAACCACGGCTTCAGGTTGTTCAATTTCTACACTTTTAATTAATGGATTTGCACCCTTTATTTCCTCAATGAGATCATTCTTGGTTTTTTCATCTAGTGCATTATTTAATTGTATAAAAAATCTTTTTTCGCTCTTATAAAAAGCTGCATCTTTTACTTGCAGTTTATATTTTTCAACTATGTCACTAAAAACCATCAATCCTCCATTTTAGAAACTTTTTCAACCAGTATATCTATCACTTCTTCTTTATCATATTTGCCAGTAATAATCCCTTTTTCAAATAGGACAAGCTTTTTACCTGAACCAGCAATACCAATGTCCGCATTTTTAGCTTCTCCCGGGCCATTTACAGCACAGCCCATTATAGCAATGTTTGCATCAAGATCATTATCTAACCTACCCTTAACTTCACGCACAATGCCCTCAAGGTCTACAGAGCATCTAGCACATGTTGGACACGAAACAATATTCAAGCTCTTTCTTAGTCCAAGCGCACTCAGTATCTCCTTGGCAACAGGTACTTCTTGTAGTGGATCTCCCGTAATAGAGACCCTTATAGTGTCACCAATACCTTCTGCAAGAAGCGAACCAATGCCTATTGCAGACTTAATAATTGCGCTCTCTCTGATTCCAGCCTCTGTAACCCCAAGATGAAGTGGATAATCAAATGTATTAGCTATCATCTTGTTTACTTCTATGTTAAGCTTTACATCACTGCTTTTCGCTGAGAGCACGAGATTATCAAAACCGTTTGCTTCAAAAAACTCTATATAATGTTTTAAAGAATAAAACATAGCGTCTCTAAGACTGCTATATTTTTCTAAGAATTCTTTTTTTACACTACCACTATTGACACCTATCCTTATAGGTATATTCTTTTGTTTTGCGTACTTTATTATCTTAACTAAATCCTCTGTCTCAATATTTCCGGGATTTATTCTTATCTTATCTGCGCCAGCCTCCATAGATAGCATAGCAAGTTTTGAGCTAAAGTGAATATCAGCAATAATCGGCTTTCCAAGTTGTTCTCTTAGAGTATATATTGCCCTCGCCGCATCAACTGTATTTGCGCTCACTCTAACAAGGTCAGCACCGCTACTATATAAAGCTCTTAGCTGACCTAGAGTTGACTCAATATCTTCAGTTGTAGTATTAGTCATTGATTGGAGTGTAATATTACCATCACCAATTATTACTCCACCAACATCTACAAGTTTTTTCATGAGAAGAACATCCTTACTATATCTTTGTACATAACTACAACAAACAGTAGCAATAGCAATGCAAACCCTATTGTGTGTACTAACCCTTCTTTCTCTTCAGGGATTGGTTTACCTCTTATCACTTCAACAATTATAAACACAATCCTACCGCCATCAAGCGCTGGTATCGGAAGTAAGTTCATAAGTCCTAAGTTTAGAGATATATAGGCAATCAGATGAAGCAGATTTAAAAATCCAGTCTTTGCAACTGTTCCTATTATTCCAGCAAGACCTACAGGGCCAACAACTCCTTCAGTAGATGCTCTTCCTGTAACTAACTTCCTAAGAAAGTCTAAAAGTTCACCAGTTAAAAATCTTGTTTTATTAAAGGAATATGGTATTGCTGAAAGAGGATTCTCACTCACAATAATCTGTATTCCTATCTTCTTTGATTCGGTTGTCTTCATATTAAATGTTTTTAATTCACCGTTTCTATCTACCTGAATTTCTAAATCATTACCACTTGTTGATATATTTTGCATAACTTGTTCCCAGATATATGATTTTTGTCCGTTAACACTTACAATCCTATCCCCTGGTTCAATACCTGCAACTTTTGCTGGCATATTATCAACCACTTTGTCAATTGTTAAAGTCGGTGTACCAAGAGCCATAGCTAGTCCTGCAAATATTACAATTGTAAGTACAAAGTTCATAAATGGCCCTGCTATAACAACTAAAAATCTCTGCCATGGTTTTTTTGAATTGAATGATTCTGGGGAATCATTTTTCTCATCCTCACCATACATTTTGCAATATCCACCTAAAGGTATTGCTCTAAGCGCATAAACCGTACCCTTACGCTCTCTCTTTATTATTGCAGGTCCCATACCAAGCGCAAACTCTTCTACATGAATTCCATTCTTAATCGCAACATAGTAATGTCCAAATTCATGAATAAAAACTATTAAATTGAAAACAAATATAAACGCTATTATTGTTAGTAACATTAATATTTCTCCTTTATTCTATTATATACTTCATTTTGTATCGCTATTATATCAGTCACATCAGGTGACTCAATTCCTCTATGATTTTCAAGCTCGTTCATTATAATCGATTCTATGTCATAGAACTTGATTTTATCTCTTAAATATAAATATACCGCTGCATCATTAGCTGCGTTGAGTACTGCAGGGTATGTCATTGACTTATTATAAGCTAGTTTAGCTAGTTTAATCCCATAAAAAGTATCATTATCAATATGTTTAAAATTCATCTGAGCTATTTCAGAAAATGAAAAATCTCTATTTCTAACTGGCCTTCCACGTCTAAGCAGTGCATATTCTATTGGCAGTTCCATTGATGGAATACCTATCTGAGCTATTACAGATCCATCGAGAAAATGAACGGCAGAGTGAACAAAAGACTCCCTGTGAATAAGGGGCTCTATTTTGTCTATTGGAAGGTCAAACAGCATAGCTGTCTCAATCATTTCAAATCCCTTATTAATGAGCGTGGCGCTATCAACCGTTATCTTTGCACCCATTGACCAGTTAGGGTGTTTGAGTGCATCAGATGCCTTTTTATTTACTATTTCAGCTTTTTTAAGGTCCCTAAACGCTCCGCCTGAAGCGGTAAGTGATATCTTTTTTATTCTAGATTTGTCTTCCCCATTTAGACATTGCCAAATGGCGCTTAGTTCAGAATCAACAGGTAGTATGTTAACTCTATTTTCTTTTGAGAGTCTCATTATTTCTTTACCAAAAGATACAAGTGACTCCTTATTAGCAAGAGCAACATCTATTTTATTCTTAACTAACATATGAGTATAGAGAAGCCCAAATATACCAGTAACACTGTTTAGAACCATATCTACTTCTACTTCATTTATAATTTTTTCTAGTTCTTCTTTATAATGAATCTCAGTATTATTATATACACCATTAAAAGACATATAAACATCTTTATCAGTGATAATACAGTACTTAGGTTTAAATTCATCGATTATAGCTTTTGCCTTATCAACGCTACTGTTTACACTAAAATACTCAAGACTGAGTTCGTTATTATTTCTAATTACATTAAGCGCCTGTGTTCCAACAGAACCACTCGCACCTAAAATTCCTATCTTTTTCATTTTTACCTCACTCTACATTATACCATAAAAAAAAGACTGAAATACATCAGTCTTGATTATTTTTATCAATTGTTAAAAGAATAATTGGCAAAGATATAAGAACGAAGCAACAACTATAACACTATCAAATCTGTCCATTATTCCGCCATGACCCGGCAACACACTTCCGAAATCTTTAACTCCATATTCTCTTTTAATATAAGATGCCACTAAATCTCCAAGTTGCGCCAATATACATGCAATTGGAATTACTACGAACAACTTAGTTGTGCTCACTCCCGAAACTAAAAATATCGAGAATAAAAGAGTAAAAACAAAAGAAGCTACAAACCCACCAACTGCGCCTTCAACAGTTTTCTTTGGACTAATCCTCGGAATAAGTTTTCTTCTGCCAAACGCTGTTCCAGCAAAGTATGCAAATGTGTCAGTTGACCAAGGTATTATAAAAGCTAAAAAATAATAGTTCTTAAATGTCGAAAAGTTTATTAGCCTTGATAATAATAGAAACGGTATGACTGCATATATTACACTAAACACGCTTATCTTAACCATCTTAAGAGTATACTTTTGAATAAACATCGATAGTAATAATTCGGTAAAAACGTACAAAACCAGTACAGCAAGAACTGTGTCAGCTGGTACAAAAAACATAAATGTAATAAATACACTTGATAAAATATCGCCAAACCTAAACTTTAAACCCATTGCATATCTTATTTCAAAGCTAGCAATAGTTGCAACAAACACTAAAAACACAACTAGAGAATTGCCACCTATATATAAAAATACACCAAGTAAAAGTAATGCAATTATCGAAGTAACTGTCCTTGTTATCATATATTCTCCTTACATTTTTATATGGTAAATTATAACATATTAAAATTTATTAATCAAACTTAACAAACTAAGAAATTAATCTTTTTTAAACATAAGTATGTGTTTACCTATATCTTTAAATTCAAATGGTTTTCCATATGTTTTATAGCCTAACTTTTCGTAAAAACCAATGGCTTTAATTCTAACATTGCACCAGATTAATTCAGTCTCATTAGAAAAAAGCATTTGCTCAGAATGCATAATAAGCATTCTACCAAATCCCTTTCCTCTACATTCTTTTAATGTAGCCATACCTCTTAGTCTAAACTGCTTTTGAGATTCAAATTCTTCATTTATTTCAGGACAAAATGAAACTATGGAAACTAATTCCTCATTATAGTACAAACCCATATGAAAAGTTCCCTCATAACTATCAGATATAAACTTACAAGTTTCAAAACCTTTGTTTTGTCTAAGTACTTTATGTCTAATTGGATAAGTTTTTTCTACATCAATTTCTTTAATTTCTATCATAGAAGCCTCTTTTATATAAATAAACCAAGATAATCTATATCTTGGTTTTATAGATGCTATAAAGCACCGTATCGTCTGTCTCTTAAATTATAATTATCTAGTATTTTCTTTAAATCTTTACCTGTAAAATCTGGCCAATACTTATCCTCAAAATATAACTCGCTATAGGCTATTTGATACAAAAGAAAGTTTGATATTCTAAGTTCACCACTAGTTCTAATTAACAAATCTGGATCTGGAATATCAGAAGTATATAGATAATTACTTATTGTCTTTTCATCAACTTCTTTTATTCCATCTTTAATTATATCATTTACCGCTTTAACTATCTCCTGTCTTGAACCATAGCCTAACGCAAAACTGACATTGATTTTATCATTGTTTTTTGTCAAATCTTCAGCCTTATTTAATATAAGCTGTATTGGTTTAGAAAAAAGTGTTTTATCACCTAAAAATCTAATTCTAGCGCCTTTTTTAATAAGTTCATTTATTTCGGAATCAAAGTATTTTCCTATAAGCTTAAATAGAAATTTTTTTTCGGCTTCAGGTCTTTTGAAATTCTCTGTTGAAAACGCATAGAGCGTAAGATATTTTACTCCCATGTCCCCACAGGTCTCAATGATATCTCTAACTCTCTCAACACCTGCAAGATGACCATCACTGCGTTTAAGTCCTCTCTCTGTAGCCCATCTACCGTTACCATCCATTATAATCGCAATATGTTCTAACTTATTCACTAGACTTCCATTATCTCTTCAATTTTTTCTTTTACAATTTCATCAACTAAATCTGTATGTCTATCAGTAATCTCTTGAACTTCTTTTTCTCCGTCTTGAAGATCATCTTCAGTGATTTCACTCACCTTTTCTAACTTTTTAAGTTGATCATTTGCTTGTCTTCTCTCGTTTCTCATAGACACTTTTGCTTCTTCACCTAGTTTTTTAACAAGCTTTGTAAGTTCTTTTCTATTTTCTTCTGTTAACATAGGCAGATTAAGTCTAATAATCTTTCCATCATTATTTGGATTTAAGTTTAAGTCACTATTAATTATGGCTTTTTCAATTTCAGATAACATAGACTTATCATAAGGTGAAATTGTAATAAGCCTTGCTTCAGGAGCTGTAACAGTTGCCATTTGGTTTAGTGGAGTCAAAGAGCCATAGTAATCAATCATAATCCTGTCTAAAATTCCTGGGTTTGCCCTACCAGCTCTAATAGAGTGTAATTCTTTCTTTAAATGGTCTACATTCTTATCCATTTGTTTCTTTAAGTCTGAATGAATATTTCTAATCATTAAAATCCCTCCTTATTATAGTTCCAACAGTATCATCTTCAATAGCTTTAACAATAGCATTATCTTCAACCATGCTAAAGACAAGTGAAGGTATGTTATTCTCTTTAAGAAGTGCTACTGCTGTTTGGTCCATGACCATAAGTTCTCTTTCTAACAATTGCTTATAAGTCATTTTATCAAATTTCTTTGCGTTTTTAAAGTCCTTTGGATCTTTGTCATAAACGCCATCTATGGTCTTAGCAAATAGTATTATTTCCGCATCAATTTCAGCTGCTCTTAGCGCTGCAGTTGTATCAGTTGAGAAGAAAGGATTACCGGTTCCACCTGAAAAAATAACAATTCTTTCTTTTTCTAGATGAGCAACAGCTTTTCTTCTTATATAAGGCTCCGCAACTCTATTCATTTCTATTGCCGTTTGAAGCCTTGTTGGTATACCATGGTTCTCAATAGCATTCTGTAATGCTAATCCGTTTATCATAGTAGCTAGCATCCCCATATAATCTGATGTTGATCTATCCATATTTTCTGTAGATCTACCTCTCCAGAAGTTTCCTCCACCAACTACAATAGCTATTTCATATTTTTTTTCATAAAGCTGAGTAATTTGCCTTGCCATCTTTTCAAGCATATTGTCATCTATGCCTAATCCCTTTCCACCAGATAGCGCCTCTCCACTCAGCTTCAATAATATTCTCTTACATTTCATATTGACTCCTTTTAAAAAAGAGAACACAGAGTGCCCTCTTAGCCATTTATCTATAGTTCTAAGCGCACAAATTATATCATTTCAACGCCACGTAAACACTATACTAATTTTACCAATACTTTAACATATTTGCAACATACTTATGCAACATCTTACTCATACTATTTGACTATCTCAATAGAAGCATGTGAGCTAAAGTCACTATATACTACCTCATTTAGCGCTTTATCAAACAACTCAATACTTAAGTTGCTTTTTAGAGACTCTTTAATTATATGATTCATAGAACCATTTTTTGGCGCATAAAGTTCTTTTGCAGCTTTTTGCTCACCTTTTATTTTGACTTTGTATTTTCTATTTTCAATTAATATGTCCAACTTATCTTTTTCAATTATAACATTAAGGCTAGACGAATTATAAGTTGCAAATCTATACTGCTTCCCTTTGTATAACAAGTTGCAAATGAAACCGCGAAATTCTTTAAACAAATACGGAATATTTGCCACCGAAAAGAATAGACTGGTTTCACTATCTTCGAAGTGACTACACTGAATCCAAATATACTCTTTTGGAAAAGAACTTCCCCAATCCTTTTCAATGTATCCAACTCCGCCATCAAAAGAAACGTCTTCACCATTTATGTTAAGACTCCCTACAAGTGAATGTTTCATACTTATCACTCCATGATTGCATTGCATAAAAGGCATATAGCTTAAGAATCCCATTATATTGGGGTTTATAGGTGAATATTCTAGTCTCGTAAGTTCAGAGAAAGCAATACCCCCATTTATTGTTAGTGTCTCCCCTTTAAAATCTAAGTCTATTCTCTTATCTGAAAAAGAACTGCCTGAAATATTAACTAAAAATTTATCATCGGCTGTCACAAACTCATCTATTTTATATTTGCAAATATCTGTAATGAGTTCATCACCTTTTTGGTATATAACTTGCAGATATGCTAGACTAGAGCCTTTGGTAAAGCTAACACTTGGTATAAAACTTATCGTGTGATTTCTAGTAGAATCAACTTGTTTATAATACCATCCTTCGAAGTACGTTTTATTAAACGATCTCTTCATATACATCTCTGGATGCTTATGTCTATTCATACATCCCCCTTTATAGTTTTATATATATACCCTAAATATGTAATATCATACTGTTAAATAGTCATAAGTAAACCCTTTCGATATTTAATGAAAAAAAATAAACCTAAATAGGTTTATAAAATTATGATTATTTATCAAATAACTTATGTTTAAATGATAAATATATGAATGATATTCCAGAAGTAATAAGTGCCAAACCAAGTCCTGTATAAAAAAATGCAAAAAAACTTTGTGGAATCAAGTTGCTTTTTCTAAGAACTGTTCCAAAAGTAATAAAAAACGCCATAGTAAGGTAACCTTTTCTATCAAAAAAACTATGCCAAGGCAAATGGCTTAAGCTATTATCCATGATTCTTTTTTCATTCTTTCTGATAATCTTTGAAAATATAACAATGTGAAAAAGCATGTATATAACCCCTGCCAAAAAGGTTATTATTAGTGAGTACTCACTCAAAAAAGCTTTTATACCTATTCTACTTACTAAAGATCCTGCTAAAATCCAAATCAAACCTGAAATTATAAATAGTTTATTCTTTCTTACAATAACGCCCCTCCTCTCTATACAATAAAATGCTTTCCACTTATTTAAGTGGATCGTCTTTATCCAACACATGTGGTGGCCAAACCTCTGGAAATGGCGCATCCTTCTTTATCTTAAAATCACAGTATTCATCCCCATCAGCACGTGTTTTCTCCCTATATAGTGATACTCCAAATAGTTTAAATAACGTGTAATCCAAGTTGCATAAATATGGCATATACTCCATATATCCATGCTTTTTTGAAAATTCGTATATAGGGCAAACTCTATAGTGCATTATCAGAGGAAACTCTTCAGTTGGTTCAATTAAATCCATCTCAAAACTACCAGGGTTTTCGGTAGCGTTCCTCCTATTCTTTTCAACTGACTTCTTCATTACTATATTTACTAGCTTTGGAAATTTAAGTGCATATTTGATAAGCTTCAGTTTACCAGACTGATTTTTAAAATACATTTCTGTAGCTCTTTGTATAAGCTTTCCCCACTCTTCAAGCGACATACCATATCTCTTTCCAACTACACCAAAAGCTATCTGCTCAGTAGCTCCAGTGAGATTAAAGGTACCACTTACTTTATCGCCCCCAATATATGGAAGCACTTCTAGTATTTCGTTGTAGTAAAACTCCCATATTTCATCTAGTGCTTCATTAAAAGGTTTCTTAAAAATTCTTTCTATATCATTAGAAATATAAATAAGCGATTCATCCATGAACTCTCTGAGTTTCAATGCGTTATCTTTATAATACTTATGCACAGCTACCTCCAATCATAGCCCTATAACAATTATATCACTTTTTTTCTCAATAGAATCAAAAAAAGACGACCATAGCGATATGATAATTTATTTTTTCTAAATCTTATAGTTTAATTATTACTTTATTATTTTTTACAATAAAAAATGGATAAGCTTTTTTCTTATCCACTCAAAATGTCCATTTTTATTTATAATTCTTTTCCTTTTTCTCCGATATAAACTCCTAATATAATCAGCGAAATACCAATTAATGCAATTAGAGGGTTCCCTACAATATTTCTAAAGTAATCAATCAATGTTGCAATAAAAATCTGCCCTGCTATCATAAGTATAATAGCCTTTGATGCTCCTATTTTAGGAATAATATAATTTGATATCGTAACATAAACAGCTCCAATAACACCACCTAAAAATGCATAGAAAGGAATATTTTCAAAACCAAAGTATTTACTACTCATTAAAACATATACTACTGCCATCAATAAAGCACCAGTAAAATGATTCCATATAGATGCCCCTACGGGATTTATTTCTCTACCAAGGCGAGCATTTAATAATCTACTAATTACTACTAAAAACCCATTAAATAAAGCAATCATAATTGTAAATATAATCATAACTTACCTCCCGAGTTTATTATGAGTAGAGATCCTATTAATATTAATCCCACCCTTGCATAATCATATTTACTTAATTTCTTTTTATTGAGTTCAAATAATCCTAATGAGTCAACTATTAGTGACGCTATTGTCTGTCCAAGTATAAAAAAGCTTAAACTTCCTGCAAGTCCCAGTTTAGAATTAACTGCAATATTTGCAGTAAGTACAACAAGCGCTCCACTAAAGCCTCCTAGATAAGACCAAAATGGTGCTTTCTTTGAAACAAGGTTCCATTCATTTGTTTTATTAGTTAAAAGCCAAAGTATTAAACTTACAACTAAACCTATTGTATGAACTATCAAAGAAGAAAACACGGGACTAGTATATTTGCTCAATATTCCATTGAAAAAAATCATTATTGCAAGAAGTCCTCCAGATAGCACTGATATTGATGTATAGTATTTTTTGTTCATCACACCCTCCATATATCTCGATACAAAGTATCTTAACATTAAGATATCACAAATATATCTTAATGTCAAGATACTTGACACTAAGTCTATTTTCTTGTATCATATTGTTACTATGAAAAAAGACCATGTTGATTATATAATTTCCCAATGGGAACAAGAAATGCCAAAATTGGATACATCTCCAATGGCAGTAATTGGAAGATTGTCGAGAGTTGCTCAACACCTTAATAAATTGCTACAATTTAACTACTCGAAATTTTCAATAAACGGTGGAGAATTTGATGTGCTAGCCTCACTAAGACGTTCTGGTAAGCCATATCAACTAACACCTACAGAACTGTATAAATCTTTAATGATTACTTCTGGAACAATTACTAATAGATTAGATTGCCTTGAAAAATCAGGGCTTATATGTCGTTCTCAAAATCCGAATGACAGAAGGGGTACCATTATTTCACTGACAGAAAAAGGTGTTAAATTTATGGATAAGGCCTACCCTGCTCATATTGAATATGAAGAGACACTCTTAAGCTCGCTTAGCATAGATGAGCGCAATGAATTAATTTCCTTATTAAGAAAGTTACTCCTCTCATATGAGTCAACTGATAACGAATAAAAAAAGCGCCATAACTATTAATATATTAGTTATGGTGCTTTATTATTGTTTTAAAAACCTAGAAATTTTTACTTTCTAAACTATAAAATCTATTGTGCCATTTGTTTTGCGAACTTTCTTTCTCTTTTCACTATATCTTATACTGATTTAACAACTAATAAATAAATCAATAACTTGGTAGCTATTACTTTTAAAGCCTTATTTTTAAACACTTTTCAAGTAATTGTTATGATAACACATCAAGTAAAATTTTCAATAAATCAATATCTTAAATAAATATTAAAATATTGTTTTTATTCTTCCTTGCCCAATTATTTTTGGGCAAGATGCAGAGAGTTTAATCAACCCTCAAATTTGTTTCCCAATTAATTTGGGCTATTTTTTAATTGTTGGGCAAAATTTAAAACTTAATTCAAATCTAGATAACTGCTGCAAATTTCTCCACCTCTTTATCAAAATTTGTCTTTGTTATGTGCGTATATATATCAATCGTTGTACTATAACTTTGATGTCCCATTAAGGCTTGAACTACTTTAGGATTCATATTACTTTCAAAACACCTACTACAAAACGTATGTCTTATTGCGTGTGGATATAAGGTTTCAAAATACTCAGGCTCTCTATTTTCTCTTACAGAGTCTACAGCTTCCCTATCATTAATCTGTCTTACAACTTTCTTGATCTCCTTTTCAGCGTGATACCTTAATACTGGAGAACCCATACTACTAACAAAAACTAAGTCTTCATATTCTCCTGTACTACGATACCTATCTTTAAGCCTAGATTTAAGTTCTTTCTGTTTTTCTAGTTGGCTAAGGAACATCTCCTCTGCTCCTGCCATAAACGGAATCTTCCTTATAGAGTTAAATGTTTTAGGCTTCACTAAACGCATAACCTTTTTACCATACTCATAATTACAAGATAATGATCTTTTAATGTTGATACATTTATTCTCAAAATCTACATCAGACCATTTAAGTCCACCAACTTCGCCTACTCTCATACCTGTTAAAAACATTATATGAAACATCTCTTTGTACCAATTACATTCAACAGCTTCTAAGAATATCTTCTGTTCTTCAATGGACAAAAATCGTCTTTCAACATCTTTTCGTTCCCAAGGTATCTGAATATCGAAACAAGGATTACCACTAATTATCTTATTATTTTTAGCAGAGTCTAAACATTCTCTTACCCTACCTAGAGCTTCTCGCATAGAACTTACTGCTCTACCCTCTTTAGCAAGTTGATTTATTACACGCTGAATATCTAAATTTGTTATTTCTACTAGCCTCTTATCTCCTAGCAACCTACCATAAGTATTTTTATACTTACTTCTCATAGGAAAAACGCTAGTAACCTTTATGTTAGGTTCTTTATAAGTTTTAAACCACTCATCAAACCACTCATCTAAAGTTATATTTGATTTCTTAACATTTAAGTCAGCATAAGCATTTTTCTTAGCTAATTCAAATTCTCTCTTAAGAGCATTCAAATCTTCATCGTATAAATAAATTTCAATCTTATTCACTATCGCTCTAGCTTCATATTTTCCGTTAGGTCTTTGTCTTAAACCTTTACCAAGTTCTTTACCTTTTAAATTTTTACCCATTGTGTTTCCTCCACTTTAATATGGAGCAAATCACAAATTCTAAGATAATTTTATCAATAGTTCGCCTTGTTTGCAACACCTTTTTTAAGTCCGCTATTATCATCGATCCACTTATCTAACAGCTTTTTATTAGCATACAATCTATTTCCAATCCTAAAAACAAATTTATTAGGTTGTTTTGTTAAAATCTCTCTAGCTTTAGTCTTTCCTATACCTAAGTATAGACAAAATTCTTCAAGATTAAGTATTCTCTTATCACTAAATTGTATATTAGTTTCTTCATTATTATACATTGTGCTTTCTCCATCATATTTTCTTTTAATATCTACCTATATTTTAAGTTTTTTGACATTAGTAGGTGCTTTTGCAAAGCTACATAGGAATCTCACCTCCGCCTCTATTCAAGATGAGCCGGCATCAACTTTAGAAGTATCATTATCACCATTTACATCATTGCAGTTAGTTTGCATTGCTAACCTATTACTTTCTTATTTATCGCTATCATCCTTATATCCTAAACCTAGTTTGTATTCATTTAAACCGATTAAAATCAGCAGAATGATCTTGGCGTAAGTAGCAAATAGCTCCGTAAATGGATAAAGTCCTACTTTGGTCTATTCAGTTTTCAAAGTTCAATGTTATAGTTAGAGAAATAAAACTCCCTATACTTACCTAAGTGAAAAACCACACCTAACTACAACCACTTTTTATAAACTTTTTAAAATTTCTTTTAATTTAGATAAAATTTTCTTGTTTTTCTTTTGAATTGCTTGATAACTAATTTTTTTGCTTCTAGCAATACTAGAAAATGACTCATTATTAAAATAAAGCCTATAAATAAGTTCTCTTTCATCATCGTTTAAAGTGGCTATTGCTCTATGAAGTTCCCTTATCCTCTCAGCTGTTTCGACTATCTTTTCTACATCGATCCCACTCGCTAAAGTTTCACCAAGTTCTCTACCATCTTCATCAGCCACATTTAACGATATTATTTTTTGCTTTCTATCTAATCTCTTTAAATAGTTCTCTCTGTTCACGAGTTTCCAATATTCCTTAAATACTTTTTCAGAAACATACTCTCTACTTGCATCTTCCATCTCTAAATAATATTTTTTATTATTTGTCATTTTTATTCCTCCTTAATTTGTTGTTAGTTCTGCTTTAAATTTCAAAATCTGGACAACAAAAAAGGAGGTTCACGACATCTAGTCATAAAATCCTCCTAATTCTTTGCAAGAAAAAAAGTCGAGATTTATCCCAACTTTTTCGCTTAAAATATTAAGTTATAGTTTACCTATCATATATAGTCTAGCACAGTCAAAGTACACATTAAATTCACTTTTAGTACACTTTCAGTACAGTTTTGGTTCACATTTAGTTCACTTTAAGTTCGCTATTTTTATCAGCAACATAATTATAAATAGGTATTAACATACAGGTTTTCCTATCATATTTATTTTATCTTTTTTAATGTTTGCAATTAAATTTGGAAGTGAATACCCCCACAACATATAACCCATAAGAGCAATAGCTTCTTTTTTACGCTTATAATAAGTTGTTCTTTCCAATTTGCATTTTGACATACAACAAACATCTGTATTTCTATCTTTTGATAGAAATGCGTAATATAAAATATTATAATAATCATCTCCATATTCAGGATATTCTTTTATTTTAGCTAAACATTCATCTATTACATCAATAAGCCATTTTGTTTCAAATAAGTTTTTAACCTTATTCTCAAAATCTTGTTTCATATACTCTGGTGCAAATTCATATAGGTACACAAGTGCAGTTTCTAATTCTTTTCCATATGTAGCTGAACTTTCACACACCATATTTTTTGCCGAAAAAGTTACTTGCCATACAACACTTCTATATATATTAAGTACCGCTTTTGATTTATTAAATGTACTTGTATATTCTAAATTTTGACCCAAATATAAACTCTCTATTTCTTTCATAACTTTATTTTTCGCCATCGTACCTCCAATTTTTCACATCTGTATTGCATTATTGTGCGTTTTAGTTTATAATTTGTATAAAGGTGCTAACTGAATTATATAACAATGAATTAAATATTTCAAGCACTAATGTTTGTATTTTATTTTTATAAGCATAAAAGTGCCAATGTGGAGGAATTATGAAATTTGGAGATAAAATTAAAAAATTTAGAGAAGATAATGGATATACGCAATCAGAATTTTCAAAGTTAATCGGTATAGGTATGAGAACTTTATCTATGTATGAAAACGGAGAAAGATACCCTAGGGATCAGCAAGTTTATAAGAAATTTGCCAATATTATGAAGTGCGATTATAACTATTTACTTGGCGATGAAGATATGTTTTTATCAGAAGTCTATGAAAAACACGGAGCAGGAGAACTTAGAAAAGTGGATGCCTTAACAGAAGGTATTAGTTCTATGTTTGCAGGTGGAGAAATAAGTGATGAAGATAGAGATGCAGCATTTGCTGCGATTACTAAAGCATATTGGAAAGCCAAAGAAGAGAATAAAAAGTATGGTCGCAAAAAAGAAAAATAAAGGTGATTTATGAATAATAAATGGATTTATGATAAAGTGCATTTACTTGTCAAAAAGTATAAAACTAATAATCCACGTGAACTTATTGATGAAATGAATATTATGCTAGTTCCACTAGAAAATACTAAAGCACTGCTAGGTATGTATAATGTTATTCAAAGAAATAGAATTATATTTCTTGCTGAAAATGTTGGCAATTTGGAAAAGACAATACTCGCTCACGAGCTAGGACACGACCAACTTCATCGCAAAGTTTGTATTAAAGGCAGAGCATTCCACGAAAATAAAATTTTCAACGAGAGCTCTATTTATGAACTTGAAGCTAATATCTTTGCAGCTCATCTTTTAATAAGTGATAAAGATATAATAAATGTACTCAAAGAAGAAAAGACAGATAAAGAAATGGCTGGAGAACTAGGTGTAGATATTAACTTGCTTAACCTTAAAATTTCAGAAATGGCTAAATTAAGGCTACTACCTTTTGATGATATAAGAACTGAAAGACCTAAGTCAGACTTTCTTAAAGACTATGTATGTGAAGATGATGATTATTACGAAAGTATATAAATGGAGGTTAATATGAAAAAAAATAAAGAAACTTTGGCAGTAACTATTTCTATAATTGCATTAATAATTTCTATTGTAGGTATCCTTGTTGATGTTATCCACTTTAATGAAGAAAATAACTATTCTGGATATATTTCAGAAGCAAAATATAAGGGGAAACATATACTAGGTGAAACTACTAATAATGATAAACCAGGAAATTCAGAAACATTTTTAACTTATGAAATTGAATTTGTTAATAATGGTGAAAAAACAATGTACATAGACAAATACGAGTTTTATGATAAAACAAATAATAAAATACTCGAATCAAAAGATGCTTTAAACATTGAAATAAAACCATACCAAAAAATATATAGGACATACAAATTAAATAACTATAACCTAAACTCAGAAATTCATTTTTCATATTATGATACTTTAGGAAATGTATATAATAATCCAAATAAATTCGAAGTAATCAAACTAGGATACGAAGATGTCAAACATATTGAAATAAATAAATCAAAAGAAAATGAATAGTCCCGAATCTATTACCGAGTTAAATATATAAAAAAACATATTACCGGAGCTGTTAATCCTCATCTAAGGAGCAGCTCGGTTTTTTTATAATATCTAATTATTTTACTCTTAATTTAGCAGCATAAACTAAATCATATTAAAGTTTAAAATACTCCTCCAGATTGTCTAATCATTTCCTTTGTATCCATTGACAAATTGCTATCCTTATGAATGTTACTAAAATCACAACCAATCAGAATAAACGGTGTATTTTTAAACTCTTTAAGACTGTTATCTTCCACAAAAATTTGTTTTTTTTCAGTATTATCTAAACACATTTCTTTTATTGAACCATCTATATATGAAAGAATTATACTTTCAGCATTTGAATTGTATATATTTGATATTTTTAATCTGTTATTTATTTTATAAATATGAATTAATTCACCACTTTTCACGTCATATTCTTCTATTTCTCCATTATTTAACAGAAATAAAATTTTATTTCCATCTAAACTATATATTGGATTTTGAAAATTATATTTATCATCTAAATATGGATTCAATATTTCTCCATTTTCTACATTCCATCTTTTCATACCTTTCAAAAAGGCCATGCATATAATATTTTCGCCATCTGGACTGTAAAATGCCGGCGTATTATGTCTAGAATTAGAGCTGTATTTTCTTACTTCCTTTCCACTTTTTGCATCCCATTCTTGTATTATGCCAGCAAATGTTGAACTTAATATTTTCTCTCCATTAGGACTATAAATAGCTGATCTCAAATCATCACCTACAATATAATTTCTTAATACTTTACCACTTTCTACATCCCACTCTTTTATTGTACCATCAAATGATGAACTTAATATTTTACTACTATCTGAACTATATACAGCTGAATTAACCCCTCTTTGATGTCCACGATAAGTTCTTAATACTTTACCACTTTCTACATCCCACTCTTTTATTGTCCTATCAAACGATGAACTTAATATTTTACTACTATCTGAACTATACAAAGCTGAATTTATATATATATCATGCCCCTCATATACATGTATTATTTTTTTATCCTCTATATCCCATTCTTTTATTATTCTATTCCATGCATATGCACCTAACAACCTTTTACCATCTTGACTACAAACAACTGAACTTAGTTTATTACTATGTGATTTATATTCCCTTATTACTTGTCCATTTTTTACATCCCACTCTTGTATCCCTTGATGTGTTGAACTTAATATTTTTTTCCCATCAAGACTATATGATGCTGTTAAAAATCTACCCTCATAATTTTCATAAGTACGTATCAAAGTACCACTTTTAATATCTATTTCTTCAATTATTCTATCTGAAGATAAACTAATAATCTTTTTCCCGTCTGGACTATACATGACTGAATTCCAATACAAAATAGATATACTCGATTTCACATTGTCATAATGTCTATGATAACAGCACCTTGATTTACCACTTTTTACATCCCATTCTTTTACAATTCCATTATTTAAGGCACCTAATATTTTTTCTCCATCCGGGCTATATAAAACAAATTCTACAAAGTCATCTTCTTTTTCATATCTTTTTATTAGTTTACCTGTTTTAAAGTCATATTCTTCAATTTGATTAGCATTTGAAATAACCAATATTTTAGTGCAATCAGAATTCATTGAACGAAGTACTCTATTCGAAGTGTTTTCTAAATACAATAAGTCAAATTCACCAGTGATAGTATCCAATACTTTTATTGTCCCATCGACTAATAAACAAATTATTTTATCTGCATTACAACTATAATGCATTGACATTACACGACAATATATTTCATATGTTCTTATTAAATCTCCAGTTTTTACATTCCATTCTTTTATTGTATGGTCAGTTGAATAACTTAATATTTTTCTCCCGTCTGGACTATATATAATATTTTCAACAGAACCTTTATGACCTACATATGTTCTTGTGATTTCTCCAGTTTCAACATCCCATTCTTTTATTGTATTATCAGTTGAAGAACTTAGTATTTTCTTTTCATCTGGACTATATATAACATTAAATACACTCCCTTCATGTCCTATATAAAAATTACTATCATAAAGCTTACTATTTGAAAAATTAACACCTTGAAATACTTTACCTTTATCATCTCTTCTCTTCAGAAATCCATTCCCATAAAAAGCACCATAAAAATTACAACCTCTAAAATCTAAATTACTTAAATCCTCACCTGATAAATCTAGCCTCCCTTTTTTGAGCATTTCAAATATAGCAATAAATGAATATGATTTTTCGCCAGAAAAATCTCCTTTAAATATATTTAGACTTTCTTTTAATAGACGTCTAAATATATTATCAATATTATTAGACTTTTCAGGGACATTATATACCATTTCATTTTTTGTATTATCAAAATGCGGCTTATTTTTTATTTCACTTAATATCTCTATTATCATAATCTGTATATCTTCTTGAGGGAGTTTCTTAAAAACATTATTTAAAATTTCTTTAGCTTTGTTTTTTTCCATACTTCCACTAATATTGACTGCCAATATTAGTGTATTGATATAATGTAAGCTAACAAAGTAATCTTTTATACTCTGATGAATAGAACTACATATGTTATTTGTTTTAATAACAAAAATTCCTATAGACTCAATCATGAAATTAATTATTGCTAATTCATCTTCCAAATGAATTTTGTACAATATTTTAGCTATTTTACTTAGCATATTTCTTTCACTAATTGCAATATGAATTGTGTCATCATAATATTTCTTTAAATCATTTGTACAATCATTTAATATGTCTGTTATAAGATTTATCATTTCTATTTTTGTTATATCAAAACTTGCATTTTGTTCCATCCTAAAATGAATCGCTGGAACTATTATATTTAAAATAAATATAGATATATCCTTTGTAAACATTTCAAATCTTTGAGTCTTATTTAATCTATATATTTCATTATAAAATTCATCTGTATTATGTGAAAAAAAATTATATAATATTTCTCCTCTTGTTCTCAAGGTATAATCTCTATTCTTACTTCCTATAAACATATTTAAAAATAAAGGATTTCTCATCAATTCAAGTAATTGTATATTACTTCTGATTTTTTCTATATTAATTCCTTCATCTTCTAAGATAGCTTCAACTGTATTTAAATTAAGTCCAGTTAATCTATAGGTTTCTACACCTGCAGTACTAAATAATTTTTCATCTTTATAACGTGATGTTATTATAAATCTTACATTTTTATAAGAATATAGGCAATCAATTATTTCATTAATAATTTCTTGTTTAACGCTTATATTTCTGCCATCTGTAAATAATTTTAAATCTGATACTTCATTTAGACCATCTAAATGAACTAAATATTTAGGGTAGCCTGTATTTCTAGTAAATTCTTTTTCTAAATCATCTATATCCACATAATCTTTTATTAATTTATATATTTCATTTAATATGAATTTACCAGTTTTAGCATTATTCTGAACATCTTTATTTCTTATAATACTATTTAATTCAATAAAAATCGGGACAGGATTTTTTCTTGAAAAAATTCTTGAAATTTTAAATTTCTGAAGCCTCTTATTATTACTTAATAAAAGTGTTGTCTTGCCTATTCCTCCTTCACCTAACAGATATAATGAATTATTCTCATTTAATAATTTTTCATTTAGATTAATACTTAAATCATAATTTAAAATCTCATGTTCATTACCAAAATTTACATGATATCCTTCAGGCAACATATTTTCTAATATATTAGACTTTAAAAAAATAGTATTATTGTTTTGAAATTTTTCAACGTCTTGTTTTGAAGCTTTTCTTAATAATTTTGCTATTCTACGTTTATTACGTTTTCTAAAAAAATTTGATCTAAAAATTGATTTTAAATTGGATACTATAGCAACCAATATAGATATAACTATTATCCACTTCCATAAATCTGAATCGATTATATCATTTATAATTTTTAATTCCATATTAACTCCTAATTTATTATTATTATCAAAATGATTATATCATACAACTTCTTCTTTATAAATGATTATAACTATTTTAAATTTTTTATTACAATTACTGACTTTAATAACATAATATGATAAAATAGAAGTGAAAATTACATAAAAAGCTTAACACTTGCTATTTTAACATAGACTTTTATAGCAAGCACAGTCAATGAGTACTCATTGACGGAAAAATTGATGAAGCAGACCTTTTTGGTACTGCTTTTTTTGTATCAATTTTTAACTTGTTAGGGAGACCCTAAGACCCCAATTTAGACGATGAAAGGAAGTAATGATATGGAGAATAGAAGAAGAAATAACCAGCTTAAAATCTATTTAAGCGATGAAGAAAAAGACCTTTTTGAGAAAAAAAGACAACTTGCTAAATGTAAAAATATGAGTCTTTTCATAAGAAAATGTATATTAGAAAAAGAAATTTACATAGTAGATTTAGAGCCTTTTAGAGATATTCAAGGACTACTATATAATGCTACTAATAACCTTAATCAGATAGCAAAGCGTGTAAATTCTACTGGCATTATCTATGCTGATGATATTAAAGATATGAAAAATGATATTGAACATCTATCAAAAGAGATATGGCAAATACACTCTTTACTACTTAATAGAACTAAACAAGGAGATGATTTATAATGGCTATTACTAAGATCCACCCAATAAAATCTACACTAAATTTAGCAATAGATTATATTACTAGAGATGATAAAACGAACGAAAAGATATTAATTAGCACACATAAATGCCACACTGCTACTGCCCATACTCAGTTTTTAAAAACTAGAGAAGATAATAATACTAAGGGAACTGTTTTAGCTCGTCATCTTATACAATCATTTCTTCCAGGAGAAACTACACCTGAACTAGCACATCAAATCGGACTAGATTTATGTAAGAAAATACTTAAAGACGAGTATGAATTTGTTATATCAACTCACATAGATAAAGGGCATATACACAACCACATAATCTTTAATAATGTCAATATGGTTACTGGTAGGTGTTATCAATCTAATAAGCGTTCTTATCACAAAATACGCTATCATAGTGATAAATTATGTGAGAAAAACAAGCTCACTGTCATTGATGAGTTCTACGAAAGCTACAAGAAAAAATATAAAATCAAAGGCAAATCGTGGTATGAATATGATAAAGCTAAACAAGGAAAGTCTTGGAAAAGCAGGCTACAATTCGATATAGATAGAACTGTAAAACAAGCTAAAGACTGGGATGATTTTTTAAAGAAGATGAAGAATTTAGGTTATGAAATTAAACAAGGGAAACACATAGCCTTTAGGCATAAAGATAAAGCTAGATTCACTAGAGCAAAGACAATCGGCGAAGATTATACCGAATACAGACTGAAAGAACGTATACTTGCAAATACTTATATTAAATCTCATACAGTTAAAAAGCGTATTCGTAAAGTCATAAATATGGAAGATAATCAGAAAGTTAAAGACTCAAAAGGATATGAAATTTGGGCAACCAAACATAACCTATCTACTATGTCGGAATCTATAATTTTTATGCGTGAAAAAGGCTTTAAAAGTATATCTGAACTAGATAACTTTATTCAAAATAATGCTGACAAAAGACAAGAATTACAAGATAAAATCAAGGTCATAGATAAGAAAATGGATGACTTATCTACTACTATGGAGAATATCCATATCATAAGTAAGTACAGAGAACATTACAAATATCATAAATCTAACCCTGATGATACTAGATTTAATAATGAGTATTCTGCCGAGCTTACTCTTTATAAAACAGCTGCTAATGAAATTTTAAAGACCTATGAAAAGCTCCCAAAATCTAAGGATATTCTTGCTAAACTAGACGAGTTCCAAGAAAAAAAGAATACCCTTATGAACGAGTATTCTTCTATTAAATCTGATATGAATGAGCTATATCTAATCCGTAAAAACTACGAAACTTATATGAATAGAAATAGAGAAGAAATATTATGTTAAAAATAATAATATTATTACAGATACCATTAATGTGCAAATTTTGAAAAACCATATTTTAATAATTCTTTGAATATAGATTGATAAATGTTGAACAGTGTTGAATAGTAATCAATTAAATGCTATAATATCTTTCGGAGGTATTTATGAAAGAAATGTTAAAGACAAAAGAAGCAGCAGAATATTTAGGAGTAAGCACTTCTACAATATACAGAATGGAGAAGAACAACCTTATTTCGCCAATTAAAACACCCGGAGGACAGAGAAGGTTTAGTTATTTTGAATTAACTAAAATAAAAGAAGATAGTAAGCAAATAACTGCACCACAAAATCCCGCTAAAACTACTACTGATAAAAAATCAAATGAAAAAGAACCTATGAATGAAAAAAAGCCTGTTGATCCCAGAAATAAGTTAAACGATTTAAATGGTACAGAATGGTTACCATCAACAAAAAGTTTTTTCTACCAAAAAGGCTTAGGTTCAAAACATCCGCATGCTCAAATAGAACGACTTCATCCTGCACCTTATTCATTTCAAGATATTGAACATTTAATTTTATTTTTCACTAAAAAAGGGATGAAGGTATTAGATCCTTTTGGAGGAGTTGGTTCTACAGCTAAAGCCTGCGAATTAAACAATAGATATTGTACTAGTATTGAATTGCAAAAAAAATGGAATAACTTGGCTAAAGAACGATTAGAAACGGAAGTCGGTATAGGATGTTCTAAAAACCATTCATTTTTATTAGGCGATTCTAGAACAGTATTAAAAACATTAGATGATTCAAGTTTTGACTTTATGGTTACTAGTCCTCCTTACTGGTCTATATTAAATAAAAAAGCTGATCATAAGGTAAAAAAAGAAAGACTTTCAAATAACTTAGATACTAATTATTCTGAAAATGATGAAAATGACTTAGCAAATATCGAGAACTATGATAATTTTTTAGAGATACTAGTAAACGAAATTTTTATGGAATGTGGAAGAGTAATAAAACCCCATAAATATATGTGTTTAGTAGTGTCTGATTTTAGAAACAAATCCAAGTTCATTAGTTTTCATAGCGATTTAATCCAAAAAATAAATAATAAAATTACCCCTGATAATTATCGTATTAACTTGCAAGGGATAAAAATTCTAATACAAAATCACAAGAGTTTATTACCTTACGGTTATCCATTTGCATATGTTGAAAATATTCACCATCAATACGTATTGATTTTTAGAAAAGGTAAAGAAAAGGTAAAGAAATGATTGAATTTAACAAAGTATATAGAGCAGATTGTGATGATAAAATGGATGAGCTTTTAGAAAACAACATGGTATTTGATTTGATTCTTACTGATCCACCATATAATTTAAATAAGGATTTTGGCAATAATTCAGATTCACTTTCTTTAGAAGATTTTATTTCTATCAATAAAACAAGGATAAAAAAATGCCATAGATTGCTTGCTTCTAACGGTAGTTTAATATGGTTTGGAATACATAAATATATAGGCTTTATACAAGTTATAATGTATGAGGAAGGACTATTTTATAGAGGTATGAATATATGGCATTATAAAAATGGTTTTTCTCGTAGCAAAAAAACACCTGCTACTCAATATGAACCTTTTTTATGGTTCTCCAATTCTAAAAATAAGTGGACATATAATGCAGATGATGTAAGAGTTCCTTATGAGAGCACTAAAAGATTAAAAAGTCCTGTTTATTATAAAGATAAAAACGGAAACAAAAAAGAATGGAAACCTAATCCCAAAGGCGCGTTAAGAGGTGATATTTGGGAATTTCCGACTTTAGCGGGAAAAGCATTTGCAAATGAAAGGACATCACATCCTACTCAAAAACCAGAAAGTCTAATATATGAATTAATTAAAGCATTTTGTCCCAAAAATAAAGATGGCAAGTATGAAGGTTTAATATTAGATCCTTTTCACGGTTCAGGAACTCTTGGAGTTTGTTGCGAAAAACTAAACAAAGAAGGTCATAATATAAAATGGATAGGTATTGAACTTGAAAAAAAATGGGTAGATATTTCAATAAATAGAATAAATAACATTTAAAAAATAGCATAAATATAATCATGTAACACTACCAACCATCGATTATATTTATGCTCATTATTTTATTTATATGGAGAAAAATAACCTTTAAACTTACTTATATCAATGTCATTCTCATTTAATATATTAATGACATTATTCATCTTAGTATCACTTGAACTTAAGTAAAAATCATCATTTATATTAAAGGATATATTAGTCCAATAGTAAACAGCCAGTGCCAAAATACTTATTGTTTTAATTTTTATTTTTAATATGTTGTTAATATCATATATAACATTCCAATAGTCTGTTCTTTTATTCGGTAAATCCCAGCAAATGACAAGCGGAATAATATCATAATTATTAAAATCCCTCCTTGATTTTAGAACAGCAATATCATCTAATAAATTACGTGGAGCATCTAAAATCGCAGTAGATGGAATCTCTATTTCTGCAACTATTTTCGAAGAATTGTCGAACGTTAATATAGCATCAAACCTTTCACTATTATCTCCTTTTCTAGGAATGTAAATCTCACCACCTAGTTTACTTATTAGTTCTTTAATTAAATCTATTTCTCCATATGGTGTTAACTTAATTTCAGAGTATGAATTTATAAGATTTTCCATTTTCTCTTCTAAACTCAAATTATTATCTACTATATCCTTTATTAAACTATATGCCTCTAATTCTTGATTGCCTTTTTTTGATTCAAAAATTTTATATGTCAAAACTAATAACTCCCTTCTTATTTTCAAATACAGAAATGTCATGGAAAGTATCTGTAAGTAAACAGTGAAACGCAGCTTTTATAAGTGTTTTGATATCCATTATTGCTACATTAATTTTATATGCTAAATAAATTTCATCAATTAATTTATAAACGTCTGATCTAGAATTTGGAATGTTTAGCCCTATCGCTAGTGTACTAGTTTCAAATGTCGTAGGATAAGGTTTTCTAGAAAGCAATAAAATCTTATTTTCCGTTGCTTGTCTAATAGCCTTGACCGAAAGCATTTCTTCTTCTGTTGGTGATTTAACTTCAACCGGTATAGAAAACTCACTATCAGGAATCATTACATCATATCTCATATTATTATTTCCTGAAGGTGGTGCAAAAGCTTTTTTATTAAATACGATAGAAAATAAATTAGCTACTAACGGGTAAAATTTTTCTTGCTTCATAGTTATAACATCTTCTATAAGCTCCTCAGTTGCTATATCGATGTTATTGTTCGCTTTGGCAAGTATTTTATATAAATCTTTATTTTTGTTTTTGTATTCAATAGAGCTTATTCCATTTTTATTTTTCTTAAAGCTATCTAAACGGTTATAAATACGAATATCATTTAAAATATCAATATCTACTATAGTATCTGTTTTTTCAGAAGTAGTATCTAAAATTTTATTTGGAAAAATATCAATAAGTTCATCTTTTGAAAAAAATTGATACGGTGAAAAAAGCAATTCTTTCTTTCCATACTTCTCATATAATTTTTCAAAATGAGTATTATATTTTTTAATTTCATCTTCTACATCAAAGCCTGCTCTCATAAACATATTTAAAAGAGCCATTTCAGATATAATTTTTTTATCTATACATAACTCATCTATTTTATTCCCATTTACATTTATTGAATTATTAATTTGATCAATAATTTTATAACCTCTTCTAGTAAGAACTAAAAAGTTTTTGTTTTTGCCATAAATGTTTATTTTTTCCTTTCTAAACCACCCAGTAAAAACTAGAGCTGAAATAACAAATCTAGTTAAGTTTCTAACTGAATTAGGTTTCATATTGTTTTCACAACTAACTTTATCAATCGCATTATTGAGCAAGGTAAGAGAATTCGAATTTCGCATTTCTAAAATCGCTCTTAATTTATCATTAAATTCATTTAATGAATAAGCATTTTTAAGATTCATAGGACCTAATATTATTTCATCTCTGTGTATTTTTCCACCCAATTCATTTGCAAATAATAACATGCTCACAAACGGTTTATTTATATCGTTAAATTTAACATTCAAAATATTATTAGGATAATTTACCCCTAGTAAACATTCAGAAAACAAATCAGAAGAAGCCTCTCCAGATACTGCTACATGAAGCCCTAAATATGTAAAATTAAAGTTTAAAGCTACATTTTCTTTTGAATAAATCCATCCTAAAAATCTATATAGTTCTGTATAGCTTTTAGCTTGCATCTTCATAGACTTTCTTGAATCATCTGGTATTCTGTAAGAACGTTTTAATGCCTCATCACCAGTATAACCAGAAGAGCTAGCAAGCTTTTCCCTTGCAAGAAATTCTGCTATATTATCTAAGTCAAAATATTCTACTGTTGAGAATTCTAAATATAATTTCTTAAATACTTTTATAATTATATTAATATCAGAAACAGGATTTCTAAATTTAATCATTTTCAACCTCCTTAAAAAATTCATATAATTTCATATCAAATCCGTCTGCAATTTTCTTTATATTACGTAAAGAAATATTTCGTTTTCCATTCTCTACAGACGCCAAATATGTTCTGTCCATATCTATTTTTAAAGAGAATTTTTCTTGACTTAATCCTTCTTTTTCTCTAAGTCTCTTTACACAACTTCCAAATTTTTTTAACAAAATACGCCTCCTTTCAAGATTTCAATTTTAGCCTACATTCAACGTGTTTATAAGTCAACGGATTATAAGCAACAATAAAAGTATTATTATACATACTTGATATAAAAATAAAGGTGCAGTCCGAAGACCACACCAAATATATTATCTATCTATATCTTGTTTAGCAGCTTTTTCTGTTTCATTTTTTACAACTGGACTTAACTTTTCTTCAGCCTTGAATTTATCGATAGCACCTAGTATTGATTCTTTACCTTCCTTGCCTTGTTCTTTAGCTTTCAATAGTTTTGATGATACAATTCTAAGGTTTGTATACTCTTTTCCATTTTCGTCTTTTGTTACCTTTAACTGTCCTGATAATTTTACAAAATCACCTTTCTTAAAGTCTTTTAGATTATCTATCTTATCGCCAAAAGCTGATGCATTGGTATAAACTCTTTCTCCATTATCATCTTCACTTACAAGTGTTAAATTAGCGACTTTAAAAGGCTGCTTATTTTTATTTTCTCTTTCAATAATCTCTACATCTTTTAGAAGATTACCAATAGCAGTTGTAAAGTTATCTTTATCAGGAATAAATTTTATTGTATCATCTATTCTACCATTTTCTCTTAGTTTTTCTATCATATAGTCAAAGTCTTCGTGTAGTAGTCCTTTGGTATCACTATCCATAAACTCTTCATAAATTTCATCAAGTGCATTTTCATCATTAACGCCTTTTTCATAGCTTACTAAAGCCTTAATTAAATCTCTATAATTTTCATTTCCCAGTTTTTCTACTGTGTTTCTTATTTCCGTATAATCCATTTTTTTATTCATAACATTTCCTCCTAAATATAAAAGGGAGCTATATGCCCCCTAACGTTCTAAATCGCTTTCTTTTTGTTCGTTCCTATTACTTTCTCTTTCATCATCTTTAAATGCCTTTATTTGTCGTAAAATCGATGGTTTATCATCTTTATGAAGTGAGTCTATATCAAAGTTAGATTCAAAGTAATCACTGTCCTTAAAGTCATTATCGTACCTATCAGCTATACCATCGTTATCAAGGTCTTTTGATAACGGATCATAAAAGTTCCCATCATCATCTACTTCAAGTCCAAGCGTTCTTTTAAGGTCTTTTTCATCTACCGATACAAATTCACTAAATGCAGCTACTCTCATTTCTTCAAGCATATTCTTAATCGCATCTTCTTTTCCTTTATCATTAAAATCATAACTATAACTTGTAACAAGTTCATCATTTACATACTGCCTAAAAGAAAAGTCAACTAAATCAAGTTCAGCTTGTATCGTATGGTTTTCATCAGGCGTTGTAGTAAAGGCTATACCAATATGACTTTTATCTGGGAAAAGCGTATCAAATGCTTCATACTCATAAGTAGGTTCTTCATATTCATATCTACAAAAATCTACTATTGCTCTTTTTAAATCCTCAAGTAGTGGACTATCATTTTCCTTTTCTTCCACTTCGCCCATATCAAGTAATCTGTTAAGTTCAGCTAGTCTTAACACTTTAGTCTTTAGTTCTTCAGCTTTTTCAAAAGGCTTTTTAAGTTCTACCTTAGCATTTTCTAGTTGGTCTTTTGTGTTAGATAATTTTTCTTCAAGCCTTTTTAATTTATCTGGCATTTTATCAAGTACATTATCAAGTCTTGTGATATTACCATCTGCACTTTTACCAAATTCACCGCTGTGCATAGCACTACCTTTTAAAGTAAAAGTATGCTCGTTAGTAAAGTTATTATAGCCTGCTATTAACTCCATATTTCGATAAGAACCTATCACTTCATCTTTATCTAGTCTTACAGATTTAATCGTTTCAAGAAGTTTCTCACCAGCGAGTTTTTTATCTGTATAAACTTTTCCTTTTATCATCATCGAAGTGAATTTATCCTCTGTATTTGCTCTTGGCTCAAGATTTGCTATATCCTTCCTGACGCTATCAATATGATTTTCAAGCCTTTTAATTTCATTCGGATAAGTCTTTAAAACTTTATCTTCAAGGCTATATCTGTTAGATTTAAAGTTTGCCTCAAGCATTTTAAGTTTAGTAACCTCGTTGTCCAAATCCATCTTCTCTTTGATTTTAGGATTACCAGTTGCCAGTGCTTTAATCTCTGCGTAGTTAAGGCTACTTTCATCAACATCTTCTGCCACCCTCACAGGCGTTTTAGATGTCATTATCTGTGAGATAAACTTCTGCTTATTTTCAATTGTCTGCCAAAGGTAAGCGTCAAAGGTGTTTTCAGTAACATACCTAAAAATATTTACTGTTTCATTCTCGTTACCTTGACGGACAATACGACCTGCTCTTTGCTCAAGGTCGCTTGGTCGCCACGGCACATCCAAATCGTGCATTGCTATTAGCTTGTTTTGAACATTTGTCCCAGCTCCCATCTTCTGTGTAGAACCCATTAAAATACGAATTTCACCTTTTCTAACCTTAGCAAAAAGTTCATCCTTTTGCTTATCAGAATTTGCCTCGTGAATGAAAGCCACTTCCTCTTTTGGGATACCTAACTCTACTAGCTTATTTCTAATATCATCATAAATATTAAACTCTCCACCACCTTTTGGTGTGGACATATCAGAAAAGATAATCTGAGTAGACCTATTATCTTTAGTCTTATCCCATATAGAAAATACATTTTTGACACAAACATTCACCTTGCTATCTTCATTATCAGGTAGCATTTCATTGATAAGCCTTTCATCAAGAGCTAGTTTTTTACCGTCATTCGTAATTTTAAGCATATTATCAACACTTGGATCAACCGACTTATTTCTAACACTTTCTGCTCTATCTGATAAGCCTTTTAAAATCTCTTTTTGCTCTTCACTTGGCTTAGTCTTTATAACTTCAAACTTTGCCTCTGGTGTTGGTAGGTTAAGCATATCGGCAGTTTTAATATCAGCTACTTCCTTAAACATATTCATAAGTTCTGGTAAATTGTAAAACTTTGAAAATCTCGTTTTCACCCTATAACCAGTACCTTCAGGACTAAGTTCAAAAGCTGAAACTGTTTCACCAAATGTAGATGCCCAGCTATCAAAATGTTCTAAGTGCTTACTTTTCAGTTCGTCATACTGTAAATACCTTTGCATTGTATAAAGCTCTGTCATCGAGTTACTAATAGGCGTTCCCGTTGCAAAGACAATACCTTTTGAACCCGTTATTTCATCCATATATCTACATTTCATAAACATATCTGACGATTTAAAGGCTTCACTTTGACCAATACCTGCCACATTTCTCATTTTTGTGTAAAGATAAAGATTTTTAAAACTATGTGCCTCATCAACAAAGAGTTTATCTACACCGAGTTCTTCAAAAGTAATGACATCATCTTTTTTATAATCATCATTTAACTTTTCAAGCCTAGCTTCCAGTTTTTTCTTTGTCTTTTGAAGTTGCTTGACTGTAAAATTCTGATTTCTATCATACTTATACTCTTCGATGTAGTTAATAATTTCATTTATTTGTTCTTCTATGTGCCTTTCTTGATACTCTTTACTCATAGGTATTTTTTCAAACTGCGAATGTCCGATGATTACAGCATCGTACTCGCCAGTTGCAATTTTACCAATAAATCTCTTTCTGTTCTTTGGTATAAAGTCTTTCTTATCAGCTACCATAATATTAGCACTAGGATATAGCTGCATAAACTCACGACCAATCTGCCCAGTTAGGTGATTAGGTACTACAAATAAAGATTTACTGCACATACCAAGTCTTTTAGACTCCATCGCACTGGCTACCATTTCAAAGGTCTTACCACTTCCTACAACGTGAGCGAGTAGGGTATTGCCTCCGTAAAGACTTCTAGCAATAGCATTTCGTTGATGCTCTCTTAAAGTAATATTTTTATTCATTCCTTCAAAGTTTAGGTTACTTCCATCAAATTCTCGATTTCTAATCGAGTTGAATTTCTCATTGTAGATTTTCTCTAGCCTATGCCTACGTTCTGGATCTTTAAATATCCAGTTCTTAAATTCTTCTTTGAGTAGTTCCTGCTTTTGACCTGCAAGCATTGTTTCTTTTTTATTGAGTACAGAGTGCTTTTTACCATCTTCATCAATCACTCTATCAAATACTTTTGTTTCTTTAAGATTTAAAGCATCTTCGATAAGTTTATAAGCATTTACTCTACTTGTACCATAGGTCATTTCTGCAAGGTCATTACCTCTATCTCTACTTTTACCTTCTACATTCCACTCACTTGTAAGTGCAGAAAATTTAAGATTAATATCCCATCTGGCACTTCCTGGAGTTTTTAAAGTTTCATAGATAAACCTTTCTACATCCTGAATCGGTATCCAAGTCGCACCAAGCCTTACACTTATTTCACTAGCCGTAAGTTCTTTAGGCATTACTTCAAGTAGTTTAGCTTTTTGAAATTCTAACTTTTCAAGTTCATCATTCAAGATTTTCTTTTCTTCTTCAGAATAAACAGGAAAGTCATAGGCTATAGCGACTTTATTTCTACCAGCGTGTGAAAGCTCATATTTTAGTTTTTCTATATGACTATCTACAACTCTGATTTTATCTCTAATATTACCACTTAGATATTCATCTTTTGCGACATACTTATATCTAAAAGTGTTACCACTACTCGCACAAGAAAACGGCAAATCGCCATTATCCTCGTCAAATGATAAGGGCTTATTGATATTTTGCTCATCCCTAATATTTAAAAATATTTCTCCTTTTAATTCGTCAATTAGTGTAGGAATATCTTTATCAGTAAGGCTCTGCATATACTCAAAATCAACATAACCTTTTTCAGAAATAGAAAGTACCAGTGCTTCAAGCGAAGTATCAACGTGATCTACTACTTTAGCTTTTACAATAGTTCTTTTTGTGAAAATATCACCTTTGGCTTTGAACTTTTCTTCTTCATCAAGAATTTCTATTGACGATACAAGGGGAAAGTTACT
>PDWJ01001171.1_pt1 | contig 34864 bp, 28 predicted proteins | sample 1430881 | NCBI WGS metagenome assembly PDWJ01 (sample SAMN01162460, study PRJNA174530) | Oral metagenome, whole genome shotgun sequencing project. | biome: Marine environment; feature: Marine mammal; material: Swab sample of the gingival sulcus; isolation source: swab sample of gingival sulcus...
GCTGGTATTTACCGCGTTTTCCGGCAGTCATCAGGATGCGATCAAAAAGTGTCTGGCCAGGCGCAAAGACGATGAGCCCTGGCAGGTGGCGTATTTGCCGATTGATCCGGCGGATATCGGTCGCAGTTATCAGGAGGTTATCCGCATTAACAGCCAGTCCGGCAAGGGCGGCATGGCCTATGTGCTTGAGCGCGAATACGGTTTGGAACTGCCGCGCTGGCTGCAAATTGATTTTAGCTCGGTGGTGCAAGCCTATGCGGAAGAGCATAAAACCGAGGTCGGCGGTGTCGAACTCTATCGCCTGTTTGAGCAGCACTACCTCGTCCGCGAGCAGGGTATGACGCTTGAGCGTTTCTCCGTGGAGCGCGCGGGTGCTGAGAACGTGATAGTTTCGGCAGTCATTGACGATGGCGTGCAAAGTCGCACTATCAATGGTAAAGGCGGTGGCGTGGTATCGGCCTTTGTGGCGGCAATGCAACCGCTTAGCCGTGAGAAAATCGTGCTGGTGGAATACTCCGAACACGCCCTGTCGCACAGTGTCGATGCCGACGCCGTGTGCTATATTCAGCTTAACCTGGGTGGTGAACGCTATTGCGGTGTGGGTCGCAGTCACGACATCGTGCAGGCGTCATTAAGTGCTATTTTGGGGGCGATGAACGCAGCGGCGCTCGAGAATACGCAGGCGGCCTAACCCGGATATTTCACCAGTAAGGTGAGTTTTTTCTATCATCCCGCATCTCTATTTCCTCGTTCTGGATGGTGTTTTTACCACCGCATTGAAGCCTGATACGGATGAGCAACCGAATTGTTGAATTACAACATTCCTGCTTATGCTATTATTGAAAATGGGACACGGGCACAACAAATTATGATAGCAGGATATAAAAAACACTGTGTACAAAATTGTGTATACGCAATAGTCGCTGACAAGCACTCTGATGCTTGGGGTACATATGGTTGTATTGAAGTTGTTGGCAGAGGCGAATGGTCAAGGTTACTTAATGCTGTAAAACGACAAGGCGGGGTAGACAACCATATCTTAAGCAATAGAAAACTGGTTAAGGTAGATATTGAAAAGGCAGCAGCGCCTATGGCTACCTGGATCTAATGTGCATAACCCGGCGTTGAATTCGGACGCAAAAGGGTTCTGGTCGCTAACGCTCCCTCTACTCTTTTGCGCCGGTGAGCTCAGCGTTATGTTTAATCGAGAGAGTAGTGTATGAAAAGATGTGAATGGGCAAATGCTAATCCATTGGAAATTAATTATCATGACGAGGAATGGGGTGTGCCAGTCTATGGCGACAGACTGTTGTTTGAAATGCTTATTTTGGAAAGTGGGCAGTCTGGATTGAGCTGGGCAACGATACTTCAGAAAAGAAGTGGCTATTTAAAAGCTTTTGATAATTTTAATGTCAAGAAAATAGCAAAATATTCGCCTGAAAAGGTCGAATCTCTTTTAAATGATAAGGGAATCGTAAGAAACAAACTAAAAATAAATGCCACTATTGAAAATGCAAAAAAAGTTCTTGAAATAAGATTTAAAGAAAAAAGGGTTCAAGTTCGTTGGCCCCACAATTTGTTACGCATTTATGCAAGCCATAGGTATGGTAAATGATCACACTGTTTCTTGCTTTAGGTATACAGAAATAAAGAAACTACAAAATCATGCGAGGCAAAATCGATGTCCGCACGACAGGTTATGCTCACTGTAGGCGGCGCAGTCCCGGCAGGCCAGTCGAAAGTGCCATACTGCCCGGAGCGGCTTCGTTCACAGTAGGCAGTGATGAAGATAACCCTGAAATAAACTCTGGAGTTATTCCCGAATCCTTGCTGCAGATATCAGATTATCACTAAGCACCTTTGCCACTTCCGATCGTTGCCGGTGTGGTGCATATAATAATGAAAAGGGTCGTGAACGCCCACGCAACATCGGCAGTACCTCTATCAAGGTACCTCGTTCAATATATTTTTGAGCGATAAAATCAAACGTCTGGCAAATGCCAAGACCTTGTTCGGCTAACGAAATCACTCCAAGCACATCATCTGTGACCTGGATTCGGGTTGGGGGCTGCCAATCCACCTCTTGTCCACCATCACGCAGCAACCAGGGTGTTATTCGGCCGGTACTCGGCATCAGGAAGGTTATGCATTGACACTTATTGAGTGACGCCAGGTTTCCAGGGGTACCGACCTGTTGCAAATAAGCTGGAGAGGCAAGTAAACACAAGGACGCATCTTCCAGTTTATGGCTCACCAATCCGCTATCTGGTAGCTCACCAAGTCGAATAGCCAAGTCGAAACCTTCAACATTCAAATCGACATTACGATTGGCGATATTTAATTCCACCTGCACATCCGGATGCGCCTCGCAGAAAGGCTTTAGTAACCTTGGTAGCCGGTGATGACCATAGGTCGTCGGCACGCTCAACCGGACACGGCCAACCAATTTTCCCCCTCGACCTTGAGTTTTTCGTTCGGCCTCATCAATCTGTTGGAAAGCGATACGAATTTGCTCCAGATATTCGTGTCCTATATCCGTCAAGTTCAGGTGGCGTGTAGTGCGCCGCAACAATTGACAGCCGAGACGCGCCTCAAGACGTGTGACCGCTCGACTCAGTACGGAAGGTGTTGTTGACAGCGTGACAGCCGCCGCACTAAACGAGCCCTTATCTATCACTGTGAGAAAGACCTCAACATCAGGTAAGTAGTCGAATTGACGCATTATTTTATCCTGTAAAGAACAAATGCTTGTTATATTAGGCCATTTATAATCATTTTAGAGCCCAATATACTGCGTGTCATCTACAACGATGGAGAGCAAGCCATGAATACAAGTGTGAAACCTATTCTTTTTGTTTTAACCAGCCACGCTACAAAAGGTGACTCCGGGGAACCTACCGGTTTTTATCTCTCTGAGGTGACACATCCGCTAGCAGAACTGGAAAAAGCAGGCATTACTGTGGAATTTGCCTCAATTGCAGGTGGTGAGGCACCTGTAGATGGGCTGGATTTGAGTGATCCAGTCAATGCCCACTACTGGAGCAACGACAAGTTCCGGTCTACGATACGTCAAACCCAGCGGCTAAACGCTATTGATGCCAGCCGTTACAGCGGTGTTTTCTTTGCTGGAGGCCACGGCACCATGTGGGACTTTCCGGATAGCAGCGCCGTTCAACAGGTCGCCCGTGACGTATACGAAGCCGGTGGTTTGGTGAGTGCCGTGTGCCACGGCCCGTCGGCTTTAGTGAATGTAAAACTGAGCAATGGCCGCTATTTGGTAGATGGTAAGCGAATTGCCGCTTTTACCGACGATGAAGAGCGAGCCGTTAAACTTGAAAATACCGTTCCCTTTTTGCTGGCAAGTGTGTTGCAGCGGCGTGGTGCCAAGCACCAGCATTCAGAAAACTTTACCAAAAAGGTTGTTGTCGATGGCCGACTGATTACGGGTCAAAACCCACAATCAGCCGCTGGTGTGGGGGTGGCTATATCCGCTGCACTCACGGCAGCGGTATCAACATGAGTCCGATAATGCTGCTGGGTCATTTGGGGTGCGGTAGACGTGAAACTGATTAAACAATAAATCGTTACGCTCCCCTTTATCCAACCCCATTTATCTGTAAGTGATAATCAATTTCGGCCGCAAGGCGGGGGCTTCGGTAAATTCCCGGCTGTAGAAACGTTTGATGTTGTTGTTTCCGCCAATACTGCCAAGTTTCCAACCATAGTTGACATCCCCATTCGCGAAGGACTGCACGGCTTCTGTGACGTCAAAGTCGACCCAGCCGGGAGACCAATCGGTCGACGCTTCCGCATCTGGGGTAGAAACAATATCGTTACCGATCCCTTTTGCCCCGGGTAATGACCAGGCCTCTGCGGCATTTGCATTATTCCACGTCACCTGGGTTTCCTGCCAATCGCGCAACACGCGATACAACCCGAAATGATGGTCGTAACTGCTGTATTTGTACAGGCTTACCACTGCCGATTCAATCTGCGCTCCCCGTGGCACAGGGCCGCCTTCGTCAGTAAATACACTGAATCGAATCAAATCTGCGTAATGGCTGGGATGATTCAACAGGTCGATTCGTGACCCAAAATTCAGATTGCTATGCCAGCGAGACAAATAGCTGTCGTGGGTTCCCGAATACCCGTTCACCCCGTTCTGAAGAGTGACTTCATCGCTATCAATCAACTCGCGGACTTCGATGCTTACCGACTCGGAAGTGGCGTTACCATCGACGGGGTCGACAACAACAGCAGTTATCTGATGGGTGCCTTCCAGGGCGCCAGACCAGGTGTGTTGGTATGGTGCGCTGATTACCTGACCCAATAAAATCTCGTCAGCATAAAATTCAACGCTGGTTACCGTCGTGTTGGGGTCATCGCCAATCGTTGCGGTTAACAGTATGTCAGTACCCGCATTATACGTTGCCCCATCAGCAGGGCTGGTCAGAGCGACGGTAGGAGCAGGAGGAGGCACTTCATCCGTGTTATACGTGATTATCAGCTTTGGCCGCAGGGCAGGGTTACTTGTGTATTCCTGGCTATAGAAACTTTTAGTGTTGTTGTTTCCGCCAAGACTGTCCATCTTCCAACCATAATTGACGTCTCCATTGGCCATGGTCTGCACCGCTGCCGTGACATCGAAGTCGATCCAACCCGGAGACCAGCCGGTTGATGCCTGTGCATCCAGGGCTGCAGCGATGTCGCTGCCAATTCCTCTCGCTCCAGGTTGAGACCAGGCCTCCGTGACACTGGCATCGTTCCACGTCACCTGGGTTTCCTGCCAATCGCGCAACACGCGATACAGTCCGAACTGATGGTCGTAACTGCTGTATTTGTACAGGCTTACCACCGCCGATTCAATCTGCGCTCCCCGTGGCACAGGGCCGCCTTCGTCAGTAAATACACTGAATCGGATCAAATCTGCGTAATGGCTGGGATGATTCAACAGGTTGATTCGTGACCCAAAATTCAGATTGCTATGCCAGCGAGACAAATAGCTGTCGTGGGCTCCCGAATACCCGTTCACCCCGTTCTGAAGAATGACTTCATCGCTATCAGGCAACTCGCGTACTTCGATGCTTATCGACTCGGAAGTGGCGTTACCATCGACGGGGTCGACGACAACTGCGGTTATCTGATGGATGCCTTCCAGGGCGCCAGACCAGGTGTATTGGTATGGCGTGCTGGCCGCTTGATCCAATAGGACCCCGTCAGCGTAGAACTCGACTCCGGTCACCGTCGCATTGGCATCGTCATCAACCGTTGCGGTCAACAGAATGTCAGAACCTGTACGATACATCGCTCCATCGGTTGGACTGGTCAGCGTAATTGTGGGCGGGACTGGGGGCGGTGTGCTGACTTCGATGGTGATCGGTGCAGAAGTCGTATTGCCATCCACAGGGTCGACTGCAACTGCTGTCAGTTGATGGTCGCCTTCCGGTGCATTAGACCAGTTGTATCGATACGGCTCACTGGTGATCTGACTCAGTAAAACTCCGTCAGCGTAGAATTCAACACCTGTTAACGTTGAATTGGCATCATCGTCGACCGCCGCAGTCAAAAGAATCTGAGAACCCGTGGTGTATGTCGCACCTTCAGTTGGACTCAACAATGATATCGAAGGTGTCAGGGTGTCGGCTACAGTTGGATTTGTTCCTGCCTGATATTCTTCCAGGTTGGTCAGGCCGTCCCCATCGGCATCTTGCTGTGCGTCACTGGGGTCGAGTGGATCGAACCCATACTGATTTTCGTAGGTATCAGGCATGCCATCTTCATCAGAGTCGACAGCCGTATCTCCGGGACGCTCCCAACCGATTGGTTTATAAATCCAGATGTTCCCCAGGGTATGGCCTTGCAATGTCAGGAATGCGTTCAGGTTGGGAATGAATTTCCATTTTCCCAGAATACCTGTTCCCACATCATCCAGCGGAATCGGGGAATTCGGTGAAGGTTGTTTTATCAATGTCCAACCTGCTGGCTGGACTGTCTCAGGTGCCTGCAGCGCCCAGACGGTTCCGCCCCCGCCCCATAACATGAATCGCTTTTGAACGGGATCGTAATCCATGCCAAAAACGGGGAGTCTCCCAAAATTGAACTGACCACTCGGATCTTCAGGAACGAAAGTGTGATCCTTGTTGCCAGGGCCTGCGTTGCTGAGATCCCAATAGGTAAACTTATCACTGGCTGTTCGGAGGAAAATATTAAGTTCGGGATAATACGCGCCAGCTCCTGCACCCGCTCCGCCGCTCCAGTATCGCCCGACCTTCTGCCACTCATCGAGAGCAGGATCAGCGATATCATTCACTGTATACTTGTAAAGCGCCATGGCTGTACTGCCGGATCGTGCACTGACATAGACGACATCTTTCCCATTTTCCTCTGTGTAGCCAGTCGCTCCGTTGACGAAGCTTCCGGGTAATGATGAGCTGTCAGGAAAATGCCCGTTTGCGTCTCTGTTTTCCCACATTTCACCGCCAACTATTTCAGGGTGGGGGGCAACACGCTTGACATGGGAGCCTGTCGTTCCTCCCACCTTGTCAGGGGCAGCCAGGCCCGGATTGAACATGTAGGGGCCTGTCGGGCTCATGCCGCCGGGACTATTGGAGTCTTCCCGCATGAACCTGCCGCCGTGATTGTAACCGGCGCCGCCAAATGTCAGAAAGCGATCTGCAATCGGCAGGAAAACATTGTTATCGTAGGTATGTGCGGAGGACGGGGCAGCGTCTGCTCCGTCTTCCGCCATCCATACGTTGTAATACTCGTTCAGCAGGCTGATTTCGCTTGGCAAGGAGGCGCGCTCCCATTGCCGGGTTGAACCGCGCCAGCGATAAACATCGTTCCCGGATGAATTGGCATGTCCACCACCATACAGTAACAGGTCACCTCGATTGGAATCCCACGCAAATGAACTCCAGGCCTGGATAATTTTAGCTGGGCTCGAAGGGCCAGAGCCGTTCAATGGCTGGAGATCAGATGGTGCCCAGGCGTCCTGAAAAAAATTGAGATTGACTCTCACCCAGCTGCCTTCGTCAATCGCTGCCACAATATCCAGCAATTCGCTCAGGTCGGCAGACCCAGTTTGCGCCGATTGTTGGGATAAGGGTATGCTGACTGCCTCATTCTGGCTGGGTTCCGGCCCTACTTTTTCAGGTCTTGGTGGGGCAGGTGGGAGAGATCGTTTGTCGATTACAGGTTCCAGCACGTACAGATCTAAGGTTTTCCTGAAAGTCGTATCAGAATGGTCAATCAGTTCTATTTCGATTTGATAAAAGCCAACCTCGGTCGGCGTCCCGCTCAATACCCCCGAGTCGGGGTTCAACTCCAGTCCTGCTGGTAATTGCCCTGTAGTTGACCATTGCACAGAGTATGTATCGTCACCGGCTTCCAGCTTGACCGAGTAATATTGATCAGCATCTGCCAATGGCAGTTTTTCAGTTTTAATTCCCCATTCTGATTGTGCTGCCACAATGGAATGACCGAACATGAAGAAAATGAATACTGACGTTGACAGCCAGCGGGCAGCTTTAACGGGTAGCCAGAAGTTAAAATAGCTCATACTCTCTCCTGTGGCGTTGAATTTGCGTGCTGATAAAACGAAGTTGGTTTTTTGATCGGTAATCCTGCTTTTTGAGAGGACTCGCTAGGTTGTTTGGTTGGCATTCGATCGAACTGGAAATTGATGATACAGGCTCGATAAAAAAAAGACTTGAGTTAGCGCAACTATTATAAAAACACTCATTATGGTGTCATGTGACTCATGTTTCGGAGTTCAGAAAAGGAAAGGAAGCTCTAACTAACTGAAATAAAAGAAAAATAAGTCTTGCTCTGGTGTGGTTTGATGGCTCTTGAAAAAAACACCAAAAAAAGGCCGCTAAAACGAACAGTGACACAGAAATACCTGTAATCTCAGCGTGCGTAGGCGAATTAGTCACAAATGGGAATATCAAACTCGATCACTTGATTGCTGATCTTTGGAAAACATTGTCCATGCATCAGTTAATTAAACGAGTAGGCTTTACCAAGCGCAGGGGGCTAACCATGGAACAAGTGATTTACCTATTGTTAATCTGGGTTTGGTTGAAAAGAGAAAAGAACCCGCCGTACATTCGATGTCGAGTATAAGGTGCGCCTCTTGAATGAAGCCGCACAATGCCAACGGGGAGAGATCGGATTCACAGAGATCCCATTGACACATGCTTGTCGGTGGCTATCACTGAATCGCAGTGATCTTTATGCCTGACGCCAACTCGCCCTTTGGTTGCAAAGGACATCGAGTCATCGGCGGCGAAAACCAAATACGCCCGCCATGCTTGCCGCCAGCAACGCCAGAGATCCGGGTTCCGGCATGGCAGAAGTTACATCACCATCTCTTACGGCCCAGCCGAAGTATTCCTGGTTCTTGAAGCTTTCGAATTGATAGCCATAGCCCATGTCGAAGACAAATGCACCATCGATGTAATAGGTCGTACCGGTGCCTGACCAGAAATTGAATATATCGTTGGTTGGCCCAAAGTTGCTGAACGTAACATCGTTGGCACCCGTATTGACCAGACCCCAGCCGGGTTGATCGGGGTTGTTGTCGATATCCCGGTATGGAATATTGCCCAAGATGTCGTACCAGAGGTAGGCCATTTCCGAAATAGAGGTATTGATATTATAGCCACACTCGCCATTGTTGTAGGCAAAATCACAGCCAGGTGTGTGTTTGTCGATAACGGCGGGCAGGCGCCAATCACTGTAGCCACCATAACTCAAGGTAGCGACCCATTGAACCGAGTCATTCCAGTTCATTTTGCCGTCGGCATCGTAACCTGAGGTTTTCGCATAGTTGGCATCCTGAAGCCATGTAAGGTTTTGGTCGGAGTCATAGATCATACCATTGCCACGATCGATCAGTGTGGCATATGCGCTGGGTAACAAAGTTGCGTTAATAGAGACAGCGGCGACCGAACTGATCAACAGAGACCTTTGCATCTTTTTCATGGGTTTTGATTTCCTTGCGTCGAGTAAGCTTGTGGGTGATGTGCTGATTGCCGGGGCGCCGCATCTAGGCAAGTCCCGGCATCTAACCTGAACCTTGGGTCAGTATGCTGGCATTTGTTTAAAAACACAATACAAATGATAATGATAATGATAATGATTATATTTTAACCTGTTCGCTTGGTTTGCAGATTATATAGTGTTGCTAGATATAATGAATAAATGGCCCCGCTAGTCTAATAAGCTTAAAACCTGTTTTAGCCACTTGACTTGTCAAACAGTAAAATTTTGCAATTTATTACAACTAATTTATAGCTTACTATCGCGTTAACCTGAATGTTTTATGCGCTAACCAAAAAAACGACAGTGGCTTCGATCTGATCAGTGCAGGAGTAGGCTGGGTAATGCCTTTGTTAACAGGATTTTTTCGATTGCTTCGGGGGCAGCGTTGTATTTTCTTGTGAGCGCGATGGGTTGAGTGGTTTTTGTGTCTAAGTGTGCTTTGGGGATTGCTATTTGGCGCGCGGCTATCGACTAACTGATTGAAATGGTGGCCCCTCGCAGACTTGAACTGCGGACCTACCGATTATGAGTCGGGTGCTCTAACCAACTGAGCTAAGGGGCCATCTCTTGGTGGCCGTTTACACAGCCAATTTGGGAAGGGCGCTTATTATAATCAGGGATTGTAACAGGCGCCAGTTTTTTTTGAATTACTCGTCGATAAACCCGCGCAGGTGGTCTGATCGGCTCGGGTGTCTGAGTTTTCGCAGTGCTTTGGCTTCAATTTGTCGAATTCGTTCACGGGTTACGTCAAATTGTTTGCCTACCTCTTCTAAAGTATGGTCGGTGTTCATTTCAATACCAAAGCGCATTCTCAATACTTTCGCTTCCCTTGCGGTCAGGCCGGCAAGAACGTTTCGTGTCGCTTCCTGCAAGCCTTCTCCTGTGGCGGTATCCACTGGTGATTGAGCGGCGCTGTCTTCGATAAAGTCACCCAGGTGAGAGTCTTCGTCATCGCCAATGGGGGTTTCCATCGAGATCGGTTCCTTGGCAATCTTGAGCACTTTGCGGACTTTGTCTTCGGGCATTTCCATTTTTTCGCCTAACTCTTCCGGAGTGGGTTCTCTGCCCATTTCCTGCAGCATTTGTCGCGAAATACGGTTTAGCTTGTTGATTGTCTCGATCATGTGTACAGGAATACGAATCGTCCTCGCCTGGTCTGCAATACTTCGAGTGATTGCCTGTCTAATCCACCAGGTGGCATAGGTTGAAAACTTGTAACCTCTGCGGTACTCGAACTTGTCTACCGCTTTCATCAAGCCAATATTGCCTTCCTGAATCAAATCGAGGAATTGCAGGCCACGGTTGGTGTACTTTTTGGCGATGGATATAACCAGTCGCAAATTGGCTTCGACCATTTCTTTTTTGGCTCGGCGTGCTTTGGCTTCGCCGATTGAAATTCGCCGATTGACTTCTTTGAGTTCGACAACGGGAAGTCTGGTCAGGTTTTCAATGTTGGCAATTTTCTTCTGTAGTCTGAGAATGTCATCTTGCCTGGAGGCGATGGCGGCCGAGTAGTCCTTGCCTGCATCGATCAAGGTGTCAGACCATTCCCGGTTGGTTTCATTGCCGGGGAAGGTTTTGATAAATGACTTTCTGGGCATTTTGCACTCTTTGGTGCAGATAGACATAATTTGTCGCTCGAAATTACGAACGCAGTCGTTGGTGGTTCGCACATGGGTGATGAGCTGATCGAATTGACGGGCAGTCAGTTTGAATGGGGCGAAAATATTGCCTACTTCAACCAGTGCTTTGTGCACTTCCTTGGTGTTACGGCCATACTTTTCTATCGCGGCATCCGCCTCTAGCATTGCTGCCCGTAGTTCATCAAAGCGTTTTTTGGTTTCTTCAGGATCAGGGCCGCTTTCTGTTTCCGCTTCTTCGGAATCGCTATCGTCAGCGTCGTTGTCGGAAAGGTCTTTGGCAGGTGCCATAACGGGTGCGGCAGTAATGCCGTCATCAGGATCGACAAAGCCGGATATCACGTCACTCAATCGGCCTTCTTCGTCGGCAGCGACACGGTCATAATTGGCAATAATGTCGCTGATGGTGCCCGGGAAGTGGGCCAGTGCCGCCATGACATCGCGGATACCTTCTTCTATTCGCTTCGCGATCTGTATTTCGCCTTCCCGAGTGAGCAGTTCAACCGTGCCCATTTCGCGCATGTACATTCTGACCGGGTCGGTGGTTCGGCCGACATCACTTTCCACTGCGGCGAGTACTGCAGCTGCTTCGGCGGCGGCGGCTTCATCTGGCGAGTCGCTATCCTGCATCAGGAGGGAGTCTGCATCCGGGGCGGTTTCACATACCTGTATCCCCATGTCATTGATCATGCGAATAATATCTTCGACCTGATCGGGGTCGGCGATATCTTCCGGTAAATGGTCGTTTACTTCAGAGTAGGTCAGGAAGCCTTGTTCCTTCCCGCGACTGATAAGTTCTTTCAAACGAGATTGTTGAGTGTTGTCGGACATATTCACCCTATGCTGCTGGAGGTGGTGACAAAATAAACTGACAGTATAGCACATTCAGTAGGGATACTACTGGTGTTAGCGTCGGTATACTGGGGGCACCGTCACAAATTTCAATGCGTTATTCATTATTTTGCCCAACACCCTGTTTTTGTTGGTAAAGATATTTCAACCGTTGTTTTTGCTCTGCATCCAGTTCTGTGCCTTGCCGTTGGGCTTGCAATAAACCGGATATTTCCCGCTCGATGGATTGAGCGCAGCGGAGTCGCATTTCATCGTGAGCCTCGATCTGGGCGGCTTCATCATTGGGTAAGAACTCCATCGAGTCAAATAAATTGGCAAACTTTTTTCTGTTTTCCGGTTGCGTTGCGAGCGTAGCAAGGAGTTGTTCGGTCGTTTCGATCTCATTCTCGATCAGAAACTGACAGAATTCTGTCGCTCGGGATAGTTCGCTGACTGTTGTATACTCGCGCAACTTGGCAAAGAATTCGGTTTTCCTGTTGGGATTGAAATAGAGAGCGAGACAGATTTTGCTGCCGGGTTCGATTAAAAAGCTGCTGTCTTTTTGTTCCTGGTAATACTGGTTGGTGTTCTGGGCGTAGGCTGTGTTGTTGGCTGCATATGGGTCGCCTCGCTGAGTCCTTAACTGCCTGCCATTTTTTTGAAACGGGTGATCCTTGTCCCGAAAAAAACCAGGCCTGGTCAGTTCAAATAGTTGTTGTTTGATTGCGTCCGCAAAAGTACGTGATCGAATGCGTGCGATCTGAGGGAGTGCTCTTTCTTTCAGTATTCCTTTGCCTTCCGGCTGGCTGAGTTCGAGTCCCTGGCTGTAGGTGTCGAAGAAAAAACTTGACAGCGGGCGGGCGTTGTCGATTCTTGACCGGAATCGTTCGACACCTTCTTTTCTTATCAGGGTGTCCGGGTCTTCGTTGTCAGGCAACATCAAAAACTTGATGGTAATGCCATCGTCAAGCAACGGCAGCGCGTTTTCCATTGCCTTGCGTGCCGCATTCTGGCCGGCCCGGTCGCCGTCAAAGCAAAACACCAGTGTCGCGCATTGGCGCAACAGGGCAGTCATGTTGTCGGCATTCGTTGCCGTTCCCAGTGTCGCCACTGAGTTGGCAATGCCGAATTGAGCGAGTGCAATGACATCCATATAGCCTTCGACGATAAGCAGGCTGTCAAGTGATCGAGCGGCTTTGAGTGCTTCATAGAGGCCAAACACTTCGCCGCTTTTATGGAAAATGTCTGACTCGGGTGAGTTGATGTATTTGGCTTTTTCATTGCCAAGGGTGCGCCCGCCAAATGCGACTACCTGGCCTCTGCGATTGTGTATTGGAAACATGATTCTGTTTCGGAACAGATCCAGCGGCGTGTCGTATGTCTCGTTTGTCATTTTTAGCTTTGCCAGCAATGCCCGTTCTTTATCGGAGCATGTTTCGGATAAAGCGTTTTTCTCCGGCGGTGCAAAGCCGATTTGGTAGTGGTCTATCACTTCGCTGCTGAGGCCGCGGTTTTTCAGGTAATCTTTCGCTGTCTGGCTGGCTGGGTGTTGGGAAAGCTGGTCGATATAATAGGCTTTTGCTTTGTCGAGAACTGCGTAGAGGGGTTTGATCGAGTCGATTTGTTGGCTTTGCCGTGGCGTTCTGGGGACATCCATTCCTGCCATCGCGGCAAGGATTTCGATAGCATCTGTAAACGCCAGATTGTCATAATTGCATAAAAAATTTATTGCATTGCCACTGGCTCCGCAGCCAAAGCAGTAGTAGAAGTTTTTTCTGGTGGAAACGCTGAATGAAGGCGTTTTCTCTCCGTGGAATGGGCAGCAGGCCCAATAATCGTTACCTCGCTTTTTGAGCGGAACGCGACTATTGATAACCGAAAACAGATCAGTTTTGTCCAGTAGCAGGTCGATAAAGCTTTCGGGTATTGATCCAGACATAATACGGTGTTGATCCAGACATGGATAGCCGGGCCTGGGAGCAAGCGCCGTCCGGTCGTGGTCGTTGGTTTATCGGGGTGTCAGGCTAATGCGTCTTTAACCAGCTTGCTGACAGCGGACATATCGGCCCGGCCTTGCAGTTTGGGTTTGATTAGGCCCATTACCTTGCCCATGTTTTGCATGCCGGCTGCGTCGGTCTGTTCGATTGCTTCTTTGATAACGGCGAGGATTTCACTTTCGCTTAGAGCGGCGGGCAGAAATTCTTGGATCACCGCTAATTCGGCCCGTTCTATGTCCGCCAGATCCTGGCGGCCGGCGCTTTCAAATTGAGCCAGGGAGTCTTTGCGCTGTTTCACCATTTTGTCGAGGATGATCAGTGCCCGTTGGTCATCGATTTCGATGCGTTCATCGACTTCAACTCGCTTGAAATCGGCAAGAATCAGCCTGATTGTCGCTAACCGTCGCTTTTCCTTCGCTTTTATAGCGGTTTTCATCGCTTCGGTGATTTGGTTTTTGAGCGTTGTAGACATGGCAGTCTTACCTATACTGAGGAAGCGTGGCACCTTGGTTTGCCAAAGCTGACCAGTCAGGCACGAGCAGCCTGAGCTGTCTGGGTTTGGTTTACCGAAATTCACTGTTCGATAGGTGCTTTGGATACAGCTTGATTCGTGCAGATTGATTTGTCTTAAGCGCCGGCTGAACTTCAGGCTTGTCCTGAGTCAAGGTCTCGCTCAATAAAGTCTTTCAAATCTTCTTTGTTCGCGCTGTACTTTCTTGGCATGACGTTTGATTGCCGCAGCCGCTTTTCGTTTTCGCACTGCTGTTGGCTTTTCGTAGAATTCTCTGCGCCGAACTTCAGAGAGGACACCTGCCTTTTCGCAGGAACGTTTGAAACGACGCAGTGCTACGTCAAATGGCTCGTTATCTTTCACTTTTACTTGTGGCATTGCTGGTTAACCTTAAATGCTGTTTTGTCAAGCGGTATTCTGCTGGATGGTCATTCCACACCAGACATCGACAATTAATGACTTCAGGGGCGCGAATTCTAATCGCAACGAGGGGGGGTTGTAAAGAGGATATTTGGATTTTGTCTGTTCTTTGTTAACATGCATCGCTTGATTGTCGTTATCGCAAAAATAGCCAGGGTATCCTTCTCCTGGGTTGGTTTACCTGGGCAAGTCAAGGTTGTATTTATGTATGTACTCGGAATTGAAACGTCTTGTGATGAAACCGGGGTGGCCATCTACCATTCGGTCAAAGGTTTGTTGGCGGATGCCTTGTATTCTCAGGTGCAAATTCACGCCGATTATGGTGGGGTCGTGCCAGAGCTGGCCTCGCGTGATCATATAAGGAAGACCTTGCCCCTGGTGAACAAGGTGTTGCAGCAGGCAGGGATTACCAAGCAGCGATTGGACGGTATTGCCTATACGTCCGGCCCCGGTCTGGTCGGAGCGTTAATGGTCGGTGCCGCTATTGCGCAAAGTATGGGCTTCGCTTTAGGTATTCCTGTTATTGGCGTGCATCATATGGAGGGGCATTTGCTTGCGCCTATGTTAGAGTCTTCGCCTCCCGATTATCCTTTTGTCGCGTTACTGGTTTCCGGCGGGCATACCCAACTGGTGCGGGTGGATGGTATCGGTCAGTATGAGTTGCTGGGTGAATCAGTGGATGATGCCGCTGGTGAGGCATTTGACAAAGCGGCGAAAATGCTTGGGCTGGATTATCCCGGCGGGCCGAGGGTGGCTGCACTGGCGGAATCCGGCATAGCCAGATTCGATTTTCCGCGGCCCATGACAGATCGACCTGGACTCGATTTCAGTTTCAGTGGCTTGAAAACCTTTACTCTGACCACGGTTGACAAAATGAAAGTGGCCGGCGAGCTTGCCGAACAAACTCGTGCCGATATTGCGGCTTCCTTTGAGCAGGCCGTGGTTGACACCTTGGCGTTGAAATGCCGTCGTGCGCTTCGACAAACCGGGCTGAAACGATTGGTGATCGCCGGGGGGGTCAGTGCCAACAAAAAGTTGCGGCAGTCATTGCAAGTCATGGTGGAGCAAGAGGGGGCTCAGGTGTTCCATGCCCGATCCGAATTCTGTACCGACAATGGAGCGATGATCGCTTATGCCGGTTGTCAGCGATTGCTGGCTGGCCAGTCTACTCCTCTCGATATTCTGGTAAAACCGCGATGGCCGATGGATACGCTGCCGGCAATTTGATTTCGAAATGTACGATTGGCCAATTTCAAATTTGAGGTTTGCAATCTGCCTGGCCAAACAAACAAGCCGGAACGCATCGATGAAATTGAATACTGTACTGTGAATTTGACGAGTCGGTCAGAGTGATGGATAAGATATTTATCAATAGTTTGACGTTTGAAGCGGTGATCGGTGTTTATGAGTGGGAGAGACGCTCCACTCAAAAAGTCGTGCTCGATCTGGAGTTAATGGTAGACAATAACGTCACCGCTAACGAAGCCACCATCGCTGATGTGTTGGATTACGTCAAAGTGGCGGAAATGGCCCAGCAAATAGCGGTCGAGGGCAAGTTTCAGTTAGTCGAGACTCTGGCCGGAGCCATAGCCGAAAAACTGGTGCAAGCATTCTCGGTGCCCTGGATAAAAATACGAGTTACCAAGCCGGATGCCGTGGCTAATGCTGCCGGGGTCGGTGTCGAAATTGTTCGAGATTATCGTTGTGCAGAGTGAGTGCGTCGAGTGAAAAAGCGGAGCGAGGAAGTGAATACTGTTTATCTGGGCCTGGGGAGTAATATCGACCGGGAAAAGCATATTTCCGCAGCGTTGGATGCACTGGCGCAGATTCTGACTGAAATGGCAGTGTCTACCGTTTTTGAAAGTGAGTCGGTCGGTTTTGACGGAGATCCTTTTTTCAACCTGGTGGTGCGGGGTAAAACTGAATGGCATGTCGAGTCGTTCGCTGCTTGCCTGAAAAATATTGAAGCCCGGAGCGGTCGCCAGCGAGGCGGCAAAAAATTTGGCTCAAGAACCCTGGATATTGATATATTGTTATTTGGTGAGCTGCAGGGTGTGTTTGGTCGGGTGGTGTTGCCAAGAGACGAAATTCTTGACAACGCTTTTGTTTTGTTGCCCTTGAGTCAACTGGCACCGAATGACAAGCACCCGGAAAACGGGCTGACCTATGCCCAGCTTTGGCAAGGTATGAAAAATACCGAAAAACTCTGGCCTGTGGACTTTTCCTGGCAAGGCAAAACAGTCTCATCAGCTGGCAGACCCGACCAGGTTGCGCGTGGCCTCCTGGGCTGAGCAATCGCAACCGGCGGGCGCTGATTCGGGCACCTGAACTGCCATGATCAGGTGCCGTTCTTTGTCTACTACGAGTATTACGACCGTTACGTTGCGGTTGTGATCGCAAACAGATTACAGCTTGTTATCACGCTCCCTGAACAGGGAAATCAACCCCTGAGTGGAGCAATCAAAATCGCTGAGATCGCTGTGGCTGTCCTGTAGTTTGGGCAAAATGTATTTGCCAAGCTGCTTGCCCAGCTCGACACCCCATTGATCGAATGAGTTCAGGTTCCAGATTGCACCCTGGACAAAGACTTTATGCTCGTACATGGCAATCAGCGCGCCAACGACCTCTGGCGTGGCTTTATCGAACAGGATTGTATTGTTTGGCTTGTTGCCGGGGATGACTTTATGCGGAGCCAACTTGGTCGCCTCTGCTTCCGATAGCCCCTGATCCAGCAGCTCTTGCTTGGCTTGCTCCAGGGTTTTTCCTTGCATCATCGCCTGACTCTGGCTCAAACAGTTGGCGAACAGTATTTCGTGGTGTTCGGCAATCGGGTTATGGCTATGTAGCGGAATAATAAAGTCAACCGGAATCAGTCGGGTGCCCTGATGAATAAGCTGGTGGAAGGCGTGTTGTCCGTTGGCGCCTGCGCCGCCCCAGATAATCGGGCCGGTTTCATAGTTGACCGGCTCGCCATCACGGGTGATTTGTTTGCCGTTGCTCTCCATGTCCAGTTGTTGCAGGTGCGCAGGCAAGCCTCTCAGGTAGTGATCGTAAGGTATGATGGCATAGGAATCCGCATCCATAAAGTTGCTGTACCAAACGCCCAACAGGCCGAGCAGCACTGGAATATTTTCCGCCAACGGGGCGTTGCGGAAATGCTCATCCATATCATAGGCGCCGCGCAGTATGCGTTTGAAATTTTCCATTCCTATGGCCAGGGCGACGGGAAGTCCGATGGCTGACCACAATGAGTAACGACCGCCGACCCAATCCCACATCGGGAACAGGTTGTTTTCATCCATGCCAAACTCGGTGGCAGCTTTTATATTTGAAGTAATGGCTACAAAGTGTTTCGCAATGGTTTTCTCGGCGCCGCCATTGTTCAAAAACCACGCACGCGCCGCTTTTGTGTTTTCAAGAGTTTCCTGTGTGCCAAATGATTTCGACTGAATCAAGAACAAGGTGGTCGCCGGGTTGACTTTTTTTAGCACTTCAGAGATGTGGGTACCATCGACATTGGCTACATAATGCACATGTAGTCCGGATTTCCAGTAGGGTTTGAGCGCTTCCGAAGCCACTTTGGGACCTAAATAGGAGCCGCCAATGCCGATGCTGATAACATCGGTAAATATCTCGTTGTCGAAACCGCGCCATTGGCCGCTGTGAATTTTCCAGGTGAAACGCTCCATTTTTGCCAGTGTGGCCTTTATTTCCGGCATAATGTCGTTGCCGTCAACCACTACTTGCCGGTCGCTAAAATTTCGGAGTGCGGTATGCAGTACCTGTCGCTTTTCAGTAGTGTTAATCTGGGCGCCCGAGAACATGGCTTCAATTTTCTCTGCCAGTTTGATCTCGTCGGCCAGGTTGACCAGAAGGTCACGGGTTTCTTCTGTCACTCGGTTCTTTGAATAGTCAAGGGTGAAACCGGCTCCCTCGGTTGAGAATTGACTGAAACGGTCAGGGTCCTGTGCAAACAGGTCTTTCATATGCACGTCTGACATTTTTTCAGCATGCTGCTGAAGCAATTTCCAGTTGTTTAGCTCGGTGGTTTGTGGTTGTGTATTTGACATTTTTTTCTGCCTTTGTGAGTGGGTGTAAAACAAGCGGTCAAGTCGTTCAGTTCAGTTGCGTACTATGGACAGGTTGTCGATAAGTCGGGTCGAGCCAAGATGGGCCGCCGCCAGCAATGTGATCGATCGATCCGACGCTGTAGCCATTTCCAGGGTATCGCTGTTGGCAAAGTTGAAATAGTCCACCTCGAAGCCCTCACTTTGCAATTGCTGGCAGGCTGCCTCGCTAAGCGATTCAAACTGATTGTCTCCGTCAGCGATTTTTTCGATACAGGCCTGCATAACTTGATACAGTTTGGGGGCTTTGGCTCTTTCCTTTTCCGTCAAATAGCCGTTGCGAGAGCTTTTGGCAAGGCCGTCTGGCTCGCGTACCGTCGGGTGGCCGAGCACCTGAACCGGTAGCTGGAGGTCCCGGGTCATGGTTCGAATCACTGCCAGCTGTTGATAGTCTTTCTCGCCAAATACGGCAATATCAGGTCGCACCAGATGAAACAATATAGCTACCACCGTTGCGACACCGGTAAAGTGGCCAGGTCGGCTTGCGCCGCAATGGCCTTCGGTAATAGTTGGCACAGTGATCCGGGTATGTCGATCCGGCCCGTTGGGGTAGATCATTTCGTTGCTTGGCGTGAACAGTAGATGGGTGCCGGCGTCTTTCAGTTTGGCTATGTCGTTTTCCAGTGTCCGAGGATAGCTGTCCAGGTCTTCGTTTTGGCCGAATTGCATTGGATTGACAAAAATACTACAGACCAGGTAGTCCGCTTTTCGTTTGGCGTGATGAATGAGTGCAATATGACCTTCATGCAGATTGCCCATTGTCGGCACAAAACCTATGGTTTTACCCTCTTTTTTGGCTTGCGTTATGGCTTCGCGCAATGAGTGCAGGTTATCGGCGATGTTCATCTTTCTGCCCTGTTTAAGCTGTGCTCTAGCTGAATTTTATTTAAACGTGTGTTCAGCGCCTGGAAACGATTTGGCTTTGACTGCCTGGACATAGTCTGCCACCGCTTCCTGAATGCTGCTGGCATCGCTCATGAAATTTTTTACAAATTTGGCTGTCTTGCCTGGTGTCACACCCAGCATGTCATGCATCACTAACACCTGACCATCGGTATCGACGCCGGCTCCGATTCCGATGACCGGTGCCGAAACGGCTTTGGTCAGTCTGCTGCCAAGCTCGCTGGGTATGCATTCCACCAGAATGATATCTGCGCCCGATTCCACCAGAATCTGGCTATGTGTCACCAGTCGCTCTGCTTGTTCATCGCCGCGTCCCTGAACCTTATAGCCACCGAGCTTATTCACCGATTGCGGGGTCAGCCCGAGGTGAGCACAAACGGGGATGCCTCTTTCACTCAGCATATTGATTGTGTCGCACAGCCATTCGTCGCCTTCCAGTTTGACCATATGTGCACCTGCCTGCATTAGCAAACTGGCATTTTCCATGGCCTGTTCCGGCGTACTGTAGGACATAAAAGGCATGTCAGCCATTAGCAGTGCGCCCTGGTTGCCATTCTTGACGCATTGGGTGTGATAACGCATGTCTTCCATCGTGACCGGAACAGTGGAGTCATGCCCTTGCAGCACCATGCCCAGTGAGTCTCCGACAAGCAGTACTTCCACTCCGGAAGTGCTGGCCAAATGAGAAAAAGTGGCATCGTAGGCTGTTAGACAGGCAAATTTCTCCTGCCTGGATTTCATATCTCGAAGCGTATTTATGTTGATAGCCATTTAATTGTCCGCTTTTCTTTGGGTAAATTCTCCAAGAGGTCGCTAAGCAACATTCCTGAGGGTAGTCGTAGCGAGGGGCAAAGTTCGAGTAATGGCTCGAGAACAAAATCCCTGTTAGCCAGTTCCCGGTGTGGAATGGTCAGCGCCTCGCTATCGAGTTGCAGATTATCGTAGAGTAGAATGTCAAGATCAATCACCCTTTCTCCCCATCGGCGATTTTTTACCCTGCCTTGTTTTGACTCAATTTTCTTCAATTCTGCCAACAAAGCGGTGGGAGCGAGGCTTGTCGTGATTCTGGCTACTGCGTTACTGTAGTCGGGTTGGTCTTGCGGGCCAACCGGGCGGCTGTCGTAAATTTTCGATGTGGCGGTCAATGTGATCGATTGCAGTGCGTCGAGCCGGGCAAGTGCCTGGGCAATTTGCTGGCGCGGCCGGTCAAGGTTGCTGCCAAGGCCGATATAGACGGTAGGCATATGTGATATCCGCCCGGGTCAGTCTGCGTTGGTGACCGGCACGGGCCGTTTTGTCCGTGGTTTTCGGTTGCGTTTACGTCGATTTTTCGTCGATCCTTCAAGGCCTTGTATCAGTTTGCGACGTTGATGAGGGTCTGACTTCTGATAGGTCGTCCACCATTGGCCCAGTCCGCTCAAGTCTTCGCCCGACGCTTCTCTTAGCAGCACAAAATCATAGGCCGCCCGGAACCTGGGGTGATTGGCAATTTGTTCTGCCCGTTTGCCGTTTCTTTTAGGCAGGCGGAGTTGCATTTCCCAGATTTCCTTCATCGGAATACCAAAGCGTTTGGGTATCGAGGTGGCGCTGGATTGTTGGTTGATAATATGGGCAGCGGCAAGGTACAGTGCGGAGAATTCGCTGTTTCCGGCTGCTTTTAGGTGATTCCACTCGTTCAGAAGTGGTTGCCAGAGCAAGGTCGCAAACAAAAAGGCCGGCGTCACCGGCTTATTGGTGAGAATTCGATTGTCAGTGTTGCGCAGCGCATTTTCAATAAAGGTAAGAGCAGGCTCATTGTTTGATGCCAATACTTTTTCGGTCGCTGGAAACAAATGGCCAAATAACTCATAGTCTCGGAGTAGACGAAAGTTATCTACCGCATGCCCCGACATAAACAGTTTGAGCACCTCGTCAAACAATCGCGCTGCGGGAATATGTGCCAGTAACGACGCCATCCTGCGGATCGGTGCCTGTGTTTCCGCGGCGATGGCAAACTCGAGTTTGGTTGCGAATCGTACTGCCCGCAACATTCTGACCGGGTCTTCACGATAGCGGCTTTCAGGGTTGCCAATAAGCCGGAGTTTCCGGGATTTCAGATCTTTCAGCCCGTCTGCGTAATCATGGATCGAAAAGTCTTTGACACAGTAATACAGGGCATTGACGGTGAAGTCACGCCTGAGCGCGTCTTCTTCCATGGTTCCATAGATATTGTCGCGCAGCAGCAGGCCATGTTCGCTGCTTTTTCGTTTGTCCTGCGGTCTGTCTTCCCGATTGTCATCTTCTGCCTGCTGCCCGCGAAAGGTGGCGACCTCGATAATTTCTCTGCCAAACAAGACGTGAACCAGCTTGAAGCGGCGACCGATAAGGCGGGAGTTTCTGAACAATTGCTTGACTTCTTCTGGGTGAGCGCTGGTCGCGATGTCAAAATCCTTTGGGTGCTTGCCAAGGAGCAGGTCGCGAACCCCGCCTCCGACCAAAAATGCCTCGAAGCCAGCGTTGTTCAGTCTGTATAGCACTTTAAGTGCTTGATCGCTGATGTCATTTCGGGATACTTGGTGATCCGAGCGGGGAATGATTTTGCGTTTTTGTGGGGTGTTTTCAGTTTTCTTTTTGCCGGATCTTTGTTTCCCGGGTAATAAATCAAAAATCTTTTTGATCATGGAATTAACTTAAACGTCCTGTAGCGGGCTGAAAAAACATGCCTGAATACTGTTGTGATACCGGCTGTTATAGATTGGGTGCCTGGTGTCGTGATGATGTTGGTTTGCCTGCACCGGTCAGTCGGGCACCGGTCAATACTTGTCGCTGAGGAATGGTATCAGGTTGCCGCTCTGAGTAAAAGTACGATGGTCGGAAGCAAAGAGTAAGCAGGGAAAGCGTTCGCTTTCCCCATCTGAGAAGAGTAGACGACCTTGTTTTATTGTTGGGTCCTTGTCTATTAGCAATAACTGCTTTTTCTGCAAAAGCTCAGTTAGCGCGCCGGGGCTTCCTATTTTGTTAGCGTGGATAAATGGTTGACAGAGCGTACCGCTTTCTTGTTGTTATTTTTACTGTCTGCCATCGCTGACTTGCTTGAGAAAACCAAAAAACCGACTTGATGCCGACTAAATTCTTGCAACCTGTTTTATTTTTATTATTAGGTTCTCTTGTAGTTTTTGTTTTTATTATATTTCTTTTTTTATTCTTATTTTACGGTTTATGTTTTTGCAGATGCTGTGCCATTAAATAAAATTGATGATATTTATCAATTGGTTAATTTTTTTTGTTTCTGGCGAGAGGCGAATGTGTCGGGAATTTGTTACCGGTCTTTAATGATTGTCTGCCACGAATGTTTCTTTGGGTAACAGTCTGAATTTCGGGTAACAGTTTGTCCCTGGTATGCTTGGTCATAAAGCGAACAGTGCTTGCCAGCTTTGTCGTTTAACTCGATTTCTTGCGCGGAATGCCCAGGCGCTGTCTTCTTTCCCAGAGGCTTTTTCTACTGATACCCAGTTTTTGAGCCAGCTCCGTTTCGCTCATGGTGTCTTGGTTTTCCAGAACAAATCGCTGGAAGTAGTCTTCCAGCGAGAGATCCTGTTCTTTTTTGGCAGGCGCTTTGGTTTTTTTGGGGGTTGCCAGGTCGGCATCGAGGGCGGAGTCCGACTCAGGTTCCAGGTCGAGTTCTTCAGTCGTGATGATGCCTCCCTCGCATAGGATAATGGCTCGCTCGATGGCATTTTCAAGTTCTCTTACGTTACCAGGCCAGCTATGCTGTTGAATGGCATGCATGGCTCCCGGCGATAACTGGACACCATGCTTACCCAGCTTGGCACACATGCGTTCGCGCAGTCGTTCGACCAGGCCGGGCACATCCTGCTCACGCTCGCGCAGAGGTGGCAGGCGTATTTGCATGACATTCAGCCGGTAATAAAGATCTTCGCGAAATTCACCGATCTTGGACAGCGCCTTAAGGTTTCTGTGGGTGGCCGCGACCAGGCGAACATCTACCTGTAATGACTGAGTGGAGCCGACGCGGCGGATTTCTCCTTCCTGTAATACTCTAAGCAGTCGCGCCTGGGCTTCCAGTGGCAGTTCGCCAATCTCATCCAGAAACAATGTACCCCCGTCTGCCGCTTCAATCAGGCCATTACGAGCGCTCACCGCGCCGGTAAATGCCCCTTTTTCGTGGCCGAACAGTTCGGATTCGATCAGTGTTTCGGGAATGGCGGCACAGTTGACGCAGATAAGTGGTTTGTCCGCCCGCAGGCTGTTTTGGTGCAATGCGCGGGCGGCGAGTTCTTTGCCTGTGCCCGATTCTCCCTGGATCAAGACTGTGGTATCGGTTGGAGAAACTTTTTCAATTAACCGGAAAACCTTTTTCATGGCGTCACATTTGCCGTAAATTAGCCCGGAGATATCTTTCCAGTCATCATCCGTGTTTGCCTGGTGAGGGGCTGCTTCTCGAGTCCCGGCCTTTATACTACTTACGTCATCGTGCAGCGATTGCTTGTGCAGAATGGTTCGCACAGAGGCAAGCAATTCGTCATAGTCGAATGGTTTGGCTATATAGTCGACCGCTCCCATTCTCATCGAGTCCACTGCCGAGCGAAGACTGGCATAGCTGGTCATCACCAAAACCGGAGTTGGCGCTACACGCGCTATCAGATCGGTTCCGGCTCGACCGGGCAGTCTCAGGTCAGTGATGACCAAGCTGGGTTGAAACTGGCCAAGGTGGCTGACGGCTTCATCGAAAGAGCCGGCGGTGGTTACCTGGTAGTGGTTGTGTTCCAGCAGTCTTTGTATCGCTGAACGAATAATATCTTCGTCTTCGACAACGAGAATATGATCCATATATAGGTGCTCGCTTAATTTTGCGTTGCTTCCTGGTTATCGTCCGGCAGGCGGTCGATTTTAGCGGGCAGGTTGGCAATCACTTTGATGCCGGTGGTCACTTACCGGGTCGCCGCCTTTTCAATGCCACTAGGGCCCTCAATCCTGGTGGCTCCCAATAATAACGGAGTGTGCTTGCAGTTTTCCAGTCATAGAAAAATAAATATGATTGGAGCGGCCATCGCTGTTACCACCCTGTCGTTGTCGGCAGTCCATTTAACGGATGAATTTATCGACGCCCCTTTTAATTGTGGCACTCTCGTGGTTTGTCCGGTAAGTGTGATTGCCCGGGATGGAGAATGGCCAATTTGGTATAGTATTCACATATATTTATACGCAAAAAGTGTCTCTTTTATGTTATAAGTTCTTTTTGTCAAGAGGAAGGGAAAGCAAACCCGGAGGTAGAACACTATGGAAACACCCATTCATACCATAAACGCGCTTTTTGAACAGCTTGGTCTGGAAGGCAGTGACGCTGCTGTGGAGGCGTTCATTGGACTTCACGGCCCGCTGTCTCCAGCGATTGACATTTGTGATGCCGATTTCTGGAATGCTTCTCAGGCGGCAACCTTGCGTCAGATGAAAGAAGACGATGCCGATTGGTCGGAGATCGTCGATCAGCTGGATGTCATGCTGCGCTAGTCGCAACAAATCAGTTCCGGTGCGAAACAGGGCGGGGCGTGCGTCCTCGCCCTCTTTGTCACCGCCGCCATAACGCCGCTTCGAACCCATACAGAGGTTTGTATTCGGGGAACCTTTTGCGCCGCACGGACTGCAGTCTTTGCCAGTTTTCTGTTTCCTGCTCAACTGACTCTGGTAACCGGTGATATCAGCCAGATCCCGCCGGCCAGTATCATTTAGCCTGGGTCACTTGTCACTTGATTTTCATTCGACAGGCGTTTGATTTCGGCGGGAAGGCTGACAATCACTTTGGTGCCGGTACCGGTCGTTTTGTTCGCTGGGCTAAATACCCGTATGTTGCCGTAGTGTTCTTCGACAATACTGTATACAAGAGATAACCCGAGCCCGGTGCCCCGTCCTGGTTCTTTGGTTGTGTAAAACGGCTCGAAAATATGATCGAGCTGTTCCGGGGAGATGCCACAGCCGGGATCAGTGACCTCGACGATAACGGAGTAAGCCTGTTGTTTGCCAGTGACGCTGATGACACTCTTGTTTGGTGAGGCATCTCTGGCATTGCTCAGTAAATTGACAAAAACCTGAACCAGACGTTGTTCGTCGCCATTGACGCTCAGCTTGGCTGGCACGGAATTTAGGTATTCAATTTGTTTTTCCTTTTCACTTAATGACAACAAATTGATGGCTTCGTTCACACATCTTGAAATTGAGGCACTTGCGTGGTTGATCTGGTGCGCGTGATTTCCTGAGCGGGAGAAATTCATCAGCGATTGTACAATATTGGAAATTCGCTTGGTTTGGTCAATGATTTGCCGGGCAGTTTCCAGTATTGCCGGATCGTCAGACTCCATTTTCAGGTTTTGTGCCAAACAGGCGATACCGGTGACGGGGTTACCAATTTCGTGGGCAATACCGGCAGCCAGTCTGCCTACCGATGCCAGACGTTCACTGTGCACCAGTTTGTCTTCGAGTAGCCGGGTTTCAGTGTTGTCTTCTACCAGCAGCACCTGGCCCTGCTCGGTGTTTTCCGGGCCATCGATCATGGCTTTATGCAAGCTCAACCAATGTGGTTGACCTTCCAGAGTCAACTTTTGCTTGTAGAAGTGCGGAGTGTCTGCAACTGCGAATTGATACAGAAGTTCGCTCCATGGCCGTGGCAGGGAAAAAACGCGAGAGCCGATAATGTCGTTCGGTTCAATACCGGTCAACTCGGACATCGCATGGTTCCACATCAATATTTCCAGATCATTGCCCAGGGAGCAGGTCGCGATGGGCAGGTTCTGCAAGGTTTGTCTATGGTATCTGCGCAAACTGTCCAGTTCGGCCGCGAGGCCGGTCAATCTTGACTGATAGTCTTCGAGTGTTCTTTCAACGTAGTGAATGTCCCGTCCATCAGGTGTTTCCGAGGCTTTGTAGCTGAGGTGGTTCTTGACGATATCCTGGGCGATAGACGGTCCTAGAAGGCCGGAAAGGTTCGCTTCAATCTGGTCGCGCAGTCGTCTAAGTGCGTAAGGTCGAAATTCTATATCGGGCAGGTTTAGTTCCATTAGCGCACGGGATACTTCTCGGTTGGCCACTGCCTCGCCCAGTGATTTGGTGAGGGCGGTTTTGAATTCTTCCGACGAATCGGCTTCCAGGACCCTTCTGGCCGGGCGCGATAAGGTATCTACAGAGCATGATTGTGCCGCGTTTAGTTCCGCTGTCGGAGTTTCGGTAAATAGCGAGACCAGGGTAAAGAAAGTGACATTGACGATCAGGGCGACCAATGTGTAGGTATGCCAGTCATCGGCATTGAGTTGGTAACCGGCTTCGTCGCCGAGCAGCTGGGCGATATCAAATCCGGTGCAGATCGGCAGGAACATGGTAACAATCCAGACCGTGATACCAGCGGATAATCCGGTAAGTACTCCTTTGTGATTGCCGATAGGCCAATATAAGACGCCAAGCACGGCAGGCAGGAGTTGAATACCTGCGGTAAAGGCCAGTACACCAAGCATCGAAATCGGGAGTGTTGAGTCCGTCAGCAGGAAAACAAAGACGATGAATAGGATGCTGAGTACTAGGCAGCCTTTTATCCAGTTTACCCAGGAGTAGATGTTGTTCATCTTGCTTGGACGATAGACTGGCAGTACCAGGTGATTCAGAAGGGTTGATGCCAGGGCTTGTGTCGTCACTATGATCAGGCCAGTTGCCGCTGACAGGCTGCCTAAAAAAGCGACGATGGCCATAGCGGGTGAATTGGTCGAGAGTGTAATGCCCAGAGTGAAGTAATCGGGGATGGTGGGTGAACCGGATTTAATCGCTGCCCACAAAATGGGTAGCACTGGAATGCTGATCAGAAACAAGTATAAAGGCAGACCCCAGCTGGCTTTGTAGAGTGATTTCGAGGATAAATTCTCCTTAAACATCATATGGAACATGTGTGGCATAACCACTGCCGACCCGAAAAATATCAGCAGTAACGCCCGCCAGGGGCCATCATCCAAATGGCGTTCAAAGGCGCTTACTCTCATGCCATAGGTGTTGAGCCAGTTATTCAGTTCCCCGACGCCACCAAAAACCTGATAAACCGCGAATATTCCCAAGGTCAGGAAAGCGATAAGTTTAATAATGGAATCAAAAGCGATAACGGCGACCAGCGCGCCGCTTTTTTCCAGCCTGGTGTTGCGGGTGATGCTGAAAAACAGACTGAAAACAAATATCGCCAGGCATAGAATTGCGCTCAAGGACGACATGGGCGCATCGGGAACCAGAATTTCGATGATATGAATTACAATGCTGATTTGCAGGGAGATCAGGAGCAAGCCGGAAATCAAATTGACCACGGCTGACACAGAACCCACCCAGGGGCTGCGATAACGAAATGCCAGTAAGTCTGCAATGGAGGATAGTTGAAAGGTACGAGTAATACGCAGTATCGGGATTAACAATACCGGAGCCAGCATAAAGGCTCCGCTCAGCCCTAGGTAATAGGCCAGAAAGCCGAACCCATATTGGTAAGCCAGGCCAACTGAACCAAAAAGGGACCAGGCGCTGGCGTAAACGCCGAGTGACAATACATAGGTTATTGGGTGACCAAACCAACTACGGGGAATCAGGCCGGTGGCGGTCAGATAGGCGATGCCAAACAAAAGTCCAAGGTAAAGCAGCCCGATTGAAAGCAGATGTATCAGTTCAAAATTCATTTTTGTCTAGCCTTCGCTCCAGCCAGATCGATAGCGCAATAATCACCAGCCAGATAATATATGGCCGGTACCACGAGCTTCCGGGGTCGATCCACCAGTCCATAATAGCAGGCGAAAAAACGTAAATGCTGACCACAAGAAGGAAAACGAGACGATATAAATACATGGAATGAGGCGATCTTCGTTAAGTCATTGGAATGCAGGCAACTTGCTGCAACCGGGTGATATCCCAGTTTTCGACAGCCCAGTCCAGTATGGTCGCAACAGTGCCTTTGTGCAACCGATTCGGCACTGGCTGATTGAGGCAAATAAGCGCCTGGACAAGGTTGTCTCGGGGTGAGCCGACTGAAATGGGGGTGGCATGGTTCTGTTTGCTCAGTTTTTGGCCCAGTTCGTTCACCACCAGGGGGGTATGCCCGTAGACTGGGGGTTCAGCTCCAAGCGTCTCATAGAGTGCCAACTGCATCGGTGTACTATCCAGCAAATCCTGACCTCGGACAATATGGGAAATTTTTTGCTCTATGTCATCGGCGACGACCGCAAGCTGATAGGCAAAAAAGCCCTCCTTTCTTTTTACAACAAAATCATCGATCTCTTTTTGCATCTGGAATGTGCAGTGATGACAGACCCGATCCAGCCAAGAGAACACTTGGGACTCCAGTTTGAATCGAATCGCGTGGTCTCGGTGTGCTGTGGAAGCGGCTCGAATGGCCGGATGATCTCGGCATCCGGCGCTATGCAAGCCGTGATTTCTGGCTAGCTCGCTTCGGCTGCATTGACATGGATAAACGGCCTTTGCCGATTCAAGTCGGGTTAACAGCTGTTCGTAACGATGGTTTTGGGTTGATTGAAACAATAGGCTTTCGTCCCAGAACAGATGGTGTTTTTCCAGGGCAGTCAATATTTGTTTTGCGGCATTTGGCATTTCCCGAAGCGGGTCGATGTCCTCTATGCGAACCAACCAAACGCCGTTATGATGTTTGGCATCCAGATAGCTCGCAAGGGCAGTTACCAGGGAGCCAAAGTGAAGCGGCCCGGTCGGTGTTGGCGCAAAACGGCCACGATAACCTTGCCTGGTTTTCGACGGCATGGATAAGAAAGCACAAGGGTGAGAAGGCACAGGAACGAATAAGCGGTTGGCCCAAACCTGTCGTCAAAAACGGTAATAAAAACGTCGGTACCTGGTGGGCCGTATCCGGCTAGATGCCGGTTTGCTTTTCTTTAATCTCCGCTAGCGTTTTACAGTCAATGCAGAGTGTCGCTGTGGGTCTGGCTTCCAGACGGCGTATACCAATTTCCACTCCGCAAGAGTCACAAAACCCATAATCCTCTTTATCAATGAGATCGATGGTTTTGTCAATCTTTTTGATAAGTTTACGTTCCCGATCCCGGGTGCGCAATTCCAGGCTAAACTCCTCTTCCTGGGTTGCCCGGTCGCTTGGGTCTGCATAGTTGGCGGCATCTTCTTGCATGTGATGCATGGTTCTGTCAACTTCCTCCATGAGTTCTTGCTTCCACGACAAGAGTATATCCCTGAAGTGTTGCAACTGAGCGTCATCCATATACTCATCACCCGCTTTAATTTCATAGGGAGTGAAGTTACTGAAACCGGCTTGTGAGTTTTCGTTGTTTCTTTTATTGTCTGGCATAGTGTGTCTCACTACCTTTTTACACCTGATAACCTAATCGATACTTGGATTCTTTGCCCCTGCTCACTTGATTTGAGCAAGGATTTTGAGTTTGCGAAAAATAGCAGATTCGATTTTGAAGTGCCATTTTTTTTTGCGAATTTAACCGGTATTTGCTAAAGATTAGCATTTTTTGGGGGGAATCGGTAAGTTGACAAATGAATTTGCGGTGCCCGGATTGGCTGTCGTTGGAAATCAGTCATTAGCGCCTGATCACGGATAATAAAGGAAGAAAGAGTTCAATGTATTTTATGCCCCCCGAGTGGCAAAGGCATGAGCGATGCTGGATGGCATGGCCTTGCGATGCAGATCAATGGGTGAACGGGCTGGACAAGGCCCGTTTTGCGTTTGCCCAGGTGGCTCATGCTATCGCTGAATTTGAGCCGGTGGTGATGGTGTGTCGTCCGGAACATGAGGCGGAGGCCCGGCGTTGTCTGAGTCAAGGTATACAGATAGTGACCATGCCCCTCGACGATAGTTGGATTCGCGACTCCGGGCCAACCTTCGTTTTTGATCGCAATGGCCGTAAGCATGGCGTGGCTTGGAGGTTCAACGGCTGGGGCAAGTTTCCCCATGACCAGGACAAGCATGTTGCATCGGCCTTACTGAGCGAGCGATCTGTGCCCCGTATTGACAGCCCGTTGGTCAATGAAGGTGGCGCCATTCATGTCGATGGTCGGGGCTCGGTTTTACTGACCGAGTCGGTGCAATTGAATGCAAACCGGAATCCCGGCTGGACAAAGCGGGATGTCGAGCGGGAAATGGCCAGGACGCTGGGTGCCGACAATGTGATCTGGTTACCCGAAGGACTGGTCGACGATGATACCGATGGCCATATCGATGAACTGGCCTGTTTTACCGGAGAGGGTAAAATCCTGGTTCTGATATCGACGGATGCGCGTGATGACAATTACCCGGTGTTGCAAACAAATCGTCAGATATTGGCAGACTCGACCGATTGTGAAGGATGTTCATGGCAACTAACCTGTGTCGAGCAACCACCGGCCCGTTATGTCGATGGTGTCCGCCAGGCCCTGTCCTATGTCAACTTTTATATTGCGAACCAGGGCGTTGTGATGCCCTCCTACGGGTGTTCGGATTATGACCAGGAGGCGAAAAAAGTCGTCGAGAAATGTTTTCCTGATCGAGAAGTGGTTCAGGTGGAGTGCCTGGAAATCGTCCTCGCTGGCGGCAATATTCATTGTATTACTCAACAGGAACCCGCATCGAAGGAGGTGCATTTTGCGTAAAGTTAGCGTTGCGATCAGTCAGATGACTTGCACCTGGGATCTGTGCCGCAATCTGGACAAAGCTGAAGCGCTGGTTCGCAAGGCAGCGAAATTCGGTGCCAATATCGTGTTGTTGCAGGAGCTGTTCGAAACGCCGTATTTTTGTCAAGAGCAAGATGAAAAACATTTTGCCTTGGCCCGATCCTATGGTGATCAGGGTTTGTTCGGTCGATTTGGCGATCTTGCCCGAGAGCTGCAGGTGGTTTTGCCGTTGAGTTATTTCGAGCGCGCAAATAACACGTTTTTTAACTCGCTGGCAGTGATCGATGCGGATGGCCAGCTTCTGGACAATTACCGGAAAAGTCATATTCCGAATGGTCCTGGGTATCAGGAAAAACACTATTTTTCACCCGGGGATACCGGGTTTAAAGTGTGGCAAACCGGCTTTGGTAAAATTGGTGTAGGAATTTGCTGGGATCAATGGTTTCCTGAAGCGGCACGTATCATGGTCCTGAAAGGGGCTGAAATACTCCTCTACCCGACCGCCATAGGGTCAGAACCGCAGTCTCCCGAGGTGGACTCGAAAGCGCACTGGCAAATGACCATGCGAGGTCATGCCGCAGCCAATGTGATTCCTGTATTGGCCTCGAACCGCATTGGAAAGGAGGTGATGGCCGATAGCGAGATCCGGTTTTACGGAACATCCTTTGTTGCCAGCGAAACAGGGCTCCTGGTACAGGAGGCGGATCGAGTATCTGAGACTGTATTGATCGAAACATTCGATTTGGATGAGCTTGCTTACAAGCGAGTGGAGTGGGGGCTTTTTCGCGATAGACGCCCTGAACTCTATGGCCCGATTCTGACACTGGATGGAGGCGGTTGAGCTTGCGACCGGAAAATGGTGCTAACGGGCAGTATCGAATGCGCCGGAAAATCCGATAGTGCTACCTGGTTTTTGCTTCAACATTGTTTTGTGCCGTTGTTGCGCCAACTTGCCAATACTATTCGGGGTTAGCCTCATTGAGCCTTTCCGGGTTGTGTTCGGTATTATCTTTGGTTGTTCAAGTTATTGTTATTTAAAGAGAATAAGAGTTACAAAAAGACACAAAACGTATACAAAAGTAGCTGTATTCATGCTGCCGATGGTCTATATATATCAAAAATTATTCGTCAGCTTGGTAGAAAACAAACTTGATGGGAGCCAGCATGAAAGCAAATATAGCGTTAACTGAAACCGATGTAGTCAGCAATTCCCTGTTGACCGAGAGGCAGCGGCGGGAGATGAGAGCGAATCTGGACAGAGATATCCAGGCATTTCTCAGTCGCGGCGGACAGGTTCAGCACATCGATGCCAATGTGCGGGCTGACCCCCCACGTAAGCCAAACATGAACTATGGATCCGCACCTATTTAGTCTTTGCTGGGGTGGCATGAGGCGGTTCTCTGTCTTCGCATTAAAACTCCATTGTTTGATACTATTTGCGACTCGAATACGATTTGCCCATGTCGTGGTCTGTTACGGCATACTGTTCGGTGTCAAGGATTCTATCAATAGTCGATGACAACGGTAGACGGGCCATCAGTGGAAGGAGAAGCGATAGTGTTAGACAGCAGCAAAAATCGGGTGTTTCCGGCAACCCGAATGAGGCGAATGCGCCGGGATGAGTTTTCCAGGCGGTTGATGCGTGAAACCCAGCTTTCGACGAATGACCTGATTTATCCGGTTTTCGTTTTGCCTGGCGAATCTGCCCGTGAGGCCGTGGCTTCGATGCCTGGCATTGAAAGAAAGAGCATCGATCTATTGCTGGCGGAAGCGGAAGAGTTGCTGGCACTCGGCATACCGGCAGTGGCGTTGTTTCCGGTGACGCCGCCCGAGGTCAAAAGTCTCGATGCACGCGAAGCCTGGAATCCCGATGGCATCGCCCAGACGGCGGTTCGAGCGCTGAAAAAGCGTTTTCCCGAGTTGGGCGTTGTTACCGATGTCGCCCTGGATCCTTTCACGACCCATGGTCAGGATGGCCTCATCGACGAAGGTGGCTATGTGCTCAATGATCAGACAGTGGCCGCGTTGATTAAACAGGCACTCTCGCATGCCGAGGCGGGCGCGGACGTAATTGCTCCGTCCGATATGATGGATGGCCGAATTGGTGAAATTCGAAAAGCACTCGAGAAGAGCGGGCTGATCCATACCCGTATACTGGCCTATTCAGCCAAGTATGCCAGTGCTTATTACGGACCTTTTCGGGATGCGGTCGGGTCTGCCGGCAACCTGGGTAAAGCCGATAAAACCAGTTATCAGATGGATCCCGCCAATAGCAACGAAGCGCTGCATGAAGTGGCGTTGGATATTGCCGAAGGTGCAGATATGGTAATGGTGAAACCGGGGATGCCGTATTTGGACATTGTATCACGGGTAAAAAAAGAGCTGGCCGTGCCAACTTATGTTTACCAGGTCAGTGGTGAATATGCGATGCATATGGCCGCCGCTCAAAATGGCTGGCTCGATGAACAGAAAGTGATGCTGGAAGCCTTGTTGGCGATGAAGCGTGCCGGTGCCGATGGCATTTTGACTTATTACGCCAAACAGGCGGCCAGAATTATCGTCGGCCAGTGAGTTTTGCGGTAATTTGTATTAGGCTTGATATAGGGTCAGGGGCAAAACAGTCGCAAGAGGGAGGAAGTATCGTGAGGCGGTGGTTGAAGCTTCAACTTGTTTTATCGGCGCTGAGTTTTTTGCTGATTGGCCCAGTGCTGGCTGATCAGCCAGACATCAGGGTTCACGGTTATTTAACGGCTGGTGTGACTATCAGTGACGAGGATTTGGCCAACTATTTTGAAATTACCGATTCGGCCACTTTCAATTCTGATTCGATTGTGGCTCTTCAGGTAGAAGCGGATATCAACGACAACGCAGGTGCGACGGTGCAGTTCCTGGCTAGAGGAATGGATGACTACTCCGTCGAAGCCGAATGGGCATTTCTTCAGTATAAAGTGTCGCCAAATTTGCAGGTCAGGGCCGGCAGAATGAGGTTGCCTGTGTATATGCTATCGGACTATGTCGAAGTGGGTTATGCCTACCCTTGGGTGCGTCCTCCCTTTGTCGTGTACGGCTTGGTTCCTGTTTATGCCTTCAATGGGGCGGATTTGTTTTACAAGCAGGCGTTTGGTGAATGGAGCGTCACGGTGCAGCCTTTTGTTGGCGCCTCTGAAGACAAAGTGGTTTTTCAGGGCGTCGAAGCGGATTTGTCACTGTCCAGTATACTCGGCATCAGTTTTTCAATCAGCAATGATTGGGCGTCATTGCATATCGGCCATGCCCGGTTTGAGGCGGGATTTGAAATTCCGTCATTTGGCGTCAATGAAAAGGACACCTTTGTGACACTTTCCAGCCTCGGGATCGATGCGAAATGGCAGAACTGGATAGCCAAGTCTGAATATACCATGCGTTATACCGAAAGCTCGCTCTCTGGTGACGTGAATAGCTGGTATCTAATGGCGGGCTACAGGGTGAACAGTTTTCTGCCCTATGTATCGATTGGATCCGGTCGGAACAATAATAGTGAAGACATGCAAACCGAGCAGGATGGGTTGACCGCGGGGATACGCTGGGATTTTATGGAAAATATTGCAGTCAAGCTGGAAGGCGAGGTAGTTGATGTTAAAAACGGTTCAACGGGTGCGATTACTTAGTCGGCCCTGAAAAATCCAGTTTTCATCATGATAATGTGGGCGCTTTTACTTTCACCCACATTACCTCACTGTCTTTTTGAGCCTCTGCTTT
>PDWJ01002564.1_pt1 | contig 34862 bp, 31 predicted proteins | sample 1430881 | NCBI WGS metagenome assembly PDWJ01 (sample SAMN01162460, study PRJNA174530) | Oral metagenome, whole genome shotgun sequencing project. | biome: Marine environment; feature: Marine mammal; material: Swab sample of the gingival sulcus; isolation source: swab sample of gingival sulcus...
TTTCCAGATCCTGCTGGGTATAGCCGCAGACCGTGCCAAATTCCGGGGCCAGGGAGATGTCTTCAATATTGTTGATGCCCGAAAACACAGACACCTTGGAAAATTTGGTTACGCCGGTCAAAAAGGCAAACCGGATGTGGGCATCGTTACCTTTTATTGCAGAATACAACGCCTTAAGTTCTTCTCTTGCCAGAGCTGACATCTCCGGCTGATCCATATTGTCCAGAATGGGCTTGTCATATTCGTCAATCAAAATGACAGCCCTGGTGTTGTATTTTCCGGCCGTTTCCCGAATAAGCTGAGCAAACCGAAGTGCAGGTTCAGGGCTTTGCGCAGCAACACCCAGCCGTTTTTCGTTTTCCATGACCGCACTCATGATACTCAGGCGTAACGCGTCTGTGTTGCGAAAGTTGCCCTGGGAAAATTCAATCTTGATCACTGGATGTGTCTTTGACCAGTCATGGCTTTTTTCAGCGGCAAGGCCCGCAAACAGTTCCTTTTTGCCCTCAAACAGACTGTGCAGGGTGTCTAAAAAAAGACTTTTCCCAAACCGCCGAGGCCGGGATAAAAACACATATTTATAGCTGTCAATGAGGTAGGCGGCAATACCGGTTTTGTCCACATACAGATAATTGTTTTCTATGATTTCGCTAAAGGTCTGAATCCCGATGGGCAGCTTTTTCATGGCAGGGTCTCCTGATTTCTGTTCAAAAATCATCAATGGTCATCGCCATCTCCTCCACAAGGGGTTAAATTTTTTATATCATAGCATGTTACCGGATTAAACCTAAATATTGAATGCTTTATTTTGAGTGCCAGTCATTTTGTCGCGATACCAAGAGTGTTCTTAATTCTTTTATAAATTCATTGCCGGGTTTGTGAAAATGGTTTTATGGATATCAAGGTCGCAAACTCAGGCTTTCTGAGTGTTTTTATATGAAAGTCCGATGCAAACCCATTCGGTTCTTTCTATATTTGTTGTGGGCGAACCAAGGTGAAAAACCAAGTCCGCCCGTGGCGGTTATATGAAAGCGGTGAGAGTGTTGATGCCATAGACACAGCGGCAGGCCGCCCCCTTCAAGGGTATTCGGCGCCACGATCAATCATGGACCTTACACCAACTGCTGATGCAGACTTGCGTAATAGGGATCATGCGCCAATAATTGGGAATGGGTGCCTGACACCCGTATGACACCGTCTTCCATGAGGTGAATGCGGTCCATGCGGGCCATGGCCGTTAGTCTGTGGGTGATCATCAAAACCGTTTTATCTTGCGCATATTCAAAAAGCAGATCAAGGATTTCCCGTTCTGTGCGCTTGTCCAGCCCTTCTGTGGGTTCATCCAATAAGAGTAAGGGGGCATTTCGCAACAAAATTCTTGCCACCCCGATACGGCGCCGTTCGCCGCCGGACAATTGCCGTCCGCCGTCACCAATCCAGGTATCCAGGCGATCTTCAGTGAGAAGTAAGCCTCCTAACCCCACTGTTTCAAGGGTCTGGGTAAGTTGCGGGTCAATCATGCGGCGATCCGCTTCAGTCCGTTGCGGTACTGTGTTGGGCAGCGCCAGGGTAAGATTATCTCTAAGCGTACCACTGAACAGGTAAATTCGTTGGCTCATGATAGAAAGTCCGGATGTCAATGCCGCTTGGCTGTATTGGTCTATGTCTGTACCGTCCAGGACAATTCGCCCCAAATCCGGCGCCCATTCCCTTGTAATTAAAGACAGCAGCGTGGACTTACCGCAACCGGTTTTCCCCAGCATTGCCACCTTTTCACCAGGGGGCAACGTCAGATCAATGCCATTGAGCACCTTTTGCCCCCCACCCGGATAGCCAAATTCAATCCCCGCCATGACCAGTGCGCCCTGGGTCACGACAGGGCGATTCCCCTGTGGAAAGACAATCCCAGGCGTCTGTTCGGCAAGGTCATTCACCCGACGGGCGGCATTGATGCAGGCGGAAAGATGCTGAAAGGCGACTGCCGCTGGCATCAGCATTTCAATGGCTGCAAGTGCCATAAATGCAATCATTGCCAGCATGGGACCTGGCGGCACTTGGCTGCCAACACCGTCCGCCGCCGCATAGAGCATTGCTGTGACCACCACGCCATGGCAAAGAATTAAGGCCCCCTGACTCATTGCCGCCACCATGGCCATGGCGCGTTGACTGTTTAAAAGCTGCGATTCGGCTCGGTTAAGCCGTTTTCGGAACCGGTCAGACATATCGAACAGCGCAATTTCGGCAAGGCCCTGTACAAATTCAAGCACCCGCACCCGCAATTTTCTTTTGCTTTCAAGTCCTTGTATCCCCGGCGTCCGTCCTAAACGATAAAATCCCCAGGGCAGGATGAGCCAGATGGCTGCCAGGCTTGCACAAAGCATGAAGGCAAGTATAGGGTCGATAAAAAAAAGAAAAAGATACAGTCCGAAAAGTGCAGCCATTGCCGCGATCACTGGAATGACCAACCTGATATACAGGTGATCCAGGATATCAATATCTGCCACCAGACGGTTGAGCAGTTCTCCCTGGCGCAGCCCCTGCATATTTTTAGCACTGAGGGGCAGGATGCGTTTCCAGGCCCAGATTCTCAGCCGGGTCAGCAGCCGAAAAGTGGCCTCATGTGTGGTCAGGCGCTCTGCATACCGGCTTAAGGTTCGAACCATAGACAATAAACGAACCAACGCCCCTGGGGTAAAATAATTAAAGGCATGGGCGGCAGCCGGGAACAAACCCGCCACAGCGGCCGCAGATAAAAACCATCCGGAAAGGGACAACAAGCCAAGCCCCGCAGCAAGGGTCCCGATACTCAAGCCCACCCCCAACACAATAAAGCCCAACTGATATCTGAATAATTTAATAAATGGCCACAGTGCTTTCATCACCGTCCCTCCCCGGTGTGTAACCCCATTTGGGATGGATCGTCTTTCAGCATTTGCCGGAACAGGCCGGGCGCGGCACGTAATGCTTCAAAACGGCCACGCTGCACCACAATCCCTTTATCCATGACCAGAATCTCATCCATTTGAACAAGTTGTTCACTTCGGTGGGTTACCATCAAACAGGCAATTCCCAACATGGCTTCATTCAATGATGCCATCACCGCCTGTTCGCTTTGGCGATCGAGACTTGCAGTGGGCTCGTCCAGGATAAAAACGTCGGCCTTCCGGCCTAGCGCTCGGGCCAGGGCAATGCGCTGGGCCACCCCAACAGACACCCCGGTCATCTGCTCGCCAACTGGATGATCCAGTCCCATGGGCTGTCGTTCCACAAAATCAATGACACGGGCCCGTTCCAGCAATTGAATTATTTCGGTATCCGCCATTCCAGGATTTGCAAGGGCGACATTATCCTTCACGCTGCCCTGGAACAACACAGGGTCCTGTCCCAGCCAGGCCAGACGGCTGCGCCACTGCGCCATGGGTATCCGATTTAGCGGTTCTCCATTGACTGTTAACGTCCCCTCATAGGGCAAAAATCCAAGAATGCCATTTAATAAACTGGTTTTCCCCGCACCGCTGGGGCCCACAACAGCGATATGGGCACCTGGATGCAGTGTAAAATCCAAAGGGCCAATCAATCGTTCACCAGAATGGCTTTTAACCACGAATTTTTCGGCCATCAGCGTTACAGGACGCCCCATATCCTGTGTTTCCTTTAACGCCGATACCGCTCCTGGACCGTCGTATTCCATCAGTTTCATCAGTTCTTCTGCTGCCCCTGCCGCCTGGGCCTTGGCATGATAATGGGTGCCAAGATCCCTTAGGGGCTGATAGTATTCCGGTGCAAGAATCAATACAAACATCCCGGTGAACAAACTAAAGGGGGCACCATAATTGCCAAATTCCATATACCCCAGATAGCCCAGCCCAAAATAAACGGCAATCAGGGCAATGGAAATGGCACTGAAAAATTCCAACACCGCAGAACTTAAAAACGCAATGCGCAGCACAGACATGGTTTTCTGGCGAAAGGACTCTGATGCCGCTTCTATTGCCTCAAGTTCCACCTCACCACGGTTGAACAATTTCAAGGTGCGTAACCCATTGAGTCTGTTCATAAAATAACCACTGAGTTGGGACAACGCCTTAAAATGTTTCTGATTGGCATTGGCCGCCCCCCACCCGACAAGCACCATAAAAAAAGGGATCAGGGGTGCGGTCACCAGTAACAACGCACCTGCGGCCCAGTTCAAAGGGAACACTGCAACAAGAAATGTCAAGGGCACAAAAACGGCCAACACCATCTGGGGCAGATACCTGGCGTAATAGTCATGCAAATCCTCTACCTGCTCAAGCACAAGGCTTGCCCAGGCACCGGCAGGTTTTCCTGCCACAAAGACCGGGCCAAGCACACTCAGTTTATCCAGCACGGCGCGTCTGATCTCTCTTCTCAAGCGCATCCCTGACTCGAAGGCGAAACGCTCTCGGCCAAAGGCCAAAACAGCCCGAAACAGCACCACCACCAAAAGTGTAATGTACTCAACGCCGAAGGATTCGCTGGAAAGATCAAGGATAATGACACCATGAAGGATGGTGGCAATCAACCAGGCCTGGCCCACCAGGCAAAATCCGGTCAGAACGCCTGATATCACAGTCAGATGAAAATAAAATCCACAGGCTGTTTTCTGCGTTCTCAACCACGCTATAAGTTGCTTTTCAAGGGATTTGTCCATACCGTTTCCAAAGGCGTTGAACTTCATGTCCAGGCCTGACATGTCAGGCAAATATAAATTTATATTTGCATTAATTACAATTAGATATGATTTGTAGTCTAAAACCTGGGCGAATGAATAAACCGCTGGGGAAAATCGGTGATAATGCCGTCAGCCCCGGCGTTGACAAAGCGCATATAATCGTGGGGATCATTGATGGTAAACAGGTTCACTCGTTTTCCGTGTTCCTTGAGTGTTCTAAGTACCGCAGGGGTGATGTGTTTTGCGTTGATATTGAGAACGGGAAACTCATCGCCCGTATAAATGGGATCGGAAAAATTCAAGGGGATATGGTCATCATCTCCCACCAGGGCCTGAATTTCAATATCAGGAGCACGATCTCGTACCCACCGGAGCCATTGATGATTAAAGGATGACACCACAACACGGGCCAAATCAATGCCGGACCGGGATAGTTCCGCCAATGTCTGGGATGCCGTATGGTAAGGCATGGGCTCGTTGCCGTGATCTTTGAGTTCGATATTGATCTGCCAGTCCAATTCCCGGGTCAGCATCAGACCTTCGTAAAGGGTGGGGATTTTCTCATTTTTAAATGCGGCCAGGGTTTCGGCACTGACAGTTTTAACGGTGGAAAACGGATCCGTGCGTTCAAAATGAGACCCGGCTTCAAGCACGTCTAAATCCATGAGGGTGTGGGCATCAAGGCGGTCAATACGGTTCCCGGGCCAGAATGTTTTTTCCGGATGTTCTGGGTCATATCCCAGTTTTTCCACGGCATTGGTGCACCGGGTCAAGGTGGCATCGTGGAGAAGCACCAGATGACCGTCTTTGGTCAGGCTGGCATCGGTTTCCCAACGGTGACAGCCCAGGTCGTGCCCTAAACGGGCGGCGGCCAGGGTATTTTCAGGCGCCAGACTTCTGGCGCCACGGTGTGCAATAATTTCCACCATAGTTATTTATCTTTGGTCGATGGGAATGTAATCTTTCTGTGTCTCCCCGATATAAATCTGCCGGGGCCGGGAAATCTTCATTTCAGGGTCGGTTGTATCTTCCTTCCATTGTGCGATCCATCCAGGCAACCGCCCAATGGCAAACATCACCGGGAACATGGCCGTAGGAATTCCCATCGCCCGAAGTACAATGCCAGAATAAAAATCCACATTGGGATAGAGATTTTTTTCCTTGAAATAATTGTCGCTCAAGGCCGCTTCTTCCAGATTCTGGGCAATCTCCAGCAAGGGATCCTGACGTTTGATTTTGGATAGAACAATATCGCACATCTTTTTCATGATTTTGGCCCGGGGATCATATGTTTTATACACCCTGTGGCCAAAGCCCATGAGACGGAAAGGATCCTTTTTATCCTTGGCTTTGGCAATGCACTGCGCAATGGTCATCCCCTTCTTTTCAATATCCTGGAGCATATTGATCACCGCCTGATTTGCGCCGCCGTGAAGAGGGCCCCACAGCGCGGAAATTCCCGTTGAAATGGCGGCATAAAGATTGACCTTACTGGATCCCACCACCCGAACGGCTGTGGTGGAGCAATTTTGCTCATGGTCCGCGTGGAGAATCCAAAACACGTTCAAGGCCCGGACCAAATCATCGTCAATGCGGTAGGGTACCACCGGGGAATCAAACATCATATTTAAAAAATTGGCGCAGTAGCATAGATCCGGCCGGGGATAGATCACCCGCTTACCTGTAGAGAATCGATAGGCCATGGAAGCCATGGTTCTGATTTTAGAAATAATCCGCAAGAATGTGGTATTCATCGCCATCTCTCCCTCTTCGTCAATATCCACAAGTTCGGGATAAAAACTTCGCAGGGCATTGAGCATCGCAGCCAGAATGCCCATGGGATGGGAGTGGGGCGGATAATTCCGGTAAAAGGACTTCATATTCTCATGAATGGGAGAAAAGTCGCTCAGATAGACCGAGGTCCGGGTTAATTCTTGTTGTGAGGGCAATTTCCCGGTAATCAGCAAAAAAGCTGTCTCCACAAAGGTGGAGTGTTCAGCCAGTTGCTCAATGGGGATGCCCCGGTAACGCAAGATGCCCTGCTCTCCGTTCATAAAGGTGATGGCAGACTTGCAAGAACCGGTATTGCCATAGCCCGGATCAAAGGTGATGCAGCCGGTTTCCTGTCTCAACCGTCTAATATCAATGGCTTTCTCCCCTTCAGACCCTGTAAATACAGGCAAAAGGATCTCTTTTCCATCTATAATAAGTTTTGCTGTATCTTCCATATTATCTCCTCTGGGTCGTGCGCGTTATCAAAATCGAATGTGTGAAGGAAATGCCCGCAGGAAAGAGAAACAACAATGGCCTGTTTTAAAATCAGGCCACCTTAGGGAATAACATCAACAAAAACGGTTTGGGTTTAAACTCCAGGGACCGTGTACGTGGTGCATGACCCAGAAGAGCAATTTCGTTCCTGGGTCTGGACGCCTTTGCCGCCACCGGAGGCGGAACTGCCCATGGCATAATTTGTTGCGGAAACCACCCGTTCAAACGCTTGGGATTTGCACTTGGGGCAATGAATCTCTTTTTCATCTGACCCCATGACAATGACTTCAAAAAATTCGTCGCATTCACTGCATTTAAATTCGTAAATCGGCATTATAACTCCTTAAAATATCATAGGCCCGGGAAATATATGGTTACATCCAGGCCAATTATATACTTGGGTTACTAATAGACTCACATGGACTGTTTTGTCAAGTCGATGCCGTATGGAGCAACTCCCTGGCATGGGCCAATGTGGCATCTGTAATATCTGCGCCGCCGATCATCCGGGCGAGCTCTTCCACCCGTTCGGCTTCGGTCGCCAGTGGTACAATGGCGGTGGTTGTTCGATCCGCCACCACTTCTTTGAAAATTCTATACTGGTGACACCCGTATCTGGCAATCTGTGCCAGATGGGTGATGCAGATCACCTGGTGAATATTGGAAAGTTCCTTTAACTTACGCCCGACCTTATCGGATGTGGCACCACCAATACCGGTATCCACCTCGTCAAACACCAGGGTTTCCAGAGCCTGCCCCCGGGACAGCACCGCTTTCAAGGCCAGCACGATACGGGACAACTCGCCACCTGATGCAATTTTTGCCAGTGGCTTGGCCGTTTCCCCAGGGTTCGGGCTGAGCAGAAATCTGACCCGGTCCATGCCTGTGGCCGTAATTTTTTCATTTTCATCGGTGACCACATCCCCTGACTCGCAAGACGGGGCTGTGGTGTCAAAAGAGACTTCAAACCGAGCGTTTCCCATCTCCAGGGCTTTAAGCTCTGCCTGGGCCAGACGGGCCAATACGATGGCTTCTTTTTGCCGCCGCATAGACAGGGCTTTGGCCTTTTGTCGAATCCAGGTTTCATTTTCTTTAAGATCTTTTTCCAGGGTCTTAATCTGATTTTCCAGCCCCAGGCTTTCCTGTAAGGCGTGCGCCATGGCCTGGTATTCTTGAAACACGGCGTCCAGACTCCCACCGTATTTGCGCTTGAGCCGGGAAATAAGATCCAGACGCTGTTCCACCATTTCCAAGGACTCGGGATCCAGGTCAATGGTATCGGTGTAATTGCGAAATTCAGCAATTAAGTCCTGGAGTTCAAAGGAAATGCTGTCCAGTCGCTGGCCCATTTTTTCAAGAACAGGGTCTTTGGCACTGTATTGCCGGAACCGATCAGACAAAGACACGATGCGATCAAGCAGGGCGCCTTCTCTATCATAGATTTCATGAATTGCGCCATTGACTGTTTCAAAAATTTTTCCGGCATTCTGAAGGTGCTCCCTTTTTTGCGCCAAGGCCTCATCTTCCCCGGGACGAATTTTAGCCGTCTCAATCTCTTCCACCTGGAACCCTAACAATTCCTGCTCTTTTTCAGCGGTTTCCTTGCGGGTTTTCAGGGTCTGAATCTCTTTTTTCAGCGGCACAATTTTCCGATAAAGGTCACTGACATCTTTACACAGCGCGCCGGTACCGGCAAACTCATCCAGGATATCCAGGTGATTTTCTTCTTTGAGCAGTCCCTGGTGGGCATGCTGGCTTGAAATGCCGGCAAGATTCAATGTGACCTGTTTCAACAGGTCCAGGGTAGACTGCCTGGAATTGATATAAACCCGGCTTTTGCCTGTACTTGAAATGACCCGGCGAATGATGAGGCCGTCTTCAATATCCAGCCCCTGATCGGCCATCACCTTTGCCGCATGGGAGTCAGCGTTGATGTCAAAGCAGGCTTCAAGCTCGGCACTGTCACGACCGGTCCGTACCAGGTCCGCAGAGGCCCGGGACCCCAGCAAGAGGTTGACCGCTTCAATGATAATGGATTTTCCCGCCCCGGTTTCTCCGGTCAGTATGGATAGCCCTGGGCCGAATTCAATGCGCAGATCTTCAATGATCGCAAAGTTTTTTATGGCCAGCGCGCTGAGCATAACACCTCCTGAGAACAGAAAATCCCCCATAGAGCCAGGCCACTGCAAAGGCGGCCAGCAACCGGGGCACCCAGAGCCAGAACATCGGCAGGCCCAAGGGTAAAAAAAGGGCGGGATCTTCGATCATGGCATGGTTCACGCCAATGGAAAGATGCAGTTTGATCAGGGCCGATTTTTCATACTCACCACTTTGGGTCTCTGCGACAATTACCGCCGAGCCATAGGCCAGCCCAAATACAGCCGCTGTCATCCACAGCATGCCTGAAGACTTATCAAGCCCCATGAGTGCCACCACCGGAGAAACCAACCGGGTCACCGTTTCAATCAGATTGAACGTTTTGGCCAGGGCCATGGCCACCATCAGCGGCATGATAATACAAAAGATCTGAATGCAGAGCCGACCCGTATCAATGGCCCAATCCGTCAGCATGGGCAACAGCGGCCCAATGGGTGCATCGGCAGCGGCCTGAACCACCGCTGTGGCCATATCTGGGCTCACCCCCATCACAAGCCCGCAGATAAATGTCACGATAAATGACATGGACAGCCTGAAGCCTGAGGCCACAAAGAAGTTCAGCCCGGAGTTGGCCTGCACCAGTCCCTCCTGGATCAGGTTGTGGGAAATCAGGGTAAAGATGGCAATCAACACCATATGATCCATGGAAAAGGACATCACGGACAAGGCCGCCACAGTACCGTAGATCCCGGTAAACAGACCAATCACCAGTACCACCGCCGCCGCTGCCGGCAGGTGAATCAGGGACATCAACGGCGCCAACAAAAAATCAATATGGTAGAGCAGCCGGTAATGCACCATCAAGGCGGTTAGCAAAGAGATGGGAATTAAAATCTTCAGCAGCCAGATCAGGCCGAACCACCCTTTTTTCAATCCGGACACGATACTGGTTTTCAATTTCCTGGAAAAAGACTCAGGATGTCTGCCCTTGGCGATCTTCGGTGTCATGGCGTGGCGAATCGATACTCTGTTTTACTGTTTTGTTCACTGTGGCGTGGACATCTCTAAATGTTTCGTGCACATTGGTGGGCGACAAGCGGCCCATTTCAATGAATTTAACAACAATTTCCTTCGCGGTTCTCAGTATTTGTTCGTCTATGGATTTCATAATCAAGATGAATACCAGAACCACCTGGCCAGGTCAAGAATTTGGTATTGCCATGGCGTCTAAAGTGACTATAATACACCATCTTAAATATGATTAATCCCTAACGTTAAAAGGTAGTTTGTATATGTCAGAAGCGACCACAGAACACAGCGATATTCATCATCTCACCTGGGAAGGCAAACAGATTGCGCTGATCGGCACAGCCCACGTTTCCCGGCACAGTGCAGCGCTGGTGAAAGAAACCATCGAAACCCAGCAGCCCGACACGGTGTGTGTGGAGCTGTGTAAGACTCGGCTTGCTGCCATCCAGGACGCGGATCGGTGGCGAAATATGGATATTGTCAAAATCATCAAAGAGAAAAAAGCGCTCATGCTCTTTATGAACCTGCTGCTCTCCTCTTTTCAGAAAAAAATCGCCGATAAATTTGACATCAAGCCGGGGCAAGAGATGATCAACGCGGTGAATGCGGCGGAAACGGTGTCGGCGAAAGTGGTTCCGGCCGATCGGGAAATCCAGACGACCCTGTCCCGGGTCTGGCGAGGCATGGGGCTATGGGAAAAACTCAAACTCATCTTTTCCATGATCTTTTCCTTTGGCCAGTCCGATGATATTGAAGAGGCGGACATTGAAAAGATGAAACAAGAGGATATTCTTCAATCCCTGCTGGCCGATGTCAAAGAAGTTCATCCCATTATCGAAAAAAGTCTCATTGACGAACGCGATCAATTTCTGGCCGAGCATATCCGAACCGCTCACGGAGAAAAGATTGTGGCCGTTGTCGGCGCCGCCCATGTGCCTGGAATTACCCGCTACATTGAAAACGCAACGCCCATTGACGTGGCAGCACTCAACGTTATTCCTGCCTCAGGCAACATGGGCAAGGTCCTGAAATGGCTCATCCCCGGACTGATTTTTTTACTCTTTGCCGCAGGCTTCATGATGGAAGGTAAAAGTGCGGGGACGGATATGATCTGGATCTGGGTCCTGGCCAACGGTGTGTTCGCAGGTATAGGCGCCCTGGCGGCCCTGGCCCACCCATACACCATCGTCTCATCCATTCTTGCGGCGCCGTTGACCTCGCTAAATCCCATGATTGCCGCAGGCTGGGTCTCGGGCCTGGTGGAAGCCTTTTCCAGAAAACCCAAGGTCAAAGATCTGGAAGCCATTCCCAATGATATCACCACCGTTAAAGGGTTTTGGAGAAATAACGTGACCCGGATCCTGCTAGTGGTGGTCTTTACTAATCTGGGGTCTTCCATCGGCACCATGACGGCCTTGCCCCTAATGCTTAAACTGCTCTCGTGATACCATGGTTTCTTCCGTTATTCTTATTGATTTGAGATGCCTTATGTGATTATAGTAAACGCATTCGTAACTGATCAATCCTCAGCTACAACTCATTGCCGCTATAATGGAGTGTATTATCCATGGAAATTTTTGTTGCCCGTCAACCTGTTTTCACCGCCGAAAAAAAAATCTTCGGTTACGAACTCCTGTTCCGGACCAGCCTGGACAATGCATTTCCAGATATTGACGGCGATACTGCCACCTCAGGGGTGCTGTCAAACACCTTTTTCTCCTTTGGTCTTTCTGACATCCTGGCCGGTAAACCAGGCCTGATCAACTTCACCCGGGACCTGCTGGTCAGGCAGGTGCCCCTGCTATTTCCCAAGGACCATATCATCATTGAGGTGTTGGAAGACATTGAACCTGACCCCAAGGTGATTACGGCCTTAAAAGAATTAAACGCCAAAGGGTTTCGCATTGCGCTGGATGATTTCGTGTATGATAAAAAATTCGATGAAATGGTTGACCTGTGCCACATGATCAAATTCGATCTCATGGAAACACCGCTGGACACGCTGGCCCCCATTGTTTCATCGGTAGTAAAAGACCGGCCAATTCGCCTGTTGGCGGAAAAAGTGGAAACCTACGAAGAGTTTGAACAGGCCAAAGCCATGGGATTCAGCCTGTTCCAAGGATATTTTTTCTCACGACCGGAGATCCTGTCTAAAAAAGGCATGACCACGAACCAAATCAACAACCTCAAGCTTATCAACGAAACCGGGCGATTGGAGCCGGACCTGACGCTCATAGAGACGCTGATCAAAAAAGATGTTTCTGTCTCGTTTAAGCTGCTCAAATTTATTAATTCAGCCTATTTCAATCGCCCCAGTCCCATAGACACCATCAAAGACGCCATCACCTTCATGGGGATCAATGAGTTAAAAAAATTTATCAATGTGGTCGTGGTTTCGGACTTAAGTCCTGGCAAGCCTAACGAACTGTTCAGGTCTTCTGTGATCCGGGCCAGAATGTGCGAGCAATGTGGCCGTATCCTGAAAACCCGTTACTCTGGCGACGAATTGTACATACTGGGGCTTTTTTCCACCATGGATGCAATTATGGACATGAAGATGGATGACATTCTTATGGGCATCGCCCTGTCAGACCGGATCAAAGACGCCCTTTTGGGCAAAGATCAACTGTTTCGTCAGCTCCTTGATCTGGTGATCAGCTTTGAACATGCCAACTGGCATTATCATCGGTTTCAGACGGCCGAAGAAAGCCCCCTGATGAAATTCCTCCCAGCCTTTTACATGGATGCCGTTAAAATGGCCGATGCATTTTTTGAGATCCTATAAGCGTCCCATTTAAGGCACACATTCAAAAATTAGAAGATATCCTACGCCCTCTTCTGAACAGACGCGGCAAATTTTTGAATACAGGCAGGATAGAGTTCCCACTCCTTTGCCAGTCCTTTTTTCTTCACATCGTCCAGTGTATCGCTATCCTGAATCTCAAAGGCCTTTTGCCCGATTATGGGACCTGTATCTTCACCATAATCAATAAAATGCACTGTACAGCCGCCAACTTTGCACCCATAGCGAAAGGTATCCCCATATCCATCGGTGCCAGGGAATGCGGGCAGCAGGGCCGGATGGATATTCATGATCCGATGTTTGCCAGGCTCGGTGTTGATCCGGTCAATGAAATAGGGCGTCAAGACCCGCATAAAACCGGCCAGAACCAGTAAATCCATCTCATAGACGGCCATTTTATCCAGAAGCATTTTTTCTGCGATGGCCCGGGTTTTTAAAAAAAATGCTGCCTTCTCAGGATCTTTTTCAGGGTTGATCAGACGCTGTTTGGCCTGAATGTCTTTCAAGTCGAAATCTTTGGGGAGCCGCCCATCACACCCTTGCATTTTACACGCTGCAATGATGTTCGCATAATCCACCACAAAGGTATCAATACCTGCGTTTTGGGCCCGTTCCAGTCCCCGGACACCGGGTACATCCGAGCCTGTGAATACAATCTGTGCACTAATATTGCCTGCACGGCAGGCATCAATAATGGCCTGAAGGTTGGTCCCTCCGCCTGAAATCAGTGTGCCGACCTTAAGTTTTTTTCCCATATCCCCCCCCTTACTGGTTGCCGTATCCATTAGAATCCCCGCAATCTGGACAATACCAGGTAATCCCGTTGCAGGTCATGCCCCACTGGTTATCGTACATGCAGTCCTGGCAGATCGCGAATCCACATCGGCACTGCCAGCAAAACATGGCATCCGTCCCGCAGCAGTGACAGGTCTTGACCCGTTTTCGCTTTCGTTTTTCCCGTCTGGCTTTTGCGCTGTCAGCAGCCGTTTTGGCCGCTTTCCCGGTCGCCATATGATCGGCATTTTCGGGCATAATAGACTTCTCCTTTCTTTAAAAAGATAGTATATATGCCCCTACTTAGAAAATAATGCAAGATTGAACATAAAGGAATTTCTATGGCGGACCCAAAAACCATTTACCTGATTGATGGCAGCGCGTATGTATACCGGGCCTTTCATGCCATTCGAAGTCTTTCAACAGCCAAAGGTCACCCAACCAATGCGACGTTTGGATTCACCCGGATCCTTTTGAAACTGCTCAAAGAAAAACAGCCGGAATATGCTGCTGTCTTTTTTGATGTAAAAGGCCCGACCTTCCGCCACACCATGTATGACCAATATAAAGCGAACCGTCCGCCCATGCCCGAAGAGCTGGCCTTGCAGATTCCCGACATTAAAGCGGTCACCCAGGCATTGAACATTCCCATTGTTGAAAAAACAGGCTATGAAGCCGATGACCTGGTGGGCACCTATTCCCGACTGGCCCAAGAGGCTGGATTCAAGGTGATCATGGTCACCGGGGATAAGGATTTCATTCAGTTGATCTCCGACAACTGCATCCTGTGGGACCCCATGAAAGACACCATCACGGATAAAACAGCTGTGCTGGCAGAAAAGGGCATTGAACCCGCGCAGTTCATTGACGTACTTGGCCTTGCTGGAGATACGGCAGACAATATTCCCGGCGTTAAAGGGGTTGGCCCCAAAACCGCCATCAAATTGGTGGCAGAGTTCGGTTCCATCCAGGGCATTTACGATAACCTGGATCAATTAAAAACCAAGAAAAAACTCTATGAAAATCTCACCGCCTCAAAAGAGATCGTAATCTTGAGCCGGGACCTGGCCACCATTGATCGGCAGGTGGACGTGTCAAAGGACGTGGGCGACTTTAAATTGACTGAGTTTGATACCCAAACGGCATTTGAATTGTTCAAGGGGTTTGAATTTAAAACCTTGGCCACGGAATTTGCTCAGAACACCGATAAGACCCAAAAGAGATATCAGTGCATCACTGACATCGCGGAAATGGAAAAATTGGCCGCAGCGCTTGCAGCCAATGGCCTGTTTGCCGTGGACACGGAAACCACCGCCATCACGCCCATGGCAGCGGACCTGGTGGGCATCTCATTTTCTTTTATGAAAGACACGGGATATTACATTCCTGTGGCCCACACTCAGACTGCGGGCGTTGCCATGCCAGAAAAGAAAGATATTCTGCGAATATTCAGACCCCTGCTGGAAAATCCAGATATCAAAAAGGTCGGGCAGAACATTAAATATGATTATATCGTCCTGGCCCGGTACGGGATTCACCTGGAAGGCATTGTATTTGATACCATGATCGCGTCCCACCTGCTCAACCCACTGCCGACTATGCGGCTGAAGATGCGGACATCACCTTCATGGCATATGAAGCGCTGAAAACGGAGATTGAAGACAAGGGGCTGTTGGACTTGATGGACCAAATTGAAGTGCCCCTGATTCCTGTGCTGGCCCGGATGGAAATGGCTGGGATTGGCATTGATTCCAAAGAACTGGCCCAGATGTCCCACACCTTTGATACCGAGCTAAAACAGCTTGAAACAGAGATCTATGATCTGGCCGGTGAAACTTTTAATATCAACTCCTCCCAGCAGCTCGGTGTGATCCTCTTTGAAAAATTGGCACTGAAGGCCATTAAAAAGACCAAAAAGAAAACCGGCTACTCTACTGATGTCACCGTTCTGACCAAATTGGCGCAGACCCATGAACTGCCGGAACGGGTGCTGCGGTATCGCACCTTGGGCAAGCTTAAATCCACCTACGTAGATGCCCTGTCCCAGCTGATTCACAAGGAGACCGGGCGCATTCACACCTCATTTAACCAAACAGTCACCGTCACAGGCCGGCTTTCCAGCTCCACCCCCAACCTTCAAAATATCCCCATTCGCAAACCCGAAGGCAAAAAAATACGAAAAGCCTTTATCCCGGCTGAGGGGTGCACCTTGATTTCAGCAGACTACTCCCAGATTGAACTGCGCCTGCTGGCCCACTGCGCTGACGATGCCATTCTCATTGATGCATTTAACAAGGACGAAGATATTCACACCCGAACGGCCCAGGAAGTGTTTGAAGTCATGCCGGGCCTTGTGACCAGTGACCTGCGAAGCCAGGCCAAGACCATCAACTTTGGCATAATATACGGGATGAGTGCCTTCCGTCTCTCCAATGAGCTGGGCATCAGCCGCAAAATGGCCGCCGCTTACATCGACAATTACTTTAACCGTTACTCAGGGGTGAAAGCATTTATCGATACCACGGTTGAACAGGCCAAAGAGACCTGTGAGGTCTCCACCCTGTTCGGACGTAAGCGCCGACTGGATGATATCCGTTCATCCAATGCCAACCTGAGAAATTTTGCCCAGCGGGCCGCCGTAAATACGCCCATACAGGGCAGTGCCGCCGACTTAATTAAACTGGCCATGATCAAAATGGAGCAGGCGCTCCTCGACACTGGTATGGCGTCAAAAATGCTGTTGTCTGTCCACGACGAAATCATTTTCGAAGCACCGCTGGAGGAAAAAGCAGCCCTTATCGACTTGGCAAAGGATATCATGGAACATGTGACCCCTCTGAAGGTGCCGTTAAAGGTTAACTTCGGATCTGGAAACAACTGGGCAGCGGCCGACCACTAATCAAAGCAAACCATCAGAAAGGACCCTTCTGTGAGCCGACAAAAAATTGGGCTTGTCATAAAAAACGAAGTTCCGGCCCAGAAAAAAGCAGCGGAACTGCTCAAACAACTGGGAGACAAATGTGTGGTCATCGATACCCAGTCCAAAGAAAGACAACCCATTCCCGACGACCTGATCTGCATTGTCGTGCTGGGCGGAGACGGCACATTTTTAAGTGTTGCCCGGTATATTGAAAATTACCGCGTGCCATTGATGGGCATTAAATTTGGGGAGGTGGGATTTCTGGCGGAGATCACGGAAGAACACATGTACCAGGCCATTGATGCGGTGTTTCAAGGTGACTATATCATTCAGGAAAGAAACCGTCTGAATATCAAAGTGGTCCGAGAGGGCAAGACCATTATTGACGAGGTTGTGCTCAACGATTTGGTCATCAACAAATCCGCCCTGTCCAGATTGACGGCCTGCGCCGTATATCTCAACGATATTTACCTGACCACCTACCGGGCGGATGGCCTCATTGTGGCCACCCCCACCGGATCCACGGCCTATTCCCTGGCCGCCGGAGGGCCTGTGGTCCATCCGGCGGTTCCTTCCATCATCCTGACCCCCATCTGCCCATTTACCCTGACCAATCGTCCCCTGCTCATCCCAGACCATACCCGGGTAGAAATTTGCTTAGAGGGCAGTCCCGAGGACATGATCCTCACCCTGGACGGTCAGGAAGGATTTGAAATGGACCCCAAGGATAAACTTTATGTGAAAAAAAGCCGGAACACGATCCGAATGATATCCTTTGAAGATCATTCCTATTTCAAAGTGCTGAAGAACCGACTCCACTGGAGCGGCGGCAGATAAACGGCCAGGTACGATTAATAATTTTTATCGGCAAATTCCACCCACCCCCCGGTCTTGACCAGGGTTCTATCAAATTCTGAGATCTGAAAATCAAGGGTCAGGGTGTCGGTCCCATTGGATGCCGTGATTTTTCCGGTTTCCACGTCCGCCTTGAGCTGTCCGCCACCGCCTTTGCATAGTGCAAACAGGGCATCAATGTCGGATTCAGGCAGATCAATGGCCATCATCCCGCAATTAAACATGTTCTGACGAAAAATTCTGGCAAAGCTGGGGGCAATCACTAAGTTGATGCCTCTCACCTCTAAGGCCCAGGGGGCATGCTCACGGGAAGAACCGCATCCAAAATTTTTCCGGGTGACGATCACATTGACGCCCTCAAGGTCCCGGGCCGGATCAAATCCATCCATCTTCAAATCTTCGAGCAGATGGGGCTTCATGGCAACTTTTTCAATTTCCGTCAGGTATTTGGCCGGAATAATCTCGTCGGTATTGATGTCTGCCCGGTCCAAGCAGAGGACGTTTCCTTCAAATGTCTTCATATCCTATCTTCTCCTATCCACTTGGGTTATCCTGCAAACAATTCTGAATTGGTAATTTCACCGGCAACGGCCGTGGCAGCCGCCGTGGCCGGGCTCATGAGATGCACCATGCCCCCCTTACCCATACGGCCGTTAAAATTCCGGTTGGTGGTCGCCGCGGCCACTTCGCCATCGGCCAATACCCCGTTGCTCATCCCCAGGCAGGCGCCACAGGTGGGATTGGTGACGCAAAATCCAGCATCCATAAATATTTTAATAATCCCCTCTGATAGCGCGGCGGAAAAGATATCCGGCGTGGCCGGAGAAACAATCCCTCTTATGCCAGGTGCGATCTTCTTTCCTTTCAATACGGCAGCGGCCTGCCGGAGGTCTTCCAGCCGGCCGTTGGTACAGGACCCAATATACACCTGGTCCACTGACGTACCCGCCATTTCCGACACGGGTTTAACATTATCAGGTTTATATCCAAATGTGGTCTGGGGCACCAGTTCAGTCACATCAATGGTTACACTTTTGGCGTACACCGCATCCCCATCAGAGCACCATTGGGTATATTCAGCCAGGGCCGCCGCTTTTGATTGAAAGTCCGCTTTAATAAATGGCCACAGGTATTCCACAGTGGTCATATCCGGTAGACATATCCCAGAGGTTGCGCCGGCTTCAACCGCCATATTGGATAGGGTCATGCGTTGATCCATGTTCATGGCATCCACCACGGGCCCGGTGTACTCAATCACCATGTTGGTTGCCCCGTTCGTGGAGATCTGCCGGATCACCTCAAGGATGATATCCTTGGCGTAGACACCGTTCTGAAGTTCACCCATTAACTCAATTTTAAAGGTTTCCGGTTTTTTAAAGGTGCATACGCCTTTAAGAATTCCCACCTCCAGATCCGTCGTGCCCACACCCGCTGCAAACGCACCAAAAGCGCCATGGGTACAGGTATGCGAATCCCCCATGATCACAGTGAATCCGGGGCGCACAAACCCTTTTTCAGGAAAGATGGCGTGACAGACCCCGTTGCTGCCGATGTCAAAAAAATCTTTAATCCCATGCCGATGGGCCCATTCCCTGAGGATTTTGCCCTGCATGGCGGTTTTGGAGTCCTTGGCCGGCGTCACATGATCGATCACCGCCTTGATTTTGTCCGGATCAAATACCCGATCCTTGCCCCGGGCCACCAGATCCTGGATGGCCATGGGGGTGGTAATTTCATGACAGAACACCCGGTCCAGTCGAAGAACGCTGACGTCCCCGAAGGGTTCGTCCACCAGGTGAGACTCAAAAATTTTTTCTGCGATTGTTTTTCCCATGGTTACACTCCTTTAGGCCCATGAGCAAAATAAAATCTGGCGTATCTGTGGCAGATTTAATTCTGATCATGGGCTTTATTCCCCGTCAAGGGGTTTTTCTCCAAAATAATCTTCTCCGTCGGCCGGCGTTACGATCCAATAGGCTTGAAACAGATCGTCCCCGATGTTTTTGATCACATGGGGCATCTGGGAAAAGAACGACAACGTGTCACCGGCACTAATCTCATATATCTCTTCCCCATAAATTAACTGGGCCCGCCCAGCCACCACGATGCCCAGTTCCCGTCCCAGATGGCCGTCTTTTGCATCTCCCCGCGCCTGACCTGGGGCCAGCTCCAGAAAAAAGGCATTAAAAGAGTAATTGCCCTTGGACTGGCTTTCTCCGCAAAGGGTTTCATATTTGAACCCTTTGCGCTGATAAATTTTGCGCTGGTCTTTTTTCACGATCTCCACCCGGGTCATGGTCTCATAGTCTTTGAAAAATTTGTTGGGGGGTACCCCATAGACTTCAAGCAGCTGTAGCAGGGTATCCAGAGAGGGGGAGATTCGATTCCGTTCGATCTGAGATAACAAACTGGAACTGACGCCAGCCTTTGAGGCCACTTCCTTAATGGTCAGGTTACGTGAATTTCTTATGGCCCTGAGCAACGGCCCCAGTTTGACTTTCATGTACTCATCTATTCAGTATAATTAATTTTGGTTTAATAATACTGAATATTAGTAGCTTGTCAACCTATTTTTCCAGAATATATTCCAACGCCCCTTGATGTTGCAGCTCTTCTAAGAAGGCTTCGAGATTCTCAAAATCATTGACGTCAACGGCAAGTTCGTGGGTAATGCCTGCCCCGTAATCGGTATGAACCACCTCAACCTCATAGGCTTGCAAGCGGTTTAAAAACGTATCGTTCATGGCATAGGACAAATCCACCATTAGATGTCGGGTATGGACCAGTTTGACAAGGGGCGCAGATTCAATGGCTGCGGTCACGGATTGACCATAGGCGTCAATGAGTCCACGAACGCCGAGCTTCACCCCGCCGAAATACCGTGTCACCACCGCAGCGACGCAGGTCATGTCATGGCCTTGCAGGGTATTGAGCATGGGTTTGCCTGCAGTACCGGCAGGCTCTCCGGCATCGGAGCAATGTAAAAACTGCCCTTTGTCCCCCACCACATAGGCCCAGCAATTATGGTTGGCCCTGGGGTTTGCCTTGGCCACCGTAGTGATAAAATTTTTTGCAGATGTCATAGTGTCGGCATAGGCCAAAGAACAGATAAACCGGGACCGTTTGATTTTGATCTCCACGGTTCGCACGGGATCGGCAGATGACCGGCCCACTGAATAAAAGATCTTTGAATCGCTCATGGTGTGGATATACCACTATTTGTCAGATTTTCCCAGCGGCTTAACGATTCCGGGAAATGGCCTGTATTGTCTTGGTATAGTGGGCCAGCATATCCTGTTCAAATGCCGCATTGGACGCATAGCTGCGACCAAACACCGGCTCCCAGAGCCCAATATCCTCCATGCACATATAAAAAAACACCGATTTTTGCCATTGTGCTGGAAACGCCCTGTATAGCGTGGAAAATAATTCTTTTTTAATATCAAATGGGTAGCTGAGTTTACCTGCAATTTCGGCCATGGGCATTTGAAGAATGGCCGTTTTGGCCATCCGTTCCCGGATTCGTTTGATCACCGGCTTGATAAAGGTCAAGGTGCCCATGGATACCATCACCACCTCCCCGGGAGAAAAGGTGTCGGTCAGGCGTTGGACAATGGCGCGATAGCCCGTCTCCCACCCGTCGTACCAGACCATGGGGTGGAAATGAAACCCTACGGGAATCCCACGGTCCGCAAGGGTCCGGGCACTTTGGAGCCGTTGGTCTAACGATGCGGTGCCCTTCTCTTCGGCAGCAATGACCTTGGGTGTGTTCAAGGACCAGGTAAACACCATATTGGCAGGCGGTGGATGGTCAATAAAATAATCGATGCGGCGGCTTTTAGATTTCATCTCCAGCACCACATTGGGGTGGTTCCGGGCAAACCGGGTGAGATGATCCAATAGCCCAAACCGATTTCCCCACATCAGAGAATCCGAGGACTGGCCTGTCCCAATATGGATCGGCCGATCGGTGTCCAGTTCCAAGGTTTCCAGATGCAAGGATAGATCACGGACAAACCGTACCTGATTGCCGTGGTAAAAAGACTGGATAGAACAATAAGAACAACCAAATCCGCATTGCTGAACGGCATCCAATGTATTCAAGTTGCAGCACCGGGTTTTCTCCGAAGCCACTGGACATTTGCCCATGATGGCCCCTTTGAGATCCGTTTCCATGATCTGCGATTTTGGGAATTTCATCTCGGACGACGATGCTTTTTCTCCTGTATCGGTGTGATCCGGATAGGATTTTAAACCGGTTCTCAGGGCATCATAACCATCCTTAAGCTGATGAAATACTTTTGCCGCAGCAGGTTTTGCCGTCAAATGCTCCGCTGCCGAAGGGCGATAAAACTGCTCAAGGCCATCTTTGCCCCAGCAGACCAAATCCATACTATATTCCACAAGAAGGCGAAGCTGCTGAAAGGAAAATCCATGGATGTCGGCAATTCGCGCCAGCCATTTTTGATGGTCAACAGGCAGCCGGTTGAAATTGTTAATTTTTTCAAGTTTACGCAATGACATCGGGTCATTTAATTACGCATCTTGTACTGGAAGATGTTTGGCCGCCCACAGCGCCGCTTGCAGGCGCTGTTTAACATTAATTTTGGTAAAAATATTTTGAAGATGCGTTTTGACAGTCAATGGGCTGATAAACAATTCGTCGGCAATTTCCCGGTTGGAATACCCCTTGGCAATAAATCCGAGGATTTCTTTCTGTCGTGCGGTCAACCCTGCATCATCCAATGGTTCGGTCAGGGGCGCCTCGGATTGAAATTCACACGTCTCATCAAACGCCACAGCCTTTTCTTTTCCCGTCACCCGGACCACCCGACCCTTTAGTTTAACCTTGGCGTTTTCGCCTTTTAAGGTTTTCAAAGCATCCAGAGGAATGTCAACATCAATTTCCAGGGTGGTTCCCACAGGCAGACTTAATTCCGTAGACACCAAGGCGCCTGAAGCGGAGATGTTTCGGGTATCCGAAAGTGCTGAATTTTCATTTCCGATTTTCAAATTCACCGGCAGCTCAAGATTGAACCGTGGATGGTCCCGTTTATCAGACGATGACATGATTTTCCCCTCAGTAGAATTGACATTTCTTAAGTTGTATAGCAGGTGGCCGCGCCTGTCAATTCATGACAGCGATGATGCGAAAAAAAATCAGTTGATCATGGGACGGAAAATTGAAGTATCTGGATCACAGACTATTTGAGCTGGCTGTCTTTGCTGCCCCTTCGGTTAAACGCAGATGAAAACGACTGCTCTTGTTCAAGCGCCTGCTGGCAGGCGATGCAAAGGCGAACACCTGGCAACGCTTTGCGTCGGGCTTCAGGAATCGGTTCTTCACAAACCTGGCAATGGGTAAGGCTTTCTCCTTTGGGCATTCGGCTGCGCGCCAACTGCACCGCATCACCAATATCCGCATCAATTTGTTCCTGAACGGCACCGTCCTTTGCCCATCCAACTGCCATATTCATTTCCTCAATTCATTATCGATGTTAATTTTTATTCGCCTTCAATGCTTCAAACGCCCTATGGCCGGTGGGCCTTAAAAAACGAGTGAAATTCTCCGGCCACTTTACGGATATCGTCTTCGCAAACATCCAGATGGGTCACCAGACGAAGAAGGGGTGCCCTGTCAATGATAATGTCTCTATCCGCCATATGGTCGGCCAAAGCATCGTATCTATCCCCCACCTCAGCAAATACCATATTGGTATGAACCCAGGTCAGATCGACATTGAGATGGGGAAATTGTGACAGGCTTTGGGCTAGAATCTGCGCGTTCTTATGATCCTCTGCCAGCCGATCCACATGGTGGTCCAGGGCATAAATCGCTGCCGCAGCCAGGATGCCGGCCTGCCGCATCCCACCGCCAAGCATTTTCCGCCAGCGTCTGGCCTGGGCGATAAATTTTTCAGGACCGCAAAGTACAGAGCCCACAGGGGCACCCAATCCTTTGGACAAGCAGCAGGACACGGTGTCAAAGATATCGGTAATCTCTTTGACCGTAATGCCAAGCTTTACCGCGGCGTTAAATACCCGGGCACCATCAAGATGGAATTTAAGTCCCCGGTCATCAACAAGCTTGCGGGCCGCTTTAAGGTAATCCATGGGAAGCACCTTTCCGCCCTGTGTATTTTCCAGACAAAGCAGTCGGGTTCTGGCAAAATGAAAATCATCGGGCTTGATAAACGCTGCCACTCGATCCAGATCCAGGGTCCCATCGGGCTCAAATGCCAGGGGTTGGGGCTGGATGCTGCCAAGCACTGCGGCACCACCGGCTTCATATCTGTAGGTGTGGGCCGTCTGCCCCACAATATATTCATCGCCCCGTTGACAATGGCTCATCAGCGCTAACAGGTTCGACTGTGTGCCGGAGCTGCAATAAAGGGCCGCTTCCTTGCCCGTCAGGTCGGCCGCCTTTTTTTCCAACTGGTTGATCGTCGGGTCTTCACCGTATACATCATCCCCCACCGGGGCGTTCATCATGGCGGCGTTCATGGCAGGGGTTGGGCGAGTTACCGTATCACTTCTCAGGTCAATGGTCATTTGAGATCCTTATCTTTTCTTGTTTCTAATCTATAATTTGGCTTAAGAATTTCTGGGTTCTGTCCCATTGGGGCCGTTCAAAAAATTCTTCTGGGGGATTTTCTTCCACAATTTCTCCTGCGTCCATGAAGATCATTCGGGTGGCCACCTGGCGGGCAAACCCCATCTCGTGGGTGACACAGATCATGGTCATTCCCGCTTTGGCCAGTTCTTTAATGACATCCAGCACCTCTTTAACCATTTCAGGATCCAGGGCTGAGGTCGGCTCATCAAACAGCATGATTTTGGGATCCATACACAATGCCCGGGCAATGGCCGCTCTCTGCTGCTGTCCACCGGAAAGCTGTCCTGGCATTTTATGGGCCTGGTCATGGATTTTTACCCGCTCCAACAAGGCCATGGCCCGGTCTTCAGCCGCTTTTCTTGGCAGTTTCAAAATCCAGGTGGGTGCCAGGACCAGATTCTCCAGCACGGTCATATGGGGAAACAGATCAAAATCTTGAAAAACCATCCCAACATCACGGCGCACGGCAGAGATATTTTTAACTTTAGGCGTCAGTTTTTTACCCAGAACGTGGATGGTGCCCTTTTGATGGGCTTCAATGCGGTTGATACAGCGAATCATGGTGGATTTCCCCGAGCCTGACGGGCCGCAAACCACAATGATCTCCCCTTTTTTAACGGAAAGGTTGATGTTTTTGAGGACGTGAAAGCTGCCGTACCATTTGTTCAGGTTTTTAATTTCAATCATGGACGCTGCCATCACCATTGATTCCTCTGTTCGATTGATTTGCCGTACCGGCTCATGGAAAAGCAGATGGCCCAGTACACCAAGGCGCAGAATACATACGCTTCAGCATCATAGCCCAGCCATTTTGGGTCCTGGGCTGAGGCTTTGATCATGCCTAAAAAATCCAGCAATCCCACAATGATCACAAGGGAAGTATCTTTGAACAGGGCCACGCAGCGGCCAATGAGGGATGGCACCACATGGCGAAGGGCCTGGGGCAGCACCACCAGCCAAGTGATCCGCCAAGGTTTCAATCCTAAAGAATTTGCGGCTTCAATCTGACCCAATGGCACGGCCTGGAGTCCGCCCCGGACCACTTCAGCAATGTACGCCGAAGAGAACAGGATGATACCGATTTGTACCCGAAGTAAATTGTTGATGGTCATATCCTGGGGAAGAAAAATGGGAAGCATCACCGAGGCCATAAACAAGATCGTGATCAGGGGCACCCCCCGGACGCATTCAATAATGGTCACGCAGATGGCTTTCACCAGGGGAAGGGAGGAACGTCGGCCCAGTGCCAGAAGAATACCAAAGGGCAGCGACCAGATAATTCCGATGGCTGCCAGCCCCGTGCTGAGCATCAGTCCCCCCCAAAGGGATTGTTCTACCGGCGCAAGTCCAATTCCTTGAAACGCATTTGATCCGTTGATCAGTAGAAATAACGGCAGGGGTAAAAGCAGCCAGACCAATATCAGCAATCGTGGCGCGAGCCACCGAAAATAGGTGGCAGCACAGGTGCCGGCAAACAAAAAAAATGCCACGATGGGCCGCCACATGAAGGCCTCGGGGTAGAGCCCAAGCATCAGGACCCTGAATTTGACGAAGATAAAGGTCCAGCAGGCCCCGGAAGTGTCCGGCGGGCACTTTACCGGTGCCGTGGACCAGGTGGCGTTGATCAATGCCCATGATATTAATGGAGGGAGGGTTTTCCATATAACCCCCAAGGCAAGAATGGTGAGCACCCCATTGGTTTTCGTGGAAAACAGGTTGTCTTTGAGCCAGCCGAATATCCCTGATGCTTCAAAGGGCGGAGGCTGATCCGGTGCCGGCTGGAATACTTTCACATCCATGACTTATCGTCCCATGAGCTGTACCCTGGCGTTGAGCCAGTTCATGATTGAAGAGACCAGAAGATTGATGGTCATATATACGCCCATCCACAAAGCGATGATCTCTATGGCCTGGTCGTTCTGCCCAATGATGGTACCGCCGATGGAGACCATATCTGGATACCCAATGGCCACGGCCAGAGAAGAATTTTTTACCAGGCTGGTATAATCGTTGGTGGTGGCAGGGATGATCACTCGCAGGGCCTGGGGCAGAATGACCTTTCTCATGGTCAGGCCTGGTGGCAGCCCCAAGGCTTTAGCGGAGTTGATCTGACCAATGCCCACAGATTGGATGCCGGATCTGACATTTTCCCCGATAAAGGCGGCGGTGTATAGCACCAGCCCGGCCATGAGTGCTGAAAATTCCGGACGAATCACCCAGCCGCCCTTGAAGTTAAAGCCCTTGAGTACGGCCGGTTCAAACGAGAGGGGTCCACCGGTTGCGAACCAGGCGACCAGGGGAAGGAGGATAATCATCCCGGTACCTGCCCAGAACGCGGGAAAGAGCCTGCCGGTTTCCCGGTGAAGGCGGATCCCATAGCGGCGGATCAGAACGGCCCCAATGATACCAATGGCCAGCGCTGTAGCCACAATCCACATGCCAGTCCCCGGTACAGGCTTTGGCATATAGATCCCTCTGTTATTAAAGAAAAAGCCCTCAAAAGGCGCTAGGCTGTTTCTCGGGATAGGCAGGGCTGCCAGCACAATGGAATAGGTGAAAAACAAGGTGAGCAGCAGGGGCACGTTCCTGAGTACCTCCACATAGATTTCCGCCAATTTTGAAATCAACCAGTTGTGCGAGACCCTGGCCACTCCGATCACCACCCCGAGAAGTGTGGCCAGGATGATACTCATCAAGGCCACATAAACGGTGTTGGTGATACCGATAAAAAAGGCATACCCATAGGTGTCTGCCGGCGTGTAGGGCAAAAGGGAATTTGAAATGGGCATCCCCGATTCCAGGGAAAGGAATCCAAATCCCGAAGCGATATTCCTGGCCTCAAGATTGGCCTGGGTGTTGATCAGCAGGCTGTGGGCCCCATAAAACACAACGCCAATGACAGCACATTGAAGAACCAGGCTGGTGACATTGATACGGGACAGGATATAAATGGGGGATTTCACGGGTATGTCTTAACGTGTCTTTGATAATTGATGAATCGGCTGTAACGCCACGAAAATGACCCCAATGTTTCCTGATTTTATGAGAATAGCCCGGCTATTAACGGAAAATTTGTAACCCTTGGTTTTCATTTTCAATAGATTTCGCTTCGATCACCTGATATCCAAATAACCCTTTACAGATCACCCGGGCATGGAGAAGCATTGCAGCCGTTCGTCCCCGGGTGAAACGCTGTATCGTTTATCGAATCGGCAGGGCGTAGTGAAGTCCGCCCTGGGTCCAAAGTTGGTTTACGCCCCTGGGGATATTCAACTGGGTTTGCGGCCCAAAATGACGGGTATAGATTTCACCATAATTGCCTACAGCCTGGATGGCACGGACCAGCCAGTCTTTATCCAGGCCAAGATAGGAACCGGTATCACCGGATTTACCCAGCATTCTTTGAACCACTGGATTTTTGCTGGTCTGTTTTATGTTAAGCACATTGGCCTGGGTGATCCCGTTCTCTTCGGCTGCGATCAACCCATTGATGACCCAGGTCACAATATCTTTCCACTGGTTATCTCCGTGTTTTACCAGAGGGGACAGCGGCTCTTTGGAAATCACTTCAGGCATTATGGCGTGGGCACCGGGCTTTGCCAAGGTAGACCTCAAAGACGCCAGCTGACTGATATCTGTGGTAAAGGCGTCGCACCGGCCAGATGCATAGGCATTTAACGCTTCTTTTTTACCGTCAAACACCAATGCTTCAATGGTAATGCCGTTGGCTCGGGCAAAGTCCGCCAGGTTCAGTTCAGAGGTCGTTCCGGCAGTCACGCAGACAGACGCCCCGTCAATGGATTTGGCGGACGTGACGCCAAGGGCTTTGGGTACCATAAACCCTTGGCCGTCATAGAAGACAATTTTAGTGAAATCTACGCCTTGTTTGCCATCTCGCTTCAGGGTCCAGGTTGTGGTTCTGGAGGTTAAGTCTACCTGTCCCGAAGATACCGCAATGATTTTTTGTTTAGATGCCAAAGGGACAAATTTTATTTTATTGGGATCTGACAGCACCGCAGCGGCCACGGCCCGGGCCATGTCCACATCAAACCCGACCCATTTGCCCGTGGAATCGGGGATGGAGAACCCAGGGACGCCTTCACTAATCCCGCAGGTCAATACGCCTTTTTTCTGGACGTCATCAAGGGTGCCTGCAAAAAGTACAGCAGGAGTAAAAACAAAAAATACAGCGATAACGGTCAATACTTTTTTCATATGGAACATCCTTTTTCTTGAGGCCCATGATCAAAATAAAATCACCCATCTACTTGTCTTTTAAGTCACCTTTGGCCTACTTTGATGGTGACTTAAAATCCGGCGTATCTGTGGCAGATTTAATTCTGATCATGGGCCTAACAGTTCTCGGTAATACCGGATTGCACATCGTTTATCAATACGACCTATTTTTGGGTCGAATGTTAACTATTAAGACAGGATTCGGAGAATTGTCAAGAAAAGTATTTTTTCAAGAGATCCGCCTGGCAGATTTGTCTGATGTCTTGCAAACTTAGCGCACCTAAGGTATTGTGCCAGGAAATGGAAGATTGGAAAATTCGCAACGTTTAGTGCCTTACGCCTCAGTGTCTGTCATAAAAGACAAGAAAATGCGGCGGTGCACATGGGTTGCGGGTTTCCCGCTTTAGGAGATTAAGGATCAACATACCGACGGATTAACACAAGACCCATGAAATTTTTCCCAGTTAAAATTGCCATCCTCTGCCTTTTATTGACCCCTGTAATGTATATTACAACCCTCACCGGGGGAGATCTTTTTCTGGAAAAAAGCTATACCCAAAAAATCCAGAACATCTTTATCGGTAATTCCGATGAATTGTTAAACGGCAGAAGCACCATTGAAGAGCAGATCGCCAGGAATATAAAAACCTTCCTGGATGAAGACATGCTGATTTCTAAAGCCGGCCTGAATCCGGAGATCCAGATCATTACGTCCAAAGGCAAAATTATTTATCCCACGTATATCGGTACTGACTTCCTTATGGATCCCCCCTCGGCCCATTCTGATTCAAGTGTCGTTGCCGCCAACAATCTGAAACTTTTAAACGAAGGACTTAATGTCAAGGTCAGCGTCAACCTGTCCCACGGCACCTTAATTGCCAATGCTATTTTAGTCCTCTATTTAGGCATTTCCCTCTCTGTCTTTTTTGTATTTTACAGAAAAGGGGCGAAAAAAGCCCGCCAGGCAAGGGATGCCCAGAATGCGTTAATCAATGATCTGAAAAAAGAAGAAAAGCAGCGCGAAGAAATTGTTCACACGTTGAGTAAAGAACGTCGAGACCTGTTTCAAAATATCAATGAACTCAATAAAAAATACCAACGCGCCACCAAAAAAGCTAAAATTAACGAAGATGAAATGTTCAAGGAAATCATATCATTAGAGGATCAGCTGAACTCGTTCATCATGATGAAAAAGGAAAAAGATGAGGAAATTACCGAACTGAAAACCACCTTGGAGAAATATGAGCGTCGTAAAAGCGGGAAATCCAAGCGTAATGAGTTTGATTTTTTAGCCAAGCGATTCTCTGCGCTCTATAAAAATGTAGATATGCATCGCAAGGCCCTGTCCGGATTTATTGGCCTGTCCGACGAACAGCAGATTAAAGCCGAAGAAACCGTTCACCATCTGGACCGGGATTCCAATTCAGTCATCATTAAACGCAAGGTGTTTTCAGGTAAAAAGCACAAAACCACCTGTTTTGAAGTTCTCTTTGCCTATAACGGTCGGCTTTACTTTAAAAAGGGCAACAACCGAACGGAAGTCGTTGTCATCGGTACCAAAAATACCCAGAATAAGGATATGGAGTATCTCCAAAATCTATAGAGGTATCATGGGCCTAAAATTAAAACCGATTTAAGGCATAGGGTGTCATATCAATTTGGGGCGTCCGGCCCAATACCATATCACAGACGGCTTTTCCCGTCCCCGTGCACAAGGTCAGTCCCAGCATGCCGTGGCCGGTGGCGATCGTCAGGTTTTTCACATGCCCCGGCCGATCAATCACGGGCATATCGTCGTAGGTCATGGGCCGAAGATTGGTCCACGCTTCAACCAGGGGATCCCCTAACGGTGTTTTCAAATAGGCCGTTGCCCCTGTGATCAATTTATGAATACGTTTTTTGTTTAATGAATGGCTGTACCCTGAGAACTCCATGGTACCGCCCAAACGGTACGCGCTTTTCCAAGGGGTCGCCACCATATTTTTTTCATAGAGCATTAAGGGATAGGTTGGACAAATCTCAGGGCGCTCCATGGTAAGACTATAGCCCTTGCCAGGTATCACCGGCAGATTCAGTCCCAATTTTTTCATCAGCAATGGGGTCCATGCACCGGCGGCAAGTACCACCTCATCTGACTCAAATTCACCTTGAGTGGTATACAACCGACTCACCCGACGGTGGTCAATGGTCACATCTACCACCTCGCATCCCTCATGAAACACAACACCCTGTTCTGTCAGGAAGTTGTGCCAGGTTGTCATGAGTAATTCAGGGCGCAAATGCCAATCCGCTTTATTGAGCCACGCTCCTGCCACATCATCCAACAGTGCGGGTTCCAGCGTTGACAGATCTTCCTTCTCAATGGGTTCAGCCTCAAGACCAAAGGTCTTAAGAAAGGCCTGGGTTGATGCCTGAGCCTCAAAATTTTTCTTCTCTTTGAATACGGACAAAATTCCAATATCTTCAAAATCACAGGGTAATAGTGACGTTGACAAAAGAGATGTGAACAACGTCATGGAATAGGTCAACAGTTCATATTTGGGCGTTGCTGCGGTATTCATCCAAGACGGCCGGCATTTTAAGGCGAATCTCATCAGCCACAGGTATTTATCAATGTCCAGCTCTGGCTTGATATATAACGGAGATGTCCCCTTTATGGCCCGGATGATTTCTGTACTGACAGCACCCGGCGAACACAATGGGATCACATCACTGAAATACAGCAAACCGCAGTTCCCATGGGACGCCCCCTGGCCCACCTCACCTTTTTCAACCACAGTGACCCGTGCGCCCGATTCCATTAAATAGTGTGCGCATGCCAGACCGATGACGCCACCGCCGATAATGATGACATCGCTGCTATCTCCCATACCGCTCTCCTAATGAATGCGCTTGCAGTTTTCAGGTCCCATTAACAATGATCCTTATAAAAGGCCTTTAATCGCGTTTCAAGTTCGGGGAATCTCTCCTGGCCGGTTAATGAAACGCAGGCGCGCAGCCCTTCATGCCGTTCACTTCCCGTGGTCATTAAAGAAATGGCGCTGATACCGTAATAGAGCAGTTCTTCTACCAGTTCCACCCCACTGAATCCTGGATATGAAATGGTAAAATAGAACCCGTCGGCAATTTTTTGGGTATCATCCATATCATAGACGATATTAAATCCATTATCTGTGAACAGCTTTTTCATGACTCTGGCCCGATCGCCGTATTCTTTGACATGGTCCACAAAATTGTAACTGCCGTTGTTCACCGCCTTCAACAGCCCCGCCAATCCCCATTGATTGGAATGGGAAACCCCTGAGGTCAAGGCATACATGGCGCCAAAAATATAGGCGTACCCAAACGTATTGCTGCCGAACCAAGGTTCGAGGTTATCCCCTTTGGATTGGAATAATTTATTTGAGATACCTGTCATGCCGATTCTCTGGCCCGCCAGAGAAAATGACTTTGAACTTGAAATAAGAAGGATATAATTATCTGTGTAATGGGCCACCGAAGGAATAAAAGGCGCCTGACCAGGAACAGAATAGTTTTTTCTGAAATCCATACCAAAATAAGCAAGGTCTTCCATGACCACGCAATCATATTTTGTGGCCAGTTCACCGATGATCTGAAGTTCTTGATCCGTAAAGCAGAACCAGGCTGGGTTGTTTGGGTTAGAGTATAAAATGGATGCAATATCCCCTTTGCACAGATAAGATTCAAGTTTTGCCTTCAACTTGTCCCCTCTGTACTCATACACATCAAAATGTTCATAGGGCGCACCAATTACATTGGCCTGGTGTTTGTTCACAGGGAATCCCGGATCAATGAACAGGATTTTATTTTTCCCTTTCATACGACGAACCGTGCACATCATGGCCATGTAGCACCCCTGCATGGATCCTACTGTGGGGAAACACCCCGCTTCATCCACACTTACATTGATAAAATTTTTAATAAAGGCAGAAATCTCGCGTTTGAGTTCCGGGATGCCTTCAAACGGGGGGTATTTTGACCCCACCCCCCGTTTCAGGGCTTCAATTTCAGCGTCAACCGCTTCTTTTGGGGGATCGAAACCCGGTATTCCCATTTCCATGCGGATGAATTTCTCTCCGCTGGCGGTTTCTATGTTATTTACCAGTCGGTTCAATTCACGGATGCTGGCAAGCCCCACAGACGGCAGGGCAAGTTTATCAATTTCCTGTTTGACAATAGTTGAATCAATGGGCGTTGCCATTTAATACTCCTTTTAGGGCAGTTCTCGGGTTTCCATTCACTGGTAAGACATCATTAAAGGGTTAGAATAAAAGATTCGGCAGCCACATAACGACTTCCGGATACAATAAAATAAAAATCACCACGGCCAGCTGGATCAGTACAAAGGGTAAAATGGAGCGGTAAATATCCCCCATACTGACCTCTGGCGGTGCAACCCCCTTCATATAGAATAGTGTAAATCCAAACGGCGGCGTTAGATAGTCCATCTGAACCTGGGTCATGAACAGCACACCAAACCATACCGGGTCATACCCCAGTTCAACAATAATGGGTAAAAATACCGGTACCGTGATCATTACCTGTGTGATTTCGTCCAGGAAAAACCCAAGAACAATCAGTACGATAAGGATGAAACTGAAAATCAAAACGGGGTTATTCAGCCCCAACAAAAGCTCTGAAATAAGATCCTGTCCGCCCGTTCTAAAAAAGATACTGGTAAAACAGGTGGCACCAAACAGAATCCACATGATCATCCCGGTGACACCCATGGTTCGCATGGCTGCCCCTCTTAACATTTCCCAGTTGAGCCTTCGGTTGATCAGGGCACTGATCAGGGCCCCGGCAACCCCCACGGCAGCCGCTTCCGTGGGGGACGCGACCCCGGTAAATATGGTCCCCAGCACTGAGGCAACAACCCCTATCGGAAGGATCAATCCCTTGGCCAGAATCAATAATTCTTTGTTTGACACTCTTTTTTCTTTTGGCAGCGCAGGGGCATAGTTGGGCTGCAGATAACTTCTGATCGCGATGTACATCATAAACATAAAAACAAGGATTACCCCCGGCACAATTCCCCCGGCAAACAGCTTGCCAATGGAGACCCTGGCAACCATACCGTAAACAATGAGCGATATGCTTGGTGGAATCAGAAGCCCTAAAGCACCACCGGCCAATATGGGACCGATGGCAATACTTTTGTGATATCCTTGCTTGAGCATGATTGGCAATGCAATGATCCCCATGGTGACCACCGCCGTTGTGGAGACCCCGGACATGGCAGCAATGATGGCACAAATCAGTACCGTTCCCATTGACAAGCCACCTCGGACAGGGCCAAGCGCCTGATACATAAAGGCGTATAGGTCTTCGGCAACACCGGATTTTTCAAGCAGACACGCCATCAAGATAAAAAGGGGCATGGCAATCAGCACCATGCTGGACATCATGCCGTATACATTGGTCGCAATAAATGGGAGCGTATAGGGACCAAAAAAAATCAGTGCCGTGATAATCGCACTGGTGGACAGGGTAAATGCCATGGGGAATCCGGTAATCAGCCCAAACAACATCCCCCCGGTCAGCGTTAAAATAGGTAGTGCGTCACTCATTATAATTCCTTCCCAGTAAATGCCAGATTAAGAATTCGGATGTAGTCAGCAAGACCCTGCAGCAACATTAAAAACGCCGCCAAAGGGATGGAAAGTTTGACCGGCCACAATGGCGATGCCCATGGCGACGGTGAAACGGTTTGTTTTAATTCAAATGCACGCACACCAATCTCCAGTCCAAACCAGAACAGCAGCCCGATGAATATAAAAAATAAGGGATAGGTAAAGACAAAAGCAAAACCGCTGATCAACTTTCCGCTCCATTCGCTGATAGAATCGATGATGGTCAAAACACGTTTCATTGTATCTCCTTGAAATTTGTACTGGGAATAGATTTTAGAGCATTCATAAAAACGCCGCTGCATGTTTTGCAGCAGCGTTTTTATGTAAAGGAGAATTATTTATTTTCCCAATAGCCTTGCTCAATCGCCCATTTTTTAGTGATGTCGTAAATTTCTTTAAAGGCTTTGTCTTTCATATATTTTTCAGGCACCACTTTCGCTGCAGTTGAGGCAAGAATTTTGGCATCTTCCTCAGGCCATTCGATGATTTCAATGCCTTTGTCCTGAACAAAATGCCACGCCTTATCAATGGCCATATCCGCCTCAAACTTATTCCGTGCAGATGCCATGACACAGGCAGCTTCAAGGATGGCTTTCAAATCATCAGGCAGGGATTTCCAGGTCTTCAGGTTCACAATAAAGCCGTCAGCAGCAGGGCCAACTGCGGTGGGGTATTTGATCCAATATTTGGTCACTTCATGGAAGCCCATATCCACCATATCTGCGGCATGGGAGAAGGTGATGGCATCAACGCCACCGGTGGAGAGCATGGTATAGATTTCATCGGCAGGTGTCCAGATGGTGCCGGCACCTAGTTCAGCCAGCTGCAGGGCGATGAGTTCCGAGGAACGGAATTTTGTCCCTTTGATGTCTTTCACGCCTTTGATGGGCTTTTTGGAAATCATGATGTTTTCAAGT
>PDWJ01001103.1_pt1 | contig 34837 bp, 34 predicted proteins | sample 1430881 | NCBI WGS metagenome assembly PDWJ01 (sample SAMN01162460, study PRJNA174530) | Oral metagenome, whole genome shotgun sequencing project. | biome: Marine environment; feature: Marine mammal; material: Swab sample of the gingival sulcus; isolation source: swab sample of gingival sulcus...
TATTGTGATTTAGGATAGCTATTGGCTCCCCCTCTGATTGCTCTATAAGTGAAGAGGGGTTCTTTTTTAACTCTGAAATGCTTGCTGAACATTTTGCAAGGACAAATTCCATTTTGAACTCCTTTAGAATAGGTTTTATTTTGGGCTAAATATAGTCCAAAAAATGGACCTTTGCAAGGCTTTTTTTTGTCAATCGGTTAACAGTGCAATAAGTAGAAACTTTCCATTATATGACTCTTATATGTGGACAAAAATTCCATATATCGCTATATGATATTGAAAATGTTGAAAAAAAACAACGCCTTTTCATTTTCTACATATTACTTTATTTGGGGTGAAATATGGAAAAATCCATTGCTACTCCTCAACGATTCCGTCCCCATCCTAAGGCACGGCTGATGGATCAGGTGCGCGAGGTTCTCCGTTATTATCACTATGCCTATACCACTGAAAAGAGCTACTGCAACTGGATTCTTCGCTATATCAAATTTTATGGTGGCCAGATCCATCCCGAAAACATGGGAGCTAAGGAGGTCGAACGGTTCCTCTCACATCTTGCAGTCAACGGAAAAGTGGCTGCGTCAACTCAGCATCAGGCTTTGAATGCTTTGGTTTTTCTTTACAAACGTGTGCTTGATATACCGATTGACGGGAAGGTTGCCCCCGTGCGCAGTACACGACACCGACGAAATAAAACGAACTATCGAACTATTGGACACCCACAACAATTCATGCATTTAGTCGCCAATCCAAGCTGTCTCATACGCGCGTAAGGCTCCAATGGATTCTATAAAAAAAATTTTTGTTCAGTGGGGTCACTGCAAGTTTTGCCCTTACAGACTTGGGTGTCCTTTATTTTTTTAGTGCCGTTTTTTCACACATCCCAGCCTTGGATGCGGCAAGTGCAAGATGATTCTCTTTCTGTTTCAATTTAATTAACCTCACGTATTGGTGCTCTGTAATCATGGCCAAGCCTCCTTTCTTGTTGCTTGGCCTGTTTTATCATTTCCTTTTAAAACCGGTAAAAATAATTGTCGCCGACCGGTAGTTTTAATTGTCGCTGATCAGCTCCGGGCGGTTTCAATGATTTTTTTGGCTCTCCCGGCAATTCGATAAAACCAGTTGTCACATTGTGCCACGGTTTCAAGCCTGTTTCGACTTGACTTCCAGATCAGTAAGGATCTCACAAGTACTTCCACCCTAAAGGCATGCCGGAATGACTGCACCGCAGAGTGGAGCTCTGACTGGGAATCCGGCATCTTCAAAGGGCCGTAATTCCAAATGAAAGTCTTCGTCGTCTTTCTCTTATATTTTTCTTTTTCTTTCTGCTTCTCTGTTTCCAATGCACAGTAGTACTGTACAGCGAGAGCGAGTACCTGGTTCTCTGTGACAGGTCACTGTTGACTTTCTTTGGGTGTCCTTTTTCGATTGAATGAATTACTTGACCTTCGCCATCATTTCTTTGCCAGGCTTGAATTTGGGCACGGATTTGGCTGGTATTTTGATGACCTCGTTGGTTCGGGGGTTGCGACCTTTTCTGGGTGCACGCTCGACCACGGAGAAGGTTCCAAAGTTAACGAGAGTGACTTTTTCTTTATTTTTCAGAGCACCGATGATCTTGGATATCATGGTATCGACGGCTCTTGCGGCTTGAGCTTTTGAAATATTATTACCTTCGTCGCTTGCAAGTGCGATCACTAAGTCTGTCTTATTCATTCAATTTCTCCTCTTCAAGATAAAAAACAGCGCAAATACAACCCAAATGCTTCGAGCTATACCGGGAATTGGAGTTTAAATTTGGGTTCATTGGTTGTCAAGAATTTTCTAAAATGGAGGATCGCAATATCTTTTTATCGTTTTTTGACCGAAAGGCCGATATCCCAAGGGGTAAAACAGGAGGCTGAAAGGACTTTGCTGAGAAATATACCGTGTCTAAAACAGAAAGAGGCATTATAATTTGAGAGAGGCCTTACAAATCAAAGGATCATGGCTCAACAATTCAACACCAGGGGAATTTGAATGACCATCAATTGGAGCGGGTTAGCGCCTCATCCACCTATCATCGTGCCGGAGATTGGCGGACGGCGCGGTTCAGAGGCAAGTTTAACCATAGAGAGCATGCGTCAATTCAGCTCTGCATTTATGGCTTGCCACTGTGACCTGTTGATCGTTCTCTCTCCTCACACGCCGAGACCCCGCTGTGGCATTGCAACCTGGACAGAGCCAACGATCCACGGAGACTTTGCGGCGTTCGGTCACCCCGACTTGAAGTATCAGTTTGAAAACGATCCTCACTGGGTGCATTCTTTTTCAAAAACCTATCAAGACATTCACCGTCTCAGCGGCCAATCCCTCGATCACGGCGCATTGGTTCCGCTCCACTTCCTGGCCGAAGCCGGGTGGCAGGGTAAAACGGTCGTTCTGGGTCTACCCTGGGATGAAAGTGAGCACCAGTCCATTGCCAATGCCATTTCAGAGGCTTGCCGCAGTTCTCAACGCACAGGTTTGCTTGCGAGCGGGGATATGAGCCATTGCCTGAAACACGGCGCACCAGCCGGTTTCCATCCGATGGGGCAAGAATTCGACTCATTGTTTATCGCCCACATCAAACGGGGTGAGTACAAAAAAGCCCTTCATGCTACCGGGAACTCAAGATCAAAAGCCTGTGAAGACGTCATCGGGTCTTGCGATATAGCCTGGAGAGTCACTGATTATAACCATCACCATTTTGAGTTCCATTCCTACGAAGGCCCTTTCGGGGTCGGTTATTGTGTTTCAACCTTTCATCGAGATTAACAAGAGGGAAACATGCACTGTCAAATTGCTAGAAAATCACTGGAAACGCTTCTCTATCATCGCACCAAATATCAACCTGAACATCGCTTCCATTTTAAGGCGGGCTGTTTTGTCACCCTTCACAGCAAAGCCGGAGAATTGAGAGGCTGCATAGGGACATTGCAACCCGTTTACGATGATCTGGCTCTGGAAATCGCCTCCAATGCCCGTTCAGCGGGAACAAGAGACCACCGTTTCAACGCCGTTCGTGCGGAAGAGCTGGACGATATAACCATAGAAGTCAGCGTTCTTCACGAGCCTGAACTGATAGACAAGCAGTCGCTTCTCAATCCCAGCATCTACGGCGTTATAGTGGAACACCAAGGGAGACGAGGGGTGCTTTTACCCGATTTAAAGGGCATCACCAGCATCGACCATCAAATTGCCGTTGCGAAACAGAAGGCCTTCATTTCAACAAAGGAGCCCGTCAAGATCTGGCGCTTCAAGGTCGACAAATTCCAGGAAGAGTAAGTCCATGGAATCCCGGTTTTTTTCCAGGCATTCTTCCGATGTCTCAATATGCGAGTTATGCCCCAGACAATGCAAGTTGAAAGAGGGACAGAGAGGCTTTTGTTTCGTCCGAAAAAACATCGATGGAGCGGTGGTTTTAACGGCATACGGTCGCAGCAGCGGTTTCGCCGTCGATCCCATTGAAAAAAAACCACTGAATCACTTTCTTCCGGGCAGTCGCGTCTTTTCGTTTGGAACGGCTGGCTGCAACCTCGGTTGTAAGTTCTGTCAAAATTGGGATATGAGTAAGTCCAGGAGCGATCACACTTTATCGCGGGAAGCTTCACCTGAAGATATTGCCTTCACCGCTGAACAAGCGGGTTGTGAGAGTGTGGCCTTTACTTACAACGACCCGGTTATTTTTGCCGAGTACGCGGTCGATACCGCTCGAGCATGTCACGATCTGGGCATTAAAACCGTAGCCGTAACCGCGGGTTACATCAGTGCTCGCGCGAGGCCGTATTTTTTCAAGCCGATGGATGCCGTCAATGTGGATTTAAAATCCATTCAACCGGATTTCTATAGAAAAATGGCAGCCGGGAAACTGGAACCCGTCCTGGAAACGCTGCTGTACCTGAAACACGAGACAAGTATCTGGATGGAAATGACCCATTTAATCATTCCAGGCCACAACGATTCACAGGCCGATCTTGAGAAACTGTGCCAGTGGGTTGTTGAACACCTGGGAACGGATGTCCCGCTCCATTTCACAGCTTTCCATCCCGCTTACAAGCTATCGACCATCCCCAGAACCCCCAATCAGACGCTGCTCAGAGCCAGAGAGATTGCGAAACAGGCTGGCGTTGACTATATCTACCTGGGCAACTGCCGCATTCACGATGCCTCCCACACCTTTTGCCATCATTGCGGCTTGATATTAATTCAAAGAGAAGGCTATCGCATTCAACGCAATCGGATTACAATAGACGGTAGATGTCCGGATTGCAAAACAGTCATACCGGGAATCTACAACTGAACGATCTTAATTTACAGGAAGGAAAACATGAGTTGTGAACATGAATTTTCATTAGAAGACAAACAGCAGGCGAAACGAGAAGGACTGACAGAACAAGACCTTCACAACCAATTACACATACTGAGAAAAGGGGTCTCACCTGCCTGCGCCGCCCGCGCCTGTGTGCTTGGAGACGGCATTCTGTCCATCGAGCCAAAAGAAAGCGAAGAACTTCTGCGTCTTTTCAACGATGCGCAATCTAAAGGCAGATTCTCTAAAATGGTGCCCGCTTCAGGGGCAGCCACACGCATGTTCAAATTCGTGTTTAACGCGGCAAAGGGCGAAAGTGAAGACAGCGCTGATTTCAAACAGCTCAGAAAAGGTCTCAAGCTCTTTCCATTTTATAAAGATCTGGCAGCAAAATGCCCCAATGGCAAGCCCGAAGAGCTGCCGTCCAGTGAACTTGCCAAAATGATCCTGGAAGGACTCAACTTCCAATCACTCCCCAAAGCCTTTATTCCCTTTCACGCTTACAGCGATCACGTCAGCACCGCCTTGGACGAGCACTTCAAAGACTCCATCCTCTACCTTAAAGACGAAAACAACTGTGTCAGACTTCACTTCACCATCGACCCTCAGTTTGTGGAATTACTGGAAGAGAAAGTCAAGGCTCATACCGAACAAGATCACGTTAATTACCAAATTACACACAGCATCCAGAAGCCCTCAACTCAGACTATCGCCATGACCGACAAGCAGACAGCCGCAAGAACGTCTTCCGGAGAGCTGTTTTTCAGGCCCGGCGGCCACGGATCTCTGCTGGTGAATATTCAGGATCTGGATGGCGATATTGTTTTCCTGCAGAACATCGACAACGTGGGAAGAGAGGAAATGCACCCCAAGAGAGTTCACTACAAAAAGCTTCTCGGTGGGTTACTGTTGAAAATAGAGTCTCAAATTGCGATCTATTCCGCAGATCTAAAAAGCGGGAACTACAACCTGAAAGAAATATGGGATTTCGCTAAAACCTATTGCGGGACATGTCCCACCGATCAGATCCTGGCTCGTTCGGAAGAGGAACAGGTACGCCTGTTACTCGACCTTTTCAAAAGGCCCATCCGTGTCTGCGGCATGGTAAAAAACGAAGGCGAACCGGGCGGCGGACCCTTCTGGACCGAGGGCGAGCTTCAGTCCTGTCAGATCCTTGAAAAAGATCAGCTTGACCTGGAAAATCCGACACAGGCGTCCATTCTTGAACAGGCAACCCACTTCAACCCCGTTGATTTGGTGATCGGATTAAAGGACGCCAACGGCAAACCCCACGATTTGATGCAGTTCAGAGATCCAGAGACATGCTTCATCAGTCAAAAATCCATCCAGGGAAAAACCATTTACGCATTGGAACATCCCGGTCTCTGGAACGGTTCCATGGCCAATTGGAATACGACTTTTGTGGAAGTACCGCTCTACACCTTTTCACCTGTGAAAACGGTTAACGATCTCATTAGAGCCGCGCATCAACCTTAAGTTACATGCCTTTGTACAGTCATGACAAGCGGCTTCAAGAAAAAGTGGAGGCCGCTTGTCAAACTTTCAGGAACGCGCGCATTCTTCTCATTACCGGACCTATCGGATCGGGAAAAACACATCTGGCGAAGTACGTTCACACCGTTACATACGAAAAGACAAAAGCGCCCTTTATTGAACAACACGCAGCCACATTGACTCGCGAACAGTATATCAGTCAGATTTTCGGACATCGAAAAGGCGCGTTCAGTGATGCCACGAAAGATTTTCCCGGTCTGGTGGGTATGGCAGCCAACGGCACGCTCTGCATCGATGACTGCGCCCTTCTGGGTCATGAAATACAGGCGGGCCTTCTCAGGTTCATTCAAGAGTTTCGCTACAGACCTTTGGGTGATATTAGAGAGAGGCAGTTTCAAGGTCGTCTGATCCTGACATCTTCTGCATCCATACAGCAACTTTTAGATCGAAAACAGCTCAGAGAAGACTTTGCCTTTAGAATTAAGGAAATGGAGATTCAACTGCCCGCACTCCACCATCGGAAATGCGACATTCAGCAACTGATCCAAGCATTTTACACAGAGCTGAAACGCGAAGTTCCCCATGGCTATCCGCTCGATCAGGGGCAGATAGCCAACCGCGCGGAAAAAGGCCTTAAAGGCAATTTTCACGAATTGCGCAACCTGATCTTTATGTTCATGATGAACGGGAAACTGCCGGACTTGGAGGCGCCACACGCCAACAACCTGCACAAGACAACCCTCCCTCGAACCGGCAGCTTGAAATCGGACCTCAAACAACTGGAAGGCGCTCTCATTGCCAGAGCACTTGAAGAGGGAAATCGAACACCAGAACAACTTTGCCGTGCGCTGAATATTGGCAGGCGGGCTCTGTTCTATAAATTGAAAGAACACAAATTAAAAAGGTAACAACCTCAAATGAAGGAAAAAACCGTTGAAAAAAGTAAGCCCATGCCAAAATCCAAGTACATCGCCATTGTTATCCTTACTTTTTTCATGAGTCTCTATATCCGATTCTGTTTCGCCACCAGTCGAAAGAAAATAACCAATAAAAACAGGATCCTCGAACTCATCAATCATTCCGAAGGTTTCGTTTTATCCACCTGGCACAATCGTTCAATGATGCAAATGCCCATTTTCAATTACTTTGGCAAAAAGCACAACCGAGTGATGGCTCCGCTGGTCAGCCAATCCACCGATGGCACCATTGCCGCTAAAACCCTGGCGTTTCTGGGAGCCAAACCGGTGAGAGGATCATCCACGAGGGGCGGTGCCGCGGGTCTGAAAGAGTTGTTGCGCTCCGCTAAAATGGGTGCCGATCCCGCCATTACCATCGATGGTCCCAAAGGTCCCGTTTACGAAGTCAAGCCAGGAGTTTTGGGTATCGCCAAATTAACGGGACGTCCCATTCTGCCCTGCAGCTGGTTTACCAAGCATCACAAGCGTTTGAACTCATGGGACAGACTCATCATACCGAAGCCCTTTACCACGCTGCACATTGTCTACGGCAACTTGATCCATGTCCCCAGAAAATGCACAGATGAGGAATTGGAGCGTTTGAAAATCACTTTGAGAGATGACATGCTGCGAATTAACGCCCTTTCTAAAGAGTTCGATTAAACGGATATTTTTCATGGGAAACCTCATTTTTACTGATGATCACTGCAAATTATTGTAGAATTGAGGTGCTCGTTACTTTTGGTAGTAAAGTAAAGCCTTTGCGGTCCAGTCGATTGGTATATTCACTTTTTTGCTTTGGAGTTTTTGATGTTATACAGTCTTTTCCTTCTTATTCTAAGCCAAACACCGGGTGTGTCTAAAACCACCTTGATAACTGATACGGATCCCAGTATTCGATACCATGTTACAGGTAACTCGGGTAATATCATCTTTAAAGCCGCCCCATCTTCCGGTTCTCAATCGGGAACGATTGAAACAGACTATCAAGAGGGCAACGGTTTCGTGGCATTTGACAGAGACCAGCAGGAAGTGACTGCAGAATTCAAAAAGAAGTTTTCCTTCAATCATTTATCCAAAGCCATCCGAAGCGCAGCCCCTGTGATGAACGTCCAAGCACCTGTTGGGTCTACAGTTGATTTCAGACTCAAATTGGTAGACCTCGGCATCGGACAGTTTGACTTCAGTCATTTGAACGTCAGTCATCTTGAAATTGACGCGCGTTTCGGAGAAGTCTATATCGACTGCCCCACCGTTAACAAAAGAATCATTCGGGAAACAGCTCACATCCACCTCACAGCCGGACAGTTGGACATCAACGGCCTGGCTAATCTAAAAGCCAAAAAGTGGTGGATCAATGGAGGTATTGGCGAGCTCAATCTCAACATGGGCAATAAAATGCTCTGCTCAACCGATATTAAACTCGATTTGGACATTGGTGAACTGAACCTCGTGATTCCCCGCGGCACCAAGGTTGAAATAAGAGGAACCAATCGTGAACTGGAATCTTACGGCTTCATTCCTCATGAAAATGGCTGGATTGCCGCCGAATATCACCAGTCAAGTCCTCTCCTGACCATTTATCTACTCGGTCCTCTAGGTGATTTGAATATTCAGTGGAAATAGGGCAGTAAGATGCAAATTCCCAGCATTCTGATCATTGAAAACGAGTGGCAAATTAAAAAGCAGCTCTCGCTGCTCTTAATTTCAAACGATTACGAAGTCATTCCGGTCAGTTCGCTTTTTCGAGCGCAGCGTGTTCTGCGAACAATATCTCCTCAACTGATTTTATGCAGTGAGCATCTTCCCGATGGAGATGCAACCGATTTCATCACTCAGCTTCGATCTTCAAAGGAATTCTCCGACCTTCCTTTGGTGGTTTTAAAAGATTCAACTCAGACGGACTCCAAAAAGTACACAAAACAGGGTGCCACTGACACCTTGCACATCTCGAATTTAAACGACCACATTCTCAAAGTCATCAAAAAACAGATAGACATTCACTTACCAGGTCTGCACTCATCCTCCGATGGCATAACAGGTCAGCTTCACAAGCTCTCCATTACAGATCTCATTTACGAGCTGGCTCAAAGGCACAGCAGCGGAAAAATAACCATCGACGCGCCGGAAGAAATGGTCATCTACCTGAAAAAAGGGAAGATCATCTATTCTAAACACGGTATAACAATTGGAAAGAAAGCGCTTTTTCGCTGTCTGCGAATTGCGGATGCTGCCTATTATTTTCAAAGGAACATGACAGATATCGAGCCCAATATCGATAACATCGAACTCGACCAGCTTATAAGAGAAGCAACCACCAGTAATCAACAACTCATGGTTAACTTTCACAAATTCCCTTCTAAATACAGCAGAATCAAAATCCTCAGTCAGGGCTTTTTCAATTCCACCAATCTGGAACCCAAAATCAAAGCCGCCACTGAAATCATCCGCAGATATCCGCTGGTTTACCAGTTTATCGACCACCTCAATTTACCGGACATTGCCTGTTACGAATTGCTCAATCACCTGAAAAGCATGAAGGTCATCGACTTTGTGGAAAAGCTTCGCAACACCACCATTTTAGTTGATAATTCATGTGATCTGTCACCACTTGACTTTACCAAGCACAAAATTTCTGTTCTGCCATTAAATTTAAAATCACGGGAAACTGTCATTCCCAATCGCTCTATTCACTCAAAGAATTTTTATCACTATCAAAGCAAGGATTGGGAACAATCGGAAATTGTCCCTTTTACATCAATTGGTTTTAAACAGTGTTTCTCAACATTGAACATAGAGTACGAGATTTTAACCATTGCACCAGCTTCCGAAGTCATACCCACCGCGGCAACGCTGGCCCCCATGATGAAAGAAATTAAGGAACAAGGAATCGATGGTATGGTGCTTCAAGAGTATGAAACCAACGTCTATCATTCCTCCACCTTTTCTATTGGTTATGGGCTATTGACCATCCAGGCGTCTTTACTCGCATTGGAACATCAACCCGTTGAACTGCTAATAGAACGTCTGAAACGCCTTGAAGAGAGAATGCAGCTCTTATGGATAGAAAACCAAAATACGGAAAGCTTTTTGGGTACCAACAAGCAGCGCATACTTTACAAATGGAATGGAACTGAAAAAGAAAAAATCCGCAAAATCAATAAAGACGAAAACGTGTTCGATGTCTTCCAAGAGGAAATTAACCGACGACTTGACTCAAAATCCAATTTAAATATTGCAGTTGGCTGTCCCCACACAACGGAAACAGTGAAACTGAAAAACGCCATGAAAGAAAAGTTTATTTATGCAACTGTATATGGTTTCGATATCACGCCCGTCAACATGAAAATAGCAGGCAGTCAAATCCAGATGATAGCTTTTGTTCAAGACTAGGTTATAACACGCGCGTTCACGGAATGGTTCTCGCCTGGCATTGGGATTTCCATTTTGAATCAGCTAAAGCCACCGTGTTATATTCCCATTCTAAGAAGTTCGTCTTTCAGAACTGCCAGCTCGTCTCTTAGCTCCGCCGCTTTTTCAAACTCCAGTGCTTCGGCTCTTGCATACATTTCCTTTTCAGTTCGCGCAATCTCCGCAACCAGAGCCGTTCGATCAAGTGGTTGGACTTGGGACGCATTTCGCGGTGTTGAATAATCGCTTTCCGATAGTTCATCAAAGGCCGCGGACAGGCTTTTAACCACCGATTCAGGGGTCAAACCGTGTTCTTCATTATAGGCATGCTGAATTTTTCGCCTTCGTTCCGTCTCCGAAATGGTTTCCCTCATGGCATCCGATATCCTGTCGGCGTACATGATAACCGTTCCATGGACGTTGCGGGCGGCACGACCCACTGTCTGTATGAGAGAACGGCGTGAACGCAAAAAACCCTGTTTATCGGCATCTAAAATGGCAACCAAACCCACTTCGGGAAGATCCAGACCTTCTCTCAGCAAGTTGACACCCACCAGAACATCGTAGATGCCTTTTCTGAGAGCCAACAGGATTTCCACTCTTTCAATGGTATCGATGTCGCTGTGTAAATAGGCCACTTTCAGACCGTGTTCATCGAAGTGGTCCGCTAAATCTTCCGCCATTCTTTTGGTGAGCGTGGTAACCAGCGTGCGCTGCTCTTTCTCAACCCTCAATTGAATTTCGTGGAAGAGATGGTCAATTTGATTCTCAGTGGGAACAACCTGAATCGTGGGGTCCATCAGGCCGGTCGGCCTGATGATCTGTTCCACGTACTCACCCTGAACCACGCTCTGCTCATAAGGACCCGGAGTGGCTGAAACGAAAAGAACCTGCCCTGTTCGAGACCAGAATTCATCGATCCTCAATGGCCGATTGTCAACGGCTGACGGCAGCCGAAACCCGAACTTGACCAAGTTGTCCTTTCTACTCCTGTCCCCCGCGAACATACCCCCAATTTGCGGCACGGTAACGTGGCTTTCATCCAGGAATAACAGGAAATCCTGCGGAAAGTAGTCCAGCAGTGTTGATGGCGGAGAACCTGCCGGTCGTCCTTCAAGATGTCTGGAATAGTTTTCGATGCCGTGACAGAAGCCCGTTTCGGAAAGCATTTCCATATCAAATTGGGTTCTCTGTGAGAGACGCTGTGCCTCCAGCAGCTGATTGCTATTCTTAAACTCCTGCGTGCGCTGATCCAGCTCTTCCCTGATAGCCACAACAGCTCTCTTCATGGATTCCTGCGGTGTCACGAAATGACTGCCCGGGAAAATACTCAAATCATCCAAATCACTGATGGATTTGCCCGTCAACGCATCAAAACGCCTGATTGTCTCAATTTCCTCTCCAAAAAACTCGATTCTGTAGGCGTGGTCTTCGTATATGGGATAAATATCGAGGGTGTCTCCCATGACTCTGAACGTGCCCGGGTAAAAAGAGCTGCTGTTCCGAACGTATTGGATACCTACCAAATCGCGCAGGAGCTGTTGACGGTCGTACTCTTCTCCAACCGCCAGGCTGACCTTCATGTTGCCAAAGAATTCGGGCGAGCCGAGACCGTAAATACAGCTCACCGACGCCACGATAATCACATCTCTTCGTTCCAGCAGGGAACGCGTGGCACTTAAACGCAGCTTCTCTATATCCTTGTTAATGGTAGCTTCCTTCTCGATATAGGTATCAGACGAGGCCACATAGGCTTCGGGTTGATAGTAATCGTAATAGGAGACAAAGTACTCAACCGCGTTATGCGGAAAAAAACCCCTGAACTCCTGGTAGAGCTGCGCCGCCAGGGTTTTATTGGGCGCCATGACGAGTGTCGGCCGATTGAGCGCTTCAATGACCTTGGCCATGGTGAACGTCTTGCCCGAACCGGTTACACCCAATAAAACCGTGTGTTCCAGTCCCTGGTTGATGGAATTGACTATTTGCTCGATGGCCTTGGGCTGGTCACCGGCCGGATTGTATGCTGTTACCATTTTGAATTGTTTCGACAAGGTTCCCTCTACTGGAATTTGATAAGATCGAGTACATCCACTCGCCCGTTTTCATTGCTGTCAAACGGCCCTTCATTGGGCCAGCAGGACGCTATGTCGACAAAACTGTACGTGTCCGGAATCATTTGAACATCGACCCGCGTCCTTTGCTCTTTTAATACCGCGACACCGCCAATGTTACGATCGTGATACCCCTCAGCCTCAACGCGGATCGCATAACGTCCTGGTACGCAATAGCGGTGGTAGTCGCCTAGAGTCGTACCCGTGCGAACGGGTTTGGGAAATTCGGTCACGGTGATTTCGGCCTCCAACGGTGTACCGTCAATCTGATCCGTCACCAGACCGTGAATTCCCTGAAAAGCCGAGTAAAGGTAATTTAAAACTCCATTTCTGTGACGCTGAGTGTAATCGGGAATTAAATGAGCCGGCGGTGTTTTCGTTTGAGTAATTTCAATGGTGGTATCCAGGGTGGACTCAAAGTAGTAAGACCAGTCGTTGGTATCGCCAAAAGTAATATACCAGTCAGCACCGCAAACATACCAAAAACCGGAGTAGGTACACCCGTTGAAATAAGCTTCTGCCAGGCTGTCAGGCGCCGGAACAGCACAATGACCGCTTGAATTGCCGCAGGGTGAACCACCGGTTCTTGAAGAGAAGAAATTGGCAAGATCCGGTAGCTCCGCTGTTGTACTGGAGTTCCATACCGAATTAAAACAAGCCGCTCCAGAGTGAAGAGATAAACCGAGCAGGAAAACATTGTCGTAAGAATCCGAAAGTGCCTTTATTGCCTGGGTTTCCGGTTCACTGAACGGATAGGCACCACCTGAAAAGGGATCATTCCCCTGAGGTCCATCGAAATTGCGGTTCAGGTCAACCCCGTGCATGTTGGTTCGTCTGCCTTCCAAGCCGGGATTCCCGGGATTGGCATCGTATGCGTTCCCATCTGGATTGACCATGGGAACAAACCACATCTCTGTACCGTCAACCAGATCGGTAGCCACACTGTTGCTGCCGTATTGGGTTAAAATCCACTCCATCACATCCGTGCAAACCATTAAACTGGCTTTCTCATCGCCATGAATATTGGAGATCACTCTCAATTCGGGCTCAAACTCTTCAACATCACAGTTAGCCGATATTTTAACAGCCCAAATGGGCCGGCTCTGAACGCTGCTTCCAATCTGGATCAGTCGGGCAATGGCTGAATGGCTGTTGACCAGATCCGTTACCCAGGTTTCAAAGGAGTCCGGATCAAAATAAGAGCTTGGAATCTGCGTATCTTCCGCATGGGACAGGTCTTCAATCTCATGTCCCGATATCTCTTCAATGAAACTGTAGGGAACATCCAGACTGTTCAGTAACTGCAGGAGAGCCTGTTTGCCAGGAACAATGACATGACCGTCTTCAGTGAGGCCCATTCCACTAATTTTCCAGTCTTGTGCAACAGGTCTGAACTCTTCCCTGGTCAATTCAATTCGCACAGAGGGAGGATCGCCCGCCCATAAGGAGCCGAACGAGAAAAATAAAACCATCCAACGCATTGTACAAAACGCATTGCAACGCATGTCTCTGTGCATAGGGCCCCCTGCGTTCTATTCTAGACACTCACTGGTCATTCTACAACACGAAGGGAAGACGATGTTAAGGCTGAAAAGAAAAAAGCACGGTGTTGCCCGCGGAAACACCGTGCTCTCAGGTCTGTGCCGGCTTGGCGTTCAGTCTTCTTTTTCCATGCTGGTATCTACTTCTATGTGTATTTTGCCACTTTCGTCCACCAACTTGCGGATGTTGATCAGGTCTTCTCCCGAAAAAATACATGTGTTTTCGTTTTTGCGTTCACCAAGAGTAACTGGAAGGTTGATGGACTCACCTTTGCGAACCACTGTGAGGATTATTTCATCGCCAGATTGCTGTTCACTCAGGACATCGGTCATATCCGATGATTCCCCAACAGAGACATCACCCAGTGCGGTAATGACATCGCCGGCCTGAAGACCCGCTCGGCTGGCAGGACTATCCTCTTCCACTTTTTCAATTAAAACGCCTTCTTTCACACCGAAATACGCTGCCAACTGTTCTTCCAGTGTTTTTAAGTGGACACCCATGTAAGGTTGCGGTTCACCGATAAAAAACACTTGTTTGTTACCACCCAGCTTCTTGACAAGGAAGTTTTCGGGATGCTTGCCCAGTTTAACGGTCAATTCCTTAATTTCATCGTCTCTTTCAACGAAGATATCGATCGAGTCTTCAGGAGCGTAATCCTTTAAAATGTGTTTGATTTCTGCAATATCCTGAATGTCTTCACCGTTGAGCTTGATGATCAAATCCTCCTTGTTCAATCCGGCTTCTTCAGCACCAGAGTCTTTCAGTACATCGATAATGACGACTTTAGGGCCTTCACCCTGATCCACTTCTTTCAATGTGACGCCCATGAATGCGTCATCCTTAGAGCTGCACTCCAATCGCTTGACGATTTTCACTTTTTTCTTGTTGACTTGCTCTTCCTGGGCAAACCCGAAAAAAGACAAAACTGCTGCTGTTACCAATAAGATAGTATGTTTCATAAAATGCCTCCGATTTCCAGTTGACTGGTTGTTTGGTTGGTGTCTTTTGGATCTATTTCACTCATGACCATGACTTTTTGTCCGTTTTCCAGACGAATTCGTCTGATGGTGACGATGCGCTCTTCCTCTATTTTGAAGATGCGACTGTTCATGTTCGGGTAATTGGCATGAATCCATTGTTGAACGTACTGCTGATCGTTTTCCGCTGAGAAAAAGGCCTGCTGCACAGGAGTCAACTCCAGCGGGAGAGATGCCTTCCGCTCTAACCCATTGATCACAGGCTTGTTGTTTAACCAGGTATTAACCTTTCCGGGAACATTGGGTTTCAAAATGAACAAGGTCAACAAGCCCGCAAACACAAAGATAGCCCCTGTAAGAAACGCAAATCCCAGTGAAGCAAAGCGCACAGCGGAACTGGCAGCGGCATATTGTTGAATAATTCGGTATCTCAAATGCTCCTTGTAAAGCGGTACTTCAACTTCAGGCTTCTGACAGGTTTTCAAAACATTTTCTAAATTCTTCATTACAGAGCCCCTCCTTATCCATTATTTTTCTAAGTCTCTTTAACGCCCGGTGTATACGCATGGCAAGGGTGCCTTTTCTGATTTTAAAAATCGATGCGAGCTCTTCGTAACTCTTTGCCTGAAAGAACCTGAGTACCAGGAGACTGTTGTCTTCAGGACTGAGTTCAGCGAGCGATTTCTGCAGGGAGACATAAAAGCGATCCCTGGTTCTGACTCTCTCTGCTTCTTCAATTTCATCCTTGAAAGGAGCTACCTGCAATATGGGCGTTGAATTGAACAGACGCAATCGCTGCTTTTTGCGAAAAAAGGATTTCATTTCATTGTGCGCGATTCGGTAGAGCCATGAGGAGAAGGACCCCCTGGACCAACGATACTTCCACAGATTCTTCATCGCTTTGAGAAACGTGTGAGCGGTTAGATCTTCTGCGTCAGCCACACTGCCGACACAGTGCAGGTGATAATTGAAGATATCGGGAAACCATTCCTCGTAGAGGGATTCAAAGTCCCTGCTTGCTCCATTCTGATCTTTAATAATGTATTGAAGTGACAAGTGACCATCCTGTTTTTTTCAAAAGTCACTTTAATATACGCAGCAGTTTCGTATCATCACCTGTTTTTTTTAAAAAAGATTTTTGCTGGAACGCTCTTTCAGGGTTACAGCACAACCTTTTGCGGCCTGGAAAGAGTCTTTTACAAGAGGAGAACCTGTGTTTGTAAAATGGATCTTTCAGCCAACGCGACTGTGCTTCTTTTTCAATACAGGCGTCTTTGCTTCACTTTTTTTCTTTTTACGCGGAGTAATGGCCAGGAGTTTATCGGATTCCATGGCCATGCTTCTCTCCGCTTCAATGAAGTGATTGCAACGGGTGAGCATCATCTCCAGTTCGGCCAGCAAATCACCTCTCATGCGTTTCATATCCGATATTTGAACGCGGAGCTCATCCAGATGGGATTTGGCATTTTCAAAAATATTCTCAGCCTGTAACTGACCCTCGCGAATGATGAGTTCGGCTTCCTTATGGGCGTTCTCCTTTATTTCGCGCTTAATCTGCTGGGCTGAAATGAGTGTATCCTTTAAAATTTTATCGCGATCGTCGGCTTCCCTGACTTTCTGCTTCAGAAACTCCAGCTCCTGGCTGATCTCCTGATTGTTTTTCAAAAGATGTTCCATCTCCTCCGAAACAGCATAGAGAAAGTGTTTGACCTCTTCCCTGTTGTAACCTCTCATGTTGGTACTGAATTCATGGTTCTGAATTTCAAGTGGTGTCGTCATACTGCCCTCCGGAACAAGTGCCGAATTTATTTTATCTTAGTATAAATACTAATGCAAAAAGCTAGTTAGCACCAGCACTAGATGGTGAAAATGTGATATCTATGGCTTTTTAGCGTTCATTCCCGCGATCATGGGACTTTTCCCTTGGGGTTCAATTCCAATTCCGCATTGAACCGAAACGGTACTTGACACAGAACCGCATATCAGTTAGATTGGCTAGGCTTGAAGTGCACCTGTAGCTCAGCTGGATAGAGTACCAGACTTCGAATCTGAGGGTCGGGGGTTCGAATCCCTCCAGGTGCACCACCGAGCTTTTTTTACGGCACCATCCAGACTACCCACTTAATACCAGGAATTCAAAGAAAAACAATCAGGCGTTGCCGTCGTGTGTTCACAGCGAAACAGGCATCTTTTAGTGAGATTCTTTTATAGTTAAAGAGCGATTGAGACCGCAGACAACATAAACAGGCTTCCTGACACGACCGCATCGTTTCACGCATCATCCAGTACGTCCATGAAGGCGCTGACAGAGAAGACGGCTTTACCCGGACCCGGTTCTCCGTAACCCGGTGGAATGGGGAGTTGGTATGTTTTGAAAGTGGCTCGCCACGCCAGCAGCAGCTTGCAGAAGTAAGCGAGCGGCGGCGGATCGTGAGGCCCCAGCGCGGCCAGCGGTTCGGGACACCAGGTGGTGAATCGGGGCATAATTTTACGCGACATGAACCAGTCCAGACCTTCTGTCGTGTGTTCAACCGCCCGATCCACATCGGTAAACCCGCACCTGGAGTTCATTTCCACGCCGCCGACAAAATTGGGAATCACATTTTCATGACCGAACACATCACCGCTTTCAACCACGCGATTAATCCAGTTCTCAAAACCGATGACTCTTTCTTTCCCGGGGCATATTTTCGCAAAAAGCTCCTTTCCCCAGACTTCGTAATTAGGGTGGTAAATGGTCAAGCCCGCCTGTTTCAAACGCTCACATTCCCTTACGGGAAAGGCCTGAATAACCGCTTTTGAAATCCAGCGGTTGGGAAAGCGGCTCTCAATAGCTTCAATGTACTGTAAGTAGAAATCCACTTCATCCACCTTTTGAAGGGTATCGATAATGGAGCCGCCGGTTAAGGTGTAGGCCTTGGCCTCGGTATCGAGACGGTCGATGTGTTCAAGAGCTTCAAGCACCTCGTCCACATTTTTAATGCCGGTGTAGACTTTGCCCGCTTTGCGCTGTTGAATGAAATTCCTGTTCAGTTCGCAAAAACGGCACTGCTCTTCCCTTTTGAAATACTGACACATTCTAAAAGCAGTCAGGTAAATGAGGTATCCCCATTCGAGAACGGGAGCGATTTCACCCATGGGTTTTCCACTGGAGAGCTTTTCGTGATAAAAGGGCGGCACGGGATGATAAGCCACATCGGCCAGGCGGTTCGTTTCACAAAAAAGGCACAGTTTCCCGTCTTCCAGATCCACGTGATAAGGTGAGCCGGGATTGATGCGAACAGAGATCACCGTTGACCGCAGGGCGAAAGGACCGCCTGACAGCCGAATTTCTTCCGGCACACGCAGGTGTTCTTTCCGCTGCATATCTTTAATTTCAATCAGATCAAAGGAAAAAATGAAATAGTCTTTGGGTTTGAAGCCCGCCGCGATGTTCATGGCCGCTTCGGAGAAGCGAACACCAAGGCGAAGGACATCCTGTTTGACAATGGCCTCAGGAGGCAGATCCGCAAAGGATTCGACATGGTCACTGAGCTGCCGGTAAAAGGACATTAAACCACCCTCTGATGGAAGTCCGCCTGACTGTCGCGAGCGGTTTTCCTGAACACGGGTTCAAAACCCTCTGAGCGGCATTGACGAATGACGGCCGCGAGATCTCTGTTAATGACAGCTCCCGCCATTTGAGTGACTTCATCTTCAAAGGGAATATCGAAATCGTCCGCGCCGTAGTGTAAGCCCGTCAGCGCGTGCTCGTTTTGCGTGAGAACCGATGTGCGAATGTGTTTGACATTGTCCAGGAAGATACGGCTGACAGCCAGGTGACGCCAGTAATCCTCGCGCGCCAGTTCTTCACCACCCAAAACAGTGTGATCGGGCTTGTAACTCCAGCATAGGAAACTGAACAGACCGCCATGGGTTTCATCTTGCAGGGCTCGTACCCGCGACAGGTGCTCCAAGCGCTCCTCAATGCTCTCATCAAAACCGATGACCATGGTTCCCGTGGTCTGAACTCCGGCCTCGATAATCTGTTTCTGCGCGTCCATAAAATCATCGGCCGTGTATTTCTGAGGACTGTGCCGCTTTCGAAACGCGTTGGTGAGTACTTCCGCGCCGCCGCCGGTGATCCAGTGGTTGCCGGCCTTTTTCAGGGTGGCAGCCGCTTCGTAATAGCTTATTTTGGCTTTCTTGGCCACATACATCAATTCGGCAACGGTCAGGCCATAAAATTCTATGCGCTCACCGTATTTTTTCCGTATATCGCGGAAGAGTTCGCAGTACCAGTTGATATCCAGCTTGGGATTGAAACCGCCGTTAAAACCGACAAAATCACCGCCCAGAGTCATGATTTCATCCATTTTCTCGAATATTTGCTCACGGGACAAAACATAGCCCTCAGGGGAATTGGGTAATCGATAAAACGCGCAGTAATCGCATCTTGCCACGCAGACATTGGTGTAATTGACAATTCGCATGATTAAATAAGTGGCTCGATTGCTCTTGTGGTAGCGGCTTCTCGCGATCCCCGCCCATGTTCGCAACTGATTCAGATCCGCGCAGCGGTACAGCCAGGCGGCCTCTTCCGTGTTAATTCTCTCGTTATTCCTGATCTTTCTGTCTATGTGTTCAATCAAGCTCATCTCCTAAACTGCGCCCTGTATTCACTCGCTATGGATCTTAGCCCTTCCCTGATATTTTCTCAAGCTCATCTTTCCATCTCACGCCGTAAACAAGGTGGTTTGTAAAAAAGATTTGACACGCTATTCCTGACGACCGAACCAGAAGATAAATGGTTCACAGAGTTGGGATCACAGCTTGACCCACTTTACACATCCAGGCATAATAAAGATTCGGAAATTACGAGTGGAACCTCAGTCTAAACACTCGTCATGAAAGGAAATAACAGTCAAACATGAATAGCATTAAATGGAATGATCAATACATTACAGGTCACACAACCATTGACTTTCAACACAAAATACTGGCTGGCATCATCAACGACCTGATTGAAGCAAAAAGGAATGAAGCCGCCGATGAACTCTGGGTGGATGTTGTCGTCGATGAATTGATGAGTTACACCCAGTATCACATTGCAACAGAGACAGAGCTTATGAAAAGCTACCACTATCCAGGCATAACCGACCACTCAAGCAAATACGCCGATTTTGTTCTTGAACTCAAAAAGCTGAGCGGCAAACACACAGCGGAAAAGACAAAACTGACGGATGATCACCTTACTTTTCTGAAAAACTGGCTTGTGGACCACATTGCCGTTGAGGGTAAAAACCTTTGCCGGTTCCTGCAGGAAAAAGAGGACTACAAATTAAATGGAGTTTAGCAATGAAAGGAGCAGGCGGAACTGACGGTGGAATTGAGCGTTTCCCCACTGGGTTGATCGTAATCATCGCCGGAGGTTTACTGTGCTTAAACTCCACTCACATTCATGCTCACTTCTCCCGGGATCACAGCTTCCATCTTCACGGGTTTCACCTCACCGCAGGCATGTTTTTAATTCCCTTTCTGTTTGTAGTGGGTAAGATCTATTTCAACACAACGAATAACCTGGACAACCGCTGCTCTGATTACGACCCCATTTGGCATTGTTTCGTCCATTCGCTTCCGCTTCAAACACATGACAGCTGTTGCAGTGCTAATTATTACGGGTCTCTTATTACGGCTCTCTTGACAGGCAAAGCCGGTCTCTTGGTGAACGCCCCGCAAACACTCAGAAAAACAGGCATTCTTCCAGGAAGTGAAGAAAAGAAAGAAGACAGGTAAACCGTCTTTTCCCATCCCGATTGACATCGACAAGAGGAAACAACATGGCACATTTAGGATTATCTACAACAATTGAATCAGCAGACGTTCTTGAGAAAACCATTCAACGGTTTCGCAAAAAGGGCATTAAGCTGCCCACCTTTGCAGAACTGGAAAAACCCTGCCTAATCGATGAAGCAACGGTGAAGCGACTCGAAGATATCGATCCGCACAGTCCAGACCCCTTGAATCTGTATCGCATCCACTGGTACAACAGGCCGGACAGCAGGGGGTTCGCCGATTGTCCCCACTCCATTGAACTGCCAACGGAACTCACTGGAGTTGAAGCCAGGATCGTGGTCATGGTGGGTGCTCACTTCCCCATGATCGATGCCCATAAAGTACTGGCCGCCTACGGTTGTCTGGCTCCCAGGCTGATTACCGGTCAGTTTGACCCGCAAAAGCACAAAGCTATTTGGCCTTCTACGGGAAACTACTGCCGCGGCGGTGTGGCCGTCTCGCGAATTATGGACTGCCGAGGTGTGGCTATCCTGCCGGAGGAAATGAGTCAAGAGCGCTTTAACTGGCTGAAAAGCTGGTGTCTGGCAGAGGAAGACATCATCGCCACACCCGGCTGTGAAAGCAACGTCAAGGAAATCTACGATCAATGCAACCAATTGGATGTGTGTCCTGAGAATATCATTTTCAATCAGTTTTCTGAATTCGGCAATGCCCTCATTCACTACACCTGCACCGGTAAAGCCCTTGAACACGTCTTTCAAAAGCTGTGTGAAAAAAATGGCAATCTCCATCTCAAAGCCTTTATTTCCGCCACAGGTTCGGCAGGAACACTGGCTGCCGGCGACTATTTGAAAGAGAACTACCACAGTCAAATTGTCGCGGTGGAGGCACTGCAATGCCCCACGCTGCTTTACAACGGCTTTGGGGGCCATAACATTCAAGGCATTGGCGATAAACACGTCCCCCTGGTTCACAACGCCATGAACACCGATTTTGTAGTTGCCATTAGCGATCAGAACACCGATCACCTCTTCACACTCTTCAACATGGATGCAGGAAAAGAGTACCTCCAACAACGCAAACGCGTTCCCGCAAGCACCTGCGAAGACTTGAAATACTTCGGCCTTTCATCTATTTGCAACATTCTGGCCGCCATTAAATACGCAAAGTACCATAAGTTGGGCTCTGATGATGTTTTGATGACGGTTGCCACCGATTCCGCGGAAATGTATCAATCTGAAAAACAAAAGGTTCTCGGCAAGGAGGAATTCGCTCCATTCAATAACATCTGCGCCGCTGAAATCTACAGTCAGTACCTGGCTGGCTTGGGAACAGATCACATGCAGGAACTTACCTACAGGGACAAGGAGCGCATTTTCAACCTGGGATACTACACCTGGGTGGAACAACAGGGCATCAGCATTGAAGATTTCAACAAAAGAAAAGATCCCTCTTTCTGGAAGAAGCTCAGGAACTACGTCGATGAGTGGGATCGTCTTATCGATGACTTTAACCAAAGGTTGTCATGAAAGCAGCCGTCACCCTGAGTTGCCCGAACTGTGGGTTTACCAGCCCCGTTTCAAACGGGCAACTCCTCTTTGCCTGCCCCGATTCCAAAAAGGGCGGACAGCACATTTTGCAAAAAAAGCTGAACCATCCGGTTCCTATACACGACGAAACAAACCCTTATTTGAGATTCAGGGAGTTCTTCTTTTCCTACCATGCCGCGAAATCTCTCGATGTGGATTACAATCAGACCGTGCTGGAGATTGATTCGCGTTTCAAGAAGCTCTTTGGAAAAGGGCTGAGTGCAACCCCGCTGACGAAATACCAACCCGGTTCGCGCTTGTCCGGCTCATTGTGGGTCAAAGATGAAACCGACCAACTAACGGGCAGTCATAAAATAAGGCACGTGGTGGGTTCCCTGATCTACCAGGCCATTCACAAAAACACCATAAAAGACAAAAAACTCTCCATTTACAGTTGCGGTAACGCGGCCTTGGCGGCAGCAGCCGCAGCGAAAGCCGGCGGCAGGGCTATAGAAGTGTTTCTACCAGACCATGTCCACCCGCTGATTGAGAAGTCTCTTGCTTCCCTGGGCGCTTCAACCGTGATATGTCCAAGGCGTGCAGGTGAAACGGGTGATCCGAGTTACAGCGCCTTCAAGACCTCGCTTACACGAGGCAGTTTGCCCTTTTCCTGTTCCGGACCCGATAATTGGTCCAATATTGAAGGCGGCCAGACACTTTTCCTGGAAATCACATCACAATTACAGAGCCGGAACATGCCTGACAATGTCTTTATTCAGGTTGGTGGAGGCGCGCTTGCCTCATCGGGCATTCAGAGCCTGAAAGAAATGCTTTTCTGCGGTAAGATCGACCGTTTGCCGCGTATCTTTGCCATTCAAACGGAGTCGTGTTTTCCTCTGGCACGAGCGTATTTTGCAATTTACAGACAAATAGCGCAGCAATTTAATCACCGAATCTGCCTGCGGTCCACTTCACCGTCTGATATCCTGCAATACACTCAGGAACACGTGGATGAAATCACGGCGGTCACTTCAGAGATCGCGGTTGTTTTTGACCATTCAACGGTTCAGGCCATTTTAACCAACTCCCTCAAGCAGCCCAGCCTGGTTGAACCCTGGCCATCCATTCCCAGGAGCATTGCCCACGGTATTCTGGACGATGTGACTTACGATTGGTATGCCGTCATAAGAGGGCTCCTTGAAACCGGAGGCTGGCCGGTTCTGGTCAGTGAAACCGATCTGAAAGAAGCCAATCAATTCGCACGCCATCTCACGGGTCTACCCGTTGACCACACGGGCAGCAGCGGACTGGCCGGCCTGCTGAAATTGAGTCAAAAGGCGGCATTAACCCGAAATCTAGTTGTTTTTACAGGCAGGGACCGCAATGAACATCGATAAAAGCAGTTTAAGCGTTCATCGTCAGGTACAGACCATTGACGATCTTCTGGAACAATACAGAGACGAACTGGATACGGATTTTGAAGCGTATCGGAATCACGTTTACCGCACATTCAACCTGGCGCTCGTTTACGCAGCGGTTACCGTAAAAAACGATGCGTTTGAAAAAGTGGCCATGGCTTCCGTCTTTCACGCGTTGGGAATCTGGACAGACAACACCTGGGATTACATTCGACCTTCCATTGTGAGCGCCACGAAGTATTTGGTAAAAACCAGGCGCAAGCAGTGGATTCTCGACATCAGTTTCATCATCTCGGAACAGCTCAAACTGTCAAAATGTCGAGGGCCTTTCACGCCCCTGGCCGAAGCCTTCAGGAAAGCGGTCTGGCTGGATATCGCGATGTTCAAGGTTCCCACACGCCTCCCCAGAACCTTCCTGGCGGAATGTCTGGAAGCCTTTCCCCGCTGCGGATTCCACAAAAGAATGCTGGAATTGGGATCCATTTGGGCCAAAAGCCACCCTTTCAACCCGCTCCCCATGTTGAAATTCTGAATGGTGCGCTCTGAAAAAGGGCTGCTCCTTTCTTTGTGATTAATGAAAGAAAGCCGGCATCAACTCTGACCAGCCGCTCTTTCACCTGCGCGCTCTTTCGGTTCGCGCGGCTCAACGCATTTCAGTGTCTTGCTGTGATCCATGTAAAAAAACTTAGGTGGTTTCGGCTTTTCCGGCTGCCTGGTAGGCTTTTTGAAGTTTGTTCAACTTCTTCTTACCCAGCGGGCCCAGTTCGTTGACAGCGTTCATCAATCGGTTGCGGCAGACGTCGGAGCCCACTATTTCCATGCTGTCGAAGAGAGGCGGAGCCACCGTCTTGCCGCAAACGGCAACACGCACGGCGTGTGTTATTTCCCTTAAACTCCATCCCCGCATTTCAGCGATGGCCTGACAGGCCCGGTAGACATCATCGCGTTGAAAAGAGGTCAGTTTTTCAAGCTCCCAGATGAACATCTGAAGGATATCCCTTGTTTCCTCTGCTGTTTTGCCCTTGGGTAAAAGGCGTTCTTTTTCATATTCAAGATCAGAGAAAAACATGAAATCGCAGGCCGTAAAGAAATCACCCAGCTTGTGCAGGCGTTTCTTCATCATGGGCAGGAGCTTCAGGAGAAATTCACGATTAAACCGCCAGTCAACCAGTTCCTGAACAAGCTGTTCCGATTCCATTTCAACAAGGTATTGCTGGTTCAGCCAGGTCATTTTATCCAGGTCAAAAACGGGACCGGAGAGATTGACGCGTTGAACATCAAAGGACTCGACCATTTGTTGAAGCGTAAATTTCTCGGTATCACCGGGATAGGAATAAACCAATAAACCCAGGAAATTGAGCAGTGTCTGGGGAAGCATACCTATCTCCTTGTAGTAGAGAATGGAGGTTGGATTTTTTCTCTTGGATAACTTCGATTTATCCGCGTTCCTGAGCAGGGGAAGATGGTAAAAAACGGGCTTTTCCCAACCAAAATAATCGTAAAGAAGAATGTGCTTGGGCAGGCTTGGCAGCCACTCCTCGCCTCTTAACACATGGGAAATGCCCATCAGGTGATCGTCAACGACGTTGGCGAGATGGTAGGTGGGGAACCCGTCCGACTTCATCAGAATCTGGTGATCGATGGTTTTGTACTCGAAGCGAACCTCGCCTCTCAAAGGGTCCTGAATGACACAGCTTCCCTCTTCGGGTACATTCAAACGCACGGTATAAGGCGTTCCCTGGGCTTCCAGTTCATGGATCTCCTCTTTGGAAAGTGATCGGCAGTGTGCATCGTAGAGAGTGGAGTGCCCTTCTTTCAGACGTTCACCCCGCACGCGGTTGAGACGATCAGCCGTGCAGAAGCACTTGTAAGCGTGTCCCTTATCCAGCAGTTCCTGAGCGTGTTTCGTATAGATTTCGGTGCGCTCACTCTGTCTGTAGGGACCAAACTCGCCGCCTTTATCGGGACCTTCGTCCCAGGTTAAGCCGGTCCACTCAAGGGCATCCAGAATGGCTTTTTCGTATTCTGGCCTGGAACGGTTTTGGTCGGTATCTTCAATACGAAGAATAAAATCCCCGCCAAGTGATTTGGCAAGACAGTAGTTGAACAGCGCGGTGTAGGCCGTACCAACGTGGGGTGCACCGGTGGGAGAAGGTGCGATTCTCGTTCTAACTCTCTTCATGCTTTTTTTTGCCTCGTTCATTTCTTTTTCGCTTTCTTTGCCCACGAATCACGCAGCCCAACCGTGCGGTTAAAAACAAGACCCTCTGACTCGGTATCCCGGCAGAAGTATCCCTGACGGAGGAACTGGAAACGCTGACCGGGAGTGCTTGTTCCAAGTGAGGGTTCCAGTTTGGCATTGCCCATTATTTGAATGGATTCGGGATTGAGATTGGCTTCGTATCCCTCTCCGGATTCCGGATCCGACATGGTGAAGAGGTGATCGTAAAGCCGGACTTCCGCATCCAGGGCGTGGCGAGCGCTCACCCAGTGCGAAGTGCCCTTGACTTTTCTGCCGTCATCGGACCAACCGCCCTTTGTTTTGGGATCGTAAGTACAGTGAACCTCGATGACTTCGCCGTTTGCATCCTTAATGACATCGGTGCAGGTAACATAGTAGGCGTGTTTCAAGCGCACTTCCTTGCCCGGTGAAAGCCTGAAGTACTTGCGCGGCGGATTTTCCATGAAATCGGAGCGTTCAATGTAGAGTTCCCGCGTGAAGGGTATTTCACGATGTCCCGCACTGGCGTCTTCCGGGTTGTTCTCCGCTTTCAACAGCTCTTCTTTGTCTTCAGGATAGTTGGTAATCATGACTTTAAGCGGATCGAGCACGGCCATCACTCGGGGTGCTCTCTTGTTGAGGTCTTCACGCAGGCAGTGGTTCAAAAGGGCGATATCCACCGTACTATCGGCCTTGGCGACACCAATTCGATCACAGAAATCGCGAATGGATTCGGGTGTGAAACCCCGTCTTCTCAGACCGGCAATGGTAGGCATGCGAGGATCGTCCCAGCCTTGAACAATGCCCGCGTTGACCAGGTGCAGCAACTTGCGCTTACTCATCACGGTATAGGTTAAATTCAGCCGTGCAAATTCTATTTGCTGTGGGTGACAGGGAGCGCTGACATTTTCAATGAACCAGTCGTAAAGTGGGCGGTGGGCCTCAAATTCAAGGGTACAGATAGAGTGCGTAATGCCTTCAAGCGCGTCGGACAGACCGTGAGTGAAATCGTACATGGGATAGATTACCCAGTCATCTCCCGTTCGATGATGATGCGTACGCATAATGCGATAGATTACGGGGTCACGCATGTTCATATTGGGAGAGGCCATATCGATCTTGGCTCTCAACGTGCGCGAACCGTCTTCAAACTCACCTTCTTTCATTTTCTCGAACAGTTCCAGGTTCTCTTCAATACTCCTGTTCCTGTAAGGGCTTTCCCGGCCTGGCTCGGTTAAGGTACCGCGGTACTCCCGCATTTGGTCAAAAGTCAGGTCGCAGACAAAGGCCTTGTCTTTTTTAATAAGCTCGACCGCAAAAGTATGCAGGTTCTCGAAATAATCGGAAGCGAAATACAACCTGTCGTCCCAGTCAAAGCCGAGCCAGTGGACATCATTCTTAATGGATTCGACGTATTCAATTTCCTCCTTGGACGGATTGGTATCGTCGAATCTCAAGTTACACATGGCACCGGGGTAGTCGTTGGCAATGCCGAAATTCAGGCAAATGGACTTCGCGTGCCCAATGTGCAGATAGCCGTTTGGTTCCGGTGGGAAACGAGTATGAACGCGCTGCCCGTTTTTTCCCGTCTCCAAATCCCGATCGATGATCATTTTGATAAAATTTCTGCTCTCTTTCTTTTCCGGTGCTTCAGGCGTGCCCATACTTCCTCCACTACATCAAATTATCCTGCGGATCATAGCATTGATAGCGCGAAAATGGCACCTAAAACCTGTTTCAAACTCACTTCAGCACAGGGAGAGACTTTGGGTGCGCCCGTTGAAATCAGGCACAGTGATTTCATTGAGAAAAAGATGGGAATTGAGCTCTGAAGATAGACAAAGCTTCAAGGTCCGAAGACCGGGAGGCCGTTAAACAGCCGGTTATTGGAACTGATAACGACCGGAACAGTATGCTGCGACTCTCTTACTGCGGATCACAGGGAAGAACCTGTTCCATATTGATATGAAGGAAATCCAGAATATCAATAAGTTGACTGCCGCTCACATCCGGCGGCCCCGGTGTTCGCCAGTCGGGGCAGACATACAATAAATCTTCAATGGTATTGCAACCATCGCCATTGGCATCGGCATAGATGAGTCCATCTGATACCAGAACGCGGTATGTTTTGCTGTAGACCGCATCGGATTGGGTATCGACCCGAATTTCAAAATCGGTCGTCTCACTCAAATAGGGCAGCGTGACGGGGTTCTGATTTTCACCGAACACCGTTGAAGTACTCAGGTTTTCCCATTCCCAAGAAGAACCCGAGCAAATGGTTGCTTCAAGCGTTTCGGGACTGAGTCCTTGTACGTGAATGAGCTGCTCGACAACCAGAGGTTGATCGCCAACTGTGACCATGGTAATTCCACTGGTCACGGGCCCTGAGCAGTCATCCCAAACCAGGCATTCGTAATTTCCTTCATCGGTGGTTTGTGCGCCGGTAAACTGGAGCGTAAAAGCGGTTTCACCATCTAAGTTGGAACCATTTTTTCGCCATTGATAACGAAGCTCACCCAGGCCACTGGCTTCAACTGTCAAGGCAGCATTTTCGCCAAAACAGAATTGAGAGGAGGCGGGAAGTGTGTTGACAGCCAGCTCAACAACGGACAATTGTGCAGTGGAACTGGTTACCGACCCACAGGTGTTGGATACAACACAAGCGTAGGAACCCGCATCTGCTGACTGGGCATTGTCAATACCGTAGCTTGGTGAATTGGCACCGGAAATGCCCTCACCGTTATAATACCATTGATAAGTCAGTGTACCGCTGCCCTCGGCTGCGACAAGGAAAGTGACATTCGAACCAGGACAGACGACTCTTGACGCCGGCTGGGTCGTTAAGCTCACGGGCTCGGATACAGTGAGAACCGCTGAGTCAGAAGTAAGAGTCCCACAGGGGTTTTCAACGACACAGTCGTAATGGCCTGCATCTGAGGAATCAACCTGGTTCAAGGAAAGTGTGGCAGCATTTTGACCATTCAGGTTCACTGAATCTTTACGCCACTGGTAGTTCAGGTCACTGCCTTCGGCTGTTACGCTAAAGGTGGCGTTTTCACCCGTACAAACAGCCTGTGAATCGGGTTGGGTCGTTATAGAGGGTGAATCACAGGAAGCAAAACACGATGGGTTCAAGCTGTATTGGGTGACAACATGCGCGTTCATCTGGTTAGCAACACGTTCCGGCGACACGCCATAGGGATGCCCTTCGCCAAAGGTAAACGTGATATTGGACAATCCGCCGGTCAGCAAATGACAGTAGCTCATAATGGTTCCATTGGCACCGCCTACACTGCCTCCCGTAAGACTTCCCGAACCGGGAAGTGCTGTACCACCACACCAACACCCGGAAGATCCACATTCACCGCCATAGCAGGAATCAACCGGATTGGAAACACCGCCAATACCGCCATAACAATGGGTGTGAGGAGAGCTGAAATTATGACCCATCTCATGAGAAACAGAGAGTACATCCCAAACAATGGCTGGATTACTCATGTCGAAACTTCCATCCAGACCCATACTGAAGCCGTACGCGCCGCCGTAATTGTCAAATGCCGGAGTTAAATTACAGCCCGAGGAGCTCAAATTCACATTAAAAGCACCGCGACAGAGTACACCCACCCAGGCAATACCCATGGCCATTGTTTTTCCACTCAAGAAATGAGCCGTTGTTCGGGAGACATCGTTTCGATTGTCATTCCAGTAACGACCAAATTCATACAGCCCGCAAGCGGCATTCTGCTGAGTCCAGGGATCGGTTGTAGACCAGAGGAACAGATCGCCAATGACGAGTGCCGTGTCCACTTCAGATTCGTAAACAACAGATCCATAAGCAATTAGGTCACCCGCGTAATTGGTTGCATCGGTTGTATTACCGCCAAACAAGGCCAGGTATTCCTGATCCGTTTCAATACCAAGTACGGCTGTGTAAGTGGCTCTGGTTCCGTCTATGTGCTCAGGAACCGGAGGTCCGGCCTGGACTGAGTCCACAGTCTTGACATCCTCAAGGGAATCGGATAAACACCGGTACGGTTTTCCCATGGACTTCAATTCGCCTTGTCCTATTTGTCTGGAGGTCAAACCGGAGCCCTTTTGTCCCCCCAACACCCAGAACTCACCGTCCAGGTGAATTAAGCCTCTTAGGGTATCGTCTTCCAGAATACTGAGAACCATCCAGGAGTGCCGTTTGCCGGGCAGCTTGCCTCTTAAATAGACATTTTTAGGTACCGGCAAGAACTGCTGACCCGATTCCGTGTTTAAAATGACGCGACTGTCAGGAGCAAAAACGCGATACCTTTCCAGCGTCACCTGGATTGAACCCCGTTCTTCGGAGAGGTAAATTTCATCCATCTCGAAGGTCTGACCAAAAGACAAGCTCCTCCCAAGCTCCTGTATATCGGATGAATAAAAACTGATAGTTTGTGCGTTAGCCATCAAATTAATAGTAGTGAATAGAATCAGGCAAGCTTGCATCTTTTGGCCCCCTAAAAAAATGTACGGCCTGGATTCTGCAAAGTGCAGGATCCAGACCACCTAAAACAAGCATAAGTGTTATAATTCACTTTAAGTTAGAGCTTAACTAACCATAAAGAAAGTGTCACACTTTCATGAAAAAGAATACAGTAAAAAAACAATTTAATCCAGCCCCAAACTTCAAAATATCACACGGTCACAATGAAGTTTCTTCCCAAGCAGGTCTGATTCCAGCCGCACAGGTTTTAAATCGCATCGGGTTTCAGCAAATTCTTAATGACAAGACCGGGGCTTGGCCTGCTTGATCAGCGACAATTAAAAGTACCCGGCGTTGACTCCAATGATAACAACAGAAAAAACAAACTAGCCCTCCTTTTTATTAATGCACAACAGTACGAGTATGGTAATTCCAAATATATGAAGAAGAGAGTTGTGTATATTCCAGCTGGCATACTGAATTAGCGAATCTGTCATTTTTGTTAAATGAAACGGAGTACTAAAGAACAAATGATATGAATAATTTGAAATAGTTTTGACTAGCGGTATGTCAAAAGGTATAAATCGGGCTCTAGATTCCAAAATTATGGGTAGAATAAAAACAAATAAAATAGAGAGCAGATAGTTTGATCTATTGTATTTTAGTCTACATGATACCATTAAAAGAATTGATGATGATATTGCAGCGATCATGACAATTGAAAAAACCACCTGAATCAAATTAGGGCAAATATAATTAAATTTAACATGCCATACAACTAAAATAGCCACAACAGGAAAAAGCAGAGCCAAAAACTGAGTTATTATCATAAAGAAAAGTATAGAAAGAATAAAAAAGACTTTATTTTTGAATTTCATCAGAATGAGAAGAGAATGCTTTTCTTCTAAAACATGCGACAGAAAATGTATTAGCTGTATTACAAGTACCAGAAGAATGAATAACATTAAAAACTTAACTAAATCTGAAACAAATAATCGGTTTGTAGTACCCCTGTATAAAACATCAATAATTCCAGTTTTGTCAGTCAATATCGTGACATTGAAATATAAAGGCAAAAAGAAAACATAGCAGAGTAAATAAAAAATCAACAGAGTCTTTGAGAAAAAAAACGCCTTCCAATAAAGCAGAAATGAACTTTTTAGCATGGATTTTCTATCCTTTTTTTAATCTGAAATAAATGTCAGAAATATTTTTATTAAAGCCATCATTTTCAATTGTATGGGTTAGTTGTCCATTTTGCATTATTCCAATTTTATTGCATGTATCTCGAACTTCATCCAGTACATGAGAGCTTAAAAGGATCGTAACGTTATTGAGTCTCTGTTCGTGTATTAAATCCTTAAAGTTTTTTCGGGAATCAGGATCTAGCCCATCAGTCGGTTCATCAAAAAACAAGAATGAAGGTTTGCCCAAAAGTGCATTTATTATCAATAACTTTTTCTGTGCTCCTTTTGAATAATCTGCAATGCGTTGATGAATTTCGGTAAAAAACAAACAGTTTGAAAGGTATTCTAGTTTTGTTTCGTCAAGGGGGCTTTCTATACCCTGCATTAAAGATAGATAATCATATCCAGTGATATATCCAGGAATGTTAATTGATTCAGGTACATATCCACAGTAATAGGCAATTTTTCTGCCTTTGATAATATGATGCTCATAAATGGAAACGTCCCCCTTGAACGGTGTCATATTTCCTAAAAGAATATTAATTAGTGTAGTTTTACCAGCACCATTTGGCCCAATAAGACCATATGTATCACCTGCATTTAAGTTTATGTTAATATCCTTTAGAACTAAACGGCTTTTTGTGTATCTGTATGATACATTATTGCATTTTAAGGTAAGTGTCTTTTTCATATCCCCAAACTTGTATACCTCTGTTATTTTATTCCATCCATAAATTCATACTTGAAACAGGCGGTTTTTTCTTCATCTGTTGCAAGTAAAACCTTCTGACCGATAGAAGTGACCCATCTAGATTCTTCGGGCAATAACCCATGCCAAACTCTTTTTCCAGTATATGAATAAATAAAAATCTCACGATTTTTATTTGATTCAAGGATATCTCCCAGCAAAACGCCAATTAGCTTTTCATGATTCATTCCTTCGATTAAAAATACATCCCTAAAATAAAACTGAGTGGGTTTAACAGTAAATTTATCTATTGAAAGCTCTGGTAACTTGGGTTCATGAAAAGAAATCACTTGTTTTCCTGACTCATCGTATATTTTAATCAGGTTATTAAACATACTCGCTGTGATGATAAACCCTTCTTGGTCTACTTTTAAATTAAAAGGGCTCCATATCATAGGCTCGTCTTCTTCTTTTTTAACAATCAATGTATTCAAAAGAATACCATTTGAGTTAAATTTATTTATAAGAATTTCGTCGTAACGATCAAAGCGGGGAATGTATATATTATTTTTGGAATCAACTGCCAAAAAAATACTTGAATATCCAATTTTAAAGGTATTAATAAAGTTTAATTGGCCGTCATAACACGTAACCTGACCAAACATATCCAACACAGCAACAAAATCATCGTTAACACCTATGTTTGCTAACTTGTTGAATTCTCCGGGTCCTCCACCTTTTCTTCCAACTGATTTTGTTGTTTGATCTATATTAATTTTATGGACTTTACACTCTCCTGTATCAACCACAAAAACTGAGTTAGAATTTGAGTCAATTGCTCTTATAAATATAAAATCCCCATCAAGCTTATCGATTAGCTTAAGGTTCGTCATGCTGGGTTGGGAGAACGCTGATTGGGATGTTGGCAAGTTATCGCTAGAACAACTTAACAATATCAAAGGTATTGAAAGTATTATAAATCTAAGAGAGTTGGACATTGAGCCTAAAACCAATAATCCAATAAACACGTCGATTTGCAAGCATCTCTTTCGATTCCACTAACAATTATATTGCCTGGAAATTTGTCATCACACCATTGCAAACATCCAGTGAATTCTATCTCGCTCCGATTTTCTACACTTAAGTCACCACCATGGCCCTCTTCCGCAACTGAAAGCAAAAGTGTGGTAGCACTTAACATAAGAATAAACACAGCCTTTTTCATGTCTCCTCCTTAACCTTCAAATAAGCAATCCACATGCGCCACAAGTGCAGCTCCATGACATGCAGCCCTTTGAAAACCGTCCACGATAGAATCATTCTGAAATAAATCATTGCCATAATCAAGATTCCGATTAAACGCTTCCGCACACCTGATGGCATAAGGTTCAACGCTGAAAACTCCGATAGAACTGAATGCTAAAAACAATATTGGAAATGCTATTTTTATCTTTTTCATAATGAAGCTCCGGATACTAAAATATTATACACTTTTCCCACTTCATTGGACAAATAGTTCGTATTTGCGTATTCCAGTGAAAGTGAGCCAGTGATTTCATTGGAAAGAGAACCACTTTTTTTCAATTTCTGGAAAGGGTGGCCACCTTGACTGGAATCAGGGTCAAGGGCTTAAAAATACGAATTGACGTTGGATAACATACGTTGTCAACTTATCACCTCCTGAATGAGTTCAGGAGTGCAGATTAAACAAATTGATTTAAAAATATCAGGCGGCTTTTAATAAACGCTTACCCAAATTTGGAAATCTTGAATGTGGATCATGCCAAAAGGAGCTTTTAGAACCATTAAAGAAAAATGGAATTAATGGGAAAAAGTAGAAAATTGAAATTCCATCTAAGAGAGGTAATATTTATGCTAATAAATGAAAGAGAGGCAGAACAAAAAGCTGATTGTAGACAGACTGACCCTATGTAAGGAAAAAACAGTGAATTTCAGACTTTCAGAAAGGGATCAGGCAGCTTCCTTCCAAACGTATCTTGTGGTGCAAGCCCCTACCCAAGGTGTGGATACAAGTAAAATTGAAAGTTCAATACAAATCGATTCTGTAAATGATATAAAATTGACACCTGAAGAGAAAGAGAACGATGAAAAGAACGGGTAGAAAAATTATTAGTAATCCAATATCTGTGATGCGTGAACTCGGGGAGAGCTTCGAATATGATGAAAAATTTAAAGTGCCCACAATGTAATACATATTCATTTATCAAAGGAACATTCTTAGAGTTTATTGGTCAAAAAGGTTGGAAATGCAAGAAGTGTCGTACCAGCCTTACCTTTTCACCTGCTAGATCAAAACTCATTATCACAATATGGGCAGGGTTGTCACTGCCAGCCATTTGGGGTCTGCTCTGTTTACCCTATGTATTCAAAGTTTTAATTATTCTTTTCTACTCGTCATACCCTTTATTCAGTAAGGTTGAAGAGCAAACGGTTAAACAAATAAATATTTGTTCTAACGGATCTTCCGGAAAATTGTTATGAAAAACAAGAGATAATTGGCCTGAAATCAATTATTTACGGATTTTATTCAGCTTTTTCTCAGTGTGTACATTGGCTTCCACCTTTGGAAAGGCGCATGGCAATGTAATATCTGCGGCTTTTAACGGATCTTCCGGAAAATTGTCATGAAAAATAAGAAATAATTGGCCTAAAATCAATTATTTACGGATTTTATTCAGCTTTTTCTTAGTGTGTACATTG
>PDWJ01001895.1_pt1 | contig 34795 bp, 34 predicted proteins | sample 1430881 | NCBI WGS metagenome assembly PDWJ01 (sample SAMN01162460, study PRJNA174530) | Oral metagenome, whole genome shotgun sequencing project. | biome: Marine environment; feature: Marine mammal; material: Swab sample of the gingival sulcus; isolation source: swab sample of gingival sulcus...
ATTATTAGAATTGAGTATATCATGTCGACTTCAAACTTTCAACATTATTTAATAAATTCGAATTGTTAAAATTCATAGGCTCTTAAGTTAATGACATTGCGCTTTCCCTTGCAAGAATATGCAGGAGGAAAGGGCAGGGGAGAACCGTGAAGATCAAAGCGGTTGGCAGGGAGGATTAGAGTCCCATCCGTTTGAACAGCCGTTCGGGTATGGACTGGATGGCTGTCATCACGACACGCCAGAATCCGGGTACAAAGATGACATCTTTTTTCGTGCGCCAGGCCTTGAAAATGCGATCACCGGCAGCTTCCGGCGTAAGCGCGAGATACCGGCGTACAGGATCTGTATGCGATTTATGGGATAGTGGGCCGGCAATCACCGTCATGACCGGAATATCTTCAGCACTCAACCGATGGCGAAGACCTGAAAGATACGTGTGGAATCCGGCTTTGGCGCTTCCGTAAATATAGTTCCGTTTACGGCCTTTGACCCCGCTGACCGATCCGATGCCGATAATGAATCCGGTTTTTCGGCGTTGAAAGTCTGCGGCAATGATTTCAAGGATGGAAATGGGCCCGATAAAATTGGTGGTCAGTATGTTCAGCTGTTCCTTGGGGTCGGATTGAGCGGCGTTCTGATTCCCATAATACCCGACCGCGATAATGACACCGTCCGGAGCAGTGGAAAGACTGCGGTAAAACCCCTCGTGACTGGCCCTGTCACACGCATCGAAATACGCCGTGTGTACAGGAGATCCACAGGTCGCGTTCAGATAGGCTGCGTTTTTTGAGAGCTGTTCCTGATTGCGGGACGCCAGGGTGATTTCAGCCTGGTGATGCGTTGCAAACAGGCCCGCCAAATGCACAGCCATCGGAGAAGATCCGCCTAAGATAAGAAGATGCATAGAAAAATATACCTGGAATGGTTCCGTTAGCTAACGTGAGCACACCCTGGTGAGGCACGTATCATTGTGACACTTTAAAATAAACCTTTTTCGTTCAAAAACACTCACCAGATCTTGCATGGATCTGGTCATACTGACTCAAATTTTGTGAATGGATACGTAGATTTTTATGGATATCTGGATTGTTTCGACGATTCTCATTGTTGCGGTATATTTTCTGATCATGGAAAAGATTTCTGTTGACCTTACTGCAATTGGTATCATTGTGCTTTTGGTGGTTTTCAGAATTCTCACACCCAAAGAGGCTGTTATGGGATTTGCCAATCCTGCGGTGATTACCATTGGCGCGATGTTTATTGTCTCTAAGGGGCTTATGCGTACCGGAGGCGTAGCGTTTATCGGAAGACAACTTATCAGCCTTGCCCGGGGAAACTATACCCTCGCGCTGATTGTTGTTTTATTTACCGTTGCCCTGGCGTCTGCCTTTATCAATAATACGCCCATTGTGATTCTGGCCATCCCGGTGGTGATGACCCTGTGTTGCGAATACGGGTTAAGCCCTGCAAAATTTCTCATTCCGATTTCCTATGCATCCATCCTTGCCGGAACCTGCACCCTTATCGGTACATCGACCAATATCATTGTCAGTGACCTGAGTGTGGCATATGGGTTTGGTGAAATAAGCATGTTTGAGCTTGCCTCTATTGGCGTACCCATTGCTGTGATCGGTATTATTTTTCTTGTAATTGCAACGCCAAAAGTGATCCCCTCCCTTGCAAACCCGGTTTGTCACCTGGGAAACAGTGAACACCGGCAATATCTGGCAGAGTTAAAGATACCGTTAACAAGCAGGCTGATCGGAAACCGTTCTGAAAAAATTTTCGGGAACAGATACAAAGGGATGGAAACCCTGGAACTGATAAGAGACAGCAGGATTTACCATCCGGCCCGTGAACCCATGGCAGTAGAGGGCGGTGACAGATTACTTATCAAAGCTGAACTGAGCGATCTTGTGACGATGCTGCACCAGGAGGATGTTGAACTGCCCGGCTCAAACAGGGAACTGATGCTTGGGGCTCAGAAAGATGCTTCGATTGTTGTGGAGTTAGTGATTACACCCCACTCGTCTTTCAAAGGGCAGCCTCTGACCACAACCGAACTTGCAGATGACCCGGAAGTCAATATTATCGCTGTTCAGAGGCAGAGTTTTCACATGACTGAAAAAGAAATCCATGATGTGATACTCAGAACAGGGGATATCCTGCTTGTCTGGTGCAGCGAAAGCAAGCTTGCAGCAATACGGGGTGAGACCGATTATCTGGTTGTTGAAGATGTTTATGAAGAGCTGGTTCATAAACGTAAAGCCGTATGGTCGGTGGTAAATTTTATCGGCATGGTGGGCACGGCAACTTTGGGGCTGGCTGATATCATGACCTGTGCTCTGACCGCAGCATTTCTGATGATCATTACAGGCTGCCTGCAGATGCGCGTCGCATACAAATCACTTCAGGGAGATGTTTTGCTTCTTATTGCCGGAACCATTGCCCTTGGCACTGCAATGCAAAAAACAGGTGCCAGTGCATTCTATGCAAATGGGTTTATCAATCTGTTTTCCGGGGCGTCACCGGGGATGGTTTTGGGGGCCATGATTCTTTTAACCAGCGTCAGTACCCATATTTTGAGCAACAATGCAACCGCTGTTCTTTTGCTGCCCATTGCCCTATCAACAGCCATGGCCATTGGCGTGGACCCGAAACCATTTATCATCGGAATCTGTTTGGGTGCCAGCGCCTGTTTTGCAACGCCAATGGGCTATCAGACCAACCTGATGGTATATGGCCCCGGCGGTTACCGTTTTATTGACTATTTAAAACTCGGAATGCCGCTGAACCTGCTCGTGATTATTGTTGGTACGCTTTTTATTCCTGTGATCTGGCCATTTTAAAATGAAAGCGTAGTATGTAAAAAAAAGAGTATTTTTTGGCTGGATATACCGGTTGGCCGGCCAGGTGAATCCCAAACTTGTTTTTCTGCTTGGTATGTATTCTGTCAAATACACTGTAATACAACTGTTGGAGGTTCCCAAATGAGCTTAACCGTTTTCGCGGTTTTGAAATCTTGCAAAAATCGGGGACAGGAAAATTTAACATCCTTTTTTTAAAACAAATAAAATTAATGCATATAGTTTATCAAGAGAGACCTCAATAGCAGACGCCTTAACAAACGGCAAAAAAACGACCGCTTTAACTGTGACACCATCAGTATGAAAGTGGAAACGGGGGTATCTCCGTGTGTGCGTAATGTCGATATCATTTCTTCGCGGGGTTTCGTTCAGCCGATGCTTGACAGACACTTGCCTTCCCCGATATAAATGCCATCAGAAAATAGGAACCATTCAGACAGATCATCTCTGAAACCACTGAATCCGGTACGCTGAACCCTAGACGAGATACGGTATGATTGAAGAAATAAATCAGAAAGTTGAAGAAAACCATCTGCTGATCAGCAAGGTCCGAGAAGAAATCGGCAAGGTGCTGGTCGGCCAGCGGGATCTGATTGACGGCCTGCTCATGGGTCTCCTGACCGGCGGACATATCCTGATTGAAGGGGTTCCGGGCCTCGCCAAAACCAGTGCGGTAAAAGCCCTGGCAGATACGGTCCGGTGTGATTTTAAACGGATCCAGTTTACACCAGACCTGCTGCCGGCAGATCTGGTTGGAACGGAAGTCTATCGACCGGAAACCGCCGCCTTTGCCATCAAAAAAGGCCCTGTCTTCCATAATATGATTCTGGCAGACGAGATCAACCGGGCACCATCCAAGGTACAGTCGGCCCTCCTGGAAGCCATGCAGGAACATCAGGTAACCATCGGGGATGAAACCTTTGCGCTCCCGCACCCCTTTCTCGTGCTGGCCACCCAGAATCCCATTGAGCAGGAAGGGACCTATCCGCTGCCCGAAGCCCAAGTGGACCGGTTCATGCTGAAACTTCAGGTGGCCTATCCCTCGCGGGAAGATGAAAAAGAAATTTTAAAACGGGTGGGATTTGATGCGTCTGCGGCAATCCAACCGGTGATGCTCCAGTCAGACATCGAACGGATGTCAGATGTGATCCGGCATATCTATGTGGATGATAAACTGAAAGACTATATTGTGGATCTGGTCTTTGCTACGCGCCAGCCCCAGGATGTTTCACCGGATATCGCCGATTATATCCAGTTCGGTGCGTCTCCCCGTGCGACGATTTTTCTGAGTCTTGCCTCGCGGGCCTATGCGTTTCTCCAGGGCCGGGCGTATGTGACACCACAGGATATCAAAACCATTGCACCGGATGTGCTGCGTCACCGGATTCTCCTGACCTACGAGGCGGAAGCAGAGGACATTCGTTCGGAAATGATCATTTCCCGCATCTTTGATACGGTTGAAGTCCCCTGATCGTTTCGCCGTACGGCACTATAGGGTGAGCGTTTTTCAATGATGGATCCGGACGTCATAAAAAAAATAAAAAAAATCCACATCAAAAGCCGGCGCCAGGTGAACACGCTGATGGCAGGGCAGTTCAAGTCTGTATTCCGCGGTGCCGGCATTGAATTTGAAGAAGTGCGTGAGTATTCTCCCGGCGATGATGTCAAACATATCGACTGGAAAGTCTCTGCCCGGATGGGGCGGCCGTATGTGAAACTCTATACGGAAGAACGGGAAAGCATTGTCATGCTGCTCATCGACATGAGCGCCTCCAACCGGTTCGGCACCACCGGCACCCAGAAAATTGAATCAGCTGCCGAGATTGGCTGCACGCTGGCATTCAACGCCATCCGCAACAATGATAAGGTCGGGGCTGTTTTCTTTACGGACCGGGTGGAAAAGTACATCCCTCCCAAAAAGGGGAATGCCCATATCTGGCGGGTGATCAAGGAAATTTTCACATTTACGCCAGCTCACCGCGGAACGGATATCCGTGAGGCGGTCGAGTACCTGAGCCGGGTGAGCCGTAAACGCACCATCAGTTTTATCATTTCCGACTTTATTGATGAAGACTTTATACGATCCATGCGCATTGCCGGCAGGCGGCATGAAATTATCGCCGTGATGCTGTCGGATCCGGCAGAATTCAACCTGCCGTCAGCGGGTCTGTTTTCGGTTGAGGATTTTGAATCCGGGGCGCGGTTTACCGTGGATGCATCCAGTGCCCGGGTTCGCGAACACTTCAGCCGTCTGCAGGCTGACCTGTACCGCGACCGACTCATGGCGTTTCAGCATGCGGGCATCGACTGCATGGAGCTTCGGACCAACGGCGATGTGGTGGATGTACTGACAAGGTATTTCAGACTGCGTGAAAAACGTGTACGATAATTCCATGAACAGCGCAACTGCCTGGCGGGGCCCGAGGGTCTTGTTGCCTATCTGCGTATGGCTGATCCTGACAGCCGTGCTGCTCGCACCCGGATCCCGTGTCCAGGCCGCAAAACAGACCCCATCACCGCCTGTCACGACATTGGAGACCTGGGATCCGTCACAGCCGGATGCACCAGGATCTGTGGCACCAGATACCTTGACTGATATTCATGATATCCGGCCGCCGGTGGAAGTGACCCACTACCTGTCCTTTGTACTTGCCGGACTGCTGGGCGTTCTGATACTGCTACTCCTTGTGACGGTGGCAGTGCTGATCAAAAGATGGCTTCAGAACAAGGGGGGATCAACTGCCGGCATCCCCGTGATACCCCCGGATGAAGAAGCCTTAAGTGCGCTGGATGCGCTTGATTATACCGCCGTATCAAATGTTAAAAATTTTTATTTTCGTCTATCGGAACTCCTGCGGCGGTATCTTGAACGGGTGTTTGCCTTTCACGCCCTTGAAATGACCACCGAAGAGCTGCTGCCCAAACTCTCCTCGCTTGCGCTGGCGCACCCCCACAAACAGATGCTCAGCACCTTTTTTAAGCAGTCTGACCCCATCCGGTATGCAGGGGCCTTGGCTGCACACGGACAGCCGGAACAAGACTGGGCAGCGATTCGGGCCTTTATCATCGAACATACGGCAGCCTGCCGGGTAGCGTCGGAACCCGGCATTGATCCGGTTTCGGAAAGGGAGTAGGGCGGATGTTTCGATTTCAGTCCCCCATCTGGTTTATCCTGCTCCTGTTGCTTCCTGCAATCGGTTTCTGGAAGGCACGACGCGGTGCAACGGCCCGCCTTCGGGTCTCTTCCGTGGATACCCTTTCACTTTTGTCCGGGGGGGTCTGGCTGCACCTCAGACGCGCCATGCCAATTTTGCGCATCCTTTCACTGACATTGCTGATCACTTCCCTGGCAAGGCCCCAGTGGTGGATCAAACAGGTCAGCGTCAAGACCGAAGGCATTAATATTGTCGTGGCAGTCGATGTGTCTGAAAGTATGGCTGCCCTTGATTTCAAACGGCGGGGAAAAATCGTCAACCGGCTGGAAGCGATCAAGGGCGTGATTGAATCCTTTGTTTCCAGGCGGGACGGGGACCGGATCGGCATGGTGGTGTTCGGTACCCATGCGTTCACACAGCTTCCCTTGACCCGGGATTACGCCGCCCTGACCTTTGTGCTGGACCGGCTCCAAATCGGGTCTGCCGGTAAAAATACCGCGATCGGGGATGCCATCGGCATTTCCCTGAAACGGCTTTCCGATATTGAAAGCGACGCCAATATCATCATCCTGCTCACCGACGGCCAGAGCAACGCCGGAGAACTGTCTCCGGATGCGGCGGCGCGCATCGCAGCGGATCAGCAGGTGAAGATCTATACCATTGGTGTGGGAACCCGCGGCAAAGCGCCGTATCTGGTCAAACATCCGGTGTTCGGTGAGCAGTATGTCTATCAGCAGGTGGACATTGATGAAAAAACACTGACCGCCATTGCCGAGAAAACCGGCGGCATGTATTTCAGGGCCCAGGACACTGAAGCGCTTGAAGCGATCTACCGTACCATCGACCAACTGGAAAAAACAGAGGTGGAAGTGGAGACCTTTGCGGAATACCGTGATCTGTACCGGTATACACTGGTACCAGCGCTGATGTTGATGTTACTTGCTGTCCTGCTGACACAAACCCGGCTTCTGAGGATTCCATGAAGTTTGATGTTGTCGAACTGCTGTATCTGATCTGGCTGATCCCGTTTTTGATGGGACTCTATTATTACGGCATGCGCCGTCGTCAGTCAATTCTTGCTGCCTATATCACCGAGCGGAGCCTGAACGCGGTCAGAACCGGACAAACGAACCGCCTGCGCAGGGTGCGGGCCGGACTGACACTGATGGCGTTGATCTGCATAATCACGGCGCTGGCCGGGCCCCAGTATGGATTTTCCTGGAAAAAAATGGAACAAAAAGGGGTGGATATTCTGATCGCCATTGACTGCTCACGGAGCATGCTGGCAGGCGATATCAAACCCACCCGTCTTGACCGGGCCAAACGAGAGATCATTGATCTGTTATCCATGCTCAAAGGTGATCGGGTCGGGTTGATTGTGTTTTCAGGAGTTGCCTTTCTGCAATGCCCCCTGACGCTTGATTATGAGGCGTTTTATATGTTTTTAAATTCCCTGTCCCCGGCGTTGGTGCCGGTGGGCGGAACCCGTATTTCCGATGCCATTGATACTGCGATCAACGCATTTGATCCAGACACCGCCACGGAAAAGGCGGTAATCCTGATCACAGATGGTGAAAGTACCGGCGGTGACCCGGTTGCGTCTGCGCGCGCGGCAGCGGAAAAAGGGATTCGCATTTTCACCATCGGCGTGGGCCGTGATGACGGTATTCCGGTTCCGGATTCCGAAGGCGGGTTTAAAAAAGACCGTGAAGGAAACATTGTACTCACGCGATTAGACGAAGCCATGCTCAAAAAGGTCGCAGCCATATCCGGCGGCACCTATGTCCGTTCGGTGGCAGGGGATATGGATCTTGACCTGATTTATACACGGGATATTCTGCTCACCATGGACCGAAGCACCCTGTCGGATGGAAAACGCCAGGTATGGGAAAACCGGTATCAGTGGTGTCTGGCAATGGCCCTGGTACTGTTGCTTGCCGAATGGATGACCCCGTCTGTCCGGCGACAGGTGTATCGGGGCGTTATTGTGGCTGTGCTCCTGTCAGGTATGGTGACGGTGCCCCGCCTGGCGGCCGCATCAGATCCCATGACACAGGGGTATGCCGCGTACCAGGCTGGAGAATACGAGCAGGCCCTGAAATGCTATATTGACGCTCAGCTGGCAGATCCTGAAAACCCTCTGATTGACTATAACATGGGTACGGTCTATTACCGGCTCGGTCAGTTTGACCAGGCGGCCGCGCATTTTAAAAAGGCTCTTGAACAGGAGGATGCACTACAGAAAGGCACGGCATATTACAATCTCGGTAACAGTGCCTTCCGCCAGAAGGCATATGACGATGCGATTTCAAGCTATGAAAAAGCACTTGAGCTGATGCCGGATGATGCCATGACAAAAGACAACTTGGCACTGGCACGTCAGGCAAAAGAAATGGCAGCGCAGACACCGCCTTCCACTGATTCCGCTGATTCAAACCAAAAAGGGGAAGAAAAGGAAAAAGATACAAAGACGGGTGATGATTCAACAGATGACACGGGTAAGGAAAAACAGCCATCAGGGGCGAAGGATACCGCGTCTCAACCAAATCCGCCGGATACCGATGATCAAAGCCAGGCGCCTCCTGCTGAACCGGACGCTAGCGATGCAGACACGAACCAGGGCAAACAGCCCCAGGATCCATTATCAGAGGCATCCTCGGAGCCCCAGCCCGCAGCTGCAGATGAAAAACCCGCTGACCGTGACCCGGATACGGAAAAGGTGTTGAACCGGCTTCAGGATCAGCCCGGCCAGGCCATGATACCCGTATACAGACCCTCGCAGGTGGAAAAGGACTGGTAAACCCATGCAGCACAGATGGTTACTTGCGATATTGCTTTTGTTGTTTCTGGTGCCGGCCAACGGATGGAGTCTGACGGCAACGGCCCAGGTCGACGCCCGGCAGGTGATCGAAGGCGAGTCCGTTGCCCTCACCCTCATCGTTTCCGAAGAAGGCGCGTCACCAGACCTGTCGGTGATCACGGATTTCAAGGTGGTTTCCCGAGGAACCCAGTCAAACATTCAGATCATCAACAGCCAGGTGACCCGTGAATTCCGTCTGAACTATTTGCTGATTCCCCGAAAAACCGGTCAACTGACCGTACCGTCCATACCCGTGGTCAAAGAAAATACGACCGTTCATACGAAACCTGTATCGATTAAAGTTACCCGGCGGACGGAAGCGGCGACAAAAGGCAACCGTCCGGATGTGTTTGTCACCGCAAACGTCTCATCGCTATCTCCGTATCAGCATCAGCAAGTCCTCTACCATTTCAAGGTCTATCATGCGGTACAGATTGCCAATGCCAACCTGGAAAAACCGGCGTTCAAGGGATTTACCGTCAAGGAAGCACCTGAAAATAAATCCTACAAGACGGTATTGAACGGACGGCGCTATCTTGTGACCGAAGTCCAGTATGTGCTGATTCCGTTTGAGGCAGGCCCTCTAACCATTGAACCGGTACGGCTGTCCTGCGATCTCCAGGTTCCTGACAAGCGCAGACGGCAGCGGGATCCATTTTTCAATGATCCGTTTTTTTCCCGGAACCGGTATGTGACCAGAACGTTTTCCACAAAATCGTTTGATATAACGGTGACCCCCCTGCCGGCATATACCGGAGACATTCCATTTTCCGGTCTGGTCGGACAGTTTACCCTGACAGGGCAGATGGATGCGGCCGAGGCCATGGTTGGCGATTCGATCACACTGAACCTGCACCTGTCCGGCACCGGCAACATCATCGATGCCGGTGAACCGGAAATCCCGGCGCCGGATGGGTTCAAGGTATATGCGGATATCCCCGAAGAAAAGATTGAAATCGGTCCGGAAGGGTATTCGGGAACCAAACGATTCAAACTGGCGCTGGTACCCATGGCTGCCGGTGACTATACCCTAGCGCCGATCCGCATGGTCTGTTTTGATCCTGAAACCCGGCAATATGCCGAGCTGACCACCGGAGAACTGCATCTTTCGGTATCACCGTCGCCGGATGCGGAAGCCATGACACCGGCACAGTTGTCCGTGGATGCACCGTCACCGGCATTCACCAAACAGGCAGTTGAATTCACAGGCCGAGACATTCTTCCGTTAAAGGAAGACCTGTCTGCGATCCGATCATCTGGCAGATTCACCTATGCCGCTTTTATCGGCGGACTCTTTGCACCGGTTTTCGTCTCCCTGATCTCCATCCTGGGGTGGCACCGGGTCCGGCGCAGAAAAGATCCGGCCGGCCGGATGTACCGAAAATCGCGTCAGGCACTTCAGGCCGCTGAAAACGCCACAGATAAAGATGCGTTTCTGGCAAACCTGTACCAGGCCTTTATTTCCAAAGTTTTCGGTTTGTGCGACGAAACCGGCGCCACGCTGACCCGGCAGGAGCTGATCGATCTTCTGACAAAAAACAGGTATCCCGAAACCATGGCAGAGCAGGCTGCGGAACTGCTCGAACAGATCGAGTCGGCCAGATTCAGCGGCGGGACCCTGGACAGCGGAGACCGGGATCGGCTGCTCGTTCAGACCCGCGACATGATCCGGAGGTTGAACCGATGATACTGACATGCAGGCGCCTTTTTGCTGTCAGCCTGATTTTTTTGTTTCTGATTCCGGCGGCGGTCTCTGCTTCCCAGGATGCCCGAATCTTTGTAACTGCCGTTGAAGACTATCACAACGGCAACTACAGGTCGTCACAGGACCGGTTTAACGAATTGGTCAACCGGGGCGTTGCTTCTGCTGAACTCTTCTATAACCTCGGAAACTGTTGTTTTAAACAGGAGGATCTGGGCCATTGCATCTGGTGGTATGAAAAAGCCCTTCAACTGAACCCCGGGGATCCGGATATCCGGTTCAATCTCGATTATGCCCGTACATTTGTAAAAGACACATCAAATACAGCGCCTTTTCCCTTTTACCGGATCTTTTTTTTCTGGAAGGAGTTGCTGCCCAGCAGTTTTCTGATGGTGGCTGCCCTGACACTCAATGGATCCTCCTGACGGTCCGATTCGTTCAAAACCGGAAACCGGTGCGCATGGCCGGCGGTTTGATACTCGGTATCACCGTCATCCTTACCTTAAGTGTCACCTATGATCAGTATGCACCCCGCCTGCACCGGGCAGGCATCATTCTGCCGGATGAAGCCATTGTCCGATCTGGTTTGTCAGATACCGCTGTCGAGCTGTTTCGTCTGCACGCCGGCACCCGCGTGAGCCTGGAGGAACAGCGTGGCGACTATGTGAAAATAACCTTTTCCGATGATAAAATGGGTTGGGTTCCTTTACGGGAAATAGGTGTACTTTAGCGACGTTAATCTGTTTGACGGTTACACTGCGCAGACAAAAAACGAACCGGAACATGGGGTAGGGGGCATGCCCATGAGAAAAAACAGCCTGAAAAAAGTTCAAATTATATTTGATTATTTGATGGGAATAGGTTACGTGGATAAATAAAATCGATTAGATACTATGAATAAACAGCTGAAACCAAGTTTTTTCTCCAGCCTGAAAATCGCAGATCACGTTAGGTCGAGCATCAACTTAGTATGCTGTTCATATTAACTTTCAAACAGTTGTCCGTTATGGATCTTATCCGGACGGACACCTGTGTGAAGGATAATTTTCATTGCATCAATCGATCCGAGAACGTCTGTTCATGTATCCGAACATGGGGCAGATTAAAGCTTACGCATTTATTTAGGAGAAAAGCAGTATGGCATCCGGAACAGTCAAATGGTTTAATGAAAGCAAGGGGTATGGGTTTATCGCGCAGGATGACGGGGGTCCCGATATTTTTGTGCACTTTTCCAATATCAATGGTACTGGCTTTAAAACCCTTGCCGAAGGCGAACGCGTCACCTTCGAAATCGAGCAGGGCCCTAAAGGTGCATCTGCTGTGAATGTCGAAAAAGGGTAGCCTTCCCGCCAGAGCAACCCGTAACGGTGCCTGTGGAGATGTAACGGCAGTTTGCCCCCCGCATATCTCTGTTCACCGATGGCGATACATGCATCCCCTGTCCACATGCTGGATCGGGGATGTTTTCGTTTTGGGTCATTGACTGTTCTAAACAATTTTACCGGTTCGCGCGACCTGTTCAAGCGCGTCCCGGTTCAATAGGGTGATATGCCTGCCGTCTACGGAAATTAATTTTTTTTCAGACATCCGGGAAAAAATCCGAGATAAGGTTTCAGGGATCGTCCCTAAAAGGGCTGCCAGCTGATTTTTGGTCATACTCAGCTGGATCGCATCGCTTTGCGCGACTGAGGACGCATGGGTGGTCAGAAAGGCGGCAAGACGACCGGGGACCTCCTTTAAGGCCAGGTTTTCTATCTGAAGGGTGAATTCCCGGAGCCGCCGGGCCAGAATACCGAGCATATTCATGGCCAGACAGGGATTATCGCCAATCAGGGTCATGAATGCATCCCGTGGAATAAACAAGAGGACGGTCGTATCAGTTGCGGCCGCGCTGGCCGGGAAGCAGTCGCCTGAAAACACAGGTACTTCACCAAAGGGATTTCCCGGACCATACAGGTGGAGAATCTGCTCTTTTCCTTCTGCCGATGATTTGAATATTTTTACGTGCCCCGATGCAACCACATAAAATCCGGTAGCGGGATCTCCTTCAACAAAGATCAGTTCGTTTTTTTTATAGCTCCGCAGGTGGGTGATGGCACAGATCTTTTCGATATATTCGGATGACAGCCCCTTGAAAAGTGCGGTTGTTTCGATTAATGTGCGTATATCCGTAGGCATGTCAGGTCTCCTTGGCAGGTTTCAGGAAACGGGTTTTCGTACGGGCAGCAGGCGATCAGACGATTCTGACATAGCATACAGCAGGTCAACTAAGCAACGATTCCTGATGAACCACGAGATGGCGATCGTAAAAAACGGTCATCATAATAGCATCGAATGGAGGGGGAATGCGGATTCAAATTTTGGAGATCTTAGATGAAACGATCAGTGATTAAAGGAACCGGCCGGTATATTCCGCCGCGTCTGGTCACCAATGCGGATCTGACACAGTGGATGGATACAACGGATGACTGGATCGTCCAGCGGACCGGTATCGAACAGCGCTATTGGGTGAGTGAAGAAGGAAACACTGGCGCATCGGATCTTGCCCTGGAAGCGGCAAAAATTGCCATGGAACGCGCGCAGTGGACCCATGACGATGTGGATATGATCATTCTCGGTACACTGAGTCCGGATATCAATTTCCCGGGATCGGCCTGCCTGCTCCAGGATAAGTTGGGGCTTGGGCCTGTGCCTTCCCTGGATATCCGGCAGCAATGCACTGGCTTTATTTACGGCCTGGCAACAGCGGATGCCTATATCAAGGCTGGTTTGGCAAACCGGATTTTGGTGGTGGGCACCGAAGTCCACAGTACCGGCCTTGATATTTCAACCCGCGGGCGGGATGTTGCTGTCATTTTCGGAGATGGCGCAGCAGTGGCCTGTGTGGAAGGGGTGGATACAAACGAGAATGTGGGTGTGATGGCGTCCGCCCTGCATGCGGACGGCAAGCATGCAGATCTCCTGATGCTCGAAGCACCCGCCTCACGCCTCCCTGAACGGCTGACCCATGAAATGCTCGACGAAGGGCGGCATTATCCGATAATGAACGGGAGTGCCGTGTTCAAGCAAGCGGTCAGAAGGCTGCCGGAAGTCACTTATGAAGTGCTTGAAAAAGCAGCACTTTCGATAGAAGATATCAAGCTGATTATCCCGCACCAGGCCAATCTTCGGATTAACCAGATGTATCAGAAAACCCTGAAACTGCCCGACGGGATTGTTTTCAATAACATTCAGAAATACGGAAACACCACGGCAGCGAGTATCCCCATTGCCCTGGATGAGGCGCTGGAAAAGGGGCTCATCGGTAAATCCGGTGACACGATCCTGTTTGTCGGGTTTGGTGCCGGATTGACGTGGGGAGGCGTTGTTTACCGCTTTCCCTGATAGATGAACAGAGAAACGCCGCATCCCCAAAAAACCGCCCTCAGACAATAACACTGCTGTCTTGGGGCGGTTTTTTGCGCTGCTCCTCATTTCTGCCAGGCACCGGCACTGACCGCACGGATATAGTCCGTACCTGTGGTGCGGATTTCCGGGAGTGAAGACGCTGGTAACGGAGCCGCCGGGTCCATTGCCTTGAAGGCGTTCCGGTAGTCTGCTGCAATGGTTTTTCCCCGTTCCACCCCAAACTGGTCAAAGGGATTGATCCCCCAGACAAAGCCTTCAAAAATGGTGCGCGCTTCGTAAAATGACAGCAGGGCACCCACTGTCTCGGGCGTATAGGCGTCAAGGGTCAGAATGGATGAGGGCCGGTTTCCGGGATAAAACCGGTTCGGATCCGATGGATGGGTAAAACCCAAGGCAAGGGAATCTGCCTGGGCAAGAAGGTTGGACCACATCTCCATATGACGGGTCACCCCCTCGGAGGTCAGGTTTTGGTCAGAGGCAAATACCGGGGTCAGGGTACCGATAAATTCAATGGGAAGGGGTCGGCCCTGATGGGCCAGTTGAAAAAAAGAATGCTGGGCGTCCGTTCCCACTTCCCCGAACAGAAAAACACTGGATGCCGCATCCGAAATGCCGGCTGCCTTGTTGGTTATCTGCTTGCCGTTACTTTCCATGTACAGCTGCTGCAGATGCGATATGAAGTCGCGAAGAATGGACAGATAGGGGACAACGGCAACGGCCGGGTACCCGAGAAAATGATTGTTCCAGACAGAAATCATGGCGCTGATCAGTGGAAGATTTCTGCCTGCAGGTGCTGAAAGGGCATGGTGGTCCATGTCCGCGCATCCCCGGAGAAACCGTCTGACCGTGTCAACGCCCAGCGAAAGGGCCAGGGGAAGGATGCCCACGGTTGACGTGACGCTGTAACGCCCGCCGATGGACGCTTCGACGATAAACCGCGCAAGAATATCGCCGGCACCGTCACCCGGAATCCTGTCATGGGCGTTCGCATTGCTGATGGTCACCCAGTGCTGTTCCGGTGACAGACCGTGCGATCTCATAAATTCCGCAACAAGGCCGGCATTGGAAATTGACTCGATGGTTTTGAAACTTTTTGAGATAAAGATAAAAAGGGTCTGATCCGGCCGCACGTCCTGTATCACCTGATGAAATTGACCGCCGTAGACAGAAGTCAGGAAATAGAGCCGAAACCGGGTGCCGAACAGGGGACTGAGGGCTGCGTGGATCGCTCGGGTTCCCAGATGAGAGCCCCCGATGCCGATCACCACAATGTCCTGAAAGGGTTTTCCGGTACAGCCGGTCACTGTTTCGTCGATAACGGATTCGGCAAAGGAAAGGATGCGCTCGCGCTCCGTATGGATGCGGGCGGCGGTGGACTGTGCCTGGGGATTCAGCAACAGCTTCCCTTCCTGATCCCGGCAGACCATATGCAGCACCTGCCTGTTTTCCGTCGTATTGACCGTTTCACCTCTTGCCAGTGCCTGGAAGCGTTCGTGCACACCGGTTTCCGCCGCCAGCTGCATCAGGGCATGAAAGACATCCCTGGTGATTCGCTGACGGGTAAAATCAAAGGCCAGTCCGCTGGCATGGCGCATGAAATCCGCTGACCGGTTGTCCTGTTCCAGAAGAGAGGCTAACAGGTGTTCCGGAGGATTCAAACGGGCTGCCAAGGCTGAAAGCCTTTGCCAGGCGGGGCTGTTTGTCTGTTTATCTGAAAACAAAGGGGCGTTCATCTGGTGTATGAAAAATCCATTTCACTATCTTTAATAAATTCAAGATATTATAATTTTCGGTGAGCGTTACCAGCCGTAAGCCAACCTGTCGCTGTGATGAATAGAACACGCTATTTATGTATAGTTTTTAGCGTTAATTGAAGCAAGTTATTTGTGACGCAATTTTTCAGGGACGAAATATCAACGATCTGTTATCAAAGGGGTCTCAAACGTAATTGCGGCGCCCTCTAAGGGGGGGGATTCAGCTGCCGCACCCCATGGCAGAAAGAATGTCCTTTCCACCCATATCCAGAATGGTTCTTGCCAGTTCGGTCCCGAGCTGATGTGCCGATGAACTGTCTCCGGTCACAGTTTTTTCAATGCGTCTGCTGCCGTCTGGTGCGACAATGCCCGCTGTCAACCGCAGCTGCGAATTGTCTTCAAGGCGTGCCAGTGCAAAGGCGGGAACACTGCACCCTCCCTCGAGTACGTTAAGAAAAGAGCGCTCGGCGATGACCCCGCGTTCTGCATCCGAATCGTTCAACACCTGGCGGATGGCATCCCGTTTGGCAGGATCCAGACCCACCGAAGCTTCCACGGCAATCGAACCCTGGCCAATGGCCGGGCAGAACAGCTGTTCCGGGATCACTTCGGTAATCAGATCATCATAGCCCATCCGGTGAACACCGGCATAGGCCAGGATCAGGGCGTCACAGTCTCCCGCATCCATCTTTGCGATACGGGTCTGCAGGTTGCCGCGCATGTCGACGGTCCGGGCATGCGGGTAATGATATTTTAACAGGGCCGTTCTGCGCACCGACGACGTGCCGATAGGGCAATTGGGGTTCTGGTCGGCAAAGGCGAGAGTGAATGAGGGATTGCGTGAAATCACAACGTCGTTGACGTGTTCACGCCGGGTAAATGCAATAATTTCAAATCCGTCCGGAAGGGTTGACTGCATATCCTTTGCGCTGTGGACTGCGATATCAATATCCCCGGATGCGAGGCGGGCCTCCAGTTCTTCGGTAAAAACACCTTTGCTGCCGATGGCGGATATGGAGACATCAAGGATTTTATCCCCTCGGGTCTCCATGGTGACCAGCTCTGAGGGCATACCGTTTTTATTCAGCATGTCTGCCACCAGCTCCGCCTGCCATAATGCCAGTTTACTTTTACGTGTGCCGATGCGAATGCCTTGTGTTGGTTTCACTGTCTACCCCTCTTTATTCTGATCTGCGATCACACAAAAACATTGCCATCTATACATGGAAATTATCTGAAAATCAATTACCGGCGCTGCACTGATTCAGGCAATAAAGCAGCCCCTCAGTGTTCAGGTCAATGACAGGGTGCGGGATGTGTCTGCCGTGAAGATCGCCTGACAGTGCGGCAAGACCCAGCGGCGGGTTTGTGGCCGTGTGACCGGCAGGTGAAGCAGTAAAAACATAGAAGGACTATTATCCCCAGTTGAGACGGCGGATTTCATCAAGCTGCGCTTCATGGATGAACCGACTCAGCCGCGCCTCCTGATTGCCGGAAAAGGGATGAAAGAAAAGACCCATCAGGGCATGAGTTTTATTGAATTGCATCTGAATGCGCACCACCCGTGCAATACCGGACAAGGTATCGATGGCCTCTTCCTGTTGCGATTTGAGTACCAAACCGATTTTAACCGAAGCGCCGACTGTAATGTTCAGAAACGGGTTGGGATGTGTCTTGAACAGTTTGGGTATCAGAATGGCCATGCCGGTATTGGAAATATCATGAACACCAAAGTGGTCTCCGGAATAAAATTCTTGCTTTCCATAGATGACTTTTCCCATGACAGAATAATGGAGTCCCGGTTTCAGGCGGAACGCGGAACGAATATTTACTTCCTTCAGCGGCGGAGAAATTAAAAGCTGCAGTGCCACCGTAAAAGAACCGTTTGCCAGTTTGTATTTGTTCATGAACCGGGTAATGCTGCAGGAGAGTCCCTGGCGTTTTTTTTCACCGGAACCCGTTGATTCAAGGGTGGTGACATGCATCTGGTCATAGGTAAAATTCGGTGTGACGGGGGGGGTTGTCTGGGCTGCGAACAACGTGTTATTTCGAAAATCGGCATCCAGTACAATCGAAGATAACGCACGCGGTGCGTCTGAGTCGATATTGAAAACCAAATCAATGCCGGCACCTGAATTGAATATATGTTCGATATGTTCATCCATCATCTGTGGGCACCTGCGGGGTTCACGATGGGTCTCCAAATGAAAACAAAAGATGGCTTATCCATAAAAAGACACTATGAATAAACCATCTTCGTAATACAATATACGCATCCATCTGGAGCGTTTATACCAAAAACTTCCGGGCGCGTAACTAAAACAGGGAGCGTGCGTTGCGAAACCTTAGTTCAGGGCATCTTTCAGTGCTTTTCCCGGAATAAATTTAGGCACATTCCGTGCTGCGATTTGAATCTCTTTGCCGGTCTGGGGGTTACGGCCTTTTCGCGCTTCACGTTTTGCGCTTTTAAAGGTACCAAAACCGATCAGTGTAACCGCATCCTTTTTTTTCAGCGCCTCTGTAATGGTGGCAAATACACAGTCAACCGCAGCCTGAGCTTCTTTTTTCGTACCAACAACCTTTGCAACTTCGTTAATCAGATCACCCTTGTTCATAAGTTCTCCTTTTATAAGCTTATAGTTTCAGTATATGGAGCAGGTGTCATTGAAAACACCACTGGTTTACTATGTATAAATAACGATCCGTTTACAAAGGTTTAAAATAGCGACGCTTTACCTGGCAAAGGTAACGTGTAATTGCTTAATCGCTGCATATCATGGTTGAATGTGTTTGCACTACGGTAGTTACGATCTTGATGACGTCGTGTCAAGCAATTATTGCCAGGATTGTTTAATTAGATAAAAAAAAGAGGTAATTTGTATGATACAAAAGAAAATACGGCCTAAAAGGTGCTAAAACAGTTTCTTCCGAATTCCTAATATGGTATTAAAACTATTTTTGAATGCTGCTGTTTGTTCCGCGCAAACAGGTTTGGATACGGTGTATTTTGGCGAATCGTATATTCATCAGAGAGGATGATCTGAAGTGCTGGACAGGATAAAAGCGCGATGCATGTTTTTTATCGGACGGATGGTGGTGGCCATCGTTGATCTGTGGCTGGCCTCGGTCTCCATGACCGTTCATCACGCAGACGCGGTCTGTCATCATCTGAAATCAGGACGATATGTGGGTGCCAGCTGGCACGGCCGCCTGGTTCTATTTTTCCTGGTTACCCGAGGCCAGAAACCCGCTGTGATGACCAGTCGGTCAAAAGACGGGGCCCTTGCGGCTCAGCTTCAGGTCTGCGGGGGATATACGGTGTTTCGGGGGTCTTCCCGCAAAGGCGGCAGGGAAGCCCTGGTAAAAATGATCAACTACATGCGGACCTTCAACCGGCCAACCCTGCTCTCGGTGGATGGCCCCACGGGTCCGGTGTACAAAGCCAAATCCGGGGCCGTGGTCATTGCATCCAAAACCGGGTTTCCCATCCTGCCGATCTCGTTTTCCGGGAACCGGCTGATCCGGTTTCGAAGCTGGGACCAGGCGGTTTTCCCGAAACCCTTTTCCAAAGGGCATGTGATTTACGGACAGCCCATCTCTGTTCCGCCCGACTGCACCACAGCCGACATCGAACGCTACCGTCTGGCGGTGGAGGCAGAACTGAACCGGATCACCCGAGAAGTCGAGCCGACGTTTAACCCATCAGACTGATGCGGTCTGCGGGAAGGCCGGTTTAAGAGGCAGACCGGCGGTCATACGCCGCATGTACATCTGCCAGCAGGTGGCGGGATAACATCTCTTGTGCGATATCTTCTGCTGCCTCCATATCATATCCGTCACTTCGGATACGGGTGAGGAGCATCATGTTCACCAACCGGGTTTTGGATTCAAGGTAGCGGATGGCGCGGTCAAGCGCGACCCGTGCGTCTGCGTTATCCGGGTCTGTGATCAGAATCTGCGGATCGGTTTCAAGACGATCAAACAGACCGGGCAGTTCTTTTGCCGGCAACCGCTTCAGGCGTGCAGGGAAGGGGGCCGGCAGGTCATCAAGGCTGACTGGCAGGGTTTCCGTCATCTGCGTCATGGTCTTTCTCCTTTAAAAATCAATTCGGTCTCACCCGGACACGCAGGTTAGGGTCTCATCCGAATCGCCATCCCATACACACATCCCGAACCTGTCAGTTCGCGGATCGCGATTTTTTTAGTTCACCGTCAGCTGGTTATGAGGCGCAACAGCGTGACAAACTCCCGGTTCCCCTTGGGGCCGAGAATCGGTGAATCCCATGTATTTGTGCACGCGAACCCGAGGGATGTTTCCGCAAATCTACGGATTTCTTCTTTTACCGCAGCATGAAGCGCCGGGTCTTTGACCACGCCGCCCTTACCCACACGGTCTTTTCCCACTTCAAACTGGGGTTTGATCAGGGCAAGGATCTGTCCGCCTGTTTTCAGGAAAGGCCGAACCGCAGGGAGCACACGCTTCAGGGAGATAAACGCGGTGTCGATGGTGACCAGGTCCACGGGTTCGGGAATCTGCTCCGGTTCAAAATACCGGATGTTGGTCCGTTCAAACACGATCACCCGCGGATCCGTCCGAAGGGACCAGGCCAGCTGACCATACCCCACATCTACGGCATAGACGCGTGCCGCACCGTGCTGGAGCAGGCAGTCCGTAAAACCGCCTGTAGATGCGCCCACATCCATACAGACGTATCCGGTGACATCAAGCACATCCCGGACAACCTTTTCAATTTTAAAACCGCCTCGGCTGACGTAGGGGATGTCTTCCCCCCGGGTCTCAATGACCGCATCCCGGTCTACCTGGGTGCCAGGCTTGTCCACGGGCACACGATTGACGAGAATCTTCCCTGACATGATCAGCCGCTTTGCGCGCTCCCTGGAACCGGCAAGTCCTGCTTTGACCACGCGTACGTCCAGGCGTTCCCTGACCATGGTCAGGTGGTTTCCCGGCTGACAAGACTGAAGGCAGCTTCAATCACCGCTGTTTCACTGATACCCCATATTTTTCGCAGTGTTGCCTGATCACCATGTTCGATAAACCGATCCGGAAGCCCCAGGCGTTTGACCGGAACACAGAGGCCTGCATCCTGGAGGAGTTCCAGAATAGCACTGCCAAACCCGCCCTGGCGGACGTTTTCTTCAAGGGTGATGATCCGCGGAATGCGGCCCGCCAGTTCAAGAATGGTATCCGCATCCAGCGGTTTGACAAACCGGGCATCGAGTACGGTGGCTGAAATCCCTTTCCCGGCCAGCTGTTGTGCGGCTGAAACCGCCGCATTCACCGGATGTCCCACGGCAATGATTAAAACATCATCCCCCTCGGTCAGGCGTTCCGAGGATCCAATCTCCACCACGGGTTCAGGGGAGGGCACGGGATTACCAGTGCCGATGCCCCGGGGATATCGAAATGCCACAGGACCGTCATGATGGATGGCGGTCTGCATCATGGCCTTGAGCTGGTGTTCATCACGCGGTGCCATGACCACCATATTGGGCAGGTGACGCAAATAGGAGAAATCAAAAACCCCATGATGGGTGGGGCCGTCATCCCCCACAATGCCGCCGCGGTCAAGTGCAAACACAACGGGATGTTTTTCAATGCAGACATCGTGAAGCACTTGATCATAAGCCCGCTGCAGAAATGTCGAATAGATGGCGACCACTGGCTTAAATCCGGATGCCGCCAGACCGGCCGCAAAGGTGACACCGTGCTGTTCTGCAATTCCCACATCAAAAAAACGGTCTGGATAGGTCTGTGCGAACCGGGTGAGGCCGGTGCCCTCGGGCATGGCGGCGGTCACGGCCACAATCCGTTTATCCGATGCCGCCAGGGAGACAAGGGTGTCTCCGAAGACTTCCGTATACGTGGGCACCTTTTGGGATTTCACTGCACTTCCGGTTGCCACATCAAATGAACCGACCCCGTGAAAATCGGTGGGATTGTTCTCGGCATGGGCATATCCCCTGCCTTTTCGGGTCATGACATGGAGCAAAACCGGTTCGCCAAGGGTTTTGATATTTTCAAGAATATCGATTAAATGCTGGAGGCGATGCCCGTCAATGGGTCCAAAATACTCAAAGTTGAACGCCTCAAAGAGCATTCCGGGTGTAACAAAGGTTTTAAAAGATTCCTCGGTGCGTTTCGCAATTTGGTACACGTCATCCCCGATCATGGGGAGTGATTTAAGAAACTCTTTGATATCCTTTCGCATATTTTGAAGCGATTTGGCGGAGAACGTACGGCTGAGAAACGAAGAAAGGGCACCCACGTTTTTTGAAATGGACATCTCGTTATCGTTTAAGATCACGATCAGATCCTTATCCGAGTCCCCGGCCTGGTTCAGGCCTTCATAGGCAATGCCCGCAGTGAGTGAACCGTCACCAATTACGGCAACGGTTTTATGCCGTTCACCGGAAAGGCAGGAGGCGGTGGCCATGCCCAATGCCGCAGAAATCGACGTGCTGCTGTGGCCGACCGTGAACGCGTCATACGGGCTTTCACTGATTTTGGTGAATCCGGAAATACCTCCGTGCTGCCGGAGGGTATGAAACCTTTCACGACGTCCGGTCAACAGTTTATGGGCGTATGACTGATGGCCCACATCCCATACGATTTTATCTTGCGGCGCATCAAAGACATAATGGATGGCAAGGGTCAGCTCCACGGCGCCCAGGCTTGACGCTAAATGGCCGCCAGTCTGAGAGACCACGTCGATAATGGTTTGCCGCAGTTCTTTTGCCAGCGCCGGCAGTACCTCGCGTGGGAGTTTTTTCAGATCTGCCGGTGATTCAATTTGGTCTAGATAGCCCACCGCTGCTCTCCTTTACTACCGGTTTCTTTTCAGGATATAGGTTGCAATACCACGAAGTGGATCCGCCTTTGTATCAAATTTGGCGAGCGCCTGCAATGCACGATTCACCAGGTCTTGTGCGTGCTGTTTTGATGCTGCCAGCCCGATAAACTCAGGATAGGTGGCTTTGCCACGGTCCGCATCTGTTCCAACCGACTTTCCGAGCACATCTGGATCGCCTTCCACGTTCAGAATATCATCAATGACCTGGAACGCAAGACCGATGCAGTCGCCGTATTCAGACAATATCATCCGATCATCGGCATCTGCCTGGCCGATAATGGCCCCAATGTCGATGGCAGCCCGGATGAGCATGCCGGTTTTCATCCGGTGCAGGGTTTCAAGCGATGCCAGATCGATGGTCTGTTTTTCAGAACACATATCCCGCATCTGTCCGTCGATCATTCCATGATGGCCAGACGCGTGAGCCAAAATCTGGATGATCTCAAGATAGGTGCGGCCCGCAACCGGATCCGGCGCAGATACCGTCATTCCGTAGTTGGCAAGCATGTAAAAGGCTTCGGTGAGAAGGGCATCGCCAGCCAGAACTGCGGTGGCTTCATCAAACGCCGCATGGCAGGTGGGTTTGCCGCGTCGCAGGTCATCGTCATCCATTGCCGGCAGATCATCATGGATCAGGGAATAGGTGTGGACGCATTCAATGGCGCAGGCGGCAGTGACAGCATCGGCAAACGGGACGTCATACAACGCGGACGTGGCCAGGCAGAGAATCGGGCGGAGCCGTTTGCCGCCTGCCTGAAGCGAGTAGTGCATGGCATCGACCACACGGCTGGGGTGGGGCAGGGCGGAGATACTGGCATACAGGGCCGGATTGAACCGGTCCCGGGTTTCTGACAGATAGGTGGAAAGGTCAAACGATGACGACATAAGCGTGTATCATCCCTGAATCATTCAGTGTCTTCCGGAGAAGACAGGGGTTCTTGGTCAACGGGCGTTTCGGTCAGAGTGCCGTCCGTTTCAGCAAGCATGACGGAAATTTTCTGTTCGACTGCTGACAGTTTTTCCTGGCAGAACTGCTTGATCTTCATGCCTTCTTCAAATTTTTTCAACGCTTTTTCAAGGGGAAGGTCACCGGATTCAAGCTCAGCGACAATGCCCTCAAGCTGGGTGATTGCCTCTTCAAAGGTTTTTCGGCTCATGGGGTGTGATCCTTATAATATCTGCCATAGCTGTCCCGTCTGCAAAAACCAGGGTGACACGGTCACCTTCAGCTAAACGGGACACCTGCTGAATGACAGTATCCGATTGCGTATTTTTTATCATGACATACCCTCTGTCCAGCACATGATGTGGACTCAGTCCGTATAACCGGTCGTTCAGGCCGGACACTCTGGCCTGTTCCCGATTTTTGAGATGCCGGAATGCGGCAGAAAAACGGGAAGCCAGATGGTTGACCTGTTCTTTTCCGGCATCCAGCTGAAAGCTCACCAGACGGCCGGTGGATAGATGATAGGCGGATCGGCTGAAGATAAGTTCACAGCGGTGCTGATGGCGTGTCATGGCGTGAACCAGGCGTTCGGAGAGGATATCCAGACGCTGGATGTTCTCCTCGAGCTGTCTGCGCGGATGGCGGAGGCGTGTTTCAAGGGTATCCAGCCGTGACTGAACGGCTTTCAGCCGGAAGGTCATGCCAGCGACCAGACGGGTGCTCTGCTGATTTAGATGCGCAAACACGGCAGCCTGAACCGGAAAAATCAGTTCTGCAGCTGCCGTGGGTGTGGGGGCCCGCAGGTCAGCGACAAAGTCTGCAATGGTATAATCGGTTTCATGCCCGACAGCTGACACCACAGGAATCTGCGATGCAAACACCCGGCGGGCCAGGTGTTCGCCGTTAAAGGCCATCAGATCTTCAAGGGAACCGCCGCCCCGGGCAATAACGACAAGATCACACAAGTTGTCTTGATTGATCCGGTCAAGGGCCCCTGCAATCTCTGCTTCCGCACCATCTCCCTGTACACGCACCGGAAAAATCCGGATCCGGGCGCTCGGGAACCTGCGCCGGGCTGTTTTGATAAAATCATGCATCACTGCACCGGTACCGGAGGTGATCAGACCCACACACCGGGGAATGAGAGGGAGCTGCTGTTTGGCAGCGGCATCGAAAAGTCCCTCATCATGAAGCCTTGCCTTGAGCTGTTCGTATGCCAGCTGCAGCGATCCGGTGCCTGTTGGCTCCACATATTCCACGAGAAGCTGGTAATTTCCCCGGGGTTCGTAGACGGTGATGCGGCCCAGGGCCGTGATTGCCATGCCGTCTGCCAGCTTGAATTTCAACTGCCGGCGCTGACCGTTGAACATCACACCCGAGATCTGGGACCGTGCGTCTTTTAGGGTAAAATAGGCATGGCCGGAGGACGGAATCCGCAGATTGGAGATCTCTCCGGAAATCCAGACAAAGGGAAAACCGTTTTCAAGCAGATCACGGATACTGCGTGTGAGTTCGGAAACACTGAAGATGCGCCGGCCTGGCAGGTCAGCATGGGGTTTCTGGCTCGGGTTTTTGGATACTTGCATGCTCACAAAAAAAACGTTCCGGCAAACTAAAGGTAACTGATAGATATGCTACTAGCATAGAATCGTGCGCGTTTCAAAGGTTCCCTTTTGTTTTTAAAGTATTTTTTTCAGCGCGTTGGGATCAATGCCTGTGCATTCGCTGATGAAATCAATTTCAGCTCCCTTATCCAGCATTTTTTTTGCGATTTCCATTTTTGATTGTCGGGATCCTTCCTGCCTGCCTTCCTGCCTGCCTTCCTCTCTTCCCTTTGTGCGGGCTTCATCCACGCCGGTGGCATAGTCCCGTTTCCATTTCATATGAGCTTCGTAGGCATCTACCAGTTCGGAATCCAGGGTAAAGGAAACGTATTTTTCATGGGCCTTTTTCAGATTTGGATTTTCTTTTAACAGGATGCGCATTTGTTCATCCTCCTCTGGTTTACCTTCATGCTTTAAATAGTACAGCCATTTTTCGAGCTCGTTATCTGTATGATAATGGGAAAGTTTGGGTAGTTCAAGATAATGAATCGCCAGATGATCAGTTAAAAACAGTTCCGGATCTTTCAGATCCCTGAGCATAAAGCAAAGATGGTACCGGCTTTCATCTGAGAAGAGATTGAAATCAAGAATATTGATGCAAATAACAGGATGTAGCACCTTGTATGCCTTTCCCTGTTCCAGTTGCGCGGTATAGAGCTTTGACCAATAATACAGAGAACGATTTTTAAAAATTTCATTACCGGATGTCTGCACCTCGATATTGAAGATTTCCCCTGTCTCGGAAATCGCCTTGATGTCCAGCACAGACTCCTTTTCAAAATGGATGGTTTTCAGGTTAAAGGGATTTCTGACGGTAAGACTTTTGATGCGGGGCAGGTCATACTGTTGCTGGGTGGCATTGATAAAGTCCTTGAGCAGAGGACTATCCGCTTCCATGCCAAAAAGGTATTTGATAAATATGTCCGAGGTCGGGTGTATGTATTTCATGTTGATACCCTTCTAACGGGCCTGAATCCCGATCAGCAGCGCTTCTATGGCAGACACGTCTGATTCCTGTAATGCCGTGTTCTTATCGAAAGAATAACATGATCGCGGGGAAATGCAAAGAAAGAGGAGATTTCCAGGACGTGTTTGTCGTATCGCGGGGCGCCATTGCGGCGATTATCTCATTAGAATTGCCGGAGATTCCGCAATAGAGCTGAAAGAGATCTGCGAATGGCGAAAGTAAAAACAGAAAATTTCAGGGTGTTTTCGGAAAGTAGACGCCCGGGCTTACTGCAGGATTTCAAGCTACCTTCAATCCATGACAAACCAGGGAATCAACCCGCTTGTCGCTATTCAGATGGCGTTGGCTGGCGACATCCCTCAGGTTGAGATTGGTGGGGGTGAGGCGTTACTCCATTTTTTTTCACTATGTCTGATAATATGTATTATGTAAACTTTTTTTTAAAACAGCATTGAAAACTACACCCGCTGCGTGGTTCTGGCCGTGTGTTTACGCTGTTTTTCCAAATACGCGCGTACAGCCGGAACTAGGAACCAATCCCCTTCAAGGAGCGGCGTTGCCACAATACCGGTGATGAGTTTGAGTTTGATCCGAATGGGCAGCCGTTTGTCCATGATATATTTTTTTTCCTGGTGTACCCGGCAGAGACCGCTCTGAACCGGCAGTCCGGAAATCCGAAGATTCTGTTCAGATACATGGATGCCGAGCTGTTCAGCAAGCCGGATCAGCTCCCGGTATAAATCATCCTGTTTCATCTTCGTCAGTGTGCTGAAGGTTTGAAACAAAAAACAGCGTGCAAAGAAAACGTCCGCCTTTGCACGCTGTGTGCGTGGTTACCGTTGGCGTCAATCGTGACCGGTCATGATGTGGCGATTTCCGTGATCATGGCAGCAGCCGTTGCCAACGCGGCTTCCAGCCGTTCAGGTTTGCTGCCGCCCGCCTGGGCCATGTCCGGCCGGCCGCCTCCGCCTCCGCCGACTTTTTTTGCTGCGGCCTTGACAATGTTGCCGGCATGAAAGGTCGGGATCAGGTCTTTGGTCACAATGGCAATGAGCAGCGCCTTGCCGCCAGACGGCGCGCCGAGCACCACCACACCGGACTGAAGGCGATCCTTGAATTTATCCGCCAGATTCCTGAGTTCTGCCGGCGAGTCCACAGCGACCACTTTCGTGACCATGGAGACGTTTCCGGCTGTGCGGATATCCTGATCCAGATCATCCAGAGACGCTGCTGCCCTGTCTGCTTTCAGGGCCTCGAGTTCTTTTTCAAGCTGTTTCTGGGTAGACAGGAGTTTTTCAATGCGTTCCGCCAGGCCGTGCGGCGCTTCTTTGACAAGCCCGGCTGCATCAGACAGCAGCGTTTCGGTTGCCTGAAGCTGGGAAATCGCCGGTGCCCCGGTCACCGCTTCGATGCGCCGAACACCGGCGGCAATGCTGGATTCACTGACAATCTTGAAAAGACCGATGTCGCCTGTGCGCGTTGCGTGCGTTCCCCCGCAAAACTCCATGCTGAACGGCGGCAGCGAGACCACACGGACCCAATCTCCGTATTTTTCACCAAACAAGGCCGTTGCGCCGGATTGTGTGGCATCCTCAATGGACATCTCTTGTGTTTCAACCGCCACATTCATTCTCACCCGTTCGTTGACCCGGTGTTCGATGTGTTTCAGTTCTTCTGGCGTGACACTGGAAAAATGGGAAAAATCGAACCGGAGCCGTTCCGGTGTGACAAGGGAGCCCGCCTGTTTGACGTGGTCTCCGAGCACCTCCTGGAGAACCGCATGGAGAATATGGGTGGCGGTATGATTGCGTGCGGTGGCTACCCGGGCCTCCGTATCCACTGTCAGGGTGACGGTATCGCCGGTGGAAAAACGGCCGGAATCCACGGTTCCGCGATGGATGGTCAGCCCGTTGGGATCCTTCAGGGTGCCTGAAATCACGATCCGCGCTCCAGTATCCGCATGGGTTATCTCGCCCGTGTCTCCCACCTGTCCGCCAGCTTCCGCATAAAACGGGGTTTTTCGGGTAACAATTTCCACGGCCTCGCCCGCAGCCACAGTGGTCCGCCCTTCCCCGCCCGATACCAGGAGAAGAATCTCCGATGTGCCCGTGGTGTGTTCATACCCGGTAAATACCGTTTCCACCCCCTGAGAGGTCAGGGCCTTGAACGCGGCAGCACTTTCGGAGAACGTCACCTTTCCTTTGGACTGTTCCCGCTGAGCGTCCATACAGGTTTCAAATCCATCCATATCCATTTGGATGTCGGATCCCGCAGTTATGTCCTGAATAATATCCACGGGAAATCCAAAGGTGTCATAGAGCTTGAAGATCACTTCCCCGGGGATTTTTTTCTGTTTCTCCGCACGGAGCGTGCCAAGTGTTTCATTCAGCAGTTTCAGTCCATGGTCCAGGGTTTCGGAGAACCGATGTTCCTCGTTAGTGATCACGTTGACAATAAAGTGTTCTGATGCCTTTAACTCCGGATAGGCGTCGGCCATGATGTCCATCACCACCTTGGCCGTAACATCAAGAAAGGGCTTGTCAAGACCGAGATGGCGGCCGTACCGGATGGCCCGCCGCATGATTCGCCGCAGCACATAGCCTTTCCCGTCATTGGATGGTAGCACCCCGTCAGCAATGAGAAAGGTCGTGGCCCGGCTATGATCGGCGATCACCTTCATGGCCACATCGACCTTGGGATCACTACCCAGTTTTTTTCCGGTCAGGACTTCGAGCTGTTTCATGATGGGCATGAACAGGTCGGTTTCGTAGTTGGTCGGTGCATTCTGAATAACCGAAACAATCCGCTCAAGCCCCATACCCGTATCAATGCTCGGTTTGGGAAGCGGCGTCATGGAGCCGGTCTCATCGCGGTAATACTGCATGAACACGAGATTCCAGATCTCAAGATATCGGTCACACTCGCATCCCACCGCACAATCCGGACGATCACACCCAAATTCAGGACCGCGGTCGATATGAATTTCACTACAGGGTCCGCATGGTCCCGTATCGCCCATGGCCCAGAAATTGTCGTCTTCGCCCAGCCGGACAATGCGGGATTCAGGCACGCCCTGCTCATCCCGCCACAGGTTATATGCCTCATCATCGTCCTGATAGACAGACACCCAGAGTTTATCTTTCGGCAGTCCGTACCCGTTGGTCAGAAGATCCCACGCAAAGGCAATGGCCCGAGATTTAAAGTAATCACCGAACGAAAAATTTCCGAGCATTTCAAAGAAGGTATGATGGCGTGCCGTGTAACCGACGTTGTCCAGATCGTTGTGCTTGCCGCCAGCCCGGACGCATTTCTGGGACGTGACCGCTGTGGTATATGCCCGTTTGTCCTCGCCCATAAATACCCGCTTGAACTGGACCATCCCGGCATTGGTAAAGAGCAGGGTCGGATCATCCTGCGGAACAAGAGACGAACTGCGGACATGCTGATGCTGGTGCTTTGTAAAATACTCGATAAAAAGGTGCCGCGCTTCATTGGCGGTCATGGCGTTTACCGTCATAAATCCTCTGTTTGTTATGCGTCAGAAAGGGTTATCTGTTCTTTATCGGTGTGTTTTCCTTTGCCATCACCGGCAGCCGCTGAATGTGCATGATCAGGATCTGGTGCCAGGCCCAGGGCTTCTCTGACCCGGGAAAGGATCTCCGTGAACACCACCGGATGATCTTTCAGGTATTGTTTGGCGTTTTCCCGGCCCTGGCCGATGCGTTCTCCGGAATAGGCGTACCAGGCACCACTTTTGTCAACAATCCCCTTGTCAACGCCCATATCCAGCAGATCACCGGTCAGAGAAATGCCCTCGCCGTACATGATATCGAACTCCGCTTCCCGGAACGGCGGGGCCAGCTTGTTTTTCACCACTTTGACCTTGGTCCGGTTTCCCATGGTTTCAGAACCATCCTTGATGGCGGCAGACCGCCGGACTTCGAGGCGTACGGATGCATAGAACTTGAGCGCGTTACCGCCGGTAGTGGTTTCCGGATTACCGAACACCACACCGATTTTCATTCGGATCTGATTGATGAAAATGAGAACCGTACCTGTTTTTCCAATGGTGCCGGTCAGTTTCCGCAGGGCCTGGGACATGAGGCGGGCCTGTAGCCCCATGTGCGAGTCGCCCATCTCGCCTTCAATTTCAGCCCGAGGAACAAGCGCGGCCACCGAGTCAATAATAATAATGTCAATGGCGCCGCTGCGCACCAGCATATCGGCAATTTCAAGGGCCTGTTCACCGGTATCGGGCTGGGACACGAGCAGCTCATCACAATTGACACCCAGACGCCGGGCATAGGAGACATCCAGCGCGTGTTCCGCATCAATAAAGGCGGCAACCCCTCCTTTTTTCTGGGCCTCTGCAACGGCATGGAGTGCCAGTGTGGTTTTACCCGAAGACTCGGGCCCGTATATCTCGATCACCCGGCCCTTGGGCAGGCCGCCGACGCCCAGCGCCCGGTCCAGTGCAAGGGATCCAGTCGAAACAACGGGTACATTCTGGGCTTCCACGCTGCCCAGTTTCATGATCGCCCCTTTGCCATACTGGCGTTCGATCTGCGTCAGGGCATTCTGAATCGCTGCGGACTTGTCGTCGTTTTTCATCACTAGGGCTTTCTCCTTATATATAGCAGGTCAAAACAATAGAATCAGGTGCAGAGTCAGATTGGCCATGATACCCGCCGCAATATCATCCAGCACAATGCCGGTGCCGCCAGAAAACCGTTTTTCAAGAAAACCGGCGGGAAACGGTTTAAAGACATCAAATACGCGGAACAGCAGAAATCCGATGACCACCCCGCTGACGGAAAATGATATGCCTGAAAGCGTGATCACCATGCCTGCAATTTCATCAATGACAACGCACCCGGGGTCTTTCATATCCATTTGCAGGGCCATTTCATCTGCTGACCAGATGGCCAGAATGATCAGTCCGGCGACTGCCGCTGCATAAAACGGCCCCAGCGTCCAGGTAAAAAGCGCCCAGATCGGGATGCCGACCAGGGAGCCAGCCGTGCCCGGCGCCACGGGTGCGTATCCGCTAAAGGCCCCGGTTGCGATACATTCAATGACCTGATCTTTATTCATCATCATGGGGTTTTACTGTTCCTGACCAGGGTTTGTCAAGCTCCCTTGGCAGCGGTCAGGCTATTTGCCAGTGAAGGTCACGTCAACCCCTGATGATCGATGGTCATCGGGTTCAGGCGTGTGCATGCAGGTCGATCATGGCAAGCACCAACTCTGCGGTCTCAATCATATTTTTTAAGGAAACCGTCTCATGGGTGGTATGGACATCGGTCATACCGGTACCGATAACGCCGGCCATGATCCCGTTTGACAGCAAGATATTTGCATCCGAACCCCCTCCGATTGTTTTCGCGGCCATCGTCCGGCCGAGTCTGGCCGCTGCTCTGCGGGCCAGGACCACAACCGGATCATCTTCCGGGATATGGGTCTGGGGAAAATCAGTTTCCACGTGAACCGTCACCCGGGGCCGTGTCGAATCACCTTTGCAGTGGGCACTTGCCTCTGCGGCAGCGGATTCAAATGCAGACACCATCGTGTTTGTCACCCTGTCAAGCATTTCCGGGTCGTGACTCCGAATCTCGCCTTCGAGAATCACCGTATCCGGTATGATATTGGTCGCTTCACCCCCTCGGATGGTACCGATATTACACGTTGTCACCGCATCGATTCTGCCCAGCTTCAGTTTAGAGATCGCAGTGGCTGCGATGGCAATGGCGTTGACCCCTTTTTCCGGTTCGGCACCGGCATGCGCCGATTTTCCGTGCACCGTGATGGTCAGATGATTGGCACCGGGTGCCCGGGTAACGATCCCGTCGGTTTCCGTGGAGTCGAGCACATACCCCATGCGGGATTCTATCTGTGAAAGATCAAGATGTTTAGCGCCCTGAAGCCCGATTTCCTCACAGACCGTCAGAATCAGCTCCAGAGGGCCGCAGGGAAGCTGATGCGCTTCAATGACGCGCAACACTTCGATCATAATGGCAATCGCGCTTTTATCATCAGCACCGAGAATGGTCTCCCCTTTGCTGCTGAACACACCGTTTTCAAGCACCGGTTCAATCCCCCTGCCCGGCTCCACCGTGTCCATGTGTCCACTGAAAAACAGTGGCGGTACAGCCCGGTTTCCCGGATAACGGGCGATCATATTCCCCACATTGCTGCCTGTGTATGTATGGGCATCGTCAAATCGAACTTGGCAGTTCAGGGATTCCAGGATGGGGACCAGATAATCGGCCACCTGTTTTTCTTCTTTTGAAACACTGTCGATACGGACCAGCGCCAGAAAGGTATCGGCCAGTCGCTTCGGGTTGATCACGCTGATGCCTCCTTCTTGAAGCAGAACTCCAGCTCAAACGGCCCGAACGGTGTTGAAAATGGAACGGCCAATACCGGGTAATCGCCTATATGGGGAATGCTGTGCGATGCGGTCATGAGCACAGACTGGAGTTCTGACTTGAGTTCCGGATGCGTTTCCCCGATTTTCAGGTTGGCCTGTCCGCAAATCATATTGACGATTTCACCGACTGCATCCCTTATTTCATCATCGAGTTCCGTCATTTCTTCACCGAACATGGCAGAGACAATATTTAAAATCGCAGATGTGGTAAACGAGAGAGACACTGTGGCCGCCATGCTGCCGGATACCCGGATGAGGCCAGATACATCTCCGGCGGCCAGGGCGCCGTTTTTTTTATGATAGGCTGTTTCGGGTGTAAACGTTAACGCGGCGGTTGTCTCAAGCGTATTGAGCGTCGCTTCGATAAACGGATTGACCAGATTGACATCCATCTAAACCCTCTCTTTTTATTGCACGTGGAACGATGACTCAGTATATCCTTTGAGTATACATGATTCATCAACAATCAAGAAGCCAAAAGAACGATTAAGGAGTACGCCATGAAAAAAATTGTTAAAACTGATGCCGCACCGGCTGCCATCGGTGCGTACAGCCAGGCTGTCATCAGCCATCCCTTTCTGTTCATATCCGGTCAGATAGGAATTTCACCAGACACCGGTAAGCTCGTGGATGGGGGCGTTGAAGCCCAGGTGAGGCAGGCACTTTGCAACCTTGAAGCAATACTCACAGCAGGCGGTGCTCATAGTGGTGCCGTGGTGAAAACGACAATTTTTTTAACTGACATTGATGATTTTCCGATTGTAAACAAATCTTATCTATCTGTTTTTAAAGAAGATCCTCCATCAAGAAGTACTGTCCAGGTTGCGGCATTACCCCTGGGCGCGGCGGTTGAGATTGAAGCGATTGCCGCCGTTGACTGATCCTCAAAACACGTCAATTTAGCAAGGTGCAGACTGATGCCGGCCGATTGTTAACGTCGAAAGGAAAATTCATCCTGTTGGCTGCTGTTTTTCTGTTGACAGGTTGTATTTATAATGTATGTTAAAACTATTTGGAATATCGTTAATGGAATTTAACATGAAGCCCAAATCTATTTTACTGATTGAAGATGAAAAAGACCTTCTCTCCAGCCTTGAAGGCACTGTAAGGGAGTTAGCCGCCCAAATTTTCACGGCCACCACTGCCGAACATGCCATGGCCTTGCTTGATGAACATCCGATCAACCTGATTATCATTGATATTGACACCATCCATGAGAAAGGCATCATAGACTTTGTCAATGCGCTCCACAACCGAAACAGACGCTTGACTATTATTGTGATATCCGCCTATGGGTCCCCCCGCTCGCTTCGAGAACAGGCACTTGCGGCGGGTGCTGTTGGATATATTGAGAAACCGTTTGATCCTGAGGATTTTAATGCCTTGGTGCAACAATATCTCGCCCCACAGGGATTTAATGGCGTCGGGGTGCACGGCATGAATCTTTTTGATCTTCTTCAGTTCATTGAAATGGATAACAAATCTATCTTGCTCAAAGTACGTAACAATCATGCAGATGAGGGAAAACTCTATTTTGATAAAGGAATGCTCGTACATGCAACGATGAAAGAAAAGGCCGGAAAAGAAGCGTGTTATGAAGTGATGGCATGGGAAGAGGGAAATATCACCTCGTTACAACTACCCACAGAGTTTCCGACCACCGTTTTCGATCCTGCCTCCTTTCTGATGCTGGAGGCGATGCGCATCAAAGATGAACAGGAAAACGATCTAACACACGTGTTCGAAAATTCAGCAGAGCACCCCACCGCTACAAAAGCGGTGGGGTGCTCTGCTGATACCTCCGCTAAACCCGAAAAAAAAAGAGTGAACCGTATCTCCGAAAAAACAACAGCCGATTCTGCTTTCACTGGAACATCTGTTCCGTCATCATTTACTCTATCAAAGGAAACCATAATGACACTTCAGCAAATTCAAGAACAATTCAAATCCGAAATTCAAGGCTTTATCTCAGGGGTTGTGGTAGATACGGAACAATCCCTCCTCCTTGCAGGAACCTCTGCGGATCCGTCGTTTGATACGTCGGTTCCTGTCGGCTTTTTCAATGAAGTCGTTCGGACGACAAATAGTGCCCTTGATGTTACCAACTGGGGTATGCCAGAGGATATACTTAGTATCTGTCCAAAAATAACTTGAACAAATAGGCATAATAAGTTATATTTTCTGCATGTCTATAGAGAACGAAAAGATAGTACGAGAAAAATTCACG
>PDWJ01001944.1_pt1 | contig 34794 bp, 28 predicted proteins | sample 1430881 | NCBI WGS metagenome assembly PDWJ01 (sample SAMN01162460, study PRJNA174530) | Oral metagenome, whole genome shotgun sequencing project. | biome: Marine environment; feature: Marine mammal; material: Swab sample of the gingival sulcus; isolation source: swab sample of gingival sulcus...
CGAGCCGAAAAACCAGAAGGTGGCGAGATGGTAGGTCAGGTAGAGTCCGAGCCAATCGTTTAACACTCCGATCAGCACTGTCATGCTGGAACTGGCAACGAAATTGATCATCATATAGAGGCCATTAACGTACGCCGGACGTTCCGAACCGATTTCCTGGACAATCGCCAGCATCACCGGGCCGTTTGAGATCAGAAAAAAGCCCAGCACAAACAGAAGTGGGACCGACAAAAAGCCGGGTCCCAATAGAAAGACCCACATGAGGATCGGAGTCGCCAATATCGTCACCAACAAGACGACCTTCCGTCCGAATCTGTCTGAGAGGGTTCCTGCTGCCAACGTCCCGATCACCCCTCCGGCTTCCAACACAGACAGCGCGATTCCTGCTACGGCGATGCTATAGCCTTTTTCGGTCAAATACGCCGGAAGAAAAGAGACCATCGCGCCTTTTAATCCTCCCATGAAGATGATGATTCCTGCCAGCCCCAACAGGGGCGAGCGGATATGTAAAAGCGTCTGACCTAAACCGGAGGACGGAGTGGTTCGAATTCCTCTATACAGGGCAACCCGTTTGAATTTAAGATAGAGAAATGCCGAGGCGAGCAGGGCGGGTAAAATCAACCAATAAGTGTGTTCTAATCCCCACAGCGAGACCGCGCCGATGATCACCAGCGGGCCAATTGTTCGGGCAAACTCACCACCAAACATATAAAAACTCATGCCTTTGCCGACCTGGTTTCCGGTAATCTGCCGGATCATGACCGGGGTCGGCACGTGATAGCAGGCGGAGCTGATCCCCATGATGACCAGCAGCAGTACGAGCACCGCATAGGATGGCGCAAGTCCCAGCAGGCTCATCGAGATTGCAGTCACGGCTGGAGCAACGATCAAAAAATAGCGCACGTTGATTTTATCGGCCAGGACTCCAAGTAAGGGATTCAAGAGTGATGGAAACCGTTGTGCAGCGGTCAAAAACCCCGCCAGAGTATAAGAAAATCCGAGCTTTTCGATCAGCAGCGGTAAGAGTGGGGCCAAAAACGATCCATAAATATCATGGATGAGATGGGAACCTGCGATCAATATGACATTACCAGTTTGAAATTTCTGCGTATTCGTTTGATCTTTCATATCTTGCCGGTCTGTCGAATACCAAACAGTACGTCAAGGTTTTTCTTTACCCTATCTATCTACCGCAGAGTGCGCAGAGAATCGCAGACAACGAACACACACTCTGTTTTTTTCTGCGTACCTCTGCATTCTTTGTGGTAAAAATATGTACTATTTCGTATACAAATTCGCGATCTGTTCGGCCCATTCACCATGAAGTTTCACGAGTTGATCTTCCAGCGCATCTTTTTCCGGATCGACGGTCCTTGCTTCTTTCTCGAACCAATCGACAACCATTTGTAAGCCCTGATTGAGATTGATTGTGGCTTCGAATTCAGGGACATCTGTTTTGAATTTGGTGTTATCGAATAGTCCGGGGTAAGTTTTTTCAAAATAGAGGTGACCACAGAGGTTTGGAGCGGCCTTATAGAGCAGCTCCGACGGGATATGCACAATGCGGGGTTCTTTTCCCACAATTTTCCCGACTTCCAGATACAGATCTTCCCAGAGATGCAACTCCTCATTTGTGACATGGTAGGCTTTGCCGTATGTCTGCTTTTTGCCCATCACGCCGATAAAGCCTTTAGCGAGATCGGGGGTGAAGGTGAAGCTCCAGGGGGTGGTGCCATCGCCGAACATCACGAGCGGTTTGCCTTTTCTGATCCGATCCACAATGCCGTAATTCTGTCGCAACACTCCGATATTGGCGGATCCCGGGCCAAATGTCAATGAAGGGCGAATAATGGTAATCGGAAGCTGGTCTTTTTCAATTTCGCTTTGCAGATAGCGCTCCATTTCGGCTTTTTGGAAGGCGTAGCTGAAGCCTGGATCATCAAACAATTCTATGGAATCTTCGGTGATTGGAACCACCTTATACGGTCGTTTATAGGCCGCGATGCTGGAACACATGATGAGGTGTCCGGTATTGTTTTTGAATGCTCGCAGTGTTGATTGAGCATCTTCGGCATTAAAGCAGATCATATCGATCACCACGTCAAATGTTTCTTGCTGCATGGTGTTTTCAAATTGTTCGTACTTCCTCCTATCGCCTGTGATCTGACTGACAGCATCTGCAAACGGGAGCTGCTTCTGCCCTCTGTTAAAGAGTACGACTTCATGATGATCAGCCAATAACTGGGCCACAATTTCCCGGCTAATAACCCCGGTTCCCCCTAAAATCAAAATTTTCATCATTCTTTTCCTTCCAATTTACGCGCAAAACACGTGCAAGTCAGTCCTTCAGCGCTCCTCTGTGTCTTTGCGTCTTTGCAGGAGGTTTTCACATTCTGTGTGTCACATTACATCATCAGTAATTTCATGTATCTCTGTTATCGAATAGGACAAAGTCAAGAAAAACTTGACAAAAATTGTGTTTTGTATACATCAACACTTATTGAAGGTTTGTGGAATAGGCTGTAGCACAAAGCCATTGTGAATTTGATAGGTGGGTTCTTCGATAAGCTCAGGACGAACGGCAAGAATCCCCTCTGTAACATGACCTAAGGTAAACAGAACGGTCAGAAAACAAGGATATTACTCCATTATGAACGATCAAAAAGCCGTATACCCCATAGAACGCCAGAGTCTTTCAGAACAAGTCTATCACTATATTAAACGGATGATTCTTTCGGGCGAATTACAAGGGGGAGAGAAAATCCCTGAAGAAAAAATCGCTCAACTGTTTGGGGTCAGCCGTACTCCTATCCGTGAAGCTTTACGCCGCCTTGACGAATACGGTCTTATCTATTTGAAGCCCCGAAGCTATGCGATCGTTGTCGATTTCGATCCGAAAGAAGCCGAACAGGTGGCTCAGGTGCGCGCTCAGCTCGAAACCCTTGCCGTTTCCTTGCTCGCAGACAAGGGGACCGAAGAAGATTTCGCCGCCGTAGAAAAATTGGCACAGGAATGTCATGAATGCATTCAAAAAGAAGATATTGCCGCGACTTTTGAGAAGGATAGCCAACTCCATCTTGAAATTGCGAAACGATCCGGAAATCGTCATCTTTACGAGATTTTCGAGAAAATTGACGCAAAAGTCCAATTGTTACGACTCGTTGTCCATCTCCCGGTTGAAAAGCTCAAAATGTTCATCAATCAGCATCGCGCAATTATAGAAGCATTGAGGAAGCACGATAGTTCTAAGGCAGAGGCCCTGATGAAAGCCCATATCCTGCAGCAGCTACAGCATTATCACGAGGAAACGCAATAACAGCGGCATCCCTGTTGTTTTTACCTTTCATCCAGCCAAGGTTTTGGTTCACCTGAATATTTCATGCCTCACAGAGGCAGTCGCTCTCGATCTTGCTCATGCCCTTCTTGATTCTACGGGTAATGTCGTTTCCGCAAACCCTCCCCTGATAGGCTGTGAAATCCTGTCAGGGGTCTTTTCATAGGAGGATTAACAAATGATACGACTGGCTGTTGCTATTGCCGATACGAATGCCTTGCCGAACGCGTTTGTCGTGTTTCGCGGCCTGGAACGATCTATTCGGAAAGCTAACGATCTGGGTTATGACGGAATCGAACTTGCGTTAAAACGAGCGGATGAAGTAGATCGTCGCAGACTGGAAACGCTGTTAGGACAAACCGGTCTCAACGTTTCCTGCATTTCGACTGGTCAGGTGTATGCCGATCTTGGATTTTCCTTTACGGACGCTGATCCGGAGAAACGAGAACGTCTGCTCCACATCTTTCAAGATCTGATCGACCTGTCTGTCGATTTCGGCAAGCAGGTCAACATTGGTCGCGTCCGAGGACAAATCGGAACGATTCCGCATGAAGAGGCTGAACGGCGATTTATCAGTATGGCGCGCGATCTAGGAGAATACGCGGCCAAAAAAGATGTCACGCTGCTGCTTGAACCGGTCAATCGTTATGAGATCGACTTTGTCAATAGCGTGGCCGATGGTGTGGAATTAATGAAAAAGGTCGATTTGCCGAATATGAAATTGATGCCGGATGTGTTTCATATGAATATCGAAGATGTGACCATCGGGGGCGAATTAGCCAAAAATATTGAGTATGTCGGCTATATTCATTTTGCCGATTCCAATCGATATGCCCCAGGGCAGGGACATACCGATTTTCAGGATATTCTGAATCACCTCAAAACTGCCGGGTATAACGGTTGGGTTTCGATCGAGATTCTGCCAAAGCCCGATCCGGATACGGCAGCCCAGCAGGCGATTGACCATCTCCGGCCTCTGATACAGACGTATAACGAACAATAGGGCCCGGGTCATAACCCGATAATGTTAACATGAGAGTGTCATACTATGAAACCACGTGGGAAATATTTTGAAGATTTTGTGATTGGTGAGACGTTTGAACCTCCAGGCCGGACGATTACTGAGTCTGATGTCATGCTGTTTGCAGGTTTATCCGGCGATTACAAGCAGGTTCATACGGATGAAGAGTATTGCAAAAAGCACAGTATCTACAAAACCCGGATTGCACATGGATTATTCGGACTTGCTCTCGTAGAAGGTTTAAAGTTCAGAGAAGGGGTGTTCGAAGGCACTGCTCTTGCTTCGCTGGAGATGATCGCACAAAGAGACGTTCTCTGCACCTCTGCGCGAGAGCTGAAAAAGAAATAACTTATACTGAGCTTGGCGTTGTTATATAATTGACATATAGCAATCGTGAATGAAATGTGACTTAGTGAGACAGCCAGGAATGCCTGTCTACAGATGTCCCACCGTTACCATATTTCACTGGCTTATAATCTCACCGTGCTGACTGCTTGATGAGGAACGTTTAAATTTACGAGGTACAGCAACAAGTTCACCATATGATACTTATTCGATGATCGAGCTTAAGGAACCCTGTCTGACATGTTTTGACAAGATGTTGCGATTTGACGGGACATGTTTAGGAGTGAATCCCAATGAAAATGACGAAACAACGACAACTTTCACATGCTGATTTGCTGAAACTGAAACGCTGGAACACGCCAACGATTTATAATGGCTGGGAAGCGATTACGAAACATGACAGAACGCAGGGACATTTCAATCTTGAAGAAACCCGCGATTACATGCCGCAAATGGGATCGATGATCGGCTATGCCATCACGGTGACGATTGAGCCCAGCAATCCGAAGCATCCTGAAACCTATCCAAACGCCTGGCGCGAGTATTATGAGTATATTGCCAGCGTACCCGGCCCGAAAATTGCGGTGGTACAGGATCTTGACAAACCGGCCGTCATCGGTTCGTTCTGGGGAGAAGTGAATAGTAATACGCATAAAGCTTTAGGCTGCGTGGGCACGATTACGGATGGCGCTATTCGGGATGTCGATGAGATGGGCAGCACCGGTTTTAAAGCCCTGGCAACACGCACATGTGTCGGCCATGCCTACAGCACGCCGGTGAAATGGGGTTGCGAAGTGGAGGTATTTGGCTGCCCCATACAACCAGGACAACTGATTCACGCCGATAAACATGGGTTTTTGGCGATCCCGGAAGACGATCAGGATAAGTTACTCGAAGCGGCTCTGTTTATGGATAACAACGAGTGCAATAGCTTGATCCCTGCCGCCAGAGCCGCCGGTCAAACAACTGAATCCCTCCTGCAAAGCCTTACCGAGGCAAGAGCACGATTTGGGAAGGCGGCGGCAGAAAAATTTGGAGATAAAGGAGAGTGGTAAACGTTTGCTCTCCCTTGAGACTTTAAGAGTATTAATACAGCGCAGCTTTGACCGCGAAATCTTCACATTCGCACTCCTTTTGTCGATAGGGGCGGTCGTTGGCCCCTGAGTCGCTAACAATCGCGAAAACTGTGATGTGATGCATGGTGGATATCTCTGTCCGCAGTTCACGGGGATAGGTATATTCGTTAGTGATAGCAGATCATGTTGTTTCAGTTAGAGAGGTATACCCGCCCCAGACATTCGAAAATGCGACCAATTTTTTGCCAGCCTTGTGATACTCACCGTATCGCGTTTGAATTCGGTACCGGAACTTTCTCCATTCCGAATGATTTCCAGAAGTTCGGGCTGAAACATGAGGTTTTTCCCGGCACCAGCAGCCCGGCATCAACGAGATATAGCAATTCCAGAGTAAAAATTTATCTAGAACCGAGCATCCGGACGTTGCCAGTTCACTTTTCCCAAATAGGATCTCCATAATGTTACATTAATGATACTTTCTCGTTCGATCTGGATGCCTCATATAGAAATTTCATCTCAAAGCGCGTTCTTACCAGGCAGGGGCTTGAACTGTTTTAGAAAAGCCGGGCAATTTCTCATCACCGAACCACTTTTTCCTTGACTTTGCCCTGAGCCATTGCGGATCTATAAGAGCATTGTCACGTTGTTTCAGTGTCCACTCTGAGTCTGCGAGATGGGGCGCTATCTTGTAACATGAACATTCAGGAGAATCAAGGTGTTAAAAAAAATTGTTATGGTGTTTCGGATGTGGGGTCGTCTTGTTATCTTCAGCGCTTGTGGCCGGCGCTGCCAACAATGATACACATTGATTTATGGCAAGGGGTAGGCCGCGATTACGCTTGATCCCGGTGTAAATTGATGAGGGCGGCTCATCGCATGTGATCGTCCAGATTGTCGAAACTTTGTTGGAGTTCAAACCTGGCACTACCGACATTGCCCCGGGTCTGGCCGAAAGTTATTCGATATCCGAAGATGGTAAAGAAATTACCTTGAATAACTCTCGATCGAGCGATACAAGACATAAGAGGCGTTCAACCGAACGCCTCCTCCTGCTACCAGAAGCAGGTAGAAATAATGAGGCACACAGTTGAGGGGTGTATCACGCTCATAAATTATGCACACTGTTCACGATTCAGGCTATAAGAAACTTTTCTCTAACCGAGTCATCTTTCGTCAGCTCATTGAAACCTTTGTGCATGAATCCTGGGTGAAGGATATTGATTTCGATCATGCTGAAACCCTGGATAAATCCTTTGTTTCCGATCATTACAAAGAGACCGAAAGTGACTTGATTTACAAAGTCAAGTTCCAGGGTCGCGACGCATACCTGTTTATCTTGTTGGAATTCCAATCCACTGTTGATCGGTTTATGGCGTTGCGAGTATTGAATTATCTGACGAACTTCTACATGGATTATGTCCAATCGTACAAGAACATCAAAACGCTGCCGCCCCTTTTTCCCATTGTAGTGTATAATGGCGATAAGCCCTGGACTGCTCCGCTTACATTTTCCGAACTGCTGGAAGATGCCTCCGTCCTTGACAAACATGCTCCTCGGTTCGAATACCTGACACTGATTGAGCGGGATTACTCTAAAGAAACGCTCCTTGAAATCCGCAATATCGTGTCGACACTCTTTCTGGCAGAAGCCCATTATGACCGAGAACTGATCTTCGAGCAATGTTTAAATGTCTTTCAGTATGAAGATGATCGGCAGGCGGTATCATTACTCTTAAACTGGTTCCGGCAGCTTATGGAACATGGCCGGATTGATTCTGATGATTACAAAGAGTTAGAAAAAGTCTATCAGAATACCGAGGAGGTACACAGTATGCTTATAACTGCATTAGAACGAGAAAAAGAACAATTTCGAAAAGAAGGACGTGCCGAGGGACGTGCCGAAGGACGTGCCGAAGGACGTGCCGAAGGACGTGCCGAAGGAAATCAAGCAAAAATTAAGTCTTTCATGAAAACCAGGGATGCGGAGTAACGATGCCCAAATATATCCTGAAACGTTTAGCCTTTACGATTCCCACACTCTGGGGAGTGGTCACGGTCGTATTTTTTATGCTGGCTTTAGCTCCCGGCGATCCAGCCCGCCTGATGCTCGGATCCGCGTCCAGTAAAGACGATGTTGAAATATTACGCCATGAATTAGGCCTGGATAAGCCGCTTGTCACCCAATATCTGTTGTATTTGGGGCGCGTAGCCAGGCTGGATTTCGGCAAATCGATCAAAACCGGCGAAAAGGTGATGTCCGAACTCATCTGGCCATCGATCATCTAACTGTCAATTTTTACACGCAGAAAGGAACCGTGACCGCTGTCAACGATCTGTCGGCCAGCATCGAAAAGGGCAAAACTCTGGCTGTGGTCGGTGAATCCGGCTGTGGGAAATCCGTAACTTCTTTATCCATCATGCGCGTGCTCTCCTCGCCGGGAAGAATTGACAATGGAACGATCACCTTCGAAGGACGCAACCTGCTCGACCTGTCCGAGAAAGAGATGCGGGGCATTCGGGGCAATCGGATCTCGATGATCTTTCAGGAGCCGATGACCTCATTGAATCCGGTATTTACTGTCAGCTAACAGATGTGCGAGGTCTTTTTTGAGCATGAAAAACTCCCCAAAAAACAGGCTATCGAACGCAGCATAGAATTGTTGCGTATGGTGGGGATTCCTGCACCTGAGAAACGAATGAAAAGCTATCCTCATCAGCTTTCGGGTGGTATGCGGTAGCGTGTCATGATTGCAATGGCCCTGGCTTCGCCCAACCCCAGCCTTCTTATTGCCGACGAGCCGACAACTGCGCTGGATGTGACAATTCAGGCTCAGATTCTCAGACTGATGCGAGATCTCCAGCAGAATATTCAGATGGCCTTACTGTTGATCACGCATGATATGGGCGTCGTCTCGGAAATGGCTGACAAGGTGGCAGTGATGTATGCCGGTCGTAAGGTTGAAGAGGGGAATGTGTACGATATGTTCGAGAATCCGAAACATCCGTATACGATAGGGCTCTTAAATTCAATCCCATCAAACACGAAATATAAAAATGCCCAATTTCTCGAAGCCATTCCGGGCTCAGTCCCGAACTTATTGGAACTCGGAGACGGATGCCCATTTGAAAACCGCTGCCAGCGGGCGCAAGATATCTGCCGCCGATACTTCCCGGAACAGGCCGTTTTTGAAAATCAACATATCGTCCATTGCCACTTTGTCGAATAATACCGATAAGAGCCTTCGTTTGGGATAATAAATTAAAGTATCTTCTATCTCGCGCCAAGCCGCCAAGATGTTTTTATGTTTTTCCTGACGGTGACGGCTTGGCACGAGTTTTATCTTTTCAAGGGAATCCCATGGAAACACTGTTACACGTTCAGGGCTTGAAGAAATCTTTTGAAATTAAATCCGGCAAATTACGAGGAAAACGCGCCTTTCTGAAGGCGGTCGATGATGTTTCATTCGATGTGTATAAATCGGAAACTCTGGGAATTGTCGGAGAATCGGGCTGCGGCAAATCGACCTTAGGGAAGTTGATCGTTCGACTGTTGGAAAAAGATGCTGGCACTGTCACCTTCCACGAGCAAGATGTGTTTGCGCTCGATCCGAAAGAACTGAAAGAATTACGGAAAAATATTCAAATGGTGTTCCAGGATCCTTTTTCATCGCTGAATCCCCGAAAACGTGTGCGGCAAATCGTCGGACAGCCTTTACGCGTACATAACATGGGCAGTCGGGCGGAAATCGGGGCACGGGTCGAGGAATTACTCGCAGAGGTCGGATTGGCTCCGAGGTACAAGCGCCGCTACCCGCACCAATTCTCCGGCGGACAGCGCCAACGCATCGGTATTGCGCGCGCCCTGGCGCTCAATCCGGATCTCATTATCTGCGACGAGGCCGTATCAGCGCTGGATGTGTCTGTTCAGGTTCAAGTCCTGAATCTTTTGCGAACTCTTTAACAAAAGTATAATCTGACCTATATCTTTATCGCCCACGATCTCTCGGTCGTTGAATTTATCTCAGACCGGATTATGGTCATGTATTTAGGCAAGATTGTCGAACTCTCCGACAAAAAAGGCATCGCCGAAAAACCGCTGCATCCCTATACCCGTTCCCTGTTCGCCGCCTCACCCGGAATTGACCCGCGCAAACGCAACACTAACGACGTACTGCTTGGCGATGTGCCCTCACCGATCAATCCGCCTTCCGGCTGCTATTTTCACCCTCGATGTCCGGATTGTATAGATGTGTGTAAAGCCGAATATCCTTGATACCAGGAAATTGAGCCTGGACATCATGTGGCCTGCCATCTGTATTCTTCGTGATGTTAATTTACGCTCAAACTGAAAATTTCATTGACAAAACTAACAAATTTACAAGTCGAACTGCCTAAAATCTTTCATGATAATGTGGACGAACAGGAATGATTAGATATCAAACTTCATGTAGCCAGGAAATAACTAGCTAGGAAACAAAGCCCTGAGCGCCGATCATTTTCAAATTTTCATCACTCCCAAATGGTAGGGATCGTTCTGATTTCAATAACAAACAAATTCGGGTTAATCCCTTCTCTTTCAGATTAGTGCTCTTGCAAGGTTAAGATGATGGATGTTATCCCTTCCAGGGTTTTTTTACCCCTGGCAGGGTCGGGTATACTATCATCCATCACGTTCATCTTGATAAAGCACGCCTTCATTCCTTACTTTAGCCTCAACACTGGTCGGGAATCTGTTGTTGTTCTGGTCTCGGGTTTGGGGATGCTCCTGCCTCTTCTGCGCCGGACTATTGTTGTTTCACTGTGAAGGGACACCGCCTGAGAAAAAACGGAGAGTCAGAATATTGGAGTTTTGGAGAGTGTGTGGCAGTTTACAAACATTCGATGAAAAAACAATTGACATCCGTGTAGATTACCGAGAGCATTTTGTCTCTATCATTTCGATGAGCAGTTTTTGTCGCAAAGTTTTGAAAATTTTCTTATTCATGACGTTCTATGCTCCTGAAAAGCGAGGACACCACCATGCCGAAAATGACTTTAACCACACCAGCGTTATTATTCCCGGCAATTTCACTCCTTTTGTTGGCCTACACGAATCGTTTTCTTGTATTGGCGCAGCTTATCCGGCAGCTTGGCCGGGAATCGGATGAAGAACGGAGATGCGTCAGTTTTCGTCAAATAGCCGGACTTGAGAAGCGCATCTCTCTGATAAAGGCGATGCAGGTTTTTGGCGTGATGAGTTTTCTCTGCTGCACCTTATCCATGTTTGCGCTGTTTATCTCTCAAGTCGTGCTGGGTGAATTGACCTTTGGGCTTAGTCTCCTCTGCCTTTCGATATCCTTGATATTAAGTCTCTACGAGGTGTCAATCTCGACCAATGCTCTGACGATCGAGTTAGAAGATGTGAAACAGCAGGAACAGGAATCATAGAACTCGTACAGTGTTTCAGACAACACGAGACATCCAGCGCACACGGAGCAAGGCTCTGCGACACTCCGTGTGCTCTGTGAGAGAACATGGGGTACGTATCTCCGGCACAGTGTACTCTCGTACTCTGTACAGTTCATATTTCATCATCTTGTCATGTCGATCTCAGTGCTTGCTGGCATAAACCCTTTAGGTCATGGTCATGGCGTTCTTTGGCACAGACCAGCCCTTCCCGTTCCAGCCTGTGGTGTTCCGGAATCCGACGGTGCAGACATCGCCAGAACAGGGCTGTTACGTTCTGACGATATCGGCTCTGATTCCCAGGCAGAGCGTGGGAACTCACGGGCGTGCGACGCTCCACTTCGCCCGGTGTGAAGCAAAATTGCACGGTAGGTTCGCACGCCTTTGTGACCTTTGTGCCTTTGTGGTTTCTAAAAAATATACTTTTGAGTCTTGCTCATGAATGGGAAAAAAACGACATTTCACGAAAAAGACATGCTTCCAGGCTTCTCGAACAATATCTTCAGGAAGAATTTTTCTTTACTTAAGCGCTCTGCAGCTATACATCGGTTTTCATACCTAATTGAAATTGATGGACTATTCGTGATTCGTCCTTCCAGGACGGTCTGGAAATAAGAAAGGGGATTCTATGATTATTGGAATTGATATTGGAGGAACGACAACAAAACTTGTCGGTTATCTCGATAATAAACTTCTCCGGCCGCTGACCGTCAAAGCTGACGATCCAGTGGCTTCGGCAGCCGGCGCACTCGGAAAATTTTTAGCAGAAGAAGATATCAGCCTGACACAAATCAGTCACATTGCCGTGACAGGTGTAGGAGCCGGGCATATTGGTGACCATTTACTTGGACTTCCTGTATACCATATTCAGGAATTCGACGCCATTGGACGCGGCGGAACCTTCCTGGCAAACACGCCGAAAGCGATTGTGGTCAGTATGGGCACAGGAACAGCTCTTGTGGAAGTGGACGGACAGATGATGACCCATTGGGGCGGAACTGGAATCGGGGGTGGCACGCTAGTCGGTCTTTCAAAACGTTTGCTTGGCATGACCGACATCTTCCTGGTATGCCGCAAAGCTCAGGAAGGACGGCTCAATTATGTCGATTTAAGCGTCGGAGATATTACTACCGAAGACCTGCCGGGGCTTCCTCATTCTACAACAGCCTCGAACTTCGGAAAATGCCTCGATGATGCAACCGACGCTGACGTGGCTCTTGCTCTTCTGAATCTGATTTATCAAACCGTCGGGGTTGTCGCTCATGGCGCAGCCAGGTCCACTGGAAACACCACTATCATTATCACCGGCAACCTTGCTACGCTGCCTCAGGCGCAGGGTATGTTCGCCGATCTGTCCAGCCTGTTTCAGATCTCATTCACGATCCCAAAGAACGCCGCCTATGCCACGGCAATCGGGGCCGCCCTCCTGGCGACCGAGAGAAGAGCACGAGAGCACAAGAGCAAAGGGATAACAACGGAAAAACTCGATTCCTGACGTTTTTTTATGCTCACCACAGAATATACGGAATACAGAGTTTCGGACAAACTCGACGTCTTTTTGGAACTGGCGTTCGAAAGTGTGCGGGTGAATACCGTATCGCTCGCAAAATTTGTGAAGCAGCTATAACTTTTAGCTCTTTTGGGTAACGTATTCTTGACAAGAGTGTGTGACTTTCATGCAACAAAATTTCGGTGTCGCAAAAATGTTGTTGAAAATCAGATCTATCGCGATCTCGTGACTAGCGGTCTTACAAGGTGAAGAGGATGGATGTTCCCCCTGCCAGGGTTATTGTATCCCTGTCAGGGGGAACAATTGTGCATGAGGTGTCTACTTACTTCCGAAACGCTATATTAGCTGCATTTCGTCAGCACGTCCGGCAGTTTAGCGCTGCGTAATACATTGCGTTTTGGTCGTCCGGTCCTCGACATCTCCCAATTCACGATAGTCGGCATAAGATTATGATAGGATTCTCCATCGAGAACAGTTGCTTGTTTTCCTTCATCTATCATACATTTTTTCACTCCCAATCGCACAACGCTTCGACATATGCTGCCGATCCGTCTCGTAGCCACCCATCGAGTTGAGCCGGTTCTTTGAGCTGCTGCCCACGCATCCGCGGCACCACCATGAAGTGAGAATCCAGTTCTGGCAGGGCCGTCATATCGCCCCATAGTTTTTCGAATTGTGTGACCGGGTAAATATCTTCTTGCCCCTTGCCCCAACGTTTTTTCACGTCTTTCAGCGTGATATAAGTCGGCATCCTTGAAGCCAGATTCCGGACGGCGGTTGTGACTTTCCTCTGATCATCCAGATCGGTTTTGCTCAGGTGGAACAGATCCAGCAGCTTTTCGATATGAATCCAGGTGGTGCTGCTGTTATAATACGACAAGGTAAATTCGATTTCTTCGCGCGGCAGGGCTAAGCCCTCAATTAATCGTAACTGTCCGTTCAAGCGCGCTAATCCGCCGCCCCGGTCGTCGATATGGCGTGTAATCACCTCACTGGTGATAGCAGCCCGCTGCTCAAGATGATAGCCCAAAAAGGCCGGATCGACATTTGCGCCCAGAGTGTCGATGTTATGGATCATGAGATGTTGAAGGGTCGGATGCTCGCGCAGTAAACGGGCTAACATTCCATTTCGCAACAGGTTCGGCACTTCATACCAGTGTCCGACCGGATGCAGGCATTGAGAGGGCAGATTGTCGCGATAGTCATGGCCTTCCCCCATTTTTTCGGCCCAGCCGATCAAGGCCGAGTGCAGGCTTTCTAGCATTTTTTGCGCTTGTTCATCGAGAAGCTGCTGGGGCATCTCTTCCCAGGCAAATCGCAGATCCCGGGTCATCGGAATCAAACGTAATCCAACACTGCGTCCCAGTGAAAGATAGAGCGGGCCCGGATAGTGGTAGTTCTGCTCCCCATCCAAATACTCCTGAATCGCCTGATGGGTGAGATAGCTTGTTGTAATAACGTGTGGTAGGGCTGTTTTCGTTAATCGACTTATCTGGCGGCTTTTAGCTAGGTGAATTTCGATGAAGGTACGATGCTTACCAGACATCTTACAAAATGGATTCAGCGCCTTGACGACGCCCGCTCCATGAGTCCAACGGCTCCCGGCTCCTCCGGCAAGGGAAACAACCGCCACAGCGCCCTCTGCTAGTGCTTCCAGACCGAGTTGGCGATACCGTTCCGGCAAGCCCTGAGATGCATCGTAAATATCATCCGGCCCAACATCTTCGATCTGGCTGTTGACTGGTAATCTGTTTTGAGCCAGACCGATGCGGCCGCTTCGTAAATCGGAACGAATCTGTTCGTGCTGCACCCGGTCGAAGCCGTATTGTTCTAACAGCGCTTCCAGGGATTGTCCCGTACTTTCTTCAGTCGCGAATTGAGGCAGCAGCCGGTCGAATAGGTTGTGGACAACACCGGACAATTCCGAACGTTCGCGGCAGGCCACGCCGAATCGGTCAAGTTCCGCTCGCCGCATTGCCGACATTTGATGCCGTTCAAGCCGGATCAGAGAAGGAATCGTCATGGTATAATAACCCTGCGGCATTAACGCATCGTCACCTTGCAGCAGATCAGAGTATGTGCCGCGCTCGTTGATAGCAAAATCGTAGACCACTGGATCGATGGCAAAGGGTACTGCGCGCTCGAGCCGGTGCTTCGCCTCGCTCATGATCTGTTGCAACCGTTCCTGGGCGACGTGTTTTTTCTGCGGATCGAAAATGAATCCCATGCCGCCGCCCGACATACCGCCCATCATCCAAAACCCCCAGAAGTCAGGTCCAAAAGCCCTTTGGCTTTCGTCGATTAGTATTTGCGTAAACATATTACCGGCCCAGGGTACGATTGTTTGAATCGGGCCGTCAAAATTGCGTTGTGTGATCGAGCCAATTTCGGAAATATTCCCCTGTCCTAAATGCGTCACAATCTGATCGAGGAATTGAATCGCTTCCTGCCGTCCCCGCCATTCCGCTTCCGCCCGCAGCAGATATTTTTCCGTGACCATTTCCAGAATATGCCCGACATCCTGAGCCATGCCGCCATGTACCAGCACCAGGCTATCCTGGAGCTTTTGGCGAGTTTCCGCAGAGACCTCTTCTTGTGTCAGCATAGTGTGCTGCGGCAGCAAACAGCCGCGACTGATACCGAATTCCGGGTTCCCTTCAATCGCTTGAACGCCTTGGATTACCTTCATGCCGGGCCATACTCCGCCGGAATCCTGCCAGCCGCCGCCAGAGCCGCTTAACCATTCTCCAAGAATCGCTCGCGCCGCTGCCACGCGTCGTTCCTCTTCGAGCAGGCTTCCGGTCAGACTATGGGTTTGTCCGGTGGCCCGCATACAGACCGCAATCAGAGAGGCTAACAGGTTGGTCGAAACAGCCAGACGCGAACCTTTTGGAATGCCGTTAACCTGGCTGACGATCTCAATACCATAGCCTGGTTTCACGAGCCGGGTCAGGAGGTCGGCCAGAGGCTGTCCCGCGCCTTCCATGCCGGGCGGGACGATACCAGAGGCAATGACGGCCGCTTTCAAGAGGCCCAAATAATCTTTCGCAAAGTCGAAGATTTCATCCAGCGATGTCATTTCCGCTGACGTCCCCAGATCGACGCTTGCCAGACGCAAGACCGGGCGGTCGATCACTCTGAAATAGGCTTCAATCGGAGGTCGTGGCTGGCCTGAATCCACGCCTCGCACCGCTAAATCAATCGACACGTTAAGCACGCGTGCGCCTTCTGGGAAATCCATCCCCAGAAAAAAAATGTCGCTCCAACCACTATGAGTTAAATCCATCCGAACTGGTGTGGCTTCGCGCAAAACCGGCAACAAACCGTTTGCCGGGTCGGTGTGCAGCAGTTCCGGGCGAATCCGCAACGGATGATCGGCAGGGTGCCCGATCCGAAACATCCATTGATTACCCCGCACTGATCGGACGCTGCGGCGCACCTGATCGGCAAGGGTTTGAAAGCCTAAACTGTGATAGGCTTCGGCCAGAGCACTGGAAATTCCATCGGTCAATCCTGTTGTGTGTTGTCGTTTCAGAAAAATGTCGATCGCTTCTTCGAAGCGACGGTTTAACAGGTTTTGATAACCATCGAAAGGAATATAACCTCCGATTGTCATACCAGGTTTGAACGGGAGATGAAAACGGTGAATGGCATAGAGAAAAAAGAGGGCCCGGACTTTTTCATACAAATTCCGGCTTTGTTTCCGAAAGCGTTCCAACTCGTCACATTCATTCACAAGCTGTTGCAACGATGCTGTTCGGCAGAACGCATCAAGCGAGCGGTTTCTGACATCTGGGGCTTTGGCTGTAATAATGCGTACAAGCTCGCTTTTCATAATTTACCTCCCACTTGCGCCGATTTCTCGCGTGGCCAGTAATGACACCAGAGATGATAGCACCTCGTCGCGGTCCTGTCCGCTGAGAGCTAACGCCAATTGAGCGGTCAGGACGCCATATTTGACGCCCAGGTCATAGCGCCAATCCGTTTTTTCGAGAGCCAGATATTGTTCCTGCCCGGCGAGTTCAGCCAGAGCTGTCGAAAGGGTCACGCGTTGCTGTGAATTCGTCAGCGCTAATTGCTGCTCCAAAATTGCCATAATCGTTGGTGTTAAGACGTGCATTCCAAAAAAGCAGAGATAAAATCCCGCTCGCAGACCAGGCACGATGAGCTTCTGTTCCGCTTCCGTTGGAGTCGGCTTTTCGATGACGGTTTCCACGTGATAGAGATTTTTGTGAGTCGGCTCACGCTGGCCGCCAATTGCGCCGTAATAGGCAAGCAGATGTTCTCTGGTTGCCTGAACCGCCGACACCGCACATGATTCAGACTTCGCGACTTCCACCAGATGTTGGGCACAGCTTTTTTCCGAACGGCTGACGTAAAGATGATCACCGACCAAGTGTAGGAAAGCCTCATCGCCGACAAAATCTTTCGCGCAATGAATCGCATGCCCATAACCCAGCGGTTCTTTTTGGTGGACAAAGCATAAATGTCCGGCGTGTTCCCCCACCACCTGTTTGTACGAAGCTTCATCACTCGGACGGACGATCAGGCAAATTTCCTCGACATGAGCCCTAAGCACTTCCTCAATCAGAATTTGTAAGACGGACTTTTCGGTACTATCCCGGTCGACGAGAGTCTGGAGGGGTAGGTTATGTTGTGTGTGAGCAGCACAGGTAATTACGGCCTTTGTAATTTTCATGGCGAGTCTTTCCTCCCGCGACTTATGGGTTCTTAAGGATAGGCGTAACAGACGGTCCCCACAAAGAAGAATTCCTTAGTACTCTGGTGATGTCAAGATTTTTCCCCCAGGTGTGTCACAATTTTATACGTCACAATGAATAATGTGGAAAAAAATGGAGACGAAGTGGAAGAGACAGACCAATCCACTCAATTCTTTACTTCGGACCAGACCGACAGCCTGACTTTTTATGCCTATCCCTGCGAAGCTGAACAAGGTAAGCTGCTGCTCTCCGGAGAAAGGATTCGGGTTTCGTCTTGACAAGTTTCTCTTTGTGTAACAGTATTGCTATTGAGTTCAGTTCGCTAATTGCAATTCTCATGATAGATGGAGCAGACTACGATGACAACACAGGTGACAGATGATATTCGACGATGTGCGCAATGTATTGTGCCCGAAGGCTACCCAGATGTGACGTTGAACCAGGAAAGTGTGTGCAGCCATTGCCAGACCTATCAGCCTAAAGAGGTGCTCGGAGAAGCCGCCTTATGGGATACCTTGAAACAGCGTCAGGGCAGCGGAAGGTATGACGTGCTGGTTCCGGTCAGCGGCGGACGCGACAGTTCGTTTGTCTTGTATCATGCGGTACGGCAATTCGGCAAACGGGTCTTTGCGCTGCATTTTGATAATGATTTTCAGGTGCCGCAGGCCCGGCAAAATTTTTTGAACGTGGTCGAAAAATTCGGCGTCGATTATACGATCGAGCAATCCAAATATCATCTCCCGATCAAAATTGTGCACCATGCGGTGAAAACCGCCCTTCCTTTCGGGAAATTCGACTTGACTACAAATTGCTGTGTGGCCTGCACTTACGGTTATCGAGCAGCATCGTACCGGAAAGCCCTCAAATTAGGCATCCCGACCATTCTTTGGGGCGATTCGGATGTGGAAGCGATCAGTTTCTTCTATCGGCAGAGCCGTATCAAATACTTTTTTTCCCGGTACTTTTATCATTATCTTCTTTTCATTCTCTACACCATGCTCTTCCAGTTCGAATTCTGGATTCCCAAGAGCCGTTTTTTCCATCTGAGCGCTCCGACTTACAGCGGGGACGAAATTCTGGACGTACATTTTTTCGATTATGTGGAATGGGATCGTGAGACGATCAAGAAGACCATCATGAACGAAGTCGGCTGGAAAGCCCCCGATAAGTCAGCGACGAGCTGGCGCTTCGACTGTACGATTCACCATGTGGTGAATTATTGTTTCAAACAAACCTACGGCTTTTCGAAAGACTTCGACGGCTTCGCCAACATGGTCAGGGCCGGTAAGATGGACCGGCAGGAAGCCTTGCAACAGGAAAAGCTCATCGGTGAATGGGATGATGAAATGGGACGCATTCTCTCGGAAGATTTCAATCTGAGCGAGCAAGAAATAACACGATACTTCGGTATTCATTGAACCAAAGCAACCACAATGAACCAGGAGGATGAGGTCGAATGGACTGGCTCAGTGATATACAAGGCTGCTTTGTTGTCGGAAGTATCGGATGTTTTGTTATCGGAATGTTCATCTTTGTGAATATTCAACTCTGCCAGATTCATCGTTCCGAGCTTGTTCTCATGCCCTAATTGGATATAACGAACATTCTGTATTCATACAGTGTTCGACAATGCGTTGAATCAGGAATGGTTTCGTATTGGCTCCGGCTTCCGGAGATCGATTCCATCCGATATTCGGTTTGACAACCACAAACGGAGAACTCCTTCATACGGGCGAAACTTTTGATAATCATCCAACGGGTTAAGTTAAGAGCGTGTTCAGAAAGATTCTACCGCTAATGTCCGGCTCATCTGCTTCGGCGGCTTGGATGGGGATGAGATGATGTCAGCCTTTCGTACATGGCAAAAAAGGTGTTGTACATCAGAGTCGTCGAATAATGTTGCCGAACGCGTTCGCGCCCATACCGGCCTAATCGGAGAATGCCTTGCGGAGAGGACATAAGCGACTGAATATGCGTGTGAAGCGCTTGTACGTTATCTTCTGGAAAGATGAGTCCGGCATCTCCAAGCACTTCCGGAAGGGAGCCAGAATCGGAGGCTATCACCGGCACTTCGCAACTCATTAACTCAATCGCCACTCTGCCGAATTGCTCTTTCCAGCGAGGGGTTGTCTGTGACGGAACGACCCCTGCATCCATACAGTTCATATAGCGTGGCAGATCTGCATGAGGCACATTTCCCACAAGATGTATCCGGTGGAAAATTCCGAAATCAGCAGCTCTTTTCCGTAAATTGTCTTCTTCCGGTCCTGTTCCAACCATAAGCAGATGCACGTGTTCAGGGAGTTTTTTCAGCACATCAAGCAGTAAAAAGATGCCTTTAATCTCTAAAAGTCTCCCGACATAGCCCAGGACAAATGTCTGATCGAGCTGCAGCTCGTCTTTCAGATCGACAGCGGAAGATTTCCGAAAAAGAGATATATCGACGCCTAATGGAACAACTTCAACCGGATGGGGAAATCCTTCCTCGACCAGCACCTCTTTGACTCCCTGACTGCATACAAATGCAAGATCGGCCTTTGTCATCACATAGTTCATCGGCATGCGTAGAATAGGCCTTGTATTGTGACGGAGATTTTCGGCAGAGTAAACCATCAGCTTGCTCTTACGGCACCACAACTCATGAAAAAGCGTACATTGCAGGGCTATTAACCCGCTGAACTCTTCAAACACATGTACGATATCCGGCTTGAACGTCTTAAATTGGCGAAGAAGCGGCGATAGGTACAACGAGGCTCGCATAACGTCCGGGAACCCCAAGGGTGGAGTTGAAACGGCCGCAGGCAACTCTTCAGGACAGGTTGGCATCACCAGCGAAAATTGATATGATGGGTCCACAGAAGCCGCATATTGAACAAAATCGCTCACCTCGCGTACAAAACTTTTCGTAACAATCAACACTTTCATAGGGGAAAATACCAGATCTGTGATTCATGTTTGTTCATCACATCCGAAAATGACTGACTCGTCTTCCGCATAAACGTGCCAACTCTTCCAGGGTTGGCATCATGATGTTATGTCTCACCTTGACAGAGAAACTAGCCCTATCTACACACTTCAGGGACGCTAATTCGCAGCCTTTTATTGTCCTTTCAATGCTTGAAGACAAAGGATAAGCCGAAAAAGCAGAGCATTCAACCACCCATAATGTTTCCTATAGAATTTTATTAAACTTTCCGTTCTCATACCTTGGAGCCGAGAAGACTGTTCAGGACTCTTTTTACTGCTTCCTTGATTATAATGATACACCGAAAGCGTTCCGAGATACGCGGTCTGCCAACCTGCTTGCGCCGCTCGATAACACCAATCGATATCTTCGGCATACATAAAAAATTTCTCATCCAGCATTCCGATCTGTTCGAAGGTTTCTCGCCGAATAAGAAGGACTGCCCCAATTACATAATCGACAAAAAAATTTTCGTATACTTTTTTCTGTGGGGTGGATTGATTCAATTCTCCGTCGCCATGAAGAGACAAGATCTGTATGAATTTCTCCCACATCATAGTCAAAGGTTTCCTGGGAAAGGCATCATAAGAATATTGATGGCTGCCGTCCGGATTCAGCAGTCGAGTTCCTGCAATCCCAACCGAAGGATGCGCATCCATAAAATCTGCCATAGGCTGAAAAGAATTTTCTGTAATGGCTGTATCACTGTTAAGCAAAAGCAGATACCGTCCCGATGCATAGCGGAGGGCCTGATTGTTCGCGTGGGAGAATCCGGTGTTTTCGGTATTACGGATTAGATGAACCTGCGGAAAGTCCTGCCCGACCATATCCGGACTCCCGTCGGATGAGTGATTATCGACAACAATGACTTCATAAGACAGACCGGTTGTCTGTCGATAAATCGATATTAAGCACTCATGCAATAATTGTCGAGTATTCCAATTGACAATGATAATGGAAAGATCGTTCATACGTTTTCGTTCACGTGCTTCAGGATTTTCCGACAGATTCGAGTATATCAAGGGTCTGTCGGGCACAGCGCTGCCAGGAAAAATGAGTGGACCGCGCCAATCCTTTTTCTCGCAATTCCATTCGTAACTCGTGATGGGTGAGTATGTGATGTATGGTTTCGGAGATATGTTCAACGCTGTACGGATCAAATGTTATACCAGCTTCTCCAAGGACTTCAGGCAATGAGGAGGTATTAGAACACGCAACTGGTATACCGCACGCCATCGCTTCGAGAACCGGCATGCCAAAGCCTTCATAGAGGGAAGGCAGCACAAATAGTTCGGCTCCTGTCAGCAATGGAGGCAGATCCTCTGAACCGGCATAGCCGGTCCAGATGACATCGTGCTTGAGAGACAAACGCTCAAGGGTGGCAAAAATGTCATTTTCTGGCAAATCAGGGCATTTTTGTCCTGCCAGTACAAGTATATGGGGTAGGTGGTATTTTTGCTTGAGTAGATAAAACGCGTGCAGTAGGCGAGGAATATTTTTTCGCCGCTGGAGTGTACCGACACAAATGATATAGGGCCGATTCAGGGAATATTTTTTCTTGATGACCTCTACAATTTCAGGTTGACACGGTGTAAAACGTTCGTGCACACCGTGATGAATGGTGACGACCTTTTCCGGTTCAATCCCATAATATATCAGTACGTCCTGCCGGGTCGCCTCTGACACCGCAATGACTTTCCGGGCCTTCCGGACACTGCGTTCGGTCGCAATCGTCAACCAGCGCCGAAGTAAGGGAGAAAAATGGTCTTGAAAAAACAGAAAGGCCACGTCATGCACGGTGACAACACTATTGGCCGGTTGATACGTGAGAGGGACCACTGAAGATGGAAAAAAGTAGACGTCCTGTGGATGGGTCCACAATTCGAGAGGAAGTCGAATTTGTGCCCAAAAATAGGGACTTGACAGGACTTTCATGGAAATCCGTGATGCGCTATCTGCCGGCCTGCCGAATCGTTCAGAGTGGTTATGACGAACATAGATGCTATAAGAATGGGGAAGACCTTGCAATGAAAGCATGGCGCGAATGACGTGAAAAGCATAGTATCCCACCCCGGTTTTTTGTGATTCGACGGCGTGTGTGGCTTCAATCCCAACCTTCATGATGCCAAGAATTCCTTTTGAACGCCGGATATGGGCAAAAACACTTCAAATGTGGTGTTCCCCGGCTGCGATTTGACCCGAATTTCGCCATGGTGCCGTTCAACGATTTGCTGTGTGATGCCAAGTCCAAGTCCGGATCCCTCTCCTTGATCTTTTGTCGTAAAATACGGATCGAAAATTTTCCCCTGAATGCTCAATGGTATCCCTGGACCCGTATCGGTAATGCACACTATAACTCGTCCATCGAGCATGTTATCGCCGATAAACTCTCCATCTTCCGTATCCGGCGAGACGTTTAGAGTTGGCAGGGAGGACACTGAGGTGGTAATTGTTAATGTTCCACTTCCATCCATCGCCTGGATAGCATTGTGAATGATGTTGGTCCATACTTGATTCAACTCATTGACATAACAGGGGATTTTAGGCAGTTCTCCAAAGTCGCGAATTACCTCTATGCCATATTTAAGATGGTTTTGTAATATTGTCAAAGTCGTTTCGATGCCCTCATGAATATCGGTTTCTTCGACAGTTGCCTGACCCACGCGAGAATATAATTTTAAGGCATTCACAATTTTTGTAATCATATGAATGCTGGTTTTAATATCTCGCGAGGCATGAATAATTTTATGACATTTCTCTAAGAAATCAAGAATAGGGATAGCATCATAGGTGCTGAGCACTGAAAGTAAGGCTTCGATGTGCTCCGGGGTTAAACTAAATCTGGCGATTTGCTTTGCAGCCCGTCTCGCATTGGGAAAGTGTTCATTCTCCAGGCGTATTTCAAGGGCTTTTGACTCTTCCCTGATTGAGATCGTACTTCGTCGAGCAGTGGTGATCGAGAGAGTAAATCTGGTTATGATTGCCAGGAGGATCTGTTGGTCGTCGTGTGTCAGACCTTCTTGCACCATCAAACGGAAACTCTCGACAATATCAGACAGCACATTCATCAAATTTGAGGTTGCGGCGTTTATTGCTCCGGATGGTGTGTTGATCTCATGAGCGACACCAGCGACAAGCTGTCCTAGTGAGGCCATCTTTTCAGATTGAACGAGCTGGGCCTGAGTGCGTTTCAGTTTATCAATCGTCTCTTCCAGCTCTAAATTCGATTGCTCTAATTGTTTAAAAAGCACCGAGTTATCCAATACGATGGACGCTTCGTTTGTAAACACACGCAAGGTTTCGAGGGTTTCGGCATTAAAGGCATTTTCTTTTGCACTTCCGAGTGCGAGCACTCCAATTATGCTGTTTCGAACTTTCAGGGGAAGTGTAAAAAATGTCGCAACATCTTTCTCTCGTGAAGCCGACCGTTCACAATTTTCCTGATCGGTGTCCTTTAAAATCGTCACCTCGACATGCTCGATCGATTCAAGCGGCTGATAATTTTTGTACACATCAATAACCTGCTGCTTCACGCTTTGTAAAAATTGTCGACTGACCGGCGGCACCATATAGAGAAAAATATTGTAAAGTTTTTCTTCTTTTAAAAAAATCGAGGCGACCTCAAATTCACACACCTTTGCAAGCAGATTGAACAGGGAGTGGATTGTCGTGAAAAAGGAATGCATATTGATCGCGAGATAGCTGAGTTCATTGACAATTGTTGCTTGAAAGAGCTGGCGATCGAGGATATGATTGACTTGTTCCAATACCGAGACTTCTGTAATAGGAGCTTGAATGCTTTGGGACTGCCGTTCGGACGCGTTATGCCGTTCATGCTCCGGGATAGGATCTTTTGATGAGGTCGCTTGTCGAATAACAGCTTCGATCTTTTTGAACAATTCCGTCTCAGATTCGAAATTTTTGGTGATAAAATCGTCTGCGCCTGTTGATAGACCCCAGAATCGATCGCGTTTGTGACCCCGTGATGTCAAGATGATGATGGGAATATTTTTTGTGGCTGTATCGCTTTTTAAAAGGCGGCACACCTGATATCCGGTCATTTTGGGCATCTCGATATCAAGTAACACGAGGTCCGGCTGGCTCTTGTATGTTTTCGAAATCGCCTCGATGCCATCAGAGGCAGAAATCACGTCATACCCATGAGATTCAAGTAAAAAACGAAGGACTCCAACGATCGTTTCACTATCATCAGCCACCAGAATCATCATAACGCATGTCTCGCTGTCTATCGTCTTCGTTGATGTTGACTAGTCAGATACAATTTGATTCAAAGAAGACTTCTGACAGTTTCAATCAAACTTCGCTGTTCAAAACTTCCTTTAGCAATATACGCATTCGCTCCCACCTGGAGGCCGCGTTGTCTATCGGCCTCACGTTCCAATGATGTGACGATAATCACGGGAAGTTCCTTATATTTTGGTGATTGGCGCAACCGTTCTGTCAAGGTAAATCCGTTCATTTTTGGCATCTCTATGTCTGTTACCACGAGATCGTATGGCATGCATTCAAGTTTTTCAAGAGCCTCAATCCCATCATGAGCGACATCAACATGATAGCCGTATGCCTCTAGAATGCGTTTTTCAATCTCACCAGTATTGACAGAATCATCGACGACCAGAATAGAAGGAAGGTTCGCGTCAGTCTCGGAAACGGGGGAGAGGGGTAATGTTCGTGTCACGTGTTTCACGCGCTCAAGGATTTCCGGGATATGGAGGATCAGGATGATGGCGTTATTACTTGAAATCGTGGCGCCGGCAATCATCTTAGCCGCACGCATATGGTTCGGCAATTGCTTTACCACCACATCTTGTTCGTCTAAAATATCATCAACAATTAATCCGATGCGTTTTCCGTGTATTCGAGCAATCAGAAGAAAGTGACGTTCCGCATGGTTTGAACTTTCTGAGGGAAGGTTGAGCATCTTCCCTAATCCGACAACATACACAATCTGATTTCTGACACGAACAGCGTGATGTCCAACGACCTGGATATAGTCGTTCGGCGAAATTGGCAAGGTTTCTTCAATCGTATTAATAGGAATCGCAAACAGTGTGTGATGAGAAGAAATAATCAGACTACGGATTGCGCTTAAGGTCACAGGAAGGGTGAGGGTGCATGATGTTCCTTTGTTTGGCTCCGTTGTCAGAATGACAGACCCTTTTAGGGATTCGATATTGGCTTTAACAATGTCCATGCCAATCCCACGTCCGGAAATGTCGGTAATCATTTCGTTCGTACTTAAGCGCGGCAAAAATACTAACTCGATCAATTCAGCATCACTCAGTGCGAGAACCTTTTCTGCTGAAAGCATCCCCCGCTGAATCGCCCGTTCCTTGAGTTGTTCGATCTGAATCCCTCGACCATCATCAGTAATCTCAATTGTGATGTGACCGCTTTTCTGAAAGGCACGAATATCGATACGGCCATTTCTCGGTTTCCCATGAGCCTGGCGCTCTTCCGGGCTTTCGATGCCATGATCGATACAATTGCGTAAAATATGGATAAGAGGACCATCCAGTTTCTCAATAATTTTTTTATCAAGGATGGTCTCATCTCCAGCTATGTTCAGGGTGATCTCTTTGTGAAAATACCTGGACATATCTCTGACAGCCCGTGGGAATGTGTCAAAAATTACTGCAAGCGGCAGCATACGCATATTCAGGACCCCTTCATGCAATTCACTCAGCACAATGTCCATCGACGCCACTTCATCCCGCTGTTCTTTGAAAGCCATTTCAATCCCCTGGAGAAGGTGAAGACTTTCCTGAAGCAGAGAGGTTTTCATGGTATGTCTGGCCGTTTGATGAATATCAGGGGATTGTTCTTCCAGAAGAAATTGAGAAAGCCGTCTGGCATGGAGACGGGCAAGGCGTTGAAGCTCTTTTAACCTCCTAAGTATATGGGCTGATTTTCGATGGCTGACTGAGACTTCCCCAATGAGCCGTATGGCACTATCTAAACTATCGACGCCAACTCGGATCGTATCGAGAATACGTGGAGGAGCGCCGGGAGTCACGACAGGCTTATCTGGATCGTCAGGGGAAGGGCGCGGCGCGGCGGAGTCGGTTGGATGAGGAGCCATTCGGGGGGAAGAGGAAGAAAGACGAGAAAGCAGAAAGGACAAATTTTCCTCTCTGGCTACGCGATCTAATATATCACAGATTTCTGTCGTATCGATCGCATCGTCAACATCGAGCGCAATAGCATCAATGCAGTGCCCTAAACCGTCAACACCTCTGAAGAGTAACTCGATAAGTGTATCATTCAGTGATAGTTGTCCATCTTGAACGCTGATAAGCAGGTCTTCTATTTTATGGGATAATTGGGTCACACGCTGGAAGCGTAGAATATTGGAAGACCCTTTTAAGGTATGAGATGCGCGCAGGAGATCCTTAAGAATCTCCTGATCGCAAGGAGATTTTTCTAAGGCGATAAGTCCCTCGTTAAGCTTTTGGATTAACTCCTTTGCTTCTTGAGTGAATTTTTCGATAAAAGGTGTTCGATCGAATGTCATGATACTGAGAAAACGATGAAAACGCAATCGTTATATAACAGGAAAACAAGGAACAAGACATTAAGGGAACCGACGCCTTCTTTCGAAAAAGCGATCATGAGCAGAACGCTTATCCCCGGCATGATAAAAACATTTCCAGGACTGAAAGATGTTTAACAAGCTTCCGGTGTATGCCAAAAGAGCATCATGCGCACCACTCACAGGTTCCTGGAATGTGACAAACCCAAAGTGGAGCATCATCTCCGAAAGCTGACGTCCTATCCTTCGTCTTTACGTTGTTTGCTGTGAAATAGTATCAATCCCGGGCTTGGGCATATAATCCTCTTCTTCGAGCATTTCGACTAATTTTGCATAATCGTTGCGATCGATGATGAAATAAGTTGGTGCAATTTTTTCGATCAGAAAACGAGAGAGTTTTTTCGACTCCGTAAGCTCTTTAGCTAACTCTTCCGAATCGCAGCGAAGCATGAGAGCATCAACAAAACTAATTCGACCATACGTACTCGTCCATTCAATAATAGTTTCTTTGACATTCTCCGGGATCACTTTGGCAGCATGGCTTTCCAAAAATCCCATAATATCGTCAATGGACTTGTCTTCTTGTAACGTATGGTAGATTGACTGACGAGACAATTTATAGGCAATTTCGTCATTAATGCGGACCAAATCAGCAATTTTCCCGAGTTCCCAGCGGATCGACGGATCTAAATCTTTCGATGCTACGACCTCAAAGTTAGCCTTAATAGCAAACCGTTTTCCAACTTGTTTCGGAAACAAAGAGATATCATTGACCAGAATCGCCGTTCCCAGCGGACTGATACGAATGCCGAATTCGTCGCTATCGGCTTCGTGATGAAAACTTTGCTCGATACCGCCAATGTACAGCAACACTTGTAAAAAGTTTGGATCACGAACTTTTGCACTCTGTTTGAACCACTTATGCTCTGGCATCAAGACTGTGAAGACTTTATCGACAGATTGCGATGTCAGCCATTTCCCGTGGGGCACAAGGAGAAGCAATCGTAACAGGAGCTGCGCTTCTGCCGAAGACGTCATGTAGCAATCTTGCCAGAACTGAAAGATTTCTTTCATCTTGAAGAAATCCGGTTGCTCTAGCCACCGCTCGACAGCCTCAGTAATTCGTAGATAGTTTCCATCGATTTCAGTCAATCCTTTGGCTTCACAAAAACGGTAAATAAAATCGAAGCGTGTCGGATAGTAGCCTTCTTCACGGTCTTTATCGGTATCTTCCAACGGTCGTTCGGAGAGTTCGAAGGAATCCAATATACGAAGCTGCGTTCGTTTGAATATCACAAATTCCTGTGTGAGTTTCACATTATCACGCTTGAGAAACGCGAGAAATGTGAAAATATCACGAATAATCGCGACCCCGTCAAAGCGGGTGCTCCGAGGCTGACTCTCAAAAAATGAGAGGCGTTCTAACAAATCCTGCCCAATAATCTCCAGCAGCGATTCTGCCAAATCCAGAGGGATGGCATAGGTCATATTCTCCTCGCCATCAGGGGAAGAAATATACACAATGCCTCGCCGAATCAAGGCCCCCATAATATCATCTGGTTCAAATTCATGCTCCTGAAATATCCGCCGAAGTTCTTCGTGATATTTTTTAACAGAGATGTCATCGTCTTCTTTAAAGAAGAGTGTCATCATCACCCCGGCAACTTGCATCTCTGAGAGCTCACTGAATAATTTTTTTAAAAAACGGCGATCTCGAAAAGTCTGTGTCAGAGTTTCTATTAAGCGGGCTTTTGAATAGAGGTTACATTGAAGACTATTTTCTAAGGCAATCGTCTGGGCGAGTTCGATAGGTATTTGCGATAAATATTCTTGTAACTTAATATTGGTTCCTAAATTCAAGATGTTGGGAATGAGCTATCAGAGAAGAAAGGGGAAAACAGGTCTGTATCAACATGTTTCCCTCACTCATCTCTAACAACTCATGCCTTTCCGGAAGAAAAGCATGAGAATTTCCATGGTTAATACCATACTTTAATTCGATTTCCCGGAAAAATTAATGTCCCTCGATCGAAGTTATTCCATTTCCGTAACTGGTTCACACTAACTCCGAATGATGACGCGATTTTACTGAGAGAATCGCCGCGTTTGACCTTATACGTCACCATTTCAGCATCATTTTTCGCCAAAACACTCGATTTTGGTAATGGCACTTTTAATTTTTGTCCGATTTGCAGTGACTTTTCATTTCTGACGTTGTTGAAGGATTTCAGCGTGGCAACATCCACTTTATAGCGTTTTGCCAGACTACCTAATGTCTCTCCCCGACGAATGACGTGGGTAATAACAGACGTCGACGCATAGACGTTTCCAGCCGGGATACGGAGTTTTTTGCCGATTTTCAGGTGCCGTTCATTTCGGATATTATTATAGGATTTCAAGGTGCTTACGCTCACCTTGTAGCGTTGAGCCAAGCTCCCTAAGGTATCGCCTCGTCTGACGGTATGCGTGATGACCTTAGATTTTTTCGAGGCGACAGAAACCTGCCCTGCTTGTGGAATTTTGAGTCGCTGCCCGATTTGTAATGATTTGACATTACGAATGGAATTGATAGCTTTCAACACATCGGCATCAATTCCATATTTTTGAGCAATTTTGGAAAGGTTATCTCCCCGTTTGACTTTATATGTCCAATACTCTCCTGTCGGAGAGGCTGACTGAATCTTCACGCTGTGTTTTTCAACCGGCGTTTCCGAAGTACCAGCGGTCTGTTCAGTCGAAGCATTAGCGAGCATAATCGGAGAAAGCCCCTGAGGAACTTTTAGCGTGTAAAGCCCTTTCCCTGGAGGGGTTTGAGCGTGCTTCAATTCCGGATTCAATCGACGCAGTTCCTGATAACCGACCCCGAGTTGTTTCGCCAGCGTTTTCAATCCCTTATTCCGTTTGACGGACACCGTCTCGTAAGAACGAGGCAACAGTTCAGGCAGTTGAATATTGTATTTTTCAGGAGAACTTGCCAGAATGATCGCTGCTTTAATACGAGACACATATAATTTTGCTCCCCGGCCAAAAGCTTTTGTTTTCGCTAATGCACTAATATCGCGGGTTCGATATCTGCCGATTGCCTGATGAACTTTGTATTCACCCATATAATAGCCGGCCATCGCAAGGTCCCAATCGCCTAACATATCATAGAGATCGTGCAAATATTTCGCGGCGGCAATAGTGGACTTTTCCGGATCTCGCCGTTCATCAACCCATTTATTGACTTTCAGGCCATAGCATTTGGCCGTTGAACGGACGAACTGCCACAATCCGACGGCCCCGGTCGGAGAAACCGCCTCAACCCGATAATTACTTTCGATCAGTGGAACAAGGGTGAGTTCCGTCGGAACACCATGTTCCTGAAACACCTGAAACATCATCGGAAGATACTGAGCAGCCCGTTCTTCGATCCCCCGGCGATATTGAGAACGTTCACGAGAAAATTCTTTGACGTATTTCATGATCGTTGTATCTGATGGATCAATCGTCACTTTCCCCAGGGTATTCTCATCATTCTGAAAAAAATCATGACTCACTTGCAGCTCTTCTTGTTCTACCAGCTCCGGATGAATTTCTGAGAAGAACTCTTCAAACTGTTCGGTGCTCAACTCCTCTTCCTGGTCTTCCTCCAGAGAGATCGCCTGAAGGTAGTCATGTTCTCCCTCAAGATCGTGAATTTTATAGAAGAGCCGATCGTACGTACGGCTCAATTTATAGTGGGCCTCCGTATTGATATCAGCTTCAAGCAAGATCTCAAGCGCCGTATCAAACGACTCACGGGCGAGTTGCCATCGTTGTTGCTTATAGTGTTCACATCCTTCTTCATAGTAGGATTCAGCGGCATGGATGACTTCGACAATGTCTAACGTGATATCCTCTTGTTGCAGATCCTCCTGAACTGCAAGTTGTGCTAGCTCGGTATCTTTTAATGATGTTGAATGACTACAGCCAGTTATTATCAAAACTCCAACGAAAATACTATACCACAAGTACTTCAGGTCCGAGTTCAACTTCATAGTTGGCGTTTCCCCCTCATTAGCGGCAGAATCTTCCATCTCATCTTCCCGACGCCTCCTCAAGACTGACTCTCTCGTCGGGATTCGAATCAAATACAAGACTCTTTACCTCGATCAACAGAAAGAACTTCCCCTTATCAACGTAATCAGGCTCAAGTATATACCACAAATCTTTGACATTGTAAAGAAGAAAATATCCTAATCTGTAATTATTATGAAATTCTCCCGCGTTTTTTCATGTATTCTTCGAAGGTCTTTTGATACATAATATCCCACTCACGAGAGCCTTCGAGAATCTGACGTTTATAGGATCTCAGAACGCGGCGAACCTCCCGATCAACGTCTTCCTCAACGGTTAAATCCTCGATCATGGTGTTTGCAATTTCTATCCGCAAAGCATTTTTATCGACCTGCCATGTCATCAATTCTTTATCATCGAGGGCATCGACCAGAAGATGGGATAAATGAATGACTTTATCTCGATTCAGCCTCATAGCACTAAATTCCGTTCTTTAATCAGTTTTCGCTTCACCATCTGAAACATTTCATGATATTCGATATGCTGCTGACGCATTTGTTGTGCATAGCCTTCCAGAATCTTCCGAACTTCTTCGTCTAAGTCGTCTTCGATTTTTAAATCTGACGTAATCGCACTCACAATTCTGGCCTGAACCACTTTCGGAGCAACGTGAAGCCTGATAAGATTTTTTTGGAGAAGACGATGAAGCAATCGCTCGCTGAGAGAGTCTATATAATCTCGTCTCAATTTCATAAGTCGTAATTTATGTGTAAACGTTGAAAAAATTTTTAGGTGTGTGAACGAGGCAATCTTTTTATCGAACACAGACAAATTATTCGGCAACTATCATTCGTCCTGTTATAAAGTCAAGAAAAAAAATGACGTTGACTCTTCTGTAGAGGTGAGGGCGTTCTATAGGATTGGGATTTTTCTTAAAAAAAGAAAGAGGTGAAAAGAAGGCTGATATATCAATCGTACATACACATTTTTTCAAGATATTATGAAATGAGCAATGTTTTGAAATTTTGAGCGTTCAACACGGAAGTTCCAGTGCATATGCTCATATTATTTGAATAGGTCCCCCATCGCCTTCAAGACAGTGCTCGTCCTCCGTCTGTCACAGACCTTCAGTCAGGCGTATACCATCCCTCTCTGATTGACAGGGGAGGTTTATTTTTTTGAGAGTGCTAAAACAGCATGAAAACGCTAGAGTATTATGATGAAATCTGAGCGTGCGAACAATGTTAGAATGAATGCGCTTGGGAACGTCTGAGAAATACGATGTCACATGGTGGTGGGACAGGCATTTCTGCCTGTCAGCCCAGACAAGCATGTCTGGACCACCATATTGTAAAATAATTTTTAAGATGATCCTTGGCGAGACTTACGCGGCTTTTTACGTTGCTTCAGCAGAGGATTCTCAAATTGAAACTCGTCCCAAACTTCCTGACATTGAGTCACCTGGCAAGCCGTTTGAATACGTTGAAGGGCACCATCAGGCAGTTCATCAATCCAACCACAGCTAATCAGACGGATAATATCACGTATGGCGGTTTTTAAAACATGGGCCTGTACATGATCAGGGCGAACAGTTGGTTGCCCATAGAGCAAAGCGCGCTTTAAGTCTGTCCAATACATAATGATTTCTCCTTGTTATGATAATGACGATACAACTTACAGTACAACAAATATATAAAATATAATAACAATAAAAGGCAAAAACATGCAAGTTTTTTTTGAAGAAATTTATACAAACATGAAATTTCAGCATACCGTGGCCATCCTTGTTTGTCCTGTGAGGTTCAAATATTCCGACTGAGGGCAGGGCTGTTACACTCTCTGAAATACGCGAGTAACACCGTTCGCCTTGACGTGTCGAAGGGTGAGATCGTTGAGTAAATATTTCGAAAAGACGGAATCTTACGAGTACGGGTGGTGATAGTAAATCTGACAGGAGGGAATTACATAAACGTCTCATTAAAGCTGTCGAGCGTTTGTTGAAATAATGCTTACAGCATCGTTTGGGAGCTCTGGCCCCGGCATCCTCTCTGGCAAAAAACTGTTCAAGCCGAAGAGAAGACTCCTGTGTGAACTGTCAGGCAGTCTCTCATACACGTTTTTGTCAATACGTACACAACCCCCTGCCAGGGGTCTGTTACCCCTGGCAGGGTCGAGGCGCGACCCGTCAACGTAACCTTGACAGAGCACTAGGAAGAAGACAATTTGCGTCGGGCCGTGACGATTTTTTTGAGAAAAAACGCCGTGATGGAATTGGTCATCAGCCAGACAAGGGTTTTGTTTATTGTTCCAGGAACAACGATGACCTGTCCTTTCGGTACCATGCGAAGGGAGAACTGTACAACATCTTCAGCGCTCATCCACATCCATTTTGGAAAGCGAGAACGGTCAAACCCCGTATATTCTGGTGTGTCATGAAATTCTGTGTATGTGAACCCCGGACAAAGCGCTTGAATCGAAATATCGGTGTCTTGTAGTTGCCGTTGCAACGCATCTGAAAAAGTATTGATATAGACTTTTGTCGCGCAATAACTCACGGCCGTCGGAGATGGCAAAAATGCCGCAATTGATGAGACGTTGATAATCGTGCCCTGATTGTGCTTTCGCATCACCTGCAACGCCGCCCAGCTCAAACGGGTTGTGGCCAAAATGTGGACGTTCAGCATCTCCTGCGTCCGTTGGATGGGAACATCGATAAACACGCCGGGCGTGCCGAATCCCGCATTATTGATCAGCATTGTCAGGTTGTTCGCCTGAAGAATATGCTGTTCAACACGCAGAAGATCTTGCTCATTGCTGAGATCCGCCACAAGAATTTCAATCTGGATTGAATAGCGACGAATAAGCTCATCTGCAAGCTCTTTCAGCCGTGCATGACGACGGGCGATGATAACCAGATTATATCCTCGTGTTGCTAAGGTCTCGGCAAATACTTTGCCAATTCCGCTCGATGCACCGGTAATGAGTGCGGTTCCTTGTTTCATATGACACATGTTTTCATTCCATGAACCCTGACAGGGTTTCAAATCCTGTCAGGGTTCATGCTGGTATCAATGCAAGTGAATCGTGCTGTCTATGAACTCTGCCATGGGGCACGTCCTGGCAGGGCTGAGCACGACAAACGTGACAAATAATTAGGCGTGGAGTATATTTAGTTATCATAAGGAGAGTCAAGGAAAATTTCGGCAGAGGATACCGCTTATTGCAGGCAGCATAGCCCAACCCGTGATGTCATGATCCGATAGAATGACATTGCTCATCGAAAGTTTTCTCGGTTTATGGTTGACTTTTTCTGAGAAGCCAGCTATCAGAGATTGCATGGTACGTCATGTTTCGATTTCGAGACATCTCTTAGAACATATTGAGAAGGTTCACACTAGTCCCTGACGTTTCCTGTGTTATCCCTTGTGGTCCAGGTAGAAATGGACTTAAGGAGCTGCGAGGGGCAGTAGAGAGAGCATGATTTGTGTATGAAAATTCTTGATGTTGGGTGTGGAAAACAACGGATTCCCGGGGCGATTGGTATTGATATAAACCCTGATACTGGGGCTGATATTGTTCACGACTTAAATACGTTTCCCTATCCGTTTCACGATTATGAATTTGACGAAGTCTACTGCGACTCGATCCTCGAACACCTTGAAAACTTCTTCCAGGTCATGGAGGAATTGCACCGGGTGACGGTCGCCGGTGGAATCATTCGTGTAAAGGTTCCGCACTATACAAGTTTTGATGCCTATACCGATCCAACGCATCGACATTTTTTTA